>Ga0193742_1000736_pt1 | contig 21007 bp, 27 predicted proteins | sample L2c1metaG_FD_165511 | JGI IMG/M metagenome (GOLD analysis project Ga0193742, IMG submission 165511) | Soil microbial communities from a riparian zone of the East river system, Colorado, United States - L2c1 | ecosystem: Environmental > Terrestrial > Soil > Riparian zone | place: USA: East River... | reverse complement strand
CCGCCTATTTGCCGACGAGTATCATGTCGATTACCGATGGACAGATCATTTTCGACCTGGCGACGTTCCGCCAAAACATTCGCCCAGCCGTTAACACCGGCCTGTCTGTGTCACGTGTCGGTGGCCGCGCCCAGACGTCACGGCAAAAAGACCTCTCAGGCACGTTATTCAAAAAACTTGCCCTGTACCGCCAAGCAAGCGAGTTCGCCCATTACGGTTCGGACCTGGCCGTCGAATCTCAAGAATCATTGCAACTTGGCCGGCTGATTCACGATGCATTCCGCCAGGCACCTGCCGACCGGTATACGCTGACGGAGCAGCAATTGGTGCTCGGGACGATCATCGCCAGCGCTGGGAAGCGGCGCTTGGATGTTTCGTTATTAAAAACCAAGGCCCGAGAAGCTGCCGCAGGTGTCAAGGAAGAATCTGAAATTGATGCCCTGATAAGCCAACTGCTCGAATCAGTGACGCTGGGGATGAACACATGAAACGGGCCATAGCAATCCAGGACGAACTACGTGAAATCCAGACCGTCGAAAGTTTGACGGAAGTGTTCGAGAGCATCGCCAGTATAAAGATTTCCAGAATCCGCGACCGCGTCGTGGTGAGCAAAGACTTCTTTGCTGAATTATGGCAAACCTATGGGGGGCTACGCATCGATCCAAAAGAGCGTCTAAACCGGTCAAAACAGGCCCAAAAAGCCCGCGATGTGTTTTTGGCCGTTACCGCCGAGGGAAAATTGAGCGGCGATATCGATGAAAAGATCATCGATGCGATGCTCGAAGCCCGTACGTCGCCCGACACGACGGATATCATCGTCATCGGCAGCCATGGTGTCGCGCAGCTTGCGCACCGCCGCGTCGCCGCAACATACGCATTTCATTTACCAGAAAGCGATTCACAGTTCAGCGTCACGAATGTCGTGTCATTGCTAAACAAATACAACCAGATATCCGTATTTTACCAAACGTACGAATCGTTACGGGTCCAGAAAATAAAACGCATCGACCTCATTTCGGCGATTCATGGACTGAGCAAAACCGTCGAGCAGGGCGAAGTTGTCAGTAGCCACGACTATATTTTTGAACCGAATATCGACGAAATCGCCGATTATATGGAATCAGTCATGATGAGCGTCGCGGTCATCCAGGTTATCATGGAATCGAAACTCGCCCAGCACGCCAGCCGGTTCAACACCATGAATGCTGCCAAGCACCGCGCCGATGAGCTGACTGGGGATTTCCGTCGTTTGTACAACCGTGCGAAACGTGGTGAAGCGGATGAGCGTTTGAAAGAAATTATGAAAGTCGTTAACCATCAGAAAGAGACACTGGCATGAGTTCATCCGTCGTTGGCCAAATCAAATCAATCCGCGGACTCATTTGTGAAGTCGAACTCGTCGGCGCCCGTCCGGAACCCAGAGAACTATTGGCGCTTGCCGATGACCCCAGCGTATTCGTAGAAGTGCGAAGCTACCCGAACGCCTACACCGCACGGTGTATCAATTTATCAGGCAGTAAAAAAGTACGGCGCGGCGCGGCTGTGGTCGCGACGGGCACTACAGTGTCAGTGCCTGAAAGCGCCGCCGCTCTAGGCCGGATGCTGAATGCGTTCGGTGAACCGATTGATGGCGCCGGTCCGATCGAAGGCAAGCGCCGTAGTATTTACCAGATCACGTCAGGCATTCCCGGCGCAGGCGCAAAACCAGAACTGCTTGAAACGGGAATCAAAGTCATCGATTTCTTTGCCCCATTTGTCAAAGGCCGCAAAATCGGTATCATCGGTGGTGCCGGTGTCGGTAAAACCGTGCTCACGATGGAGCTCATCCACAACATTGCCAAAGACGACACCAAACTCGCGATGTTCGTTGGTATTGGTGAGCGTATTCGTGAGGGTCACGAGCTGTACGAAACGCTTAAAGAACGCAACATTCTGGAAAAAACCGTCATGCTCATGGGCCAGATGAATGAAACGCCCGCCATGCGAGCCATGGTCGGTATTTCGGCCGCCAGTATTGCAGAACATTTCCGTGACGATGAAAAACGCGACGTGTTGGTATTTGTCGACAATATCTATCGTTTCGTTCAGGCCAGTAACGAGCTCGCGACCATGCTCGGAACGATGCCGAACGAGGGCGGCTACCAGGCGACATTATTCTCTGACCTGCGTCGTTTGCAGGACCGTCTGACATCAAACGAAAACGGTTCTATCACGTCAGTCCAGGCGATTTACATTCCGGCAGACGACCTGAGCGACCCGGCAGTGCAGGAAATCGCTGGCCAGCTAGACTCGACCATCGTCCTGTCACGCGCTGTGGCAGAAAGCGGTCTGCGCCCGTCGGTCGACCTGATCCACACCGCTTCATCATTACTGTCTCCGGAAGTCGTCGGGGATCGTCATTACATTCTGGCTACCCAGGTCCAGGCAATCATGCAGAAATATGACTCGCTCAAAAACATCATCGCTATCATCGGCCAAAGCGAGCTCAGCCCCGAAGAGCGCCGTGATTACGAACGGGCTAAAAAAATCATTCAGTTTTTCACGCAGTCATTTTTCGTTGCCGAAGACCTTACCGGCAAACCAGGCGAATACTTCACCCGTGAACAGACACTGCAGGGAATCGAGGAGATTCTACTATCGTGAAGTCGCCCGAGCAATCCAAACTCCATGTTCGGATCCTCTCGCCAACCCGGACGTACCTCGACGCCGAAGCAATATCCGTTTCAGGCAATAACAAAGTCGGCCGGTTCGATATCCTGGCAGACCACGCCAACTTTTTCTCGCTCCTGACCGAGGGAGAACTTGTCGTGGACATGGGTAACAGCTCCACATTCAAGCTGCCCGTTTCCCAAGGCATCGTGAAAGTAACCAACAACGTGGTGACATTTTTCGTTGATATCGAACAAGCACACGCAGTCGAACAACATGCCAATCCGGCCGAATCGTCTTAGGCCGAATAACTCCTGCACCAACGTCTATTTACAGAGGCGCGCGAACAAGTTAGAATAACTCCTGTATTTGCTTCGCAAACGCACCTAAATATTCCGGGGTAGCTCAGTGGTAGAGCAGTTGACTGTGAATACGCAGCCTATGCGGGTAACTGCATAGTGTAAACAGGGTGAATTGCGGGAAGCCTACGTTGATTTCAATCAATATGGTAATCCGCAGCCAAGCCGAAATTGGGATAAAGGATTTCGGAAGGTTCAGAGACTAGAGAGTGAGCCCAACAATAATCTCTCAGACAGCGCCCTGCTCCGATGTATCGGATGATGAGATAGTCCATGCCTATGCGAAAGCACTGGAATACATGTAATCAATTGGCCGCGAGTTCGAATCTCGCCCCCGGAGCCATGAAATGATCCCACCTCGTGTGGGATTTTTTCTTGGCTTTGCGACTGGTCGAATTCGCGGCGTGGCACGAAGTAACACAAGCCGCAAGTTCGCTAGCCAGGAGCTCACGCAGATATATTCCTAATAACCTCGCTCTAAAGGACAGCTCTTTACCAATACACGCTCTAGAATGCATCTGGACGCTCTCCAATGGCTTTTGAGGTGCTGAGATGGAAAGAATGCTATATAATTCAGGAGTCTTATAGAAAGAAAATATTATGGTGAAAGTTAAAAAGATTGACACCCCGAAGCCCAAGGAAGCTAAATTATACTGGGAAGCTTTGTTATCGTCGTCGAATATATTTAAACGGTGGTACTCGAAAAGACCAGTAATCATTACCTTTCTAATACTTTTCTTCCCAGTTGGATTACCTCTGATGTGGAAGTTCGGCGACTGGACCAAGAGAACCAAGTGGATTGTTACCGGAATTATAGCCTTGATTATAGCGTTAGGTTTTATAGGTGCCTACAATTCAACACCTACTATCACTATTAATAATGCAAGAGATAGCAAGATAAGCACGGATAACACCGAGTATGAGTTTACTGGTGATGTATCTAGTATGAAATCGGCGACACTTACCATTAACGATGAGTTCGTACCTCTGTCTAGCGGCTCCAAGTTCTCTCATAAGGTTTCTCTTGAAGAGGGAGATAATGATTTTAATCTGGTGGCAGCTAATGACAACGGCGAAACCAGCGAAACCGTAGCAATACACCGCACGACTCAAGCTGAGTTCGCGGCTAGAGCAGAGGCCGAGAGGCTTGCAGCCGAAAAGAAAGCCGGGGAACTCAGGACTGAAGAAGAAAAGAAGGCCCAAGAAAAGGCCGAAGAAGAAGCAAGAGTCGCTAAAGAAAAAGCTGAAGCTGATGCTAAGGCGGCAGCCAAAGCCAAGGCTCAAGCTGAAGCACAAGCCCAACACAAGGCGCATATAGATGGTTTGGCAACCACTTACTGCTCAAACCATCAAGGCAACAGAAATATTTATATACCACAGGCTTCTTCGCGTGATGCGTGGGAAAACCCAAATAAAGACTTGTTAACGAAATATCCTAAGCACTCAAATTGTGTGACCATAATGACATTTTTTGTTGACACTATGCCGTCGGACTATATAGATAATATTATAAGCTTCAGAGTCGGAACCGGAATGAACAAGGCAGAAGTATTAGCAGCTTGGGGCTGGCCGAATAATAATAGTAATCATTCATCCGATTGGGGTTCATCTGGAACTTGGACGTGGGATACGGGTACTTGCTATTATGGCGTGTGTCCTCATCAACAGTATGTAACTTTAGTTAACGGAAAAGTTGATAGCACAGGAAATTACTAAGGGGCTATTATTTTTCCAAGGACAATCCCTGGAAAAGCGTAAGTGATATATTATAGTGTCCATATGCCTACCAAAAACCGTATAAAAGTGTATATTTCTGACACCTTTTATCATCTGTATAACCGTGGCTGGAACCGTACGAAAATATTCCTGGATGACGAAGACTATTACTACTTTGAATCTCTACTCATGCGTCACCTCTCGCAAAAGCCAATGTTGGACGGAAAAGGTCGTGAGTATAAATGGCTACGTGACAGCATTCAACTCAATGCATACTGCCTGATGCCGAACCATTTTCATATGCTCGTCTACCAGACCGAGGAACACGCAATTAGTCAGCTCATGAGCAGTGTCCTGACTGCGTACACTATGTACTTCAACAAAAAATATAAACGCCGCGGTTCACTTTTCGAGTCAACCTACAAAGCGGTGCCAATACTCAATGACTCGCAACTCATGCACATTACTCGTTACATTCACTTGAATCACTCATCCTACCGGACCTGGCAATATAGTAGCTATAATGACTACTTACGAATGTCACGAGACTGGCTTGTTACGACATCTATCCTTGAACTCTTTTCGTCCAAATCTGCGTACGAAGAGTTCGTTACAGATTATGAAGAATCACAGCGGGAACGCGAGACGATAAAAGCCCAGTTGGCAAATAGCTAAAGTATTTATGCAATAAATTCAAACTATCCAGGGATTGTCCTTGGAACCCTTGGAACCTTGGAACCAAGATTAATGATGCAAACGGGTACACTGTTGCAACAGTTGACCTTCTTGGTAGAACTGTCAAATTCAGGGATGCTTCGGGCAATATTACCGACACAACCTATAATGGCATCAGTCAGGCAACGCAGCGAACAAGCAAGCTCGGTGTCGAAACATATAATTATGACAATTACGGCAGGTTATCAAGCTATGCCCTCGATGGCACAGCGCTTGCGATTGTTACCTACGATACATATGGTCGTGTAACACAAATTGAATACCCAACAGTTAAAGATCCTTCAACCCAACAGACGATGAAACTTAACAGTCCAGGGCGTGACGTATTAGAACGTATAACGGGCATAAATTATACTCTGCCAAACGCACAACAGATAAGTAATACCGTTACTCGCTCTCAGTCTGGCGTAATACTCGACGAGTCGGTTAATGGTGCCGATCTTTCACCAGGGTTACAAGGGTATGCGTACGATAAAGCAGGACGACTCACGCAAGCTCAAATAGCTGGCCATACATATTCATATGGATTTGGTGCTCCCGATGCAGCTTGCGCAAGCAAAACGGGTAACTATGCGAATGCCGGAAAGAACTCTAACCGCATGACTTATGCAGCGGATGGCGTAACCACCTGGTATTGCTATGACAGTGCCGATCGTCTAATAGCGAGCAGTGACGTAAAGCTTGACGCTCCAACCTACGATGCTCATGGGAATACACTGACACTGGGCACGGGCGGTAATACGACGACCTTCAGCTATGATCAGGGCGATAGAAATACCAAGATCCAGCAAGGAGCCGGGCCATCAGTTGATTATAAGCGGGATCACGATAACCGGATTATGCAACGTACAGTTATCTCTGGCGGCGCGACAAGCATTTACTACTATGGTTCAACTGGTGGCAGTAATTACACATTCATGTACACAGACAATGTCACTAAGCAGGTGGTAGAAAAATATTTATCACTCCCTGGCGGCGTAACGGCAACACTTCGTCCGACAGAACCTGTTGCAGTCAATAAAACCAAGATGTCGTTACGGAATCTACATGGTGATGTCATGGCCGTAGTGAATGGCGATGGCGTGAACGAAACAGGCATCTTATTGTATGAGTCCTTCGGTACACAAATAGCACCAACAACTAGTTTTGCTTCGGCAAATCCTAGTGCAGGCTTCGCTACCATTACGGCGGCTCCTGCCAATGCACAAGGTAGCCAATCATACGCTTGGGCGGGCACGCATCATCGTAGTATTGAATCCCTGTTTGCTCTTAAGCCTGTTCAAATGGGTGCTAGGGTGTATATACCAAGCATGGGGCGCTTCCTAAGCGTCGACCCCGTCGACGGGGGGACACTAAATAATTATGTGTACGCTTTGGATCCAATCAATAGCGATGACTACAGTGGACAAGGCTTGTTCCTCTTGCTTGTTCCGTTTTTACCGGCCATTACGGCAGCGCTTACAATGATTGTCAGGGTAGTCGCGCCTAAGATTAATACTATCGGAACAGCAATTACCAATGCAGGGAGTAAAGTGGGTGGGGCAGTAAGTAATGCAGTCTCAGGACTTCTGAACCGAGCGGTGAGTAGTGGCGCGCAAGTATGGAAAGCCGTTACTTCCGGCGGTAGGGCTGCTAGCAGTACAACGCAGGCTGCGCCGAAGCTTAATGGGTACACTGCCCCGAATCTTCCTAAGACACAGGGCATATATCAATTTACACAGCCTAATGGACAAACATATACAGGTATGACAACTAGAGCTATAGGATCACGAATATCTGAGCATATTACATCAGGAAAGCTTCTGCCAGGAGAGCCTATAAGGGCGATGGGCATGCCAGATGCTTCTCGCTTGCAACTCCGCATGATGGAGCAAAGGATGATTAATATGTCTGGCGGGGTTGGAAACCCTAACGTAGGTAATAAAATAAACTCAGTAGCACAGAAATATTGGGATGATCTGGGTATAGGTGTTCCCTTTTAAAATAGACTAGGAGTTATGTGATGTTGTTTAGGCAAACGCCCAAGTGGGTTAAAAATTTTCCTCATGAGTTAGATAAGGCCGCCTTGGAGAACCTGGCGAAATCGTCAAAAGGCTCGTTTGATAAACCTCGTGAAATGAATTTCGTACTTTACGATTTTACGAGTAAAAATGATGTCGAGTATGCAATCTCCGAGATAGAGAAAGATGGCTGGAAATGTAGAGCGTATACTCAAGAAGATGAACCCGATAAATTTATCATTGAATGCCAAAAGCAGGACTATGTTTTAAATGAAGATAGCTATCCAAGGGACTCAGCATTTTTTCATCGAGTAGCCGATCTACATAACGGAAAATACGATGGTTGGTTTGCGAGCAATTAGGCTACTATAAATAAATGAAGAAAGTGAATGAATTAGGCGCGCTCGGACTGACGGGCGAGCATTACTGGCTAGATAACCCGAGCCAGAATGAACTCAATACATTTTGTGAAGAACATGTAGATGACATCAAATTGCGATACCTTTCGGTGCAAGGTTCGGTTCGTGGAGTAAAGATAACGGATTTTACCGCCCTATCCCATCTCCCCAGTTTACGTGAACTATATATCCATGATGCAATAACCCAACAAAATTTTGAGCAGATTTGCACGTTAACAAATCTCGAAGAACTCCATATCTACCACGCAGGTAAACTATCAACTCTTGAACCTTTGCAAGGCTTATCTAATCTTCGAGGTTTAACGATCACTACTCCTACAAGCTGGCTATCACGACTCTTGAAACTCCCGACACTCAAGCCCATGTCCGGAATGATGGGGCTGGAGTATCTTAACTTAGCAGGTATTGTTTTTATCTCGGATGGCCTAAAGCCATTGCAGAAATTAACAGGCCTTAGAGACCTGGTTGTGATTAAAAGTTACTGGCACGAAGCTGAAGAACTGAAGATGCATAATCCCAAACTCAATGTAAATAATCTGACGCTCTGAATGAAAAAATGATAGTCGGAGCGATAACTATAATTGTAGGATTTATTAGCGTCATCTTTAGGGAAAAGATGGCCCGCCACGCGATGCAATTTCAAAAGAAGGTCTTTGGCCTTGACGTTCGTGAACGCGACATACAGACTACGCGATGGGGATATTTAGTTGTGGGCTGCATTTTCATTTGCTGGGGTATTGCCAAAATCTTGGGTCTGTTTCCTGAAAAGTAAGGTGGAATTAATAAACATCTCAATAGAGCGACTAAAGCCCGGACTCTCATCTAAAAGAGTTCTAGCATCATCCCCTATGCGGAGCCATGAAAAACGCCTGACCTATTTTTGGTCGGGCGGTTTTCATTAAATCCGGTTGAAAAGCCGGTTTTTTAGTTTGAATCCTTGTCGGTATCCTAATCTGTTTAAACTTGGGACTAGAATTCGCGGAACACCTTGCTATGGAATATAATAAAATCATGAATATTGCGGAGTATAAATCAGGTGCCGGCTTCTACCAGCGGACTGTTGAATCACTCGCAAACAAGGATCAGAAACTTAGTTACAAATATATTGTCGATAAAATTAATCATAATGAATATGTAAGCATTAGTGACAATGATTATTTGGATGTGTACTTGCATGAACTCAACAAGAAACTCATTCATTCCATAAGGAACAAAGACGTAAAATCGATAAGCGAAGTAGCCGAAATACTCGACTTCGTGATTGAACATTATGAAAGTACACACGTCGATTCTGTTCGGAGATACTACCCTACCTATATTTTCTCTTTACGAAGTGCAGGCAAAACCATTTTAGGTGCTTTAGATCGGTGGATGGGTTTTCTATATGAAAATGGATGGTCTACCAATTCTAACGACGTGATTATTTCTCTATACACAACCTTTAAGGGTATAGGTGCACAAGAGTATGTTGATACTAAATACTTTGGTGTATTTGCAACGGTTAACATTAGGAAGTACTTAACTAGTTTTGGTAGTAACCATTATGATAATGTTTTGGCTATAATTAGCGATCTCCTAAATCGGGATTATCAGCTCTTAAATACAAACTATATCTTTAAGATGTACAAATTCGAAGATGGAGAAATCTCTATAGCCGACACCACCGGACAGGTTGGTGCTGAAGCATTTTTCAATTTATACATTAATACATTGGCTAGAAAAACAGAGTATGACGATGGAATCTTTAGGGTTAGAACGAAAGTACCGGTTTACACCCCTCGTGTTCGTGATGCTTATATTAAATCTATTGCCAACGAAGCTGAAGCAATACTCAGGCAAGAGACGGGCGTTGAGCATAGATGGGTCTCGGAGTCCGTACTTTTCAGGCAGATTCAGTCAGCATTTAAAAACCAGATAGTAAAAAAACATGCCAGCCCACCATTTCTAGGGCGACAACACTACGATGTGTACATGCCTGAACTGAAAGTTGCGCTAGAGTATCAAGGTGAACAGCACTTTAAACCTATCCCTTTTTTTGGGGGTGAGGTTGGCTTCATCGAAACTCAAAAGCGAGATAAACGTAAAAGAAAGCTGTCCGAAGACAACGGAATTCACCAAATAGATGTATTGCCGGGATATGACATTGCTGCTGTACTTGAAAAAATATTACATCACAACGATACGTATGAATATGTTCTAGACGACCTTATTCTAAGCGCTCGAACTCTTAACACGGATATGACTGATACTTTGGAGTCTAGGGAATCTGCGGTTGCAAGAATAAATTTGGATCATGAGGTAACTACCAGTGCCGACGATGAGCTAGAGGAAATAATTAAGAAGCTTATTCGGGAAACATCAAATACGAAAATTGGACAGAGAGAGCTCACAACTGAAGCAATACTTCGCTACCAAGGTTTATGTCTTAAATACATGAGAAAGGGTGAACAAGAAAAGGAGCTGCAAGTGCGAATCATGATGTACGCGCGAGGCGTAAAGAGCTACAGTTTTGATGAATATTGGAGAGAAAAAGAGCTCATAAAAATGATCGGGATTGAAAATTATACAAATACTTAGTTCAGCAACTACTTGTCGTTGTTGATTGTCGGCAGAATTACCGATATCAACTCGGCATCTTTCTGTTTCTGCTTTTCTGGTTCTTTATGTGCTTTACGAGCCGACTTTGCTTCTTGCTTGAGCTTCTCGGCTTTAATTCGTTTCCTGTCCCATCTTGCTTTTACTGTATTTCGTCTCAGTTCTTTTTTATCTATTTCCTTCGTCTCTGATTTCAGCCACTTAACAAGGATGATGCTCGACAATACAATTGCCCAAATAGCTTCCATTAGATAGTACTTTTATTTTCAGTGACCATAAATCTATTATGTCATTATTCTGTTTGTGTATCCATCATTAGAAATACACTTTGGAGTGTCCTGTTTTAAATAGTAAATACTTCTAGAACTAAAGAGCTAAAGGAGCTAAAGGTTAAACCCCAAAAAATAGAAAACAGTATATAATTTGCATATGCCAACGAAGAATGTTGCAAAAATCTTTGTCCCAAACGCATTTTTCCACGTTTATAACCGTGGCTGGAATCTCGGCAAGATATTCATTGATGAAGCTGATTATCGATACTTTGAGCAACTTCTAGCCCGGCACTTATCCCCGCAATCTACTGAAGACACTAACGGAAAAGCCTACAAGCATTTTTACCCTGAAGTTCACCTCACTGCGTACTGCTTGATGGGCAATCACTTCCATATTCTTTTCTACCAGTATGATGAGTCGGCAATTACGCGCCTGATGACAAGCCTCATGACTGCCTATACCGCATATTTTAATAAACGCCATAAGCGACGCGGTTCACTGTTCGAATCAACATACAAAGCGGTTTGGGTTGGCGGTGACGCACAGCTTCAGCATATTACACGCTATATTCATCTCAATCACACTGGATACGCAAAATGGAGCCATAGTAGTTACCAGGATTATTTTAATAATACACGGACATGGATTAACCCAAAACCCATACTTGATCTCTTTTCTTCATTGGAGCAATACAGGCAATTTGTCGCAGATTACGAAGCAGTGCAACGAGAGCGTGACAGCATAAAAAGTGAACTATACGGAAGGTAGCAATACCATATAGTAAACTTTTTGGGGTTTAACCTTTAATTCCTTTAATTCAATATTGGTGATATGTTATTCCAGGGATTGTCCTTGGCGGCGATGGTTATAATTTCCTCTATCGTGGTGGACTATAAAGAGTGTCTAGGTGGACTATTTCTTAAGTAATGAAACAATGCACTTGCCTTGATTTACGAAGTCAAAAGATAGCCATCCTGCTTTCTTGCAATCTGACTTACTGACTGGCGCAGGGGGATTGATTTCAAAGTCGTATGCAGTGTTATTCATAGAGATGCCGTCTGCAAATGAAGTTGAATTTTCATAGAACACACCCAAGTTAGAGCCTATGCCTACTACTTTTGCTGACGGATATTTTCGTAAGATGTCGGTAATTGTATAAAATTCACCACCTCCCCTAGCTGCACCAGCAATTCCGCTATCTATTCCACCTTCACCAGGAGTTAATTCGGGTATTGAATCAAATGTCCCAGGTATGGGTTGGTAAGAAGCCCATTTGCCAGAAAGCACGTTCCATTTCTGCCATGTACCTATCAAAATATCAGGTGCGCTTGGAAGACCAGATGTATTGGTAACTGTATTGGTGGCATCTGAGTTATTCACGCAATAATTTGAATCTGAGTTTATTACTGTAGCATTATCTGGGATAGCTATTGTCGTATTAGCAGATGGATAATAGTAAAAATCTGTAACGTATCGGCCTGTGCCATCCATGTCCAGCCTGAGCTGATATGAGGGGATTTCATAATTATAGGTATTACCAGCGTTTTGCTTAGTCCAATAAGACATTTCCGTTACGGAAGACAGGGGAACATTTAAGCCTAATTTACTAATCTGAGCTTTTGAATCATGGTCGCAGCCTGTATGAAATTGCAATGAGCCTTGTCCAAATTGTGCACTGCTATCATCTACTATTCCAACAGTTGCGCCCAAATCTTGATTAGTCGTTGTCCAACCTTGCATGTTATTTGGTTGTACGGTAATTGTTCCAGCCGCCAGAGCAGTTCGTGTACTCAAAACAGGTGTAGCCACTAATCCAAAAAGAGCAAGGCCTATTATGATTTTTCGAGTTAATGTTTTAGGCAATAGCATAATATTTTTCATAATTTATCCCCTTATGTCTTCGTAATTATACGACAAGCATTTACTTAACACTAATAGGCTTAGAGTAGGCGTTAGTTTATCTGGATCATGCAGTATATTGGTATGCTAAGTCCGATTTTATTGCAGTTATAACTTCCTCTATCGTTGTGAGCCAAGAAAATCGTCAGACCTATTATGGTCTGGCGTTTTTCATGCCCTTTAACATATGCTTCTTGAAAGAAGGAACAATCAATGGAACAAAACAGCTTTACCCAGGAAACCAAAAATCAGCCTAAGCAAAACAAGGCGAAGAAGTTTTTCTTAGTTATATTATTATGTCTGCTTGTTATTTCATTGGTCGGTGCTGGCATATATGCATGGTCGCAGCAACAAGAGAATAAAGATTTGCAGGCTAAAAACGAGCAGTTATTATCCGAAAAACAGAGCGTGAAAGAGACAGATAATAAAAACGAAGCAACGCCACTTGCCGACTTCAAAATAGATTCCGTACCCTTCATCTTTAAGTATCCATCTAGTTGGACCATGGAAGCCAGCGAGCCGCTAGACAATTTTGCCCCAGCTCCGGACCTCTACTCTGTTACGTTGATGGAGCCCGGGAGTGATGTAAGAGTTAGTAGATTTGGGAATGACTACGTTTTCAAGGGCTCAAGGATCATAGCTTACGTTGCCAAAACAGATCTTAAGGATATGAAAGATAGATTTACGGGAATTTATCAGTCAGCTACAAATAGAGAAGACATCACCGTTTCGGGAATTGCTGCAGTGCAGTATGATTTTGGATATGAGAGCGACCCAGCGGTCTATACGCAGTTAATTAAAGACGGCAAAATGTACACGTTTGCGTATTATTCAGACAGTAAAAATGAAAAAGATAATAAAAGCTATCCGTCATATAAAGAACTAGTAGCTAGTATTAAATTTCAGTAAAGTTAAATCTCCACGCTAGCTTCAAAGTTGCGAAGTACATCCACTAGCGGGAGCCACAAAAAGTGCTAATTCTAATTTTTGTGTCATAATCTATCCAAATGGAAGACCCTAAGCATAACGACCCGCCCGAGAACTTCGAATCTATGACGTATAGAATTGAGCAGGAGGTTGTAAACGACCTCGCGCAGAAACTCGAAGAAGCCCAGACCGCACTTCGCGTGCATCGCAATACTCCGATGTGGGGATATGCGTATGCCCATGGCTGTACCTACGGATCCGGTGAAGACCCAAAGCTGGTCGCAATACGGGAAAAGGATACCCAGCTAAACGAAACGATTGTAGCGATTCGGCAACAGCTTAAAACACTATTCGATCTAGAGTAACCATCATACTTGGTATGATATAGGAACAGCTAATCGCAATAGAAAGGCGCAAACTATGAAAATCTCATACAGCAAAATATATGTTGACGACCAAAATAAAGCCCTAACGTTTTATACTGAAAACTTGGGTTTTGTGAAAAAAACCGAGATCACTAACGGGGACTACAAGTGGCTCACCGTTGTCTCACCTGACGATCAAAACGGTACCGAATTGATACTTGAGCTGAATAGTAATCCAGCAACGAAAACATACCAGGAATCAATGTTTAAGCAAGGCACTCCTGCGGCAAATTTTGACGTATCCGATGTTCAGTCAGAGTACGAGCGATTGAATGGTCTCGGCGTGAAATTCACGACGGAGCCAACCGAGGTAATGCCAGGCGTGACTGTAGCTGTTTTTGATGATACCTGCGGCAACTTGATTCAAATACAAAAAACAGCGTAAAAGAAGACTATTTCAGTCTTTCCAGGACACCGCGGCGTTTGACGATGTTTTTGTAATCCCATTGGATTCTTTCGGATTTTTCGAGCCAGCGGGCTAGATCGTCGGTGTTAATCTGATCCTTGTCAGTATAACGAGCTTCTGCGGCCTTGAAGCTGCCTTCTGGTTTCAGGCCCGGTTCGTCAAACGACTGGCCGCTCCAAAACAGCAGCTGTATGTGATCTTTTCTGACCCAATAGCCAACGATTGGATTGCCGTCAAAAAACCAAACAGGCGAACCGTGCCATATCTTGCTTTCCGCTTTGGGGAGGCGGCTGTTAATTTCCTGGGCTAGCAATGTACAGATCGCTTGTTCTTCTTTTGCTTGGGCGTCGTTGTAGGCTTGAATATCTTTGTTCATTTGTATGCATAATACACCACTCGCGCGACCTATCAAGGCGGCGAAGTACGTTTGTTTCCTGTATAGTTATCTGTAGAATAACTACGCTTAATTGGTTACAAGGGGGCAAACACGATGAAAGATATTACACCTAATCTATGGTTTGATGGCAATGCCAAAGAGGCGATTGATTTTTACTTGTCGGTATTCCCTGACAGTAAAATTAATGGGACTACATACTATCCAACAGAGAACTTGGCCGATTTCCAAAAGGATATGGCAGGCAAAGAACTGACAATTGATTTTGAGCTCAGCGGTAACCGTTTCACGGCTATTAACGCTGGCCCAGAGTTCAAGTTCAACGAAGCAATATCCTTTTCTATTCCCTGCAAAGATCAGGAAGAAATTGATTACTACTGGGAAAAGCTTTCAACAGTCCCAGAGTCCGAGCAGTGCGGTTGGTGCAAAGACCAGTATGGGCTGAGCTGGCAGGTCGTGCCGGAAAATATGGAAGAACTAATGAAGCGCCCTGACGCTTTTGCTCATATGATGCAAATGAAAAAGTTAGTTATCGAGGATTTCTAGTTAGGACCGCGATGCGGGCAGGGCTATTAATTGCCGCCAGTACGCGCGCCTTGTTATACTCGTGGAAATGAAAAAACGTCTAAGCAAACCGCTCCTATTTAGTCTGATCGCGCTACTTGTCTTGCTAGTGCTCGGAGCTCTAGTGGTCATAAACGCGCTGTTCGTTCTACGAACGGAGCGGGAGCACGCTTCTAGAAATACGATTGCTGTTGAGCAACTGTTCAATGACAAGGAGCCGTTGATTCGGAAAAGCGGTGCCGGGTGCGATAAACCAGTGAATCCATTCGTAAGGCAATCATGTGAACAGGCTGTGTTGAACGTGTATGTAGGCAGTGGTGATTTGGACAAGGATAAAAATGAAATCAGGAATCAGTTAATACATAATGGCTGGAACGCGGAACAATGGAAACCAGAGGGCTCTGCGTATTTTTGGGAGAAACCGATGTTTACTGTCAAAAATGCACTCGCCGAGGGGCGTGCAGTACGGAATGACGGGTCGCAAGAGGGCGATGTACACACATCACATTTCAAAGTCGTAATTTTTAATAAACTAGACCTGGAATCCGATGCAATAAAAATCGGACGATATAAAATGAACCTAACCCCAGACGAAACCAAGAAAATATCAGATTCCAATGCCAGTTATTTTATTGCCCTGTCAGTTGATAGTCAGTACGAGGGCTCATTCTAAACAAAGCCTGTTCCGTCCCCGGCGCCACGGGCCGACACTGCTGGCGGGAGTTCCTAACCGATGTATTCGTAGTCAAATATATCGGGCGAATCATTACTGGAACGACTCGCGCGGGTACTCCGGTCGTGAAAAACGGTTTGCCGGAAGTAATTAGTAATGGTTTTATATCTTTGGAAGCGTGTTTTTTTCTGATACTTCTTCTCTAATCGATCTACCAACTGGTGTGGATTGATGCGAGTTTTTCTCATATTTGCCTCCTTCTAGCGTGCATCCACTAGGAATGCATACATTTAGTGTAAGAAACGCAACAGAGGCTGTCTATTAGGTAGGCTTCTCACAGGTAGTGAGCTGTGACACAATATAAGTGTGAGTAGTTTCACAACTTCTCTTGTCACCGAATATTTCCCCAGTGCGACCGAGCGGGAATATGAGGCAGGACAAATTATCGTCTATAACGGCGACCGCCCCCGACATGTCATTTTCGTTATCAGTGGCGCCTATAAATTTCATGATGTTGATGTCAACGGTAACGAGAAAATTTTGCACATTGGTGGGCCGCAAAGCTTCTTCCCGTTGTTTTATTCCTTTGAAGACAAACCCTTTGTTGATGGGTTTTACACGACCCTATCTAAATCGCGTTTTTTGTTCATTCCGATCGAGGAGTTCAATGACATCCTAAAGACGGATTCGGCATTCACTTATCGTCTGTTGGGTTGGTATGTTGGAGAAGTAGATCATATCGTTCTACGGCTAAAAAGCCTGGAAAAAAGCAGTGCTAAACATAAACTACTGCAGGCACTTACGTATCTATGCGGGCAACATTCAGTCATCCGGTCCATACAACCGGACTGGTGCCGGGTCAAATTTAATATATCGCAGCAGACACTAGCAGAGCTGACCGGGCTCACTCGGGAAACAGTTAATTTAACACTCAAAGATATGGAAGAACGCGGTTTAGTGCGCATGCCCAGAAAGCTGACTTTGGAAATTAATAAAACGAAACTCGACGCACTATTGGCGGAAATGTAGAACTGTATTAATCCATCAGGGTGGAGGATAATAGTACTATGACCCACCCAAGCAAAAAGGACATGCCCGAAGACTACTGGAAGCAAAAGCTGACACCGCAGCAGTACCATGTGGTGCGTGAAAAGGGCACGGAAGCCCCATTTACCGGGAAATATATCGATAATCACGCGGACGGTACGTATCGCTGCGTTGCCTGTGGGCATGAGCTATTCAACAGTGATACGAAATTCGATTCCGGCTCTGGCTGGCCAAGTTTCACTAATCCTGCGAATCGCGAAAATGTTGAATTACACGAGGATAATAGCCTCGGCATTGAGCGGACAGAAGTTACCTGTGCGAACTGTGGTGCCCATCTAGGCCACGTATTTCCCGACGGCCCGGTAGAGGCTGGCGGACAACGCTATTGCATCAATTCACTTTCACTCGATTTCGTTCCGAAAAAATCAGGAAAGGAGTCTTAAATGGAAACGATCGTTTTAGGCGGTGGCTGTTTCTGGTGCCTGGAAGCAGCGTATAAACTAATCGATGGTGTTGAAAAAGTTGTTTCGGGCTATGCCGGCGGATCAGCGGACGACGCGATCTATCAGGTGGTGAGTGAGGGAACGACAGGTCACGCCGAAGTCGTTGAGCTCACATTTAATCCCAAAGCCATCTCACTGAAAGAGATCCTAGACATATTTTGGGCTATTCACGACCCAACGACGCTTAACCGTCAGGGAAATGACGTCGGAACACAATACCGGTCGGTTATCTTTTACGGAAGTGACGAACAGAAACGAATCGCCGAGACGTCGTTACGAGAAATTCAGAAAGCATGGGACGATCCGGTCGTGACTGAGTTGCAGCCGTTGGAAAAATTTTATCCAGGCGAAGAGTATCACCAAAATTATTTTGAAAATAATCCAGACCAGGCGTATTGCCAAGTCGTCATCAATCCAAAACTTGCTAAACTGCGCGAGAAATTCGCCGCCCGTCTAAAGTAATTTTTGGCCGCCGTAGATTGAAAGAGCATACCCCTTATGCTACGATACGGAGAACAGAATAGGTAATGGGAGAGACAAACATGGATTTTCGTACGCCACGGCCGACAGATAGAACGGCCATGGGTAGATCGCGGCAGACGCAGCGGCAAACAGAAGAGCCGCAACCAGCCAAAGATGTACCAAAAACGGTGTATCGAGCAGCGGCACCAGACCATGCGACGAAACAGAAGAAGCCGTCGAAACGGTTCCTATTGCCTATTATCGTCATTATCATTGTCGCTATCCTAGGCGTTGCGGGCTGGTTTATGTGGTCGGGCACACGAAATATTGCCACTACGATAGATACCACCAAATACCAGGCCGTTTTCTTCACTAACGGTCAAATATATTTCGGTAAACTCCACATATTCAATAACGAATATATGAAACTGTCTAACATCTACTACCTGCAGCCCCAATCAAGTGGAGAAGCCGATGCTGAAAACCCACAGAAAACAACGACCGATCAAAACAACGTTCAGCTCATTAAACTCGGCGATGAAATTCACGGACCACAAGACGAGATGATTATTAGCAAAGACCAAGTACTGTTTTATGAGAACCTCAAATCTGACGGTAAAGTCTCACAGTCGATCGATAAGTACAAAAGCTCCCACTAGTACTTCGGTGTACGGCCAGTGCCGGAGCCATCAAGTGACTTGACGTATTCTTCCCAAACAATATTTTCGATTGTTTTCTGGGACTTAATCAGAATTAATAAGTTCTTTTTCGTAAGTATCACGGATTGCGGGCCTTTGGCTGAGGTGCCGATGTAGGCTGTCGTGTCGCCAGCGACAATTTTGGTCGTAGCATTGTATGCTTTCGCGAGATCGGCGATGTGGCTGGCGGTGTCGGTTTTGAATGAGTCGGGTAGGGGCTGTTGACTGACGCTAATGGGGATATCGTTGATAGCATCCGCGTAGGCAAATACGGGGTCTTTTTCAGGCGGGCTGACGCGTTCCCAACCGCCGAGTTCATCAATGGATTTGCCGCCTGGTAAGACTGTTCGGTACTCGGGATTATCGCCGAGCGTGTAGTGGCGGATCAACAGCCCTGCGATAACTATCATGATGACGCTGCCGGCGATGACGGCGGCTTTCTTGGTATAGAGGAATTTAAATTTCACTATTTTAGCATAACAGGGATGGCGCGGCGGTAAAGGCTAATTGTTGCTGAATGTGAAACCGAGGGTGCTGACATAGGCGTTTGCGTTGCTGTGCGAAGAGAGGTTGATTCTGAAGAGGACACTGTCACCGGCCACGAATCCACAGGCAGATGGGTCGGCGCCGCCGGTCGCGGTTGCTTTTTGCCAAGTGGATTGAGAACCAGTCGATACTGAGACAGCTGAACCGCAAGATGCGAGGGCGGAACCAGCATGATCCCGGTACACCTGGTAGGTAACGCCGGAGTTTGCACTATCGGTGCGGCCTAGGAGTGACGTCGACCCAGCGACGAAGCCCTTAAATGTGCTTGGAAGCTGGTAGGTGACGTAGATACTGCGGGTTTGCGGGCCAGTTTCTGCAGAGGTCCATTTGTAGAAGTTGTAGGTTTCATTTGCTCCACAGATAGTTGGATCTGAAGTGCCGTCATTGATATCGAGATAATCGGAACATAAATCAGAGGTGATGGTGCCGATATCAGTACCATTCATGACTGCGTTATTGTACTCCGGGCTGATCGTCACGAAATTGTCAGGGCTATCACCACAGTCGCCCCAGCCTTCGGCTTCGTAGCACTGTACTTTGCCGACAGTGGTGTCATAGTACATGCTGCCAAGCAGCGCTTCTTCATCCGTAACGGTTGGCGCCGAGCCAGCTTTGTCGATGGTGAGCAGGGTTGGCGTGCCGCTGCCGGAACCGGTACCAATTTGAACATTCGGGGCACCGCTAGCATCATCACTGTTGACCGACAGCATGTCATCGCCAACCGAGTTCTGTACCTGGAAGGCATTACTGCTGTCGACAGAGTTTTTGAATGTTGCATCGCCGGTGGGGCCGAGGTCGAAGATCGAGGCACTTCCACCGAATGAGTCGACGATATTATCACTTGTATCAATTGTTGCGTAAAGTGATAGCTGACCACTGCTACTTGACTCGGAGACGAAGGTACCAGGAAGTACTGAGACGCCATCCATGTGCACACGATTACCGGTGCCGGTCGTGAGCTTTGTTGTATCATCACAGTCAGTAAACAGGGCAAGCCAGTAGACGGTACCGCTCGTTATATTGACAGTAGAGGTAAGCGATTTAGTATTCCAGCCAGCTGCTGCTGCTGATTTGGTAGAGCTCCCCAGGAGCGCACCGGCCGATGTACCACTTCCATTGTCTGCATAAATACCGAGCTGAACATCTGGGCAGAAGCTGTCAACGTCATTAAAATATACCGACATATTCATGAGTGGTCCGGTATCTGTCGCAGTGTATTTTTGAGCCTGGGCATGTTGATAGTTACCGCCACCGTTCGTTGCACCAATATTAGTGTTACCAAGGTTGGCAGCTGTACCACCCGCGACTGAACTAGCGATCTTGAAGGATCCGTCGGTTGCGTCGATGCCCATAGAGTACCTACTTGAACCGGTTGCTGTCAGTTCGATACCAGTGTCGCCTGTTCCATTTTGAGCTATGCGAACAGGAAGGCTATTAACCGACGAGCTACTAACCGCGATATCGAGCGGTCGGCTAGGAATAGTTCCGATCCCGATACCACCGGTGAAAATAGCGGCACCGGCTTGGTTGAGAGTGCCAGCCTCATCAATGTTGAAGAGGCTGTCGCCGGTGCTGCCCTGGATGTCGAATGCCATGCCAGTCTGAGCCGAACCTTGCTTGATCATGAGGTTGGTCGCGGTCTGGTTAGTGCGGCCCTGGATGTAGGCAGTGACATCTGAATCGCTTCCCGACTGGAGGGCGAGGTTGGTCCCTGACT
>Ga0193742_1000735_pt1 | contig 21013 bp, 19 predicted proteins | sample L2c1metaG_FD_165511 | JGI IMG/M metagenome (GOLD analysis project Ga0193742, IMG submission 165511) | Soil microbial communities from a riparian zone of the East river system, Colorado, United States - L2c1 | ecosystem: Environmental > Terrestrial > Soil > Riparian zone | place: USA: East River... | reverse complement strand
TTTTTATATAAAATTAAAAAATAAAAAAAAAAAATAAAAATTTATTTTATTAAAAAAAAAAAAAAAAAAAAAAAAAAAAAAAAGAGGTTAAGGATGACAATGAAGTGGAGCACCCCATTATAGTACTTGTGTTTTTTGCTTTCTTTATTCCCGCTGGTACACTACTGCCAACGGATCACATTCCGCCAGAGGCTGATTGGTTACAATCTTTGAACCCTGCGCAAGATCATCGATCAAGACTCAAGTGAACGGTGGACCACCGCTGCCACGCCTCCCAACCACCTCGCACCTCTTGCTCGCTTAGGAACAACAATCCTAACAATGCTTCAAAGAACAATTGACAGGGATTTAAATTTATTGATCGCCGCTTTTCGAAGCTTTCAGGGACCAAAACTTGAAAGTGGCCAGGTGGCGGACCAAGAATCGTATTTAAAGCCCCCTACTTCGTTTCAATCCACCCCGATTCCTATCCCCAAAGCAACTCGCAAATTTCTCGCAATCCATACAGCCAGACAGGCTTAGAATTCCACAGTCCACAAAGCATGGTAAGCATGAACGCTTTCTATCTCAATGCATTGTATCGATAAGAAAGAAGCCTATCGAAAAGCAATCACCTCGGGCAGTCCGACTCGACTCAGGTTCTGTCGCGTCAGTTAGTATACCAATGCCAAGACCGGAGTTTCAGTCCCCATATGTTGAAGAATACGCAAAATGCGGATGTACCAAAGATGGTGGAAAACCATGTCGAAGATGCCAATTGATGCTCTTGTCTGACAGGCAAGTTGAATGTTAAAGATGAAAGTGTTTGCAAAATGGCTGACCTATTTTCACCCATCAAAATAGGTTCTGTGATCTTGTAAATCTCCAATGCGAAAAATGGAACACACTCGAATGATACAGCAACTCTCCAGGATGCCATTTATTATTTAATATCAGTCTTTAGCTAATGATTCATAATGAATTTAATTCTTATTAAATCTGTTAAAAACTCGTGACCTATGACGTTAGCGGGCAGCCCACTTTTTCTTTGTTGCTTTTGCGCACTATGCTTGTACAGGGCAGCAGACTAGTAAATCTACACATCAACGTGGCCACGCTTGACAGATACAGGATTATTCGCAATTTCTTCAGGAATCAACATACCGTTGTGCCACAGACTCTCATTTCATCTTCACAATGCCCACTAAAACCACCAAAACTCACAGCCGCGGGTCGAGCAACTGAGCTCATCTCCACCCAACATCGCTCTTTCCATCCTTCAACATTACGGCCATCACAGTTTCCTGAAAACTCTCAAAAAAAACACGAGGACCCAACACGGACCCTAGCCAACTCAAATCCACAGTCACCACACAATCCGTTGTCTAACCAAGAACAGCATGCTCCTCCGCCACGCAACGATGAAAACTACTCTCGTTTCTTCCGACGTCTCGCATTATCTTTGCCTCATCCACATAGGCCCACACGTGATGATTTCTTGAATGTTGCAACAGGTTTTTGGCAACGATTGCGCATTCGTTTCAAATGGTTTACTATTAAATCATTTCGTAAATTCAATGCGGACGACATTTCTGCCTTCATTACTTGGTTTCTGATGAGTCAAACGTTATGGATCTTAGTTGGAACGTGAGTTTTTTTCTTTCTCATGTCCAACCAGGTCTCTTGATTTCATACCTCCTTTGCAGTACAACCTTCTTTTCCGTGGTATTTGCAACTGCTAATAGCCTCCGCCTTCAACGTGAGATACTCTCGTTGCATTGGACATCTTTCGGATAACAAACATAACCCTTCAGGTTACGTTGCACGCGCTATCAGTGACTACCTCACCTCTGAAACGGGCATTACTATTATTTTCGAATCTGCCATCGTGCCCAAGTGGAAAGATTCACGTCTTTCATTTAAAAATGTTTATGTTTCGAGACGACCAGACACACCGACTGCTGTAAAGCTATGGAAAAGTACAGGGCATATGGCTGCTGTTGGCTACGATGTTAGCAATCACCCCGCATACCACCGCATTGGCGAAGACGATGATGAACCCGACATTAGTGATTTATATGATGAAGATATTAATTTCACAATGTTCGACTTGAATATTGATTCTGTAGATGTCACACTTTCTTTGAAAAGGTGGCTGGATGGAAAGGGCCTTGTAGAAGACGCTGTGGTGCGAGGCGTGAGGGGCATCGTTGGTTCGTATTTATTGTCTAAAAAAAGAAAAGCATCCTGACTGACCTCGTCGTATTCAAAATATAGATCGTCGAAACGTTTTTTGGGATCCAGACAATCCACTTGATCCAGCTCTCTTCCGTCACGTTGCTCATTCTGGAGACTTCAACTTGGAGAAACTCCAACTCGAAGATGTCTTGGTCACAATCTATCAACCAGGCAGCTTTCGACCATACACGGCATCCATCTTTCGCGCAGATATACGCTCTTTCCGCAAACGATGGCTGTTTTACGATTTCTTACGCGCTGAGAATGTGGTTGGACAATTTGATAACTGTCTGTTTAGCTTGCATAAGCCGCAAAGCATTGGACGGACGAATGAGAAGGATCTCAAGGACGGTGAATGGGCCAGAATGGTGGTTTATGGCTCCCTCATTTAGATCTCCTTTTGACTGATTCTTCTGCAGACTCGATTTCGTATCGATGGCGTTAGTATCGATCACCTACAAAATTCCACTACAATGGAGGGTCCTATCTCGTGGATAACCTCCGGAAAGGTTGACGCTGTCCTTGACATCAAATTCCCTCGCGACCCTCATGACAATCTCCCATTCAATGCTATTCTGGGCGAGATTGCCGATGCCATTTCAACCTCGCTTTCTGACTCCACTCTCATTCCTGGTCAAAGGGAACTTGCCAAACCAGCTTTGTCTGCACCAACAGATGAAGAAGACCGGGAGATTGAAGACGACAAGCCGAAGGTAGTCATTGATATTGATTTGCGATTTAGAGATTTGAAAGCTACTGTTCCCATCTTCAATTCGGATCTCTCATATGTAAATAATGCTCTCATAAGGCCCATTGTTGCTTTCATGAAGTGAGTTCATCCACTCATACACAAGGCTTCATATTCTAAATTTACGGTTTTTTTCAGCGCGAACCGTACTTTGGTTCCCATACATTGTCGGGTGGTGAAAGATGTGAGCGACTTTGATGGATCCTTCACGGTAAGTATTAGACGTTGTTTGCCTCATTTTATACTGATTAATTTTGTGGTTATTCTAGATGTGGGAAAGTGCGTTGAATACCATTCGTACCAAGTTGATAAACTGACAGAAATTATAGCTGGGCTTATGGATGAAATATCTCTCAAGGTGAATCATCTCCGTATACAAGACAAGGTCTACTCTCTGAACCCTTTTCTCCAGACATATGATGCCCTGGCGTATCATGTATCACAAGCAACCATGAATCGTCGACGTATGAAGACCGTTAGTTTATGGAGCCTCCAGATGACAGCGGGTGCGGTTTTGTCTGCACTCCGAAACTCGATAGATCCAATGTCGGTGCAGCTGAAGGAGGCCTACGCACACAGTTCTGGTCAGATACAAACTAAGTTCCACGATGTTTTACCTTTAGTTCCTGAAGTGTAGTCTATTTGTGGATCGAGACTTTTGATTACTAAATAAAGATGATAGTTTTCAAAAATAACTCTGTATTATCGCAACTGGCTGTCTGTTATTGTCTGTAATAGTATCTAGCACTTTAGTCATGAACATTCTGGAGGTTGGCTATGACCTCCTCGATAGGGTATACCATTTCGCTTCTTATCCATTGCGCTAGGGTTAACTAATGGATGCTGACTATCAGGGTCTCGTTCCGGACTTTATTCTGCGCAGAGCCATCCGTTTTTTACTGCGTCAACGGTTGCGTGAGATAGACGCTGGCTCTTTTGAATTTAACCATGCTGCCAAAATGAAATGGATTGAAGATGTTCGTACTTGGACAACCATCGCAGAAGTCCCAGAGAAGGCCAATGAACAGCACTATGAGGTATGTGGACTACGAACCCTGTGTCCAGTGTTCAAGTGCTTGCAACTATAGAAAACTTAAACATTAGCTTATACCAAAGCCTTTTGATCAACTGTCTAGGTTTCCACTGAGTTTATTCTGTCTACCCTAGGTCCATATGGGAAATATTCGTCTTGCTTGTATCCTACTGGACGCGAAACACTTGCAGAAGCGGAGAAGCTCATGTTGGAAAGTTATTGCACGAAAGCCCAACTCAGAGACGGCCCTGATATCCTAGATTTGGGCTGTGGTACGAATTATTATTCAAATAAAATCCAAGTAAAGCCAACTCAAAACCCCTGATATATATGCGGGCCCATAGGATGGGGAAGTTTGTCGTTGTTCCTCGCGGAGGTGTGTAAATATACACCGGTTTTACCGTGTCAACGCATCGCTCTCAAATGATTGTAAACTTGAAAGAAGTACCCCAATTCTCATATTACTGGGCTATCAAATTCTTCTACGCAGAAGAAGCATATTGATTCTACAGCTAAGGAGCGTGGTCTTTCAAACATAGAGGTCAGGAACTTGTTTCTATCAATGTGAAATTAACCCTTCCGTTCATGAATATTATTTGCAGATTATCACAGCCGATGTCAATACATTCGAATTTGAGAGCTCAAAACGGTGAGTTCTCATGATGTAGAAAGACTCAGTAACTTGAAGACCAATTTTTTTATTCAGCTTCGACAGGATCCTGAGTATCGAGGTATTTAATCCCCAGTGACTTTTTCTTAGAGCGTCTTTTCAGTCATAAACGCGGTATCTTGTTATTAAGATGTTTGAACATATGAAAAACTATCAAACCTTGTTCAAGAAAGTATCTACCTGGCTCCGACCTCTGAGTGAGAAGCGCCAACTTCAGGACATCACGACGACCAATGAGTCAGACGAGTCTCTCCTATTCATCCACATATTTTGCCACCGAACTACCCCATATCACTTCGTCGAAGACGATGGATGGATGGCGAAGAACTTCTTTTCAGGTGAGGGCTACCCACGTCATCCGTTGAAAGGTTGAAAATTCATTCAGAAAGCATAGGAGGAACGATGCCTTCTCATGACCTTTTCGTGAGTCCAAAAATAACAACAACAATAACAACACCCCCCTCTGAACCTCAATACTCTTAAAAACAAAAGCTTATATATCCTTTACCAGTTATATTTCCAATCCGATCTTACTCTTACCAAAAGCTGGTATCTGCCTGGAACACATTACTCGCGAACGCTTGAAGACTGGCTAGCTCTTCAAGACAAAAATAGAAAGGGCAAGTTATCATCGGTGTCTTCCTACAAGTTTGTCTCCTAATTTCCTTTCTCAGAGGGCCTTGGAGAGCTCCAAAAATATGCAACTCAAAACGGCCAGCTAGCAATTGAAGGGATAAAGACATTTCATCGGTGCGTACGGACTCGACACAGAGCTCAGACATCTGACTGTATTTCAGCTTTCGTGTATTTTATCTGGCATGTTCAGAGTTATTTAACATGGATAGAGGTGAACAGTAAGTAAAAATTTTGTTCCATCTTGAAGAAATCATGGTCTAATCGACATTCAATCCAGATGGGGTGTTGGACATTATCTCTTCAAGTTGAAATAAAGATAAACATGATAAACCGTACAGATGTTGTATTACAGTGTTCACAGTGAAACCAAATGAAATTTTGCCGCATACATTTGGAATGTGCCATATCTCCATGGACAACAGCATGAGGTAGAACAAAATATCATAACATAGTTGTCTAGCGCTCTTGGAGGTTGTTAAGTAGGCGGAGAATGTTAATGACTAAAAATCAAGGGTATGAGTGACAGTGTATAACCGAGCAGACACACTCACAAAGATTGATGAAACTGTGCGGAAGACAATAAAAATCAGTAGATCGTCATTAGAAGAAGCTGAAAATAGGGTACGCACTCGAGATAAAGAGAAATGGCGCCCATGATGTACTCATCCGGAGAGAGACGTTTGTTAATGACATAAGTGTCGTATACGATATAGCCGCTGAAGATGAGGCAACCTCCAATTGCGAAAATAAGATCCATGGTGCGGTTGAATGGCACGAATATGCCAACTAAACCCGTCATGCCTGTGATGCATCATGAGATCTAAATGGAGCGAAGATCAATTCGAGATATTGCGTACATAGCGCAATTAGTCCACCGAACAGGAACGGTGCCATTCCTGAAAAATCATACTTGAGAGATTATAATTCAGTTCAGTGAGAAAGTATTTATCAAGGCAGGGACAAACTTTGGATTGCAGAGTGAATAGAGTCAGACCAATGAAGACGCCAAGCGTAATCAACCTGAGGGTTCAAATGAATAATGGAGATAAATGAACAGAACAGAGATAAAACACACAGTGCTTGAAGCACGATGACATTCTTGAAGAAAGCAACCGTTATGCCTAGGGTGAAAGCTTCCAGGAGGGTGAAGGTCGACAACAGAACAAAATTCCAAGGGTGAGAGTGGCGTTTCCAGTAGAGAAGACCAAGATTGATCAGAGTGCCAAAAAGAGGGACGAAAATCGCCCAAGTACTTGAAACGAAAATAAGTTAAATTGAGAGCGTAATAATGATAATGACGTACTGAGTTTGGACCCAGAATACGGTCGATGGTGATTGTGAGATGATGCCGCCAACGATAGCTGTAGCGCCCTAGGACCGCCGTTAGAAAAAATAAATAGACATATTGGAAAATTGGCGTCACAATTTGGCAAACTGTGACGAGGCGTTATCCGTCAGAGACATGGTCTACTGGTGAAAGCAATGACTCACGAAGAATGGTGTAAACTTTGCGAATGAAGGCGCTGCGAATCTCAGGCGAGCTTTCAGAGACAGAGACTCCGTACTGCAGCTAGATATCAGGGTGTAGTTCTAGGAAGCCAAAACCACCAACGGACCTTGAAGTCGTCTGGGAGATCGCCTTGGTCGGGTTGATCATAGAAACCACCAGCTCCACCACGGCTGGAAGTTGCTAACAGAGGTTCGCGGGTCTCATCGACTGAATGATAGTTTGAGTTTTGTTGTGCAGCTGTTGGACCATATGCTGGGGGCGGAACTGGATAGTTGCTCATGGTTGTATTGGGTCAAGATCCAAAAGCAGTGTCGCCTGACAAAGCATTGAAAGCAACCTGTCTACTTAATTCAACCCTTTTCATCGAATGTCAATTTCGCCTTTGGAAAATGGCTGACCCTCATACTACTGAAGAAATATCTCTTCAACGCTACTTACTATTGAACTGCCAAGTACAAAGCCTAACCGATCTTACTACGTGGTCGATATGGCTCCATTGCCTTCTCGCTCACTCCCTCAGTCAGATAATATAATTGCTCTCGCGCAAGGACGTCCTCAGCGATGCCGTCTCACCCCTTCATTTTCGATGCCAGACATTAATGGTTTAGACCTCAGCCACACATTTGGGAACATTGCATCGTCCTGCAGTCCAAATTCACTTTCCGGATCACTCCTTGAACATGTACAGGCCCATCATCCTAAAATTTCCACTTTCATCACGGCATTCAACGCTCTCAGAGTCCAATTTTCTCACCTCAAACGTCGTATCTATGGTATGGAAACCGAGAATAATGAACTTAGGCACGCCAATATGGTCCTCCTTTCAGATTCCCAGGCCCTCGAGCATGAACTCAATAATTTCCGTGCTGACTATTATGCCGAGCGATTTCAGAGCAAGGTCCGCGTACAATGCGCCAGGGCGGACAAAGATAAGATCATCATTCTCAATGACAAACTGGAACAGGCAGAGAAATTTATCATGGCCATGGTTGACATCAAGCTCCATGAACCTGTCCTTGGACGCGCTGCGAAAGCAGTCAAGGAAGGCGCAGACGCCGAAGAAGCTCTTATCGACGCTGTTAGAGCGGCTGCGAACAAGAAAGGATCTGCCTGGTCCAGGATTATCCCTGCCATCGTTGGTCCTCGAAGCCCCGAACATTATCTGTCAGCCATCAACCTTGCTCTCATGTTACAAAAGGACCTACACGAACGCGAAAAGGTATCCAGCTTTTGGAAAACGATCGCAAAGTTGGACCCGGTTAACGCCAATACCATAACCCCTTCCTCATCGCTTCTGTCTGAGGTCGGCGGACAGGAAGTCGAACATTCCATATCCGAACAAGCAGTGCTAGATGAGATGATTGCCCTTCTGGCAAATGGCGAGACGCTTTCCAGGAAAAGCGAGTTCATCCAACCTGTCGTGGCGTATTCTGCGGATGTCGTTGCTTCTGAGTCAATACTCACAGAGGACAAGGTTTTCGAGCACGCTGTGGCCTCTACGCCCATCGTGGATTTATCAAGCATTCAACCATTGTATGCAGAGCCTGTTTTTCAGTTGTCATCCCTTTCTTCCGCCAAAGAACGCAGCACCCAGGCGAAGCCGCCCACCAAGGCACCCAAAACAGTCAAGGTCCCTGGGGTCAATCCGCCGATGCCTATCAGCCACATACCTGTCTCTCCCGCTCGTTCAAAGGCTAAGGCTTCTCAAGTTGTCCAATCAAAATTACCATCTCCCGTTTCACCACCGAAAATCCTATCCAGCATTTCGCCTGCTAAGCCGGTCAGCCCTTCGAGATTTTCTTCCAAACCGCCAATCACGCCCATCCGTAAGGCGCCATTGACACCAATTCGTTCCAGGCTGTCAACGCCGCGTACGAATACTTTTAAGCGTCCAGTCCTCACAAACATCGACCTAAACAGACCTCTGGCCAAAAAGGATACCTCTAAAATAGCCACGAAACCCACAACTCCTGCCAGTACCCCCGACGATACTTTCAGGAAGAAACCGATTGGAGATAACTCTAAGAATCTCGCAAAGCGACGCGGGGTTATTTTGGAAGAGATTAGCCATCCACGCCCAGTAGGTATTTACATTTCATAAGAAATTGGTTGCTGATGTTATTCCAGAGCATCGTCGCAGAGAACGAGAACACTGTCCTTCCGATGACTGCTGAAATTGAAATTTATGAACCTCCCACTCCTTCGTTACCCACCTGTGTACCTCACGCCAAGATAACAGAAGCAAACAATCCTGCGTCGACCTTGATTTCGACAGAGGACCCGATACATATCCCCCAAATGAGTCCTGCCGACAAAGAATCGTCCCTTCATTTTACCTCATTCGATCTCTCTCCTGAAAATGTTAAGCGCGGGTCTTTACTCGCTGCTCAAGCATTGCAGTCCCTTGAGCGTATCTGTGCTGCTTTCAGTAGCTATAGTCTCGGTTCCCTCGAGATGACTGATGCAGGTGATGACGACGATGACGACTTACAGTCTGATTCCGAAGACCTACGTTTTGCAAATGAGCGTAATTCCGATGCGGTACCCCCTGCCAGCTTGACCAATCTTTCTCACACCTGTGAAGCGCTGGTTGATCTTGAATGTTCGATGGTTTCAAACACCAGCCTTAGTGAGGACGTCAACTTGGCCGCCGACGAAGATCCTCCAGCATTTGAACGTCCTCGTCCACCTACACCTGTTGTGAAATGCTCCACTTGGGCTTCTTCGCTTCCGCGTCAGCATATGTCTCCAATATCACCTGCTTCCTCTTCCTCCAGCTCTTCTTCAGAGTCTATTTCCATTCCAGCGACCGTTCACGGCCAGAAAATTTTCAAGTCCAGTCGTGGCCAGCCAGATGGATCTCCAACCCCCGCGAGAACGCCCATACCCGCTTCGTTCAAGCCTTCTCCGACATATCTCACAGACAAATTTGCCAAGTCGCTAAAAGATACTTTCTATAAGGCAGTGCCTCCATCACAAAACCTCTCCCTTCTTCCAATAAAGCAAAAGCCAAACAATTATTTCCAACAGCCGCTACCGCCATCACAAAATAAACCCTCCACATTTCCGCCAAGCGTCCTTGATCACAAACCTGCACCTTTTGGGTCTTCTCCCTGTAAACCGCGATCGAACACCATTAACATTGTATCTCCACTGCCGCCAACTCTGTCAACACCTAGACCAGAAAAACTGTCACCTACATCTCCTTTCAAACCGCGATCCTATACTATTAATACGGTTTCTCCAACGTCATCAACACGCCGTAGCCCTAGACCTGAGCGCCCTATGGCACCAACCAAACCAAGATCCAATACTATCAATGCTACGCCAGTCAGCCAATCACATACTGCGAAGACGATTTCGTCCTCTGCCAAACGGCGCTCGAACACTTTAGACTCATATCTGCAGGTCCCTAGTAAAATCGCAAGAAGCCCAACTAGGACTAAAGCTGTTTCTTCTGAGGACATCACCTCTCCTACTGCTGCCTTCATGCGTCGCCCCGATGTGAAAACGGCACCAGTCAACACTCGCAGAATGACTAACTCTGTTGCGCCTCTTATTCCGAATTGGTCTCCAGCCTCTCACAATGGTGCCTTGTCCACAACTCAGTATAGAAACATGCTGAGAGGTGGAGTTAACATGGTGGTCCGTTGAAATCTGACTATGCTTATATATCATGTAGATCTAAATGCCGAATGATTTATTTGTATTTCTCAGATGTAAGATTATATATCATGTAGATCCAATGGCTCAATGATTTATTTGTATATCCATGTATTGAGTTACCCTTTGGTAGAAAGCTTGATTTTCTTCTGGCGGTACACGCAGTGGGGTTTCAAGTTAAGTACATTAGCAAGTCAAAGTCGTGTGATGTCCCTACGATACGCTAAGGTGCTTCAGTTCGGCGAGCGTAAGCCCTACAATTTATCATATGGCGGTAAACCCCACTGCTCTGGTATAAACTCCTCTAATGAATCCAGAATTTGATCAGCTTCCTCCGTACGCGTAAAATCAAGCTTTCGAATATTACGATCAGGCACCCAAACGACTGGAAAAGCTTCAATGTACAAAAGTTCATAATAATGAAAGTGGCGACATACCGGACATCCCAGCTCGTTTTCCTGCTTGCATTCCTGGGAAAGAATCTTCAAATACCAGACCCTTTCTGCATTCCCCGATCTGTATATTCGTCTGTGAAACTTCGGGATGGCCAACGTCCCTGTTTAACATTTCCCGAGCAGCAGTTATGAATATGTCTGGAGCTGGTTTGCCTCTCATTTTAAATTCATGGCCATCCCAGCATACTACCTTCCCTTCAAAACAGCCAAAAACGGATTGCAGGTGGGCTGTCTTCAAATCGTAGTTCCTGCGGCGAGAACTTGTGGCGATCGCCATTGGGACATTATGTTTCTTCAAATGATGGACCAGTTTATGCACGCCTGGCAAAAGGGTAACTGTGGGCCAGAGGGTCTGTGAGACACGGTTCCTCTCTGCCAGAAGGGTATCTACGTCGAGTGAAATGTCTGGAAAGAACGAGAGAAGATGACTCGTGGACTCTTTTTCCGCTGGTACATTTTATTAGAAAGTAGAGTCAAATTTGGCAGATCTCCTACGTTTGCCCATACAGCCAGCCTTCATATCCCAGGTCATCTCTTTCCCGTACTTTCCCAAAACTTCATCTATCGGAAGGTTTCGTACCTCGGTCAAATCCCGATCGAATCCCAGTCAGTTTGGACTTACTAGTCGTGATCGTGTAGATCCTCTCCGAGTCGATCAGTAGACCTAAGTAATATTCAAACATGTGTCAGCAATGAATTGGAAAGTACTATTCAATAATAATTTACAGACCGTCCAGATCGAAAAGAACATATTCTACGCTTGGTTTTGGAGATTCAGTCATGTTGATCATAATCTGGCCATGCCCACTCAGTCAGTTGCCGAAAAGGGTCCAATTGACCGGAGTTTGTAAACAAGGCTTCGTCCTCGTCACCTCGAAACAATAGATACACATTCCAAAGCAAGCCTCACGGATGGCCACTCAGTACTCTAGAGACAAAACTCACCCAAAAGGACTTTCTTCACCGTTTCGTAGACGCCGGTTCGGTCTGCTCATTTTCATTTTGCTCGGTTTCTTCTTCTTCTATTTTGTTCCTTGGGAACTGCCATCTTCACTCAGAGGAGCAGGCTTTTCCAGTTTATCGCGTGCGAATGTCGCGCAACTCATAAAGTCGAAGAAGAAAGTGGAAGTAGGAGAGATATACGGTCTTCTCCACCTCGTGACAGGCGATAATGAGCAGGAACATGTACTAAGCAATGTTCATCTTGACCCAACTGTCTCTGTCGAAATGTCCGTTTATGCTGCTGGAGACAGCAGTCTAAATTGGGAGAAGGAAAGGGAAATCATTGACAACAATCATCCTATCATTGTATTCAGCAAGGTATGTTGTTTTGCTCCTTAACTAATGTGAACTATTGTGATATAACATTCACAGACATATTGCTCGTAATTATGATGTCTCGATCCATAATACAGAGACTGATTCTAAACCGTCAATCTATCCAGTTTTTCATCGAATGCTAAGCAGCTACTGGCAGCCTACGACATTCAACCACCTCCAAAAATTGTTGAAGTGGACATCAGAGGTGAATGATCAAATCATGTTTCTAGTAATATAACTGACAACTAATACCTTTGTGGCCCAGATGATGGGAATATGATCAAGCACATTCTATCACGGCTGACGCATCACTCTACGTTCCCCAATATTCTCTTTAGAGGAAAGTCTATCGGTGGGTCGGACAACCTCAACAAGTTGCATTTGAACAAGACTCTGGGAGAGCTGATCGAGCAAGCTGGGGCGACTCCCAGGTCGGACGGGTCTGCGAAATAGAGGGTGGCGCCGCAATTCGGAAGCATTCTGTCCAATGTGTTCAACTCATTATTCATACATGTATTAGGAACAATGGTGCCCATGTAGTTTTACCTTCACACTGAATCAAGACCTATCACAGTTTATAGCCTCACTTTCAGAATTAGAACTATTTGTCTGCCGATCAGGTACTATCAATGTTCGGGACTATGATGGGAACATGCCTGTTATGTACTCTTGCTGTACCCCGCTGCTATTGTAACTCGTATAAGTCTGTATATTCCTTATTTCTCACATAAGGTTGCTGGACAGGGTCCCGCCTGAATTCCTTGGTTGCGTTATTGCATTATGGCCAGCCAGGTTCGTTCCATTATCGTGCTAAAACGACTGACATCTTCAACGTAAAACTTTCCCGCTCCACATCAGGATTGATTTCCTAGTTTTTTTTTGTTTGTACTCGACTTCCCTCAATTCGTCGCAAGCCCGTTTGCGCCCCTCCGAAGCAATGCTTCGGCGAGCCAGAGCCAGAGCCACGCTCATTACCTTTTCGCTTCTTTTATTACTTATAGGTCTCTTCTACTGCACCTCCAGGCTTACGCGGCCGGTTTGGCCAGTTTGGTGGCACCCTTTCAACGCGACGACCCACGTGCCTATTGTAGGCCAATGTCACGGCGCTCCCTCGACCTCACCACAGGTGCTCAATGGACCTCCTTCTACACGCTATAGAGGTACGGTTAGTCTTTCATGACTCATCTGAGGCAAAATAAATCATAAACCTAGATAACCTTCGTAACGACACAAGCTATATCACTGCTTGGTCAAATGCAGGTTTCAGTACGTCCAAGCTTGAAAATAAGATAAGCTCTCCAGTTGACGTTTATGCGCGTAGCCAATCAATTCATGAATTATGTGCGTAATGATACTTCTGGTTCTTTGCTCTTCTCTGACGCGGTTTCTGAATCAGGTTAATATGATCTACCTTGGCACCATTGCGAACCGCATACCCATAATCCCTCCTTTTGCCCCAGATCACCACATTTGTCAGTGTCTGCTGTTCTTGTTCAAAGACCGACTATCTTACATATTAGTTTGTGTCCATTCAGCATCTTCCGCAGGAATTATTCCATTCGGAGACATTTTTGATCTCGCGCATCTACGTCAAGTTCTTCGCAGCCCTATTCTCGAATGGCGCGATGTGAAAAAGTTGCCATTTCATGATCCTTATTCGACGTCTGAGATTGAAGATTTAGGTTGCTGGTCCACTCGTAAAGAAAGTGCAACTGAACCTATCCGAGCAGAAAACGTCGTTCATCATCTAGGGCTGGACGTTGCATATACTCGCGTTCCACTGCAGACTCGCTTCAAACCTTCTGATTCCGAGGAGCCTCACGTCGTCTTCTCACAACTGGCAGCTACTATATATCCTGTGAACCCCCTTGTGTCCCCTCGAAGCCTACCAAACTTTGCACCTTCTCCGCTTGGACACAGTCTGAGTCCCGATGATAGATTGACATGCTTCGACACATTATATTATGCTACCTCTGGGGTGGATGTGTATGAGTGGAGATTCTCCTGGTCTCCTGTTTGGCAATCGATTGCTCGACATTTAAAGTTCACTCAACCTATGCTACGCCTCGGTCAGGAGTACCTCCGGAAGGTGTTCCGGGTCCATGAGTCCCAAGAATTACCTCAAGTGAGTGGCCGCAAAATTGCATGCTAGATTAAATAATATTTGAACTCATAATTTTTGTTGTTCAACAAGTTCATAGCTGTTCACATTCGTCGGGGGGATTTTGCATTTTTCTGTTCCATAGATGGTCATCAAGATTGTTTACCACCGCTTTCCGTATATAAGAGACGCGTGGACGATGTCGTGGCGGAGATAAAATTGAGTCATGATGTCGTTCCGCATGCTCTTCAAGTTCTTGTATTGTCAGGTAACTATCTAACTACCTGAACATTTTTCAAGGATCCTGGCTGATTAATTCCTTCTATCACCGAACTGGTCAGATGAAGTATCACCTCAGTTCTGGGAGGAGGTCCGAAAGGAAGGCTGGTGTCATATCAACCATACGACGGAGCGCACATTAGAGCGGTTTGGCGAGTGGTATCCTCCACTTATCGACATTATTATACAGAGCTACGCTGTGGGATTTGTGGGAACCGAGGATTCGACATTTAGTTTGATCGGCCAGAGGAGGGTGGAGCATTGGAATGGTGGGGTTGCGAGAACCGTGGACGTGCGTAAAAGCTTTTGACATATACTTGCTATAAAGTAATATAAGCAAAACACTCTTCTGTAATATGTATTAACCTTTTCTGCATTAGACTTTCGACTCACGTACACTTACTAGCAAAGATAATCACCACCGCAAGTAAATAGGTGATTGGTACTAATATTCAATTGATGGATACATCATCCGTCGCACAGCGACATCGGAACGAACTGAGCTCAAGGAAAGTAAGAATTGACGCTCCTAGCGAGGCCTAGCGGTGCTCAACATGTCAATATCTCACATAAACACGTCTAAGCCTGAGCTCCACTTTAACACACTATGTACTTTCTAAAAATACATAATGTCGCAGTTTAGGGTGATAGCGAGATGACGAATAGATCTTCGACGGCGAGTTATCCCTTGAAGTGTAATTAGGGATCGTCATGGGTGCTTCTATGGGTAATATTGTATGACGACGATGACGAAATAAGGACCAGATTGCTGAAGTATTACCGACCACTGTGATTGCAAATTGAGCCCATTAAACGGAAGTAAAATGTGTAAGGGGGGAAGGTAAGGCGAATTCCCAAAAATAGTATTTGTAACTACATGGTCACAAAGGAGTTTTGTTAAAGAGTTATTCCAAATATATATGTTCCGGTCGATACCCACAACGCCGAGTAAATGATGCGTTGACAGTAACGAACTTCGGCCTGCCGCGACAAGGAAAATTCATGCTGTCAAAAAGTCCGTGTTTGGTGTTGAGAAGTGGCTGACAGAAAAGTTTGATAAGTGTGACAACAAAGGAGAATCACGCTGGCGTTATTTACAACCACCACTACCCACCACGTTCTTTAAACTTTTTGCGCTTTGTTCCTATATATTTACTCTATGCCTCTCCCTCGCATCAATAGCCGCACACCGCTCCAAACCTCTACACATATTTCGCCGCTTTCGTCTCCAACAACCATGTCAATATCTCCCCTCAGCGCATATCTTATGGCTGCCTTTCATCCACGCAAACCTAAGCACCGTACAACCTTTGCCGCCTTTCTCATTCTCGTTTGCTTGACCGGTTACATCTTTGTCGCGCACACATCGTACCCCTCTATATCTCTGAGGCATTCAGATTCACCAGCCGCCGATCAACTAGCCGTTGCTCTCGAAACGATTCAAAACTCTCGGCTTAGACCAGGAGCTACAGAAACAGCCAATAGGCATCGATTAGGCAAGGGTTATCGTCATACCGCCCCATCCTTGCGTTTAGATCCTCCGCAAGAACTTGCTGCAATCACCAGTTTCCTGGCAAGTCTCCCACAGAACGTTATCCCTCTTACTGTCGACCCAACACGACCCATTGATCCGCAATTGGTGCTGGATTTCGATACGCGCGGTTATCGAGCTTATGAAGAAGTTCGGGCAATGGTAGACGACGTATGGACAAGAAACCCTGTCTTCTTGTATTCGAAGGTTGGTACCTGACATAACCTAGTTTATTTACCCAAGATTAACTCAAGGTTGTTAGGTATACTCTCCTGCATCACGGGAGCTCAAGGGTATGCTGAACAATTTGAACCTCAAACCCCCTCCGACAATAATTGACGTTGACATCCGTGATGACGCTGAAATTTTGGTGCCCATGCTCAAGCGCCTTCTTCCCTTTCCCGACCTTCCTGTACTTCTCATCGGCGGTATAGCCGTCGGGTCGATAGAGGAAGTTCGCGAACTCGAAAAGGACGGCGAGTTACAGAAATTAATTACTGCCTCGGGTTCAGCTATCGGCGGTGCGAAGAGGAGGAAGCACAAGAAGTAAAGCAAAACTGTGTTTGATCCTCTTCCTTGTCCTCAAATAAATAAGACGTCATGAACACGGATGATATTTACGTGCAGTTATCAACAAAGCCTCGCCATTTTCATCTCCCGATCCTTAACTCATACCCACTTTCCATATCCATAACCATATCCGTGGAGCCCACGCTCACCAACACCACACACACTCGTTCATACACACTGGTACAACCTCCTTTACGTCTTTTTTTCTTTTTGGGTGGAAGAGGGAGGCTACTACTTTCTCTCTTCCGGGCGGCTTATTGAAGCCACCTTATAATCTGTTCTATTCGGCGTCTATACAAATGGGATACTCTTCTATCAAATTCGATTATGATCCCACTCTACGCTTTGATCATAGTAAATACCCTAGATAACGGGAAGTTTCAACTGTGGTGTCAGCCGCATCTATCTAGCGGGCAAATGAGCCCAGCACGGCTCATGATTGCTACTGACGAGTTGAAGCAGTGACTGTCGCGCTTTTAACCCAGTGATCTGATCCTGATCAATAAGGATTTGAGCCCGCTGCTCGAATGCGACAGTTTTAAGTCCTTCCGCAGTTTTTCCCGCGACAATACTGATGCTTTAGGCTACGATAATTAACGCGTTCCTTCTGTATCTCCAGTTTATAAGCTTATACCTTTGATCTGAGTTATTGACCACGAGATTTTTAAAAAGAATGCACCGTGTGCGTCGTACTCGTTTCATTTATCGTACCATATGGCGCCAAAAACCCAGAACTCGTAGACGGCTCATACTCTTTGAAATTGACATCATCGATGCAACACTGACTACTAAGTTAGAGATTATTTGGATCCTGCATAGCACGTTTGTTCCCGCATGTGCTCCTAAGTATTCCCGGGCCTCCGGTTGAGAGTGACTTGCTGACATTCTTGTCCTCTCGTGATCGGTGGGTTGACTGCGGGTCGCCGCACTATTTCAAGTACCTCACTTTTTTCTCGGGGTCGCAACGTCGCCTCTGAAGAAACACTGGGATTATTTTACATAATGGCTGACGGCGTGTTACAATCATTGTATCGCTTTCAGCCTCCAAAAATCCTCTGTCACCGCACCTAGGGTACCTACATCTGTGAGCTGGTAACCAGTAACCCAATGGTGGTTGTAAGGCGGCCTAAATATGTTCAGAGACATTGATAGTTGAGGTGCTCCATTGTCATGGATCGGATGTTCAAGGTGATGCCGGGATTGACGCATGCCAGTACTACTACGTCTGTAGAGTTCAAGTTCACCCTGCAAGGTCTTGGTCAAACAAGAAAATCCTCAGGGGGTTGTACAGACTCAGGGGGTGGTTCAGGAAGTTAATTTTACTGTAACGGTCATCTTAGTAATAGCGTGGTATATAGTAAAAATTTGAGCCGATGTGATTGCACAGACTCAAGCTACGCAGATGTACACCTATTCATAGTATATCCGAATCTGTAGTGCCTCTGGTAAATTGGACTTGTGGATGGATGTCAATCGGGAGCTACATAAGAACTAATGGAATAACTTCGGTCCCTTATACTATTTTATATACTCAGCTGCGTTTCCGGTGTTGGAATAATAATGATCTTGAATTTTCTACTAAAATTTCCAGGAATGCAGATGTTCGAAGTTTTTTGATCGTTCAATACACTTATTTTTTTTTATAGTGGATTATAACATACATATATATAGTTCGAATATCATAGTGGCATTCCGGCACCGGCTTGGCCGGTGTCTTGCAAGTGTCGCAATTTAATTTGCAGCAGGGCACATTCTCGGTTGACCCCTCGGCCAGGAGGTCACGCAGATGTGGGGCTTTTGTTACTTGCATAATTGCGCCACACTCTGCACGTGACTGAGGGAAATTGAATAGCAATGCCCAGCACTAGGTGCACTAGGTTGGAGTGTACGCATCAAGTAGTGTTACAGAGATATTCACTTTCCCGACTGACTTTGGCAGAGGACCCATCAGTGTTTGGGCAGCTCTAGCTTGTAAAATAGTTATCAAATTTATTTACAACATGATGGCTTATGACCACTGGCAGCTTAGCCGTGACAACACCTTAATGTACTTTTGGAGAAAATTCAAGTATTTTCACGACCTTGCCTTCATACCCGATAAGTATGTCGCTTGTTAAAGATAATGATTGTGTCTGCATTGAGGAAATCACATTTGACTTGGATGACCCGTTACCTGATCGGATATACGAGTCCTGACATTTAATTAATCCGATCTCTTTTTTTTTTTTTTTTGCCTCATAAAATTTCACTCTGCTAGATCTTAAAGCTCGAAGCTTGAGTAAGCGTTGACAAGCAACACATTTTTGCCTTGAGCAATTTTCAGTCACGATGGCTTCCGCGGCCGCCGACGCTTGTGAACATTGCACTAGATTTACAGATCATAATTTGCACATATCTTCATCCGTCCGATACCTTGGCATTGCGTCAGGTATGTCATCGATCACCTTTGGATCATTTCGTTGCTCAAAGACAGTGAACCATCAATGCATCAAGCTCAAAACTCAACTTCCTACATGGCGGCGTGTAGTTTGGGTGGATGCCCTTCATTGAGTACGCCTCGACAACGCTCTTTTTCTACCAAGTTTCCGTATACCCGGTATGACTGTTGTCACTAGGGAACTCGAACATGCTTCGATGGGGCCGCATAGGTAATTATTGAGCATCTGCTTGCGGCCATGGCTGACTACCCTGATCTTTTCATCGTGCCAGGTGGGCGATACCTGGTCGGTGTTGGAATACCGAAGACAAAATCAACTTGGGTGATCGAATATCCTTTCAGTTTTCCTTTATACCCAAACCTTTTCATTCCCTTTGTCCTCGTTGTTCTTTAGCATCCCTTTGATAACCGAATTCTCTATATTCTTTGTTTATCTACTTACAGTAGTCTACGAAATACCTAGTACAAAATGGAGACTGTTCGTCGAGCATCTCAGTCGTTTGCCGTATAAACAACTGAGGTGAGACATCTTACTTATTCTTTACTACGGTTACTTATACATTGCTTAGCTCTTCGTGTATAGGTACATATACCAATTTATAGTCATTTTCCGTATAATTGGGCTATACTTCCAGTGCCGAATGCAAGTTCCATAATCACTTCAGTTGAAAGGGGAGGCGGACCTTACTCTTGGCACATCAGCAAACTCTGATTTTTGACATAGTGAGTACTATAACTGTAAGCTATAACTCACTATGTCAAAAATCAGAGTTTGCTGATGTGGCATTGTTCAGCCCAATCTGATGGTATCGGCCTCATAATTCTTTTGTCTCATTTGTAAGCTCAGGCATGATTAATATATTTGTCGGGTAAATTCATTTTTTAGATACAAGTAATGAGGATTGCCGTGTTTGCGAGGTTTGCCCCCAAAGTGAAACACCTCAGCTGATCTAGGGATGCTAAAGTTCAGTTCAGTTCAGTTCAGCACCCATTTTGTCAGAACCAGAACCAGAACCAGAACCAAACCACAAGAACCATTTATCCAAAGACAGTTTGATTTAAATACATGAAACAAAGTATAATTTAAATTTCCATAGCCCAGTCCCTAGGAGCAGTGGCAGTAGTTTCCTCTAATGCACTGACTACCTAATTTTTGTAGGCACTTCTCAAAATCTGAATAGCTTCAAACTTAGTACCCAACTGAGCAGTGATTGAAAGTCTGGTCCAGCCTCGGTTTTTACCCTCAAAAGCCTTGGACTGAGACTGAGACTGGTCCTCAAAATTCCTGGCATCTCTAAAAACCAGACTGAGACCACAAAAGATCTTTCGTGGCCTCTTTGTGGTCTGAACCCATCTTCATATACTAGATATGTAACAAATAATATATTTTATTATTATAATTACTACTTTCACATATCGTCTAAGGCTCTTGAATGCTCACATATCAAATAGTCCAAGTCAATATATTAGGTTGCGTCACATGTGATCCTTCTACATTTGGATAAACTCACACACTGATGCTCACTATGGTCGCCTATGGTCGCTTAAGTCAACAAGTACAAACAAACAATTATTTTACATTTCAGCTGGAACATCTGGCAAACAAACATTCCTGGCCCCTTGCATATCAAATAATATAATTTTGTAGTTACAAGCAACTACCTACTTACACAGAAAATTCAACTAATAATTTAAATATATTATACAAATTGATAATTGTTACGATTTTTATTCCTTCACACACTCTTTTTCTTTGAACTATACTTTGAACTTTATCTTATAGGAACAACGATCTCTTGATCTCTTGATCATATCTTTTGATCTTATCTCTTGATCATATCTC
>Ga0193742_1000734_pt1 | contig 21017 bp, 19 predicted proteins | sample L2c1metaG_FD_165511 | JGI IMG/M metagenome (GOLD analysis project Ga0193742, IMG submission 165511) | Soil microbial communities from a riparian zone of the East river system, Colorado, United States - L2c1 | ecosystem: Environmental > Terrestrial > Soil > Riparian zone | place: USA: East River... | reverse complement strand
CCGCGACAACCCCTGGAGCAGAACCCAAGCAGTAATCTCGGAAGCTTCCGACTGAAGGCCTGAAACGAATGTCACCTGGACACGAATATTCCGGACACGAACCTCACGGACATCACGACGACCATGGGCCGCGTGTGCTTCCGTCCTCGCTCGCCGCGCCTGAGGAGGCCATCAAGGCCTGGCGGACGCGTCTGCTGGTCCTCGGCGGGGCCGCTGCTCTAATCTCGCTGGCCTTCCTTCTGGTGAAGGGCGGCCCGGGACATATCCTGCGCGCGTACCTGATGGGCTTTATGGTCTCGTTCGGCTTCGCCGGCGGCGGCCTGGTGATGCTGATGCTGCAGTATGTCTCCGGCGGCAAGTGGGGTTTGCTTCTGCGCCGTCCGCTCGAAGCTGCCTCGCGCACACTGTGGCTGGTCGCCGCCATGGTAGTTCCGATCCTCTTCTTCATGAAGCACCTGTACCAGTGGGCGGCCTATCCCAACGCCCAGGCAACGGCGGCAGCTTACGCCAAGGGCTTGATGACCCAGGAACAGATGCTCACCGCGAACGCGAAGCATGCGATGCTGAGCCCCGTCCCGGCTGTCGTGCAGACCGTCATCGTCTTCGGCATCCTGCTGACCATGATGACCCTGTTGAACCGCTGGTCAATCCAGAGGGACGCGGACCCGAATGCGGGCTCGCAGTCGAGCTTCGACTACTGGCGCATCAAGTTCGAAAACCTCTCCGGTATCGGGATCCTGATCTACGTCATCCTGATGACGGATCTCGCAATCCTTCTCATCAAATCTCTCGACGTAACCTGGTACTCCTCGATCTATGGCCTTCAATTCCTCGTCGGTCAGGGCTATCAGACGCTCGCACTCGGCATCCTCATCGTCATCCTGCTCTCGCGGTATCAGCCGATGAAGACGTTGCTGCGCGTCACCGAGCAGCACGATCTGGGTAAGTTTGCCTTCGCCTTCACGATGCTGAATATCTATCTCTGCTTCGCGGAGTTCCTGATCATCTGGTCGGGCAACATCCCGGACGAGATTCCCTGGTACCTCGCCCGCATTCATGGCGGATGGTGGTATATCTGCTCGCTGGACTTCATCTGCCACTGGCTGATCCCCTTCACCCTTCTGCTCTCGCGCGACCTGAAGCGGAACAAGCAGAAGATGATCTGGCTGACCAGCTTCATGATCTTCGCCCGGTGCCTGGATATGTTCTGGCTGATCGAGCCGAACTTCCCGGACGCCGCCGGAAATCTGCACCTGTCGGGGAACCTTGGCATCCTGGCCTACATCACGGTCCCGATCGCTGTTCTTTCGATCTGGGGAGCTTACTACCTTACTGAGCTGATGAAACGTCCGTTGATGAACGTCAACGACCCGCACCTGGAAGAGATGCTGGAGCCCGAACATGCCCACTAACGACCACGATCTGAATCAGCCGCCGAAGCACGATCCGCACGCCCACACTTCGGAGGACCCGGGCTACGAGACGACGGACGTCAACGTCAACGGCATCGCCGTCTTCATCTCCGGCCTGGCGGGCTCGGTCTTTGTCTTCTTCATCTTCTGCTTTCTGATGGGCAAGGTCATCAACAGCGCCCTGCAGAAGGCGGATGGTCCGGCGGACAAGTGGCACGAGGCGCAGCAGGGTGGAGTCAAGGGGCTCACCAGCAATCCACAGCTCCAGCAGAAGGAGCTGCAGCAGATGACCTCGACCTTCCCCGAGCCGCGCATGGATCTCGATGACGGCAACCAGCAGACTGCAGACCTTCACGCGCGCGAGGACCTGCTGCTGAACTTCTATAGCAGAACGCCAGGCGAGTCCGGAGTCCGCATTCCGGTTGAGCGCGCCATGCAGTTGATCGCTCAGCGAGGACTTCCGGTCCACACCAGCGAACCGGACACGGAGACAAAGATGGTTGGTGATGCAACGCCGCAGATTCAGGCTCCTCTGACCGACGGCTTTGCCCGTACCGGATACGAGCTGGACCAGATTGAGGCACGCAAGCAGAAGATGGACTTCGGCAGGGCCGAAGAGGCAGCGCACGCGGAGCTGAAGCCTGTCCGCTAATCGGAGCTTTTCCGGTGCAGTCTTAAAATAGAGGAAGAGCAGGAAATCGGGGAACGGAAGCAAAAACCGAAGGAAGGATCAGGGGAATGATGGAGCGAAACACAACACGGGGCAGATGGCGGGTGGCGGCGATGGCCGTGCTCGGCGGTGCGCTGTTGTGCGCTCCGCTGGCTGCCCAGGTCTCAAGCTACGGTGACAAGCAGACCGGGGAGAACTCCGGCGATCAGCTTCCCCAGGTTCTGCAGAAGGTCGGCATTGCCCAGCGGCTGAACCAGCAGCTCCCGCTTGATGCAGAGTTTATCGATGACGCGGGGAAGACGGTTCGTCTGGGAGATTACTTCGGCAAGCATCCGGCGATCCTGACGCTGGTCTACTTCAACTGCCCGATGCTCTGCTCAGAGGAGCTGGACGGCCTTGCCGGAGCCCTCGAGATGGTGAAGCTGACTCCGGGCAAGGACTTCGACGTTGTCGTCATCTCCATCGACCCGAGCGACACCCCCGAGGCCGCCGCGAAAAAGAAGGCCTATTACGTCAAGCGTTACGGCCGGCCCGAGACGGCTAACGGCTGGCACTTCCTCACCGGACAGCGTCCCTCCATCGATCGCGTAACCGATGCGACAGGCTTTGGCTATGTCCGGGTTCCCGGACCGGACGGAAAGCTGACCCAGTTCGCGCACGCCAGCTCCATCGAGGTTGTCACCACCGAAGGCAAGCTTGCGCAGTACTATCTCGGGGTTGAGTACTCCCCCAAGGACATTTTGCTGGGGCTGATCGAGGCCTCGGGCAACAAGATCGGCTCCCCGGTAGCGAACATCCTCACCTATTGCTACCACTACGATCCCCAGACCAATAAGCACTCGTTGATTGTCGCGCGCGTGGTCCAGCTGGGCGGCGTGGTGACCATGGCGGGGCTGGGTGGTTTCATGTTCCTGATGTTCCGCAGAGACCTGAAGGTCGGGCGTGACCACGATTTGACGAAGAAAGAGAATGGATAAAGGGTAACGATGCATATCAGTCCCGTACTGTGGCAGTTTCTGGTGAAGTGGCTCACGAACTCAGCGCTCTTTCCGCGCGAGGCGTCGACGATTGCGCCTTATGCCGACGCGCTCTACTTCTTTCTTCTGCTGATTACCATCGTCGGCCTCGTGCTGGTGGGAGCTCTGGTCTTCGGCTTCTCCGTCCGGTACCGCAAGGAGCGCAACCCTGTCGCCACTCAGGTGGAAGGCTCCACATTGCTCGAGGCCACCTGGACCATCATTCCTCTCGCGCTGTTCCTTATCGTCTTCGTCTGGGGTGCCCTGCTCTACTTCCGCATCTATAGCCCTCCCACCAACGCGACGAACATCTACGTCGTGGGCAAGCAGTGGATGTGGAAGGCCGAGCATCCCGGCGGACAGCACGAGATCAATGCCCTGCACGTCCCCACCGGCCAGCCGATTCAGCTGACCATGATCTCGCAGGACGTCTTCCACAGCTTCTCGATCCCTGACTTCCGCGTGAAGCGCGAGGTTATCCCGGGCCGCTACTCGACGGTCTGGTTCGAGGCGACGACGCCCGGAACCTACCATATCTTCTGCACCCAGTACTGCGGCACCAAGCACTCCGGCATGATCGGCGAGGTCACGGTGCTGAGCCCCGAGGACTACAAGAAGTGGACCGAGGGTTCCACCAGCGGTATGTCGCTGGCTCAGAACGGCGAACGCCTCTTTGCGAGCATGGGATGCAACGCCTGCCATAGTGGAAATGCGGCAGCGCGCGGCCCCAGTCTGGCCGGGGTCTATGGCTCCAAGCTTCGGCTGTCCAATGGATCTGAGGTGCTAGTCAACGAAGCCTTTCTCCGGGACGCGATCCTGAATCCTTCGCAACACGCGATGGCGGGTTATGCGCCCATCATGCCCACCTACCAGGGGCAGATCAGTGAAGAGGGCCTGATCGATCTGGTGGAGTACCTGAAGGCCCTTAAGACGAACTACCGTGTGCAGCAGACGCTGACCACGTCGGAGTCCAACCAAGCGGCGCCGATGACGCCAGGGGTGGTAAAGCCATGAGCACAACCAGTACAACCATCGTCAACCTTCCGGACCAGAGGACGGCGACCATTCCGAAGAAGAACTACATCACTGCGGAAGATGGTCTCCTGAGCTGGCTGCTCACCGGCGATCACAAGCGTATCGCGATGCTTTACCTCGTCTCGATTACGTTCTTCTTCTTCATTGGTGGAGCGTTCGCCGGACTCATTCGTCTGGAGCTGCTGACGCCGCAGCCCGACCTCGTGGCCTCGGACACCTATAACAAGCTCTTCTCGATGCACGGCATCGTCATGGTCTTCCTCTTCCTGGTGCCGTCGGTTCCGGCCACGCTGGGGAACTTCCTGATCCCGATCATGATCGGCGCCAAGGATCTGGCCTTCCCGAAGATCAACCTGCTGAGCTGGTACCTCTACATGGCGGGCGGCCTGTTTACGCTGGCGGCCCTGGTGCTTGGCGGTGTGGATACGGGATGGACCTTCACGACTCCGCTCTCGACCCATTACCTCAACACGCACGTCGTGACCGCGGGCCTTGGAGTCTTCATCATCGGGTTCTCGTCCATCTTCACCGGACTGAACTTCATCGTGACGATCCATCGTATGCGCGCTCCGGGAATGACCTGGTTCCGCATGCCGCTCTTCGTCTGGTCCAACTATGCGGCCTCCATCCTGATGGTGCTGGGAACCCCGGTGCTCGCCATCACTCTGGTCCTCGTCGTCCTTGAGCGCACCATTCACATCGGTGTCTTCGATCCAACTCTCGGCGGAGATCCTCTGCTCTTCCAGCATCTCTTCTGGTTCTACTCGCACCCCGCCGTCTACATCATGATTCTTCCCGGCATGGGCGTGATCTCCGAGGTCATCTCGACCTTCAGCCGCAAGCGCGTCTTCGGCTACACGGCGGTCGCCTTCTCCTCGGTAGCCATCGCGGTCTTCGGCTTCTTCGTCTGGGAACATCACATGTTCATCATGGGCGTCTCCAACTACTCGGCGCTGGTCTTCTCGCTGCTGACGATGCTCGTGGCCGTACCCTCCGCGATCAAGGTCTTCAACTGGGCCTTCACACTGCAGAAGGGCTCCATCACCTTTGAGACCCCGATGCTCTACGCCTTCGCCTTTATCGGCCTGTTCACCATCGGCGGCCTGACGGGCGTCTTCCTCGGCTCGCTCGGCATGGACATTCACCTGACCGAGACCTACTTCATCGTCGCGCACTTCCATTACGTCATGGTGGGCGGCATGTTGATGGCCTTCATGAGCGGCGTCCACTTTTGGTGGCCGAAGATGGTGGGCCGCATGTATCCGGAGTCGCTCTCGAAGCTCTCCGCGGTGACCAGCTTCATCGGGTTCAATCTTACCTTTATGCCGCAGTTCATCCTCGGCTACCTCGGCATGCCGCGGCGCTACCACTCCTACCCGGCGGAGTACCAGGTGCTCAACGTCCTCTCGACTGCGGGAGCGACGGTTCTCGGCATCGGCTTCCTTCTTCCGTTGATCTACCTTGCCTGGTCGCTGAAGTATGGCGCGATCGCCGGCAACAATCCCTGGCAGGCGACCGGCCTTGAGTGGCAGATCCAGTCCCCGCCGCTGACCGAGAACTTCATCGAGACACCCATCGTGGACTACGAGGCCTACGACTACGAGTGGCTCGCTCACAAGACGGAACAAGAGGTGACGACCGTTGGATAACACGATCGTAGCGACACACGATACTCATGCGGAAGAGCACCATCACGTCTCGTTGCCGCAGCACCGGCATCACTTCGAGACCGAGCAGCAGCAGCGCGAGGCCGGAACCTTCGGCATGTGGCTCTTCCTGCTCACCGAAATCATGTTCTTCGGCGGCCTGTTCTTCGCCTACTTGCTCTACCGCAACTGGTACAACCCGGCCTTCGTGGCAGCGTCGAACCAGCTCAGCATTCCGCTTGGAACCGTGAATACGGCTGTCCTGATCTCGTCGGGTTTCTTCATGGCGTTGGGCGTCTGGGCGGCAGAGGTTCGCAAGAAGGGCTTGCTGGTCATCTTCCTCATCCTGACCATCATCTCCGGATGCGTCTTCCTTGGCGTGAAGTACTTCGAGTACAAGGAGAAATGGGAGAAGCATCATATCCCGGGCGCCAGCTTCGATATCTCGGAGTTCGTGAATCCCCCGCTGAACCCGAAGACCGGAAAGCCGATCGAAGAGCCGCTGGCTCCGGACATGGCTCAGAAGACCCAGGTCTTCTTCTCGCTCTACTTCGCCATGACCGGCATGCACGCCCTGCACATGATCATCGGCATCGTGCTGCTGTTCTGGCTCACCTGGCGAGCGCATCGAGGAGAGTTCAGTTCAGGGTATGTCGCGCCGATTGAAAACTTCGGCTTGTACTGGCACTTCGTCGATATCGTGTGGATCTTCCTGTTCCCTCTGCTCTACCTCATCAACCGACACCCCGGCACGTAGCCGTTTCAAGGAGAAGATTATGTCGTCTCAATATCATGACCCGGCAAACGTGATCAACCCGGAGCACGCGGAACATCGCATCGTCCAGCCGGGAACCTACATCGCGGTCTATGTCACACTGCTGGTCTTCACCGGCATCACGGTAGCTGCGGCGTTTGTCGACCTGCACATCTTCAACCCGATCCTCGCGGTGGCCATCGCCTGCATCAAGGCGGTCATCGTCATCCTGTTCTTCATGCACGTCATCTTTCAGTCCAAGCTGATCAAGATGACGGTCGCGGCCGGATTCTTCACCTTCCTGATCCTGATCACCATGACGCTGACCGACTACATCAGCCGAGCCTGGGGCCGTTGGTAAGCACAAGTTGTTTCAAACGATAAAGCGGCCTCCGGGCCGCATTTTTTTTGCCTCTATCTATACGATCCGCGAGAATCCGTGGTCGCCCTTCTTCTACCGATTTGGCCGGTTGCTCAGCATCTCCTTGCCTCCGCTCTGCAGCAGAAGGTAGCTCTTTCCATGCACCTTCGGCAGCGGCTGGCTGACGTCCTGCCACAGGAAGACGCGATGGGGGCCGGTCCACTCGTGGTTGAGCGAGTCTTCGCTCTCGAAGATGCGAGGAGCATCGGGGAAGAAGCTTCCATACCAGAGGTTCGAGCTGCGCCCCTCGAAGATATGCAGGTTGTCCCGCTTCAGGTAGAAGCCGAGCGTGCTGCCCGCCTCGTACTCGCCGTGAATCACAATTACGTCATCGGGCTTCAATACAGGAGCAATCACGTCGGCGAGCTGTTTCGAGGTCAGGACCGGCGAGAAGATCTGCAGGCCAAGGTGTGCGGCCAGAAGGAACCCGAAGGCTCCCCCGGCCAGCCAGAGGTTGGCGGCGTGTGGCCGGTAGGCCCGGCGCAGCAGGCAGGCGGCGAGCGTTCCTGTAAACAGCGAGAAGGCAGTCAGTCCCAGAGGCCGCCGGAAGGCTCCCATCGCCTTCGCGTTCAGGTCGAGAAAGTGACCGAAGGAGAGGGCGTACTCACCCGGGTTCTGCTGCAACAGGGTTGCGAGGTCGGTGTTGGGGTCGGCGGTCTGGGTGTGCAGGATGAAGAAGAGTGCGGCGAAGGCCGCCAGAGTGCCAAAGACGAGCAGCACAACTCCGATGCGTTGCCCAGCGCCGACAAAGCGATTGGGCACAGTAAACGCCTCAGCCTCCGCGGCCTCGTGGCCGAGCCAGGCGGCGATCAGCAGGATCAACGCAGGCAGCGCGGGAAGGACGTAATACTCCTGGCGCGTCGAAAACGAGAAGAAGAGCATCGGAAGCGCGGCCCAGATTCCAAGCAGAAGCAGGGTGCTCTCCTCCGGCGCGAGCGAGACGGCCTGGTTCTCCGGGTTCAGCCGCCGTTGTAGCCATCTCCAGCGCGCGAAGAGAGGCGAGGCGGCGAGCGCGGCGCGGGCTTCGATCTGCGCCACCGCATGAAAGACGAAGGCGCTCCAGGGCATCAGCCAGATGAGAAGCAGTCCCCAGAAGAGTGCGAGCGGAACGGTGTCGTAGTCGCGGGGGACGCGGAGATTGAGGTAGCGCAGCAGGTGCTCGTTGACGAAGTAAAACCACGTCCAGCCGTGGACGTTTCCGTCGGTCGGCTGTGGGACGACCCAGTGGCCGTTGGTGAAAGTGATGCTTCCCGGATGGCCCTGCGTCGGGTTGTCGAGGCCGATCAGGATGTGCCACGGCGCGGCGATCATGAAGAAGACGAGAAGACTGGTGAAGGGGTGAAGCTGGCCCAGCCGCTTCACCATTCCGCGAAACCCGCGCGTGAGCAGCAGATGCACAAGCACGATCCCGATGGGGAAGACGATGCCGATCAACCCCTTGGTGAGGACGTTCAGCGCGCAGCAGGCGGCGAAGCCGTAGCAGGCCAGGCTACCGGGCTGCTCCTGCTGTTCGGTCAGCCAGTAGCAGAAGATCGCGAGCGTCAGCCAGAGGCAGACCATCGCATCGGGAATGGTGATGCGGGTGAAGATGAAGATTCCGAAGCTGGAGAGCAGGATGAGTCCGGCGTATAGTCCGGCCCGCGCGCCGGTCTTGTCCTCTTCTTCTGCTTCCTCCTCTGTCTTACCGTCCGGAGTAGCTGGCTCCGCTCCGCTGCTCCGGAACGCTCTTCGCGCGAAGGCCTCGACAGCGAAGGCGAGGGCGAGGACCGTGAGGGCGAGGGGGAACCGCGCGGGGGCGGTGCCTACACCGAAGACCTTCATGCTCAGGGCCATCGACCAGTAGAGCAGCGGCGCTTTTTCGAGATAGCGGATGCCGTTCGCGTAGAGCGTCGTCCAGTCGTGGCGGACGAGCATCTCGCGGGCGACCTCGGAGTGGACCGAGTCGGCGTCGTCCAGCAGAGGAGGAGCAAGCAGCTGGAAGCTCGCGTAGAAGACAAACCAGAGCAGCAGAAGGACAAGCCGGTTGCGTCGGGTCACGTCACCAGTGTACGGGCGACCCTGTGCCTCCCGGGAATCAGCGGTCGTCTTTGTGTAGACTTCAGGCTGACGTGATGCGCGACCTCGTTCCACTTTCAGCACAGATGCCCGCGCCTCCAGCGGAGCTGATCTTCGGCGACTGGTATCCGGCGCTCCGCTCCGGTGAGCTGCGTGTGGGCGCGATGACGCAGGCGCTTCTGCTGGGTGTTCCTCTGGTGCTGGGGCGCAAGCGCGACGGTCGGCTGTTCGCCATGCGCGACCTTTGCCCGCATCGCGGGATCCCGCTCTCGGCTGGATGGTTCGACGGCGAGAACGTGCAGTGCAAGTATCACGGCTGGAAGTTCGAGCCGTGCTCGGGGCAGTGCACCGAGATTCCTTCGCTGACAAAGCATGAGACGCTTGACCCGGCGAAGATCTACGCCGGAGCGTACCCGTGCGAGGAGCGCGACGGCTACGCCTGGGTCTATCTGCCCGAGCCGGGTTCAGGGCGTGTGACTGCTGAGCTTCCTCCGGTGCCCGAGCTTCCGAAGTTCTCCGACCGCTACCGCAGTGCGCATCTTGCGGCTGACCTTCCGTGCAACGTCGACCATGGCATCATCGGTCTGATGGACCCGGCGCACGGTCCGTTCGTGCACCAGGCCTGGTGGTGGCGCAGCCGGGCGAGCATCCACGAGAAGGAGAAGCATTTTGAGCCGATCCCTCAGGGCTTCCGGATGTCGTCGCATGCGCCGAGCGCGAACTCGGCTCCTTACAAGCTGCTGGGGGTTTATGGCGAGCCGATCACGACTACGATCGACTTTGTTCTGCCGAACCGCCGGTACGAGACGATCCGCGCCGGAGCGAAGTGGTTTGCGAGTCTGACTACGGTGACTCCGGTGACCGCCTCGACCTGCCGGATCGATGTGATCGCGGCGTGGAACGTCTTCTATCACGTCCCGTTTGTGACGCCGGTTGCTCGCTTCTTCGGGGCGCGTTTCGTGCGACAGGACCAGGAGACGATGGTCGAGCAGGCCCAGGGGTTGAGGTTTCATCCGGGGCTGATGCTGATCGACGATGCGGACAAGCCGGCGAAGTGGTACTTCGCCCTGAAGCAGGCTCGTTTGAAGGGGACGGGGGAACATCCCCTGGCCGGTCCGGTGACCCTGCACTGGCGTAGCTAGGCCCCCTACCGAAATTTGCGCAAAGTATTCATTCCAGATAAGTTAGTCTGGGACCAGTATTGCAAAATATTGAATCCAGGTGTGTTACGGGCAATATATTGCATCTAAAAGAGTTATAGTGCTGGATTGTTGGATCATGCTCCCAATGTCCAGTCTCGACCCTGATTTAAGTCTAGCAAAGGGAGGGTATCTGATCGGCATCTCGTATCCTGCTTGTTTCTATAGGCTTATGCCAAATTTAACCTTGACAGGACTCTTGACATGCCGTGGATGCCCGATTTGATTGTGCCTTCCTTCGCGTTCTCGCTAATCGTGCCTTAAGGCGGTCACAGGATTCATCTTCATAGCCCGGAATGCAGGCAGATAGCCTGCCAGCGTGCCCACGAGCAGCATGGTTAGCGAAGCGCTTGCGAGCGTCACAGGATCGGCGGGAGAGAGGCCGAAGATCATATGCGCGATCAGTCGGGTGGCGGCAAGGGTAAAGGGAATTCCTACGGCGATGCCTGCCAGCGTGAGTACGACCGCTTCGCGCAGAACCAGTTGCAGAATGCCTCCGCGTTGTGACCCCATCGCCATGCGGATTCCAATCTCGCGGGTTCGCAGGGTGACGGCGTAGGACATCAGGCCGAAGAGGCCGAATCCGGCTACGAGCAGCGCGATTGAGGCAAAGAGAGTGGAGAGCGTCGCCGTCATCTGCTCGTAGACGAAAGATCGCTCGTTTCTCTCTTCGAAGGTAGTGATGCCGGTCGCGTACTCGTGATTAAAGGACCGTACCTCATCGGCAATGGCCTTGTTCATCTCCGCTGAGGCAGAGCCACGCAGCAGAAGCGTTCCTCCACGGGCAAAGTCGCGGAGCTGAAGGGCTGAGGCGTAGATGACCGGCGCATTGCCGTCGCGAATATCCAGAATCCGCGCGCTCTGAGCGACTCCTACGATTTCGAGATCCTGAAAGTCCGGTTGAACGCCAAAACGGATGTGTTTTCCGATGGGGTTGCCGGTGGGAAAGAGCTGCTTTGCGGTGAGGCTATCGATGATGACCACCGCAGGATGTTGTTTGTCGTCGAACCAGGTAAAGTCGCGGCCCGACATCAAGGGAATTGCAAGTGTCTTGAAGAAGCCGGGGGAGACGGCCGCGAGGGTTGCCGTGCTGTTGCCTGCGGGGTTGGGATCGGATACGGCAGAGACCGTCTCCTTCCAGCCGCTGTCGCCGTTTGGAATGGAGAGGTTCGAAAAGGCGGCAGACTTGATGGATGGAAGGTTTGCCATGGTCTCGAGGAGCTGTCTGCGATAGCTGGCCGCGTCGAGTTCTTCCTTATCCTGCGGCTGGGGCGTGAGGCGAGCCTCGAGCAGACTTGCTCTTTCAAAGCCGGGATCGAAGGTGCGCAGACTCTTGAGGGTTCGCAGAAACAGTCCCGATGCCTGAAGCAGAGCGAGCGAGATTGCGATCTGCGCGATGATAAGGGACTTGCCGAGCGAACCGATTCCATAACCCAGAGTGCGTTGATCGACAGACAGGATGGTGGCGGGATGTTGCCGCGAGAGTTTCCAAGCTGGGATAAGGCCAATAAACAATCCGGTGAGGATGGCGGTGGCCGCGGCAAAGAGGCAGACGCGCCAATCGGGTCTGAGGTCGAGCAGAACCGGAGCTGCGACGCCCTTGGCTAAAAGATGAACCAGCACCCGGCTGCCCCAGAGGGCGAGGAGCAGGCCTGACAACGCGCCCATCGTCGAGAGGAAGAGGCTTTCGACCAGGAGTTGCCGAATGGCCTGCCAGGGAGTGGCTCCCAGTGCGATGCGGGTGCTGATCTCGTGTCGGCGTGCGCTGGTGCGTGCCAGGGTAAGGCTTGCCAGGTTGACGCAGACTACGAGGAGAATGAGCGCGACGATGCCTGAGAGCAGGTAGAGCGGCTTGAGAAATTTGGAACGGAGATCGATATTCTTGCTCCCCGCTGCGGCTGGGTCGATACGAAACCGCATGGCGAGAAAGGATTGCCGCCTTGGTCCTACGCTCTGGGTGGGAACGGTGTCTTCGAGCAGCCTGGGCCAGAACGTCTGTATCTGAGTGCTTGCCTGTTGGATGCTTTGACCCTGGCTGAGCCGTCCGGTCACGAAGAGCCACAGCATCGACCGGCTCTCGAGATCGTTCAGTTGCGCCGCTCCGGCAGGAATGGTGATCTCGGGTGGAGTTCCGGCGATCATGCCTGTGAACCATTTTCGTGTGATGCCGATGATGGTGAAGAGCTTGCCGTCGATGCGGATATTTTTGCCGATGACGGAGGGATCGCCGCCGAAGCGCTCCTTCCAGAACTCGTAGCCGATTACTGCAACCTGCGCGATCTGTTTTCCCTGCGCATCTCCTGGAGAGATAAGGCGGCCCATCAGCGGGCTGATGCCAAGAACGGTGTAGAAGTTTCCAGTGACAGAGTGCACCGGAGATGCGGTGATGCTGCCGTTTGCTTCCACGTTGAAGTTCGCTCCGGCGCTCCATCCGCAGATACCGGAGAAGGCGTGCTGCGCACGCTCGAGTTCGGCAAACATGGGATAGGAGATCGGGATGCTGGAGTTGTTCCGGTAGATGCCGGAGAACTGCACGAGCTGTTCTGGATGAGGGAGCGGAAGCGGTCGAAGCACAAGAGCATTGAAGACGGTGAAGACCGCAATGGCCGCACCGATACCAACGGCGAGAACGATGATCACGATGGAAGCGAAGCCGGGGCTTCGTGTGATCGCGCGAAGTGCGTAGCGTGCGTACTGCCGCATTGATCCCATACGGATCCTCGGATACTCCTCAAATTCTAAGGGGATTCTTGTCCAATGGAAATTTCAGGGGAGTCGTTCTCCCGCTGCGTCCATTTCCGAACGAAATAATCCAGATCCGGACACCTGGCTGGCCTGAAAATCTTTCATTGCGGTAATAACGCCCAGGTTTTTCAATAGCTTCTGGCTTGCAGGCTTCCTGGAACACCACGTGCACCTGTGTCATCGTTCAGCGATGCGATATGGCTTTGAGGTGGTGAGATGCAGAAGGTGAAACGGCCTTTCCTGATAACCGTGACCTTGTTTGCGGTCGTGATCATTCTGCCACCTAAGAAGGTGATCGCGGAAGAACCGGGAACGATAGGGCTCAACGTTGCACAACTGTATAACGACCACCAACCCAACAAGCGTGGTGTTCTTGTTGTGGGTTGGGTAGAACAGGGCTCTTCGGCTGCGGAGGCGGGAGTTCAGGCGGGCGACGTGATTCTCGCCGTCAACGGGTCGCAGATTTCGGGTACGGATCCGGGCGAGATCTTGCGGAAGAATTTTCGTGGGGCGGTGGGCGGCAGCGTTCGTGTGACTGTGGTCAGGAGGGACGGCGCTCCTCGAGAGATCGTGCTGACACGCAGGCCGTTTCCGCCGCATTTGAATCCAGAGGCCGATCTGTTTCGCTACTCGATCCCGGGGAACTGGCAGATGGATCCGCGGTATCCATTTCCGCTTCCGTGGTCGCCGACGATTGATCATAAGGGGATCGAAGACCTGGCGTTTGCGCCGGGGTTCGATGATACGGCCTCTCCTGAATACCATAGCTACCTGATCGTGTGGTGGCTGGAGGGATCGCAACCGCTGACGGCGGATCGGCTTCAGCGCGATATGGTCGCGTACTTTCGCGGACTGGCGGAGCAGAGAGGGAGAAACAATCACTTCGCGCCTGATCTTTCGAAGGTGTCGGCGGAGTATCGCGATTCCGACCATGGGCCGCAGACCTTCGGCGGAGCGCCTGCGAAGAGCTTCAATGGCTCGGTGACTCTCTATGACAGGCACGGCAAGGTGATCACGCTGAACTCGGAGGTGGTGGCTTCGGTGTGTCCGGCGGCTGACCATACGGCCGTATTTTTTTCCATGTCACTCGAGCCGCGCCCTGCTGCTCTCTGGAGCCAACTGGATGCGGTCCGTGATGGTTTCAAGTGCGGTCGATGATTAAGAATGAGGTGATTGCGAGATGAGTGCTGTCCGATCCATACGTGCTGTCGGAGTGGTTTGGCTGGCGTCGTTTCGATTGCTTCCGCGAATGCGCAGGCTCGTCCCGTCGCGGGACCGCAGAGCTTCAGTCTGACCGATCTGAACGATCTGGTTACGACCGGAGGGAAGATGGAGACGGTCGAGTACATGGGGCGGAAGGCCGTTCGTCTGACCACACTGCCATCGAAAGAGGAGGTCTTTTCCTTTCTCAAGGGAGTTGAGCTTCAGGATGGAACGATCGAGGTCGACATTGCTTTGAAGACGACGACGCCTCCCGGTGTGCGGATGCCTGGCTTCGTGGGGATCGCGTTTCGGGCCAGGGCGGATGCCTCGCACTACGAGATGTTTTATCTCAGGCCGGGGAACTCGCGCTCCGAGGACCAGGGGATGCGCAACCACTCCGTGCAATACGTCACGGCGGGGCATGGCTGGTACGAGCTTCGCAAGCAGTGGCCGTGGGTTTATGAATCTTATGCGGAGCTGCGGCAGGAGCAGTGGAACAAGGTGAAGATTGAAGTTCATGGAAGGAGTGCAAAACTGTTTATCAATGGATCGGAGAATCCAAGCCTGATCGTGGATGGGTTGAAGGGTGAGGATCTGCACGGCGGTGTTGCCCTGTGGGGTTATGCCGGGGAAGAGGCATATTTTTCGAACGTGAAGATCACGCCAGCCGAACCGCAACCTGTAACGAATGATGGTGAGGCTTCAGGAAGCTGGGCGGTGGAGTTTGCCAGCGATTATGGGAGGTTCAAAGGATCGATGGATCTTCATCGCGAGGGTGGCGTGGTGACAGGGGCTTGGTCGGGCGACTTTGGCGCCGATCTGCCCATTCATGGAACGTGGCGAAACGGGTATGTCGAACTGGAGTTCGATGGAATCTGGCCCGAGGGGAAGGCACCGGTGAAAGCGATTCTTGCCGGCTGGGTGGATGGAGATTCGGCCAAAGGGCGGATGAGGGTCAAGGACCGGGCCGATGGGCAGTGGACTGCGCAACGAAAGAAGTAAAGGGAGACGATTCTTATACCGGGCGTGAGCCGAGGATGAGGATGTCTACGAGTTTTTTTGCGCTTTGCGGCCAGTCCTGTCCGGGGGCTACGTTCGAGACACCGACGAGAGCGCGGAGCAGGTCGATCGGCTCGAGGTCAGGGCGTATATCGCCGCTTTGGATGGCGCGTTCGACCAGAGCGTGGATCGCTTGCCTGATCTGGTCGCCACTGCCTTCGAAGACCTTCGAGGGTCTTCCAAGCAGCGAGTTCAGGGCAGGGGCGATGATCTGCTTGGCAGCGATGTAGTCGACGAAGAGCAGCATCCATGCTCGCAGGGCTTCGACTGGCGGCAGCTTCTTCGAAAACTCGTGCTCGGCGGCGGCGAGTCTTTCGACTTCGGTGCGATAGACGGCTTCAAGCAGAAGCTCGCGCGTGGGAAAGTGGCGGTATAGGGTTCCGGGTCCTACGCCTGCCTGCCGGGCGATCTCGTCGAGGCTGAAGTCGGCGCCGGAGCGGGTGAAGGCCTTCTTTGCGACTTCAAGGATGCGCTCGCGATTGCGCTGGGCGTCGGCGCGCGGCTTTCGCGGGGCGGGTTGCGGGCGTTTTGGCGGCATCACAAAGTTTTTGCAACCGGAGACTGTCTCCGGTTATCTCTTGTATTACGGAGACACTCTCCGTTTTATTCGCGCGGCGACTTCGAGTCAATCCGCGAAGGAGAAAGAATGGCAAACAAGTTTGGTGCAACCTCAACGACGGATGAGGTTTTGGCGGGTGTGGACCTGCGGGGCAAACGGGTTCTGGTGACCGGAGTTTCGGCCGGGATTGGGGTGGAGACGGCGCGGTCGATTGCGGCGCATGGAGCGCATGTGGTGGGCACGGCGCGCGATCTGGCCAAGGCTGAAGCCGCTACTGCAGAGGTGCGGAAGGATGCTGCTGCGAACGGTGGAGGGTTTGAGCTTGTGGAGCTGGATCTTGCCAGCCTCAACAGCGTGCGTGCGGCCGCCGATGGGCTGTTGGGCAAGGCTGAGCCCTTTGATGTGGTGATTGCGAACGCCGGCGTGATGGCTACGCCGTTGGGACATACGGTGGATGGGTTTGAGACACAGTTCGGCACCAACCACCTGGGTCACTTTGTCTTCGTCAATCGGATTGCACCGCTGATTCGCGTGGGAGGACGGCTGGTCAACCTGTCTTCTTCGGGGCACCGCTACTCGAACGTCGATCTTGAAGACCCCAACTTTGAGCGGACCACCTATGAGCCGTTTGTGGCGTATGGCCGATCGAAGACGGCGAATATTTTGTTTGCCGTTGCGTTCGACAAGAGACATCGCGAGCGTGGTGTGCGCGCTACGGCGGTGCATCCGGGTGGCATCCGCACAGAGCTGATCCGTCACGTGGACCCAGCACGCATAGAAGGGCTGATCGGCCAGATCAATCAGCAGCTTGCCGCCGAGGGGAGGGGGCCTTTCGAATGGAAGACTGTACCGCAAGGAGCCGCGACTTCGGTGTGGGCGGGCTTCGTTGCCCCGGCAGATGAGATCGGCGCGCAGTACTGCGAGGACTGCCACGTCGGCATAATCCTTCCAGACGATCAGGTCACCGCGGCGACCCGGGAAGGCATACGTGGGTATGCGTTGGATTCGGACAACGCTGAGGCGTTGTGGCGGAAGAGCGAGGAGATGGTTGGGGAGCGATTCCAGTAATCGTGCGGCTGTATTAACTGAGCCGATCCCCGTTGCGACCAGAGGCCGAATTCCACTGAAGACAGCCCTACACTCGACTGACCAGTAAGGACTGGTTCTGTACAGAATGTGGGGAGTGGGATGAGGCTTCTGGTTGTTGCTCTTTGGATTGCGTCGGAGTGCGCAGGCTTGAACGCGCAGACGCCTGCTTGGCAGCCTTCGGCGGGACACACCCAGGTGGCGATATGGCCGGGAGCGGTGCCGGATGCCCGCCCTTTCACAGGACCGGAGACGATGAAGACAACGGGGAAGGACTCGTTGGTCGCTGGCAGGCCGTGGGTGTCTATCAACAAAGTCTCGCAGCCTACGATGACGGTGTATGCACCGAAGGGAAAGAACACAGGTGCGGCGGTCGTTGTGTTTCCCGGCGGAGGCTACGAGATTCTGGCCATCGACCTGGAGGGCACAGAGGCGTGCGACTGGCTGACAGCGAAGGGGATTACGTGTGTGCTGCTGAAGTATCGCGTGCCGGCTCCGAAGTCGGCACCGTATTGGGGCGCATATCCGCAGTCGCCGATAGCGCTGGAAGACGCGCAGAGGACGTTGGGGCTGGTGCGTTTTCATGCGGCGGAGTGGCATATCGATCCACACAAGATTGGCGTACTCGGCTTTTCAGCGGGTGGGCATCTGGTGACCGCGATGAGTGTGCACTTTCAGAAGCGTCTCTATCAGCCAGTCGATGCTGCGGACAAGGTGAGCTGCCGTCCGGACTTTGCGGTGGCGATCTATCCGGGGCATCTGTCGATTGCGAAGAACAGCTTCGATCTGAACCCTGACATTCGCGATCACATTACTCGCGAGACGCCACCCACGTTTCTGTTGCAGAACGAAGATGACAATGTGGATCGTGTGGAAGACTCGCTAAGCTACTATGCCGCACTGAAGAAGGCCGGGGTTCCGGTGGAGATGCATCTGTACGCGAAGGGCGGACACGCGTTCGGGCTGCGGCGTACGAAGCTTCCGGTGACACAATGGCCTCAACTGGTGGAGACGTGGCTGGGGGCGATCGGGATGATTTCGGAGTAGGCGCTTCGAGTCAGCCGTTTGCGGCGAAGGCGCGCTGGCGAATCCAGAACGCTACGTTGACCAGCCCGATGAGGGCAGGGACTTCGATCAAGGGACCTACCACGCCTACGAAGGCCTCTCCTGAATTCAAGCCGAACACTGCGACGGCGACCGCGATTGCCAGCTCGAAGTTATTACCCGCAGCCGTGAACGAGAGCGTGGCGGACTGCGCGTAGTTGGCGCCGAGGCGTTTGCCCATCCAGAAGCTGACCAGGAACATGATGAGGAAGTAGACGACCAGAGGGATGGCGATCTTCACCACATCCAAAGGAAGACGGACGATGAGGTCTCCTTTGAGCGAGAACATGACGAGGATGGTGAAGAGAAGCGCGATCAACGTGAGGGGGCTGACGCGTGAGAGGAAGCGCTCTCGATACCACGGCTCGCCCTTTGCGCGGATGAGAACGTAGCGGGTGAGAAAGCCCGCGACGAAGGGGACGCCAAGGTAGAGGCCGACGCTCTTGGCGATCTGTGCGATGCCGATGTTTACGGCGCTGCCCTGAAGGCCGAGCCAGTGGGGCAGCACGGTCAGGAACGCCCATGCATAGAGGCTGTAGAAGAGCACCTGAAAGACACTGTTGATGGCGACCAGCCCGGCGACGTAATCGGTGTCGCCCTCGGCGAGCTCGTTCCAGACCAGCACCATGGCGATGCAGCGGGCGATGCCGATCAGGATGAGGCCGCGCATGTAGGCTGGGTCGTCGCGCAGAAAGATCACGGCCAGGGCGAACATCAATGCCGGTCCGATGAGCCAGTTCTGTATCAATGACAGCCCAAGCACGCGCTTGTTGCGGAAGACGTCGCCCAGCTTTTCGTAACGAACCTTGGCCAGAGGAGGGAACATCATGACGATGAGCCCGATCGCGATGGGAATGTTGGTCGTTCCGCTCTGAAAACGATTGACGAATGCGGCGGAATCGGGGACGAAGTGGCCGAGGCTTACGCCGGCGGCCATGGCGAGGAAGATCCACAGCGTCAGGAAGCGGTCGAGAAATGAGAGCCGCTTTCGTTGCGCGGGAGAGCACACGCGGCCTTGCGAGATTGTGGAGGACATAATCTAGCAAGCCTCGCAGCACGACTCGGAGATTACGGTGGGGGACGGAGCGCCTTCGAGCGCGGAGTACTTTGAAGGGGAACAGCACGCCTTTGTAAGGCGTGCTCTGTCAGCCTGCATGGCCTTGTCCTCCTTCAACCAGTCAAGCGTCGTGCGGAGGATCTGGGTTGCGCCGATGTGCGGCGGCATCGTGATGCGATAGTGCATCCACTTGCCCTCGCGGCGCGCGGCGACGATGCCGGCGTTGCGCAGATAGGCCAGGTGCCGGGAGATCTTGGGCTGGGGGCTGTCGAGGATCTCCACGAAGTAACAGACGCAGACCTCCTGGTCCGCCATCAGGTTGAGAAGACGGAGCCGGGTGTTGTCGCCGAGCGCCTGAAAGAAGCGCTGCATGTCGAAGGTGGCTTTCCGGACCATGATTAATATATACGCTTTGACGAATTTGTTTTCAAGAGATATATTCGCCTTTGCAGATGTATTTCTGCGAGGAGGGCGTTATGACGGAACAGGTTCTCGATTCGGTTCGGTCGAAGTATGGCGAGGTTGCGCGGAGTTCGCTTTCGACGAAGGATGCGGGTGTGAAGGCGGTTGCGGAGGCGTTTGGTTACTCGGCAGAGGAGCTGGGCGCGATTCCGGCGGAGGCGAATATGGGGCTTTCGTGCGGCAATCCCACGGCGCTCGCGGGGCTTCGTCCCGGCGAGGTGGTTGTGGACCTTGGTTCGGGCGGCGGATTAGATGTCTTTCTCGCGTCGCAGAAGGTGGTGCCGGGAGGGCGCGCCATCGGGATCGACATGACGCCGGCGATGATCGAGCGGGCTCGTGCGAGTGCGATGGCAGGAGGATACGCCAACGTGGAGTTTCACCTTTCGACTATCGACCGCATTCCGCTGCCTGATGCTTCGGTGGATTGCGTGATCTCGAACTGCGTGCTGAATCTTGCTCCGGACAAGCCTGCCGTGTTTCGCGAGATGGCTCGCGTGCTGAAGCCGGGAGGCCGCGTTGCGGTGAGCGACATCGCCCTGAAGGGCGAGCTGCCGGAGGATGTCTCGCGCAGCATGGCTGCGTACGTGGGCTGCATCGCGGGTGCGATTTCAATCGAAGAGTACCGAGCCGGACTTCTTGCAGCGGGATTCGTGCACGTGCAGATTGTGGACAGCGGAGCGGACCTCAATGCGTATGCCAAGGTAGACGGTCAGTCCGGGTGCTGCTCCCCGGCGATGGAGGTGGAGTCGTGTTGCGCGCCTGCCGCAGATGGCGCAACTCTGCACGCGGAGCTGACGGAGCTGCTGGAGAAGCACGACATCAACCAGGCGGCCGCAAGCGTGAAGGTCTACGCGATCAAGCCGAAGGCCGCGTGCTGCGGGCCGTCCTGCTGCGCGTAGGAGAGGAGGGCATCGTGCTGAGAGTAATCGTTGCCTGCATCCACAACGCTGGACGCTCGCAGATAGCGGCGGCGTTCTTCAACCAGCTTGCGGATCCGCTGAAGGCGCTGGCGGTCTCGGCGGGTACGGAGCCGGGAGAGCGTGTCCATCCCGAAGTACTGGCCGTCATGCGGGAGGTGGGGATCGACCTCAGTCATGCGAAGCCGCAAAGGCTTACGGAGGAGATGGCGAAGGATGCGCAGCTTCTTATCACGATGGGCTGCGGTGACAAATGCCCATATGTGCCCGGTCTGCGGAGAGATGATTGGTCGCTCCGCGATCCCAAGGGACTTCCGATGGAGGAGGTTCGAGCCATACGGGATGAGATCAGATTGCGTGTGCAGGAGCTTGTTCGCCAGGAACAGGTTCAGAGAGCTGACTGATTGAAAGTATCTGTTGGATCATTCGCTTCTCAGCGCGCGAACGGATCCAGGTAGAAGGTCGCGGAGAACGTGTGCGCGACCAAGCCACGACTTTTTCATTCGTTATCGTTTTGCTGGGAGCAGACCGTAGACGTCCACCTCGCTCTTGGCTCCGACGTAGACGTGTCCATTTGCGACAGTGGGCATGTTGAAGCGGAGGGCGTAGCCGGCCTG
>Ga0193742_1000733_pt1 | contig 21032 bp, 21 predicted proteins | sample L2c1metaG_FD_165511 | JGI IMG/M metagenome (GOLD analysis project Ga0193742, IMG submission 165511) | Soil microbial communities from a riparian zone of the East river system, Colorado, United States - L2c1 | ecosystem: Environmental > Terrestrial > Soil > Riparian zone | place: USA: East River... | reverse complement strand
GATCTCCCTCGCGCCCACCGACGCCGAGATCCGCCGCCTGGAGGCGCAGGATGTGCCGATCGTGCTGATCGACCGCGACCACCCGGCGCTGCCGGCGATCACGATCGACGACACCGCCGGCGGCCGGATGGCCGCCGAGTACCTGCTGGCGCTCGGCCACCGCCGGATCGCGTTCCTGGGCGACGAGGAGGCGAACCTGTTCGGGTTCGACTCCAGTGCCAGCCGGCGCGTGGGCTTCGAGGCGGCCATGGCCGCCGCCGGCGCCCCGATCGAGCCGGCGTGGATCCTGCGCAGGCCGCACGGCCGCGACCATGCACGCGACGCCGCCGCATGGCTGCTCGCGCAGGAGCCGCGGCCGACGGCCGTCTTCGCCACCTCCGACGTCCAGGCGATCGGGGTGCTCGAGGCGGCGCAGGCCGCAGAGGTGCCGGTGCCCGACGAGTTGTCGGTCATCGGGTTCGACAACGTGGAGGCCGCGGGGTACACCGGGCTCACCACGGTGGCGCAACCGCTCGAGGAGATCGGCGTCCTGGGCGCCGAGCTGCTGTTGCGCACGCTGTCCGGCGCAGCGGTCGAGAGCCGCCGGATGCCGCTGGCGATCGTCGAGCGGGGCTCGACGGCTTCCGCCGAGTTGCAGCGGACGGATGAGGGGTAGATGCTAATCCCAGAAACGGTCGCAAGACCGACGATGGAGGAGGGTTATTCGTGAGAGGGAACCGACACGTCGCCATCTGGCTCGGCTGTGTTGTGCTGATGGGCGGCTCGGTAGCCGCCTGCGGCAGCGACGACGGCGGAGGCGGCGGCAGCGGAGGAGGAGGCACCCAGGGGACGGGCTCGACGTCGGGCGCGAAGGTCATCGACCCCGCCTCGATGGACAGTGCGAAGGGCGAGGTCACCTACTGCACCGGCAAGGACACGTCCGGCGCCCAGAAGGAATCCGTGAAGCTGTTCAACGAGGCGAACAAGAGCAAGGGCCTCTCGGCCAAGCTGCTCGAGTTCCCCGAGTCGGCCGACGAGCAGCGCAACCAGTTCGTCCAGCGCCAGGAGGCCAAGTCCGGCGAGTGCGACATCTTCTACTCCGACGTGATCTGGACGGCGGAGTTCGCATCGCAGGACTGGCTCTACGACATGACGCCGTACACCGAGAGCCGCAAGGCGGAGTTCATCCCGGCGACGTTCGACACGGTCAACTACGAAGGCAAGACCTGGGGCGTCCCGAAGCAGTCCGACGCGGCGTTCCTGTACTACCGCACCGATCAGGTCGACTCGCCGCCGACGACCTGGCAGGAGGTCTATGACATCGCCGCCCAGAACGACGGCATCGTCTACCAGGGCGCGGCCTACGAGGGCCTGACCTGCGACTTCCTCGAGATCGCGTTCGCCGCGGGCGGCAAGGTGCTGTCCGACGACGGCAAGACGGCCGAGTTCGACTCGCCGGAGAACCTCAAGGCGCTGCAGTTCATGGTCGACGGCATCAACGACGGCGCGGCCAAGAAGTCCGTGACCACCTACATGGAGGAGCAGGCCCGGCGTGCGTTCGAGGCCGGCCGCGCGACGTTCGAACGCAACTGGCCGTACGCGTACGCGATCGGCAAGGACAACAAGGACGCCCCCGAGTTCGAGGTCATGCCGTTCCCGGACTTCGAGGGCGGCGGCAAGGCCGGCATCCTCGGCGGGCACAACATCGTCATCTCGGCGTTCTCGAAGAACCCGGGCGGCGCGCTGGCGCTGACCGACTTCCTCACCAGCGAGGAGGCCATCACGCGTGACGCGGCCGACTACTCGCTGGCGCCGGTGCTCGAATCGGTCTACGACGATCCCGCCGTGCAGAAGGCGATGCCGTTCGCGGCAGAGCTCAAGCAGGCGATCGCCCAGGCGAAGTCGCGCCCGGTCTCGCCGGTCTACACGCAGATCTCGCAGGCGATCTACAAGAACGTCAACGCGGCGTTGTCCGGCCAGTCGTCTCCCGAGGAGGCCCTGAAGACGGGGCAGTCCGAGATGGAGAAGGCCCTGGCCACCTTCTAGATCATGGAAGCCGCCACTGCACAAGCGGCTGGAGTCCAGCCAAAGCGGCGCTCCCGGGGAGTCCCGGAGCGCCGCCTGGCGTGGTACATGGTGTCGCCGTCGCTGGTGCTGATCGCATTGGTGGCGCTGTATCCCATCATCTACGCCGTCTGGCTCTCGCTGCATCAGTACTCGTTGATCGAGGCCGGGCTCACGCGCTGGGCCGAGCCCAGCTCGCCGTTCGGCAACTACACGGAAGCGCTGTGGGGGGCGGACAGCTCCCAGTTCTGGACCGCGACGCGGATCACGTTCACGTTCACGATCGTGTCGGTGTTCTTCGAGCTGGTGATCGGGCTCGCGATGGCGATGGCGATGCACGCGGCCTTCAAGGGCCAGGGCATCCTGCGGACCGTGATCCTCGTGCCGTGGGCCGTCCTGACGGTGGTCACGGCGATCACCTGGCAGACCATCTTCGAGCCCGAGCTGGGGTTCGTGAACACCATGCTCGGTGCGGTCGGGCTGCCAAGCAACACCGTGTGGCTGGGCGAGGAGCCACAGGCGCTGATCGTGATGATCATCGCCGACGTGTGGAAGACCGCGCCGTTCATGGCGCTGCTGATACTCGCGGGGCTGCAGGTGATACCCGGGGAGATCTATGAGGCGGGCAAGGTCGACGGCGCAAGCGCGTGGCAGCGCTTCCAGAAGCTCACGCTGCCGCTGCTGATGCCGGCGATCCTCGTCGCGCTGATCTTCCGCACGCTCGACGCGCTGCGCATCTTCGACCTGCCGTGGGTGCTCACCAAGGGCGCGCACGGCACCGAGACGCTGTCGCTGATCTCGTACCAGACGTTCCAGCAGAACCGCCTCGTGGGCGAGGGCTCCGCGCTCGCGGTGCTCACGTTCGTGATCGTGATGGCGGTCTCGTTCCTGTACATCCGCTTCATCGGCGGCAACCTCAGAACCATGGCGGAGGAATAGACATGGAAGCCGCATCTGTGCCCGCCACGGTCGAGCGCGCCGGCACCAAGGCCAAGCAGCGGAGGTCCACCGGCCAGGGCACGCCCTGGTGGCTGTGGGTCGCCGTGTTCGCGATCGTGGTGTTCTGCCTGTTCCCGTTCTACTGGCTGCTGAACACCTCGCTCAAGACCGGGCCGGACCTCTCCACCTCGGCGCTCCTGCCGCCCAGCCCGACGCTCGACAACTACCAATCGATCTTCAATGACTCGAACTTCACGACCGCGCTGAAGAACAGCGCGATCGTGGCGCTGGTGACGACCGCGCTGTCGCTCATCGTCGGCTCGTTCTGCGCGTACGCGCTCGCGCGGCTGAGGATGCGGCGCAAGTTCCTGATCCTCGCGATCGTGCTGTCGATCTCGACGTTCCCGCAGATCGCGATCGCGGCGCCGATCTTCAAGCTGTGGCGCGACGTCGGCCTGTACGACACGATCCCGGGCCTGGTCATCCCGTACCTGACGTTCGCCCTGCCGCTGACGATCTACATCCTCACGTCGTTCTTCAAGGAGATACCGAGGGACCTCGAGGAGGCGGCGCTGGTCGACGGGGCGACCAACTTCGAGGCGTTCCGCAAGGTGGTCGTGCCGCTCGCGGCACCCGGCCTGGCGACGGCGGGCATCCTCACGTTCATCGCGGCCTGGAACGAGTTCCTCCTGGCCATCACGTTGACGTCGTCGACGAGCGCGCGCACGGTTCCGGCCGCGATCGCGTTCTTCACGGGCTCGACGCAGTTCGAGCAACCGTTGGGCACGATCAGCGCGGCATCGGTCGTTATCTCGATACCGCTTATCCTTCTCGTACTGTTCTTCCAGAAGCGGATCGTCGCCGGTCTCACCGCCGGCGCAGTGAAGGGGTGATGAGGGATGGCGGAGATCCAGCTCCGAGAGGTGACCAAGCGCTACCCGGACGGCACGGAGGCCGTCAAACGGGTGAGTTTGGATATCGCTGACGGGGAGTTCATGATCCTGGTGGGTCCGTCGGGATGCGGGAAGTCGACGGCGTTGCGGATGATCGCCGGCCTCGAGGAGATCTCCGAGGGCGAGCTGCTCATCGGCGGTGAGGTCGTCAACGACCTTGCCCCCCGCGATCGCGACATCGCGATGGTGTTCCAGAACTACGCGTTGTATCCGCACATGACGGTGCGGGAGAACATGGGCTTCGCGTTGAAGCTGGCGAAGGTCGATTCGGCGGAGATCGGCAAGCGGGTGGAGGAGGCCGCGCGGATCCTCGATCTCGAGCCGCATCTGGAGCGCAAGCCGGCGAATCTGTCAGGTGGGCAGCGTCAGCGCGTGGCGATGGGCCGCGCGATCGTGCGCTCGCCGAAGGCGTTCTTGATGGACGAGCCGCTGTCGAACCTCGACGCCAAGCTCAGGGTGCAGATGCGGACCGAGGTCTCGCGGATCCAGCAACGCCTGGAGACCACGACCGTGTATGTGACGCATGATCAGGTCGAGGCGATGACGTTGGGTGATCGGGTCGCGGTCATGCGCGGCGGGATCATCCAGCAGGTCGACAGCCCCAAGAACCTCTACGAGCGGCCCGAGAACCTGTTCGTGGCCGGGTTCATCGGCTCGCCGTCGATGAACTTCCTCCCCGCCCGGCTGGACGGCGAGGTGATCAAGCTGCCGTTCGGCGACGCGCCGATCCCCGCCGCGATGCGCGGCCAGATGCAGGGCAACGGCCGCGCCCGCGACGTGATCGCCGGCGTGCGACCCGAGCACTTCGAAGACGCGATCGTCGAACCCGACAAGCCCGGCCTGCGCTTCACCGCGCCGGTCACGGTCGTGGAATCGATGGGCTCAGAGCTCTACGCCTACTTCGACGTGCAGTCCGGGGGCGTGCAATCCGCCGAACTGATCGAGCTCGCCGAGGACTCCGGCATCAGCGAGCTCCCCCGCCACGGCGGCGACGCACAACAAGTCGTCGCCCGCCTGGACGCCGCCAGCCGCGTCCGTCCCGGCGAACAAGCCCAACTCGTCCTCGACACCGACCACCTCATGCTCTTCGACCTCGAAAACGGCAAGAGCCTCACCAACGCCAAGGCCACCACCGCCGCCGCGAGTTGATCCCCCCGGTGCTGCCACCGCTGCTCCCGATCGCCATGGGAGCAGCGCTGGCGGTCGTCGGCGCACGCCGGTAGCGCATGAAGCGCGCGGTCGCGGCGCTGGTCGTCACGGCGGTCGCGGTCGTGCTGCTCGCGCGCTACGAGACGCATCCACCCCCCACGCCGCCGCCGCGCCCACGACCCGCCGCGACGCCTGCGCCGCCGCCTCCCGGCGTGCGGGTGGGCACCGGGCCGCTCGTGACGACGCCGTTCTCGTCGATCCAGGTGCGCGCGGAGCTGACGCGCGGGCAGCTCACCGGCGTGCGCACGCTCTCGCTCACCGGCGCGGACGCCCACACGCAGGCGCTCAACGCCCGCGCCGAGCCGATCCTGCGCGAGGAGGCGCTGCGAGCCGGCAGCGCCGACATCGACGTCGTCTCCGGCGCCACGTACACGAGCGAGAGCTGGATCTCGTCGCTGCGGGCCGCGATCCGGGACGCGCGCCGTGGCTGACCGCGTCGAGCACGTGATGGGCATGCCGGTCCGCGCCGTCGTGCGCGACCCCGGGCCCGACGACGCCGCGCTGGACGACATGTTCGAGTGGCTGCGGTGGGTCGACCGCACGTTCAGCACCTACGATCCGCACAGCGAGATCAGCCGCTGGGGCCGCGGCGCACTGGCGCTTCGCGACGCGCACCCGCTCGTGCGCGACGTGCTCGGCCGCTGCGAGCGGCTGCGCATCGACACCGGTGGGGCGTTCGACATCCGCTTCCGGCCCGGCGCGCGGCCCGATCCGTCCGGGCTGGTGAAGGGCTGGGCGATCGAGCGGGGTGCCGCACGGCTGGCAGCGGCGGGCGCGCATGACTTCTGCCTGGACGCGGGCGGCGACGTGCTGGTCCGAGGCGGGCCGTGGCGGGTCGGCGTGCGCCATCCACGGCAGCGCGACCGGCTCGCCGCCGTGCTCGAGCTGCGCGACGGCGCGGTCGCGACGTCGGGCGCGTACGAACGCGGCCCGCACATCCTCGACCCGCGCACCGGGAGGCCGCCGGCCGGCGTGCTCGCCGTGACCGTGGTCGGTCCGGACCTGGGGACCGCCGACGCGTACGCGACGGCGGCATTCGCGCTCGGCGCGGCGGGACCGGCTTGGAGCGCCCGGCTGGCGGGCTACGACGCGATGACGATCGTGCCGGGCGACCGCGTCCGGTCGACCCTGGGGTTCGCCCGCCACGTCGCGGGCGCGTCGCTAGCCGACAGCCTCAGAACGCGAACCGCTCGGTGACGATCTGGCGGCGCGGGACGCCCAAGCGTGCGAGGCTGGCCCGCGTGGCGCCGGTCATCGCCGGCGGCCCGCACACGTAGACGTCGCGCGCGGCGATGTCCGGGACGAGGCGGAGGAGATGGTCGGGCGACAGCACCTCTCCCGTGCGGTCATCTCCGACGACGTAGTGCAGCTCCGCTCCGCGCCGCCCGACCAGCTCGTCCAGCTCGGCGCGCAGGATCTGCTCCTCCGGACGCAGCGCGCGATACACGACCACGACGTCACCGGTCATGTCCTCGAGCAGCGCGCGGATCGGGGTGATGCCCGCACCGCCGGCGATCATGACCACCCCCGCGCGGCGGCGGGCGGCGGCGGTGAACGCGCCGAACGGCCCCTCGGCGACCACGCGCGTACCAGGACGCAGCGTGCCCAGGCGCTCGGTGTAGTCGCCAACGCCCTTCACCGTGATGCGCAGCCGGTGGCCGTCCGGCGCGGCCGAGAGCGAGAACGGATGCGCCTCCCACCAGCGCCCGCGCTCCAGGAAGCGCCAGTTGAAGAACTGGCCGGCGCGCGCGCCGAGCCGCTCGAGCCGCACGCCGCCGACCTCGATCGACACGACGCCGGGTCCCTCGGGAACCACGCGCTCGACCCGCAGCCGGTGGCGCAGGCTGCGCACGATCGGGAGCACGATCCGGAAACCCACGATCACCGCCGGCGTCGCGATGTAGAGCGCGGTCCAGTACGTCCGCGCGAGCGGCCGGCCGACGAACGCCGTGCCGGTCGCGAGCTGGTGGCTGAACGCGAGCGCGACCGCGACGTACGCGTACAGGTGCAGGAAGTACCACGTCTCGTACCGCATCCGGCGGCGTACGACCAACGCCGACGTGATCGCCACTCCCAGGAGCAGGACCAGGCCCGCAAGCGCGGTGATCAGGCCCGGGAACTCCTCGACGAGCCGCACGACCTGGCCGGGGATCGAACGACTGTCGGCGCGCGCATACGCGACCACGAGCAGCGTGGCGTGCGCGACGAGCAGCGTGACGACGAGGCGGCCGTTCCAGCGGTGCCAGGCGATCAGGCGCTCGAATCCGGCGGCACGCTCGAGCATGGGCACGCGAGCCAGGAGCAGCAGCTCGAACAGCACGAGCAGCGCGCCGAGCAGGCCGCAGAGCCGCCCGACCTCGGCCAGCGGCCCCGCGGCGGCGCCCGTGGCCGCCGCGCTGGTCGCCCACAGGACGACGACCACCGCGACGTTGGCGAGCGCAAGACCAGCAAGCGCGCAGCGAGCGAGCACGCTCCGCCACTCAGCGGCTGAGCGAGAAGCCGCCGTCGCTGGTGAGGACCTGGCCGGTCACCCAGGCCGCCTCGTCCGTCGCGAGCCAGCCGACGATCCGCGCCGCGTCCTCCGGGCTCCCCCAGCGGCCGAGCGGCAGCCGCTCCAGCTCGAGCTCGACGAGCTCCGGCGTCGCCCAGCCGGTGTCGGTCGGGCCTGGGTTGAGCGTGTTGACGAGGATGCCGCGCGGCGCCAGCTCGGCCGCGAGCGAGGCCGTGATGCCGTGCAGCGCCGCCTTGCTCGCGGCGTACGGCAGCTCGCGCGTCATCGGCTCGAGGTGCTGGCCCGACGTGAAGAGCACGACCCGGCCCCCGGGTCGCGCGTCGTCGTGGAGCCGTGCGTACGCCTGCACCAGCAGCAGCGTGGCTCGCACGTTGACCGCCATCGTCGCGTCGATTGCCGCCGCGTCGAGCGCGGCGAGGTCCTGGTCGCAGGACATCGCGTGGTTCGCGACCAGCACGTCGACGTGGCCGAGCGCCGCGGCGGCGGCCTCCACGCACGCGGCGGGCGCGGCGGGGTCGGTGAAGTCGCGCTCGGCATGGCCCGCCGCGCCGAGCTCGGCCGCCAGCGCCGGCACGCCGGCCGCGTCGGCGCCCCACGGCTGCGCCGCGTCATGGGGCGCGAAGCCGCAGACGAACACGTCCGCGCCGAGCTCGCGCAGCCGCCGCGTCACCGCGTACCCGATGCCCGCGCGGCGGCTCACCCCGGTGACCAGCGCGCCGCGGCCGGCGAGCGGCCGGGACGTCACAAGCCGAGCTCGCGCGCGTACTCGCGGCGGTAGTCGTCGCGCGCCGCGAGCACCTTCTCGACGTAGTCGCGCGTCTCCGGGAACGGGATGTGCTCGGCGGCGCGGAAGCGCTCCCCGCGCGCGCCGGCCTCGGCCAGCCACTCGTCGACGTTGCCCTGGCCCGCGTTGTAGGCCGCGAGCGCGAGCGCCTCGCGGCCGTCGTACTTGTCGAGCAGGTGGCGCAGGTACCAGGAGCCGTACGCGATGTTGACCTGCGGCGTGGCGAGATCGCCCTGCACGAACGCCGTGCCGCCGGACTTCTGCGCGATGTAGTCCGCCGTCTCCGGCATGAGCTGCATCAGGCCCTTCGCGCCGGCGTGCGACGTCTGGTCGCGGAAGTGCGACTCGGCGAAGATGACGCCGGCGATCAGCGCCGGGTCGAGGTCCTTGTCGCCGGCCTGCTGGCGGATGACGTCCTCGTGGCGCAGCGGGAGCGTGACCTCCTGCACCGCCTGCTCGGTCCACGGGGCGAGCACGAGGGTTACCGCGAGCCCCGCGACCGCGACGGCGGCGAGGAACGCCAGCCGCCGGCGCCTGACCTGGCGGCGGCGCGCCGCCGCGCCGCGCGGGCGGGCGGCGCTGCGCGGGCGCGTGCGATGGGGGGCCGTGCGCGTGCTCATGGTCTCGGTGACAGCTTCTCAAGTACCGCGGCGAGTTCCTGCTCCAACGCGGCGAGATCGCGGTCGTTGCGTACGACATGGTCGGCGCGGGTCGCCTTCTCCTCCTGCGAGAGCTGGCGCGCCGTCCGCTCGCTGACCGCCGCGTGACCGCGTGCGGCTGCGCGCTCGGTCCGGAGGTTCTCGTCCGCGACGATCACCAGCGTAGCGTCGTACAGCCGCTCCAGCCCGGCCTCGAACAGCAGCGGGGTCTCGACCACGAGCGCGCGCGGCGGCGGCTGCCGCGCCGACTCCTCGGTGCGCCAGGCGGCGACGCGGGCGCCGACGAGCGGCCACAGGAGCCCCTCCAGCCACGCGCGCTCCGCCGGTGCGGCGAACGCGCGGCGCGCGACGGCGGCGCGGTCGACGACACCGCCGGGCGCCACGTCCGGGCCCCAGCGCGCGACGACCGCGTCGCGGACCTCGGGGCCGGCGTACAGCTTGTGGACCACCGCATCGGTCGACAGCGTGGCGGCGCCCAGCCGGGCGAGCGCCGCCAGCGCCTCGGACTTGCCGGCCCCGATCCCGCCCGTGAGGGCGACGAACGGCGGTGCGGCTACGCCGGCTCCTCGTCCGCCTCGGGCGCCGGGGCCGCCTCGGCCTCGGGCTCGGCGGGGGTCTCGGCCTCGGGCTCAGCCTCGGCCGGCGCTTCGGCCTCGGGCTCAGCCTCGGCCGGCGCTTCGGCCTCGGCGAGCACCTCCGCCTCAGCGGGCACCTCCGCCTCAGCGGGCGCCTCCGCCTCAGCGGGCGCCTCCGCCTCAGCGGGCGCCTCCGCCTCAGCGGGCGCCTCCGCCTCGGCGGGCGCGTCCGCCTCGACCGCCCCGGGTTCCGCGGCCGCGTCGGCCTCCGCGACCTCTGTCTCGGCCGAGGGCGCCTCGACGGCGTCCTCGGGCTGCGCGGCGAAGACGTCCTCGGACAGGCCCAGCTCGGGCACGTTGTCGAGGTCGCCGGCGCCGGGGTCCTCGCCCTCGGCGACCGGCGGCAGCTCGCGGCGCGGGAGGACCTGGTCCTCGACGCGCTTGATCGAGAGCGACAGGCGGCGGCGTTCGGAGTCGATCTCGAGGATCTTGACCTTCACGTCGTCGTCCGGCTGGACGATCTCACGCGGGTTCTCCACGTGCTGCTGCGCCAGCTCGGAGATGTGCACGAGGCCCTCGACGCCCTCGAGGATCTCGACGAACGCGCCGAAGGCGACCACCTTGGTGACCTTGCCCTCCAGCTCGTCGCCGACCGAGTAGGTGTCGACCACGCGCTGCCACGGGTCCTCCTGGGTCTGCTTGAGGCCCAGGGAGATGCGCTGGCGGTCGCGGTCGATGTCGAGCACCTTGACCTGCACGGTGTCGCCGATGTTGAGGATCTCGCTCGGGTGGTTGACGTGCGACCACGACAGCTCGGAGATGTGGATCAGGCCGTCGATGCCGTCGAGGTCGACGAACGCGCCGAACTCGACGATGTTCGAGATCTGTCCCTCGATGATGAGGCCGGGCTGCAGCCGCTCCAGGATCGCCTGGCGCTGCTCCTTGCGCTCCTCCTCCAGCACTGCGCGGCGGCTGAGCACCACGTTGTTGCGCGGGCGGTTGAGCTCGATCACCTTCGACTCGATCGTCTGGCCGAGGTACTCGTCGAGGTTCGGCACGCGGCGGATGTCGACGAGCGAGGCGGGCAGGAAGCCGCGCACCCCCAGGTCGACGATCAGGCCGCCCTTGACGACCTCGATGACCGAGCCGTGCACGGGCTCGCCGGACTCGGCCGCCGCCTCGATGCGCCGCCAGGCGCGCTCGAAGCGGGCACGCTTCTTGGAGAGGATCAGGCGGCCGTCCTGGTCCTCCTTGGTGAGGACGAGGGCGTCGACCTCCTCGCCGATCTCGACTTCCTCGTTCGGGTTGACCGACTTGCGGATCGAGAGCTCGTTGGAGGGGATGACCCCCTCGCTCTTGTAACCGATGTCGACGAGGACCTCGTCCTTGTCGATGCGCACCACCGCACCGGTGACGACGTCACCTTCCTCGAAGGGGACGATCGTCGCGTCGTAATTCGGGACTATCCGACCGTCGATCTCGAGGAGCATCCCGTCGGAGCCCTCGACGACACGAGCGTCGGTGGTAGTGGTGGGCGGGGTCATAGTGGCTTCCATAGGCAGCGGATAACTCTAGCGTCTTCCGTCACGAGGATTTCGATCCCACCCGGCCCGCGTTTTCCTATGATCCTGCCCCCCGATGCCCGTCCGAGCCACCAAGCGCGGCGCTGAGCGCACCCCGCTCAGCGGCGACTTCGACGTCGTGATCTGCGGCGCCTCGTTCGCCGGTCTCGCGGTCGCGCGGGAGCTGCGCGCGACCGGCGCCCGCGTGCTCGTGCTCGACCGCTACGAGATCGGGGAGCGCCAGACGTCCGCCTGCGCCGCACCGACCGAGTGGCTGCGCAACCTGGGTCTGGAGGCGTCGATCCGCCAGACGTTCGGCTCGCTGCTCGTCCACACGCCGCGCACCACCGCGCGCTGGCCGCTCGGCTGGACGTTCTCCACCTTCGACTACCGCGAGCTGTGCGACCTGCTGTGGGAGCAGCGCGGCGCGGGGACGGAGTTCGAGACGGCCAAGGTCGACGGGAAGACGGTTTCGCCGTCCACAGCGCCTGCGGCGGACGCCGGCGGTGCGCCGACGGGGTCAACGGGGCTCGCCTCCGGCGCCGTTCCCGGCGACGTTACGGTGCACACCGACCGGGGCGACGTGTCGGCTCCGCTCGTCGTGGACGCGCTCGGCTGGAAGCGGAACCTGGGCGCGCAGCTCGTCCAGCCCCCCAACGCGCGGCTCTCGCGCGGGCTGGAGGTCCATCCGGGCGGGGCCGGCGAGGACCTGGAGCTGTGGATCGACAAGCGCGTGATCCGCGCGGGCTACGGCTGGTCGTTCCCCGCGCAGGACGAGCTGCGCGTCGGCGTCGGCTCGTTCGACCCGCACGATCGCGTCAGGGAGCCGACCGTCGCGCTGGCGGACGACCTCGGGCTGCCGCCCGACGGCTACCAGGGCAACTGGATCCCGCACCGGTTGCGGCCGGCGGTCGAGGACGGCGTCTTCTTCGCCGGCGACTCCGCGGGCCACTGCCTGCCGGTGACCGCCGAGGGCATCCGCACCGCGTTCTACTTCGGCATCGCGTGCGGGCGCGAGCTGCGGGCGGTCGTCGAGGGCCGCCGGACGCGGGGCGACGCGCTCGCCCGCTACGCGGCGTTCTCGGCCGCGCACCGCTGGAAGTACGAGGCGATGCTCCAGGTCCAGCACCTCGTGCCCAAGCTGCGTCCGCGGGCGCTCGGCGGCGTGACGAGGGCGTTCGGCCGTGGGGCGGTCTCGCACTGGGGGTTCCGGCACTACCTGGCGATCGCGCCGCCTTCGTTCGCGTTGCCCGCGCCGCCGGCTCCTGCTCGCTCGGTCGCGGCCGCGAGCGCCGTCGCCGCGTAGGGCTCGGGCGCTCGCGGACGGCGAGATTGAGGGAAGGGTCGAAGTGCCTCGGCGGGACGCGGGGCGAGCTGAGCGCCGCACACCGGCCGAGTGTCGTGAACGTCTCGTGATGCGAGACATTCACGACACTCGGCGGCTGTGAATCGCATGTGCGCGGGGGCGTTCCCGCGGAAACGCCTCCCACGGCCCGGGCCTCCCTCTATGCCCGCCGTGCGCGAGCGCCGGCGCTACGAGCGCGCCCACCGGCCGCCGACGTACGACGAGAGGTCGGCCACGAACGCCAGGCCCACCAGGAACCACTCGAAGCCGCGCACCTCGCGGCCGGATCCGACGTCGTAGAACACGACGTACGCCAGCGTCGTCCACGGCAGGAAGAGGAAGCCGAGGATCGCGACGGCCAGGCTGTCGATCGCCCGGCTGATCATGTCGGAGAAGATCGCCGTGAAGATCAGTGCGATCCGCGGGCCGATCAGGGCGAACAGGGCGATCAGGCACGGCACGCACCGCAGCCTACGCCGCGCCCAGCACCGCCGCGAGCCGTGGCAGCGCGATGTTCCGACCGCTGACCACCACGACGAGCGACTCCTCGCCGCGCGGCACTCGTCCCGCCATCACGGCGGCCACCGCCGTCGCGCCCGCTCCCTCGGCAACGATCCCGTGCGCGCGCGCGAGGAAGCGGATCGCCTCCTCGATCTCCGCCTCGGAGGCCTGCGTCACGGCGGCGACGTGGTCGCGGACGAGCTCGAACGTCACCGCGCCGGGCTCCAGGTTGCCGGCGAGGCCGTCGGCGAGCGTGTCGCCCACCTCGAACGGCGTGATCCGCCCGGCCGCTAGCGCAGTGCTCAACGCGGGCGAGCGCTCGGCCTCCACCCCGATCACGCGCGCGCCCGCGCGCCCGGACGCCCACAGGCCCAGCCCGGACGCGAGGCTGCCGCCGCCGAGTGGCGCCGCGACCGTGACCGGCCCGGGGATCTGCGCGTCGAGCTCGCGCCCGAGCGTGGACTGGCCGGCGATCACGCCGGTGTCGTTGTAGGACGACACGTACCGCGCGCCGTCCAGCGACAGCCCGTGCGCCTCCGCCTCGTCGTAGTCGGCGCCGCGCTGGATCAGCTCGACCGGCAGCGCCCGCAGGGCGGCGACCTTGGCCGGCGACGCCGTCTCGGCCACCACGACCGTCGCGTGGACGCCCAGCACCGAGGCCGCCCATGCGATCCCGAGCCCCGCGTTGCCGGCCGAGGCGGTCACGACCCGGCCGTCGCCGCCGGCGCGCGCCAGCGCGGCCAGCGCGCCGCGGACCTTGAACGAGCCGGTGGGCTGGAGCGTCTCGAGCTTCAGGTGCACGCCGTCGCCGAGCGCGGGCGCGGGCACGAGCGGCGTCGGGGGGAGATGGGCCGCGACGACCGCGGCCGCGGCGTCGAGGTCTGCGGGCGTGGGCGCGGCGACGGCGCGCACGCTCACGCGAGCGCCTCCCGCAGCGCCCCGCCGACCTCGGCGACCGCCTGGCGCGACAGCTGCGACTTCGCCATCCAGCGGAAGAAGCCGTGGATCGCGCCGTCGTAGCGCCGCAGCTCGACCGGCACGCCGGCGGCCTCCAGCGCGCGGGCGTACGCCTCTCCCTCGTCGCGCAGCACGTCGTGGTCCACGGTCAGGACGAACGCCGGCGGGAGGCCGGCGAGGTCCTCGGCCTGCAGCGGGGAGGCGTCCGGCCGGCGGCCGTCGGCGCCGTCGAGGTACAGCTCCCAGTAGCGCTGCATGCCGAGGGCGGTCAGCCCGAACCCGTCGCCGGATTCGCGGTAGGACGGCGTGTCGAGCCCGCTGTCGCAGACCGGGTAGACGAGCGCCTGGAAGCGCAGCGGCGGCCCGCCCTCGTCGCGCAGCCGGCGCGCCGTCACCGTCGCGAGGTTGGCGCCCGCCGAGTCGCCGGCGATCGCCAGGCGGTCGGGGTCGCCGCCGAGCTCGCGCGCGTTCTCCGCCAGCCAGGGCACCGCGGCGCGGACGTCGTCGAGCCCAGCGGGGAACGGATGCTCGGGCGCCAGGCGGTAGCCGATGCTCGCGATCAGCGCGCCCGACGCGTTGGCCAGCGCACGGCACAGCGGGTCGAACCCGTCGAGCGATCCGATCACCCACCCGCCGCCGTGCGCGTAGGCGACGAGCGGCAGCGGCCCCTCGCCCGCCGGGCGAAACACCCGCACGGGGATCGGGCCGCCGGGGCCGGGCACGGTGATCTCGCGCACCTCCGCGACCTCCTCCCCCGGCCCGCTCATGATCGCGGCGTCGTGGTCATTCGCCGCGCGCGCCTGGTCGACCGGCACGAGGTGCCCGGGCGGGCCGGGCGCGGCAGCCATCTGGTCGACGATCGACTGGATCTCCGGATCGAGCACGCCGGGAAGCCTACGGACTTGACGAACGTCCATCGCAGGCGCTATTGCTCATGCCTGCCGATCGTTCCGCCGACTCCTGCATCCGTGCTTCGCACCCGACCCAACCGCTGCCCCAACTGCGGCGAGCACGTCTCGCCCTACGCGGCCGGCTGCGCGATCTGCGGCGCCGACCTCGACCCGGACCGCACGAATCACGTCCCGCTCTCGCGCCGGATCGGCTCGGCGTGGGACGCGTTCAGCGTCCGCACGGACCTGATCATCCTGGCGATCGTGGTCGTCGTGGTGCTGTCGTACCTCGCCGCCGGCCGGGTTTAGGGCCCTCAGAACCCCCGGCGCTCGCGCGCGCGGACCGCGGCCGGGTCGCGGCGGTCGCGGTGACGGCCCTCCACGACGGCGTGCACGACCCACAGCACGCCCAGCAGGACGACGAGGATCGTGGCCCAGATCGCGTCCAGCAGCGAGAACGCGCCGAGCGCGGCGAAGAAGGCGAACAAGGCGATCACGGCGAGCGCGAGGATCCAGAAGGTCTCGCGCATCGTCTCGAGCATGCGCGGCACGGAGGCAACCTCCTCAGCGATGAGTCGGGTTCGTGCGGATCGTAGCAAGCGAACCGCCGTGGAGGCGACCGCTACGTGAGGCGGTCCAGGCCGGCACGGATCGCGCCGGCCAGCTCGCTCAGGTGCGACTCGTCGACGATCAGCGGCGGGGAGACGGCGACCGCGCGCAGGAGCGGGCGGACCAGGACGCCGGCCTCGCGTGCGCCCGCGGTGACCTTGCCGACCGCTCCGGGGTCGGCGGCCAGCGCGTCGTCGGAGAGCGCGACCGCGCCGAGCAGGCCCACGCCGCCGCGCACCTCGCCGACCGCCGGGTGGGCGGCCAGCGGGGTGAGCGCGTCCAGCAATGGCTCCTCCAGCTCCTGCCCGCGCGGGATCAGGTCCTCCGCCTCGTACGCGTCGAGCACGGCGAGCGCGGCGGCGGCGCACGTGGGGTGGCCGGCGTAGGTCGCGCCGTGGCGCAGCATCGGGCCGCCCGGGTGGTCGAAGAACGGCGCGGCGATCGCGCCGTCGACGATCACGCCGCCGAGCGGGAGGTAGCCGCTCGTGACGCCCTTGGCGAACGTGATCATGTCCGGCCGCACGTCGGGCCACCGCTCGACCCCGAACCACGTCCCGAGCCGCCCGAACGCGCAGATCACCGAGTCGATCACGAGCAAGACGCCGTGCTCGTCGCACAGGTCCGCTACTCCCTCGATGTAGCCCTCCGGCGGCGGATAGAGGCCGCCGGCGCCCAGCACCGGCTCGCAGAAGAACGCGGCGACGCGTTCCGGCCCGACGCGCAGGATCTCCTGCTCGAGCGCGGGCAGCGAGTCGTACGCGACCGCCGACGTGTGCGGCACGAGCGGGCCCCAGTTCGCCGTGTTCGCCTCGATGCCGCCGATCGACGTGCCGAACGCGTGCGTGCCGTGGTAGCCGTTCGTGCGGCTGATGGTGTGGTTGCGCTCCGGCTGCCCTTGCAGGATCCAGTGGCGGCGGGCGAGCTTCGCGGCGGTGTCGATCGCGTCGCCGCCGCCGGAGGCGAGGAAGACCTTCGCGTCGTCCATAGGGGCGAGCGCGGAGAGGCGGGCGGCGAGCTCGTTCGCGGGCGGGTTGGAGAAGTCGCCGAAGGTGGAGTACGCGGCGAGGCGGTCCATCTGCGCGGCCACCGCGCGCGTGATGTCCGGCCGGCCGTGGCCGAGGTTGGCGTACCAGAGGCTCGCGGTGCCGTCGAGGTAGCGCTTGCCGGCGGCGTCGAAGACGTACACGCCCTCGCCGCGCTCGATCACGAACTCGGACCGCGAGACGGCGCCCATGTCGGCGAACGGGTGCCAGAAGGAGGTGGTCATGGTGGTGGGCGTGTCGTCGGCGATGGCCATGAACGCACGGTAGTGCCCTGGTCCGGGTGGCTGCGTCCAATCCGAGGGCCCGGGCGTGCGACGGAACGGCGTAGGGTCGCGTCGGCGGCGACGCCGCGTGAGCTTCAGTCGCGCACGATCAGCCAGGTCCCCGACGCGAGCAGGGCGAGCCCGGCGAGCTTCGCGACGGTGATCGGCTGGCGCTCGACGCCGAGCCAGCCGTAGTGGTCGACGACCATCGCGACCGCGAACTGGCCGGCGATCGTCGCCGCGGTCAGCCCGCCGGCGCCCAACGTCCGGACCGTCCAGACGATCGACGCGACGTAGAGCGCGCTGATCAGCCCACCGCCGACGAGCGCCCACCACGGCGCGTCGCCCGCGTGGGCGACGCCGGTCAGGCCCCCGGCCATGACGGACACCGCGAGCAGCGCCGCGAGGCCGACCGCGAACGCGACGACCGAGGCGGTGAGGCTGCCGACCGAGCGGCCGAGCAGCGAGTTCAACGGTGCCTGGAGCGCCAAGGCGCCGCCGATCGCGGTCGCGAGCGCGACCGCCACGCCGCGGTCCATCAGCCGCCGTCCTCGTTGCGGTCCATGACGCCGCGCTCGTCGCGCGCCGCACCTCCGCGGTTCATCGCGCGTGGCGCAGCCGCGCCTGCGCGTCTCATCGCGCGTCCTCGCGCGCCGGGTGCAGCCGCGCCGGCGTCAACGGCGCGAGGATCGCCGCCATCAGCGCCGCGGTCCCGAACAAGGCCCAGAGGCTCGCGTCGAACGAGCCGCTCAGGTCGCGCACCGCGCCGGCGCCCAGCGGTCCGAGCGCGGCGATCGGGTAGCCGGCGAGGAACATCAGCGCTGCGGCAGCCCCGGCCTCTGCCGGCTCCCGCGCGACGTCGAGGCACATCGTCAGGCAGATCGGGAAGACCGTGCCGAGCGCGATCCCCGTCAGGACGGCCCACGCGAAGCCGCCGCCGGGGATCGCGGCGAAGCCGAACGTCGCGACGCACATGCAGCCGGCGGCGAACCACATCCACAGCCGCCGCGAGCCCATGCGATCCGCGAGCCACGGCACGACCAGCGCCGCCGGCACGGACGCGACGCCCATGACCGCCAGCACGGCGCCGGACGCCTCGTCGCTCCAGCCGCGCTCCTGATAGGCGTCCGCGACCCACGCCACGAGCCCGTAGTAGATCGCCGACGGCAGCGCGAACGCGAGCACGATCGCCCACACGACCGGGCGCCGGACCGGCAGCCGCGGCGGCCGCGCCCCGGACCGCTCGCCCCACGCGCCGCGGCTGAGCGCCAGCCAGCCCGCGCAGATCGCGAGCGTCGCGAGCGAGAACGCGGCGAGCGCGCCGCGCCAGCCGCCCGCCGCCGAGGCGACCGGCACGGCGACGGCCGAGGAGATCGCCGCGCCGATGTTGATCCCGGTCACGCCGATCCCGCTCGCGAACGCGGGCCGGTGCGCGAAGCTCTGCTTGACCGCGACGGGCAGCAGCGTGCCGGCGATCGCCATCGCGATGCCGACGGGGAGCGTGAGGCCGAGCAGCGCCACCGCTCCCGGCGCCGCGGCGCGGCCGAGGCCGAACGCGGCGATCGCCAGCAGGCAGGCGGCCATCGCGGTACGCAGCCCCCAGCGCGCGGAGGCCAGGCCGGCAAGCGGCGCGAACAGGCCCATGCAGAGGACCGGGATCGTGCCGACGAGGCCGGCGACGGCGTGGGAGACCTCCAGGTCGTCCTGGATGTCGGGGATCAGCGGCCCGGCGCCCACGAGCTGCGGGCGCAGCGCGACGGCGGCCAGCAGCAGCGCGCCGAGCAGCAGCAGCGAGTCGCGCCGGGCCAGGGCCGCAGCCGGCGCGGCCTCGGTGCTCGTCACTTCGCGGCCAGCCAGTTGGGCCCGATCCCCGGCTCCACCACCAGCGGCGGGTCCAGCTCGGCGGCGCCGACCATCTCGGCCGACGCGATCTCGGCCGCCTGCGCCGCCTCGGCCTCCGGACCCTCGAACAGCAGCTCGTCGTGGATCTGCAGGATCATGCGCGTCGCGAGGCCCGCCTCGGCCAGCCGGTCGTGACAGCGCACCATCGCGACCTTGATGATGTCGGCCGCGGTCCCCTGGATGATCGAGTTGACCGCCAGGCGCTCGCCCAGCTTGCGCGTCTGCCAGTTGCGCGCGCGAATCTCCGGGATCTGGCGGCGGCGGCCGAACAGCGTCGAGACGTACCCGTGCTCCTCCGCCTGCGTGACCGCGTCGGCCATGAACCGCGCGACGGCCGGGAAGCGCTCGAGGTAGCGGTCGATGAACTCCTGCGCCTCCTCCTGCTCGATCCGCAGCCGGTCGGCGAGGCCGTACGCGGAGAGGCCGTAGACGATCCCGTAGTTGACCATCTTCGCCTTCGAGCGCATCGCCACCGTGAGCTGGTCGGGCGGCGTGTCGAACACGGCGGCGGCGGTCTCGGTGTGGACATCCTCGCCGCGGCGGAAGATGTCCTTCAGCACGTCCTCGCCGGCGATGTGCGCGAGCACGCGCAGCTCGACCTGCGAGTAGTCGATGGAGATCAGCACGTTCCCGGGCTCCGCGATGAAGCAGGCACGGATCTCGCGCCCGATCTCCGAGCGGATCGGGATGTTCTGCAGGTTCGGGTTGATCGAGGCCAGCCGCCCGGTCGCGGTGTTCGTCTGCAGCAGCGTCGTGTGCAGGCGGCCGTCCTCGCCGATCGCGGCGGGGAGCTGCTCCAGATAGGTCTGCACGAGCTTGGTCAGCTCGCGCCAGCGCTCGATCTTCTCGACGATCGGGTGCTCGTCGCGGATCGCCTGCAGCACCCGGGCGTCGGTCGAGAAGCCGGTCTTGCCGCGGCGCTTGCGCGACAGGCCGAGCTTGACGAACAGGACCTCGGCGAGCTGCTGCGGCGAGCCGATCATGAACTCCTCGCCGGCCAGCTCCCAGATCTCGCGCTCGAGCTCGGCGGCGTCGGCGCGCATCGTCAGCCCCGCGTCCTCCAGGCGCCTGGCGTCGAGCTTGATGCCGGCCTTCTCGGTCTCGCGCAGCACGTGCACGAGCGGCAGCTCGATGTCGTGCAGGAGGTCCTCCAGCCCGCGCTCGCGCAGCTGCTCGCGCTGGCGGCCGGCGAGCTCGTGGATGAGGACCGCGTCGACGGCCTCGGGATCGTCGGCCTCGACCGCCATCCCGCGCTCCTCGCACAGCTCGGCGAGCGGGTAGCCGCGCCGGGCGGGGTCGAGCAGGTAGGCGGCGACCTCGGTGTCGAACGCGAGGTTCGCGGGCACCTCGCCGAGCGACTTGGCGTCGTGCGCGAGCACGGGCCGGTCGCCGGCGGCGGCGACCAGCTCGGCGGGATCGCCGACCTCGCCGGCGATCGCGTGCGGGCCGCCGGCGTAGGCGCCGAAGTGCCAGCCGGTCGCGCGCGGCAGCAGCTCGCCCTCGGGGACGTCCGGCGCGCTCGCGGCCAGCGCCAGCTCGGCGCCGGTCAGGCGCGAGAGGTCGGCCGGGCCGCCCTTGCGCACGGCGACCTTGCGCGCCGTCTCCGCCTCCGGGCGCGGGATCGCCGCCGACTCCGCGGCGTCGAGCGCCTCCTCCAACCGGCGCAGCGGGTCGCGCAGCTCGAAGTCGCGGAACATCGCGCGCAGCCGCGTCCGGTCCGGCTCGCGCGTCAGCTCCGCTTGGAGGTCGAGCTCGATCGGCACGTTGCGGACCATCGTCGCGAGCTGCTTGGAGACGCGCGCATCGTCGGCGAACTCGGTCAGGTTCTGCTTGCGCTTGGCGCCCGAGATGTGCTCGACGTTGGCGAGCACCTCCTCGAGCGAGCCGAAGCGCTGCAGCAGCTCCGCGGCGGTCTTGTCGCCGATGCCGGGGACGCCGGGGATGTTGTCGGACGTGTCGCCCTTCAGGCCGATGAAGTCCGGCACCAGCTCCGGCGGGATCCCGTAGCGGTCGATCACGCCCTGGCGGTCGTAGACCTTGGTGTCGGTGATCCCCCGCGACGTCGTCATGATGCGCACGCCGTCGGTGACGAGCTGGTACGCGTCGCGGTCCCCGGTCACGACCATCACGGGGATCCCCTGCTGGCGCGCGCGGTCGGTCAGCGCCGCGATCACGTCGTCGGCCTCGAAGCCCTCGACCGACACGTTGGGATAGCCGAACGCCTCGACGAGCGGCTGTAGGTGCGGCCACTGCTGCTTGAGCAGGTCGGGCCGCGACGAGCGCTGT
>Ga0193742_1000732_pt1 | contig 21053 bp, 17 predicted proteins | sample L2c1metaG_FD_165511 | JGI IMG/M metagenome (GOLD analysis project Ga0193742, IMG submission 165511) | Soil microbial communities from a riparian zone of the East river system, Colorado, United States - L2c1 | ecosystem: Environmental > Terrestrial > Soil > Riparian zone | place: USA: East River... | reverse complement strand
ATGGGTATCTCCCTATGTTTTACATCAAATTGTTAAACACTTTCTATTTCATCAAATAGGAAGAGATAAGTACAAACAAAGCTTTAAATCAAACTGTGTTAAACAGAAATAAATAAAACAAATGTTAAACAGAAATAATATAAAACAAATGTTAAAATACTTTTTAGTTTTAAATTTTCTTTTATTAATATTTTCTATAGTTATAGGAAGTATATCTAATTATACTCTTTATGAATTAATCTTTCCAACTGTATCTTGTGAAGGTGGCGATATTTTTGACTCCCTTATTGTAAGAGATCCAGTTGAAAGAGATAATCTAATGTATTTAAAAAGCTGTCAGGATTATGTAGGAGAACCTTCGTTTGGTTATGATATTACTGATCCAGTGTTTTTTTTTAAAACTCTTTTAAGAGGTAAATGGAATGGTTGCTATCACATAACACTTGCGGACGTTGTACCTGAAACTCAAGAAAAAGTGTGGGTATATACTATTCATGTTAATTATCAATTATACAGTGTACATCCATATCTAATGACACTTCTATTTGCATTAAATGGTTTGCTTCCGTAGTTTGGTTATTCTTAATAATAGCAGTTAACTACAGGTAGTGAACTAAAACCTTCTATAGCCTTATAGGAAAATAAAATAATAATTATCCCCCATACTAGGACCGCAGAGGCTAATAAAAATATACATAATATAGTCCCTTAAATAAGAATATGCCTCATAAGGGGTAGAAGTTAAAAGAAGGCTATTAAATTTATTGTAAATATAAATTACAATTTTACATTGCAAATATAAATAAATATTTGTATCGGTCTAGAAAACTATTAATTATCTGTCTTGCATTGCAGTTAAATCACCGCTCATATAATCAGGGAGCAGCTAGCTCAGATCAACTAACTAATGGTTAGGATATGTGAGCAAGACAAAAAAAATAATTATAAAATCAACAATCATAATATTCAATGTATCCTAAAGGAATAATACAAATACAAACCATGAATCTATCTTTACTTTTATTTTTAGTAGGAATTTTAGGATTTATATTAAATAGAAAAAATATAATTTTAATGATAATAGCGATAGAATTAATGTTATTATCTGTAACATTATTAATATTAATTTCTAGTTTTAGTTTTGATGATGGAATAGGACAAACTTTTAGTATCTTTATAATTTCAATAGCTGGTGCAGAATCAGTAGTAGGTTTAAGTATTCTTGTAGCATATTATAGATTAAGAGGAAATATATCTTTAAGAACATAATGTATTTATCAATTTTAGTTTTACCTTTATTAGGTTCTTTTGTATCAGGATTTATGGGTAGAAAAATAGGTGTAACTGGAGCACATATTATTACTTGTACTTGCTTAATATTATCATCTATATTAGCTTCAATAGCTTTCTATGAAGTAGGTTTCTGTGGTTCTCCTGTTTCTATAAATTTAACTAGTTGGATCGATTCAGAATTTATGTCTATTTCTTGGGAATTTCTATTTGATCAATTAACTGTTTCTATGTTAATTCCAGTTTTATATATTTCATCTTTAATTCATATATTTTCTACAGATTATATGGCTGAAGATCCTCATAATCAAAGATTTTTCTCTTATTTATCTTTATTCACTTTCTTTATGTTAGTCTTAGTTTCAGGTGCTAATTTTTTTGTAATGTTTATTGGTTGGGAAGGTATTGGAGTAGTTTCTTATTTATTAATTAACTTCTGGTTCACAAGAATTCAAGCCAATAAAGCTGCAATATTAGCATTTACAATGAATAGAATCGGTGATATGGGATTAAGTATAGGATTCTTTGCAATCTTTGCCTTATTTGGATCCTTAGATTTTTCAACAGTCTTTAGTTTAGTACCTCTAATGAATGAAACAGGAATAACAATAATTGGTTTATTATTATTAATGGGAGCTATGGCTAAATCTGCTCAAATTCCTTTACATAGTTGGTTACCTGGAAGTATGGAAGGTCCTACACCAGTATCAGCCTTAATTCATGCAGCTACTCTAGTTACAGCAGGATTATATTTATTAGTAAGATCATCTCCTTTATTAGAATATAGTTCAACAGCTTTATTAGTTATTACTTTAGTTGGTGCTTCTACTGCTTTCTTTGCTGCTACTTGTGGTTTAGTTCAAAATGATTTAAAAAGAATTATTGCTTTTTCAACAATAAGTCAATTAGGTTATATGGTAATGGCTGTAGGATTAAGTCAATATAATGTAGCATTAATGCATGTAATAAATCATGCCTTCTTTAAAGCATTATTATTCTTAGGAGCCGGAGCAGTAATACATAGTTTTTCAGATCAACAAGATGTAAGAAGATTAGGAGGATTAATAAATTTCTTACCTTTCACTTATACAGCAATGTTAGTAGGGTCATTATCTTTATTAGCTACTCCTTGGTTAACTGGATTCTATAGTAAAGATTTAATTATAGAATTAGCTTACGGACAATATAGTTTCAGTGGTACTTATGCTTATATTTTAGGTAGTTTAACTGCTGGTATTACAGCATTCTATTCATTTAGACTTATTTCATTAGTATTCTTAACTGTACCTAATGGACCTAAAAATTCTTATTTAAATTCACATGAAGCTAATTTAGCTGTAATTGTACCTCTATTTGTGTTAGCTTTATTTAGTATCTTCTTTGGTTTTGTTTTCTCTGATTTATTTGTAGGTGTAGGTTCAGATTTCTTTGCTAATTCTTTATTTATACATCCTAATAATATTTCTATAATTGAAGCAGAATTTAGTTTACCTATTTTAATTAAATTATTACCATCTATATTATCTTTATTTGGTGCCTTATTAGCTATATTATTATATCATAAAGGTACAAGTTTTATTATTGATTTAACTGAAACTTCTTTAGGTAGAAAAATTTATACTTTCTTAAATGGTAAATACTTCTTTGATGTAGTATATAATAATTATATAACATCTGTAGGTTTACAATTAGGTTATACAATATCTAAAGTTATAGATAGAGGAGTTATTGAATTATTAGGTCCTCATGGTTTATCTAATATTTTCTCTAATACTGGTAATAATATTTCTAAATTAGATAATGGTGTTATTACTACTTACGCTCTTTATATTACATTAGGTTTATTAGCTTTAGTTTTCTTAGTTTTTGCTCCTGTTTTAATTGATACTTCTTTATTAAGTGAAATTAGATTAATTATTATTTATTTTGCTTCATTAATTATAGTTTTATCTCCACAGATTAAAAAATCTAATTATTAATATTAATTCTATTTAATTATAATATCCCCTGCTACTATTGTTTTATTTTTTGATATTGCATAGTATAGCAGCTTCCCTCCCTTATTTATATTTATATTTAAGTGTTGGATTACATTTTTTTGAAAATTTTCTTTCTTTGTTTCAAAATTTAACTTTTCGCCAGCACAAGGTCCAGCACCCAGGCACAGTAATAGAAAGTAACAAATATTAATGATTAACATTTAATATTCATTTTATCCCCGCCCATATGGAAAAATCAAATTATTTCTAGTCGGACTTTCAGTTCTTAACCTTTGTAATAAAGTTTATTTGTGATTTGCTCTACTATTTTTATTTGAATTAAAAAATCCTGCTGTCCTTTAATAAGAATTTTATTTTTAACACAAATTTGTTTTCATTCACAAAATTTCATTTTCTTAGGTCATTGATTGATAAATTTAAATTGAATAAAATAAAAATATAAACCCTAAAAGCCCAAATATATTATTTACCCATTTTTGAGGTAAATACAAAATCTACATCAATAGAAGATAAAACTATAAGTTTTAAAAATAAAAAAAATAATGTAAAAGAGGTAAGATTAGTTTAATGGTAAAATGACGTCTTGTGGCGACGATGTTCAGAGTTCAATTCTCTGATTTTACCCATATTTTTTAATAATATTATATTAGAGTACTAATTCTGTATTTAAAGGGTATAAATTTTTATATATATTTTACCACAAGTAATATGTTTAATATTAATTTATATTTTAAAAAGGATTATTAATTATTTTTATAAAATCTTTAATATACTTTTTATTAACTTTACTTAAGAAAGGTCAAAGGTTAATTTAGGTCATATTTAAATAAATAAATAAATTTATGGTAAAACTATAGAAAACAAATAGTAATTTTTAATTAAATTATAATATTATAAAATAATATAATTATCTAACACTTTAATGCCTATCCCTTCTTTTCCTAAAAAGGATAGATTGAGAGGGTGTACACAAAACGTTTGTTTAAATAATTAAAATTTAAGAGAATAGAATCCTATGCCTGACTTAATAATTTTTAGAAAATCAGCCTTTATTATTATAATTATAAAATATTACAATAGTATTTATATATATGTTACACTTAGTTTTATAATATAAATTATTATACTAATATAAACCATATTATTTAAATCAAAAAGGACTTAACTTAAATCATTTTAAAGATATCTTCTAATAATATTACAATAATATAAGTTATATACCCTTTTTATTTCCTAAATATTAAACAGGTAATTATAACTATATAAATAAGTAATATATTATTATTTAAAATATTATCCCCATCCTAATAAAGTAGAGCCAATTATCAGGAATAATAATCATTCACTTTTAATCTAAAGAATATATTTTATGGGGGAAAAATAATTTACCTTTTTATACCACTTTTCTTGATTGAAAACTTTAGATGAATCCTTAATTAATATGAATTCCAAATCATTAATATGTAGATCAGAAACAATATCTTTATTTATACCTTTAACTTTGATAATTTCTTCACCTTTATCACTAATCAATCCATATACTTTAGGAGCAAGAAAAACGCTCTATTAATAGCATGTTCTAATTTTAATTGACCAAGATTATTACCAACTAAATAATCAGGTAGAGGTTTATCAATTACCACTGAATCAGTATCACTATAATATAAATTATAATCCTTATTATGCTTAAATGTTATTCTACACATAATTCTTAATTATTGTTGGCGATTCCCTCTATTATATAAGACTTTATTATAAATATAATAAAATATTACTTTAATAATCTAAAAGTATTTATTATAAAAGAAGTATCTAGTTTAATAACTGGAATCTCATTTAGCCTTAGACACTATATAACCACTTTAAACAAAAAGAATGATGCAAGATATCCTTTCTATTACTTCAACTTATTGCCACGGGGTAGGTTTTGCTGTAATGGCGCTAATAACTGTTAGAGTATCATATAAAATGTATATGTTATATACAGAAGATATTTTATTAGACAAAGTTAGCCAAGTAGAAGCAGCTAGAGCCCAAGAAGGTCTACCATCAAATGTAAGATTAACATCTGAAGATTTTAGACTAAATCCTGAATTAGCCAATATATTTGAAGCTCCAGCTGAAGGTCCATTAATAATACCTCTAGAAACCAATGCACATTTAGAATTACTTCAACATCAAGAAGCAATTATAAACCAACACTGGTTAATGGATTTTATAGAAGCATTTATAAACGCTTTTAATAATTTTCTTTAAATTTTCCCCCCTCATTACCATATGCTAGGGATAGGGGATATATATAGAACTAAATTAACTTCTCTTTATTTGAATGTTTTAAGTTATTTTTAAATATTTCATAAACGCTTAGTGGTATTATACCCTTATAAATTATAATGGTTTTATTGCGGCTTTAAAAGAAGTCTTTAGTTTCATAACTGGATTCTCATTTAGCCTTAGACACTATAAATAAACAAAAAATAAATGTTAGCAGCTGCAAAATACTTAGGAGCTGGTTTAGCTTGCTCAGGATTAATTGGAGCAGGAGCCGGAATTGGTTTAATCTTTTCTTCATTAATTGCCTCAACAGCTAGAAACCCTCAAATAAGAGGACAATTATTCAGTTTCGCAATCTTAGGATTCGCTTTAGCTGAAGCTACAGGATTATTCTCATTAATGATTGCTTTCTTATTATTATACTCATAATTTTCTTAAATTTAAGAATAAATTAGTATAATTAATATGTTTTCCCCCCCTTTTTTGTATATCTTATAATATATCTTATTATTTATTTAATTTTATCTAAAAGTATCGATGACAATATAGTAGCAACATCAAAATATTAAATACCTTTGCTCCTGAAGCAGCAATCTATAACTGTCCTAGTAAACCTAAATTAGTTTTACAAAATATAAAGCATAATTATTGTCTTATGTTAACTCTGCCTAACAATTACATTCTTAGGTTGTGGGTAAATAAAGAAGAAAGGCTTACTAAATAAAGGTTCGATTCCTTTACTTCTTAGATTTTATGGTGTCCAAATCAGGAGCCAAATCCTAATTATATAATAACTAGGCAAGGCTATGTTAGGAAATAGGGTAGTATTATAATATTACCATATTTACATAAAAGAATTGTTTAAGCTCAATCTTAGGATACTATATATATTAACAAAATATATCTACAGTATTGTCTCATAGTTTTATATATTAATTATAATTAATTAATTTAAAATGAATTATTTTATAAATTTATTTAAATAATAAAATAAGCGAGGAAAAATAAAAAATCTAAGATTCTTTGTATAATTATAAATAAAAAATGAAAAAATTAACATTATTTAATATAACAAAAATTGGTCTACAAAAAGGATGGAATCATCCAACATTACCTAATAATTTACTTAAATTACAATTACATCCATTTATTAGAAAATTTAAAGTTTTAGGAGTAATACGTCTATTAATTTTATTTACTAAAGCTTATGATAAATTTAATATTTATGTATTTTATATTTCTATTATTTTAAATATTTTATTATTTAAATATAATACTTACTTAAATTATTATAGAATTAAACATATTTATTTTTCTATAAAAAAAGGTGAATTAGATGTAAAATTTTGTCCTTTAGATTAATATGCTTCATTATTTAGTAAATTACTTTTTTGTCTTAAAGGTTTTTGTGAAGTAGCAGTTAGAAGTTGGGTAGCCTTAGGAGTATTTACAGAAATTTACATTTATTGATAAATTCTTTAATAATTTAAAATTGATAAAGAAATTGTAGCTTTATTTGAAAATAGTAATTTATCCCCCAACCGCTTCCGTTACGAATCTTGCAGTGCTAACCTGGAGACAAATTGCATAGCCGCAACACTAAATCTTTAAAAATAATTATATTCTCTATAGAATCTCTTTTTTATATAAAAAAATCTAAGGTTCTTTAATTAACTTAAAAAAATGTTAACAAATTTTTCAATCTTTAATACTATCTATAACGATGCACCTCAACCTTGGCAATTAGGTTTCCAAGATAGTGCTTCACCAAGTTTCACAGGAATAGTAGAATTACATAATACAATTTTCTTCTTTTTAGTAGTAATTGCTGTAGGTATCTTTTGGGTTTTAGGATCAACTATGTATTACTATAGTTCTAAAAATTCTCCAATTATACATAAATATCTTAACCACGGTACTTTAATTGAATTAATCTGGACAATCACACCAGCATTAATCTTAATTACAATTGCTTTCCCATCATTTAGATTACTTTATTTATTAGATGAAGTAGTTTCTCCAACAATTACGATAAAAGTAGTAGGACACCAATGGTATTGGTCATATGAATATTCTGATTATGTTAATGAAAGTGGAGAATCTATAGAATTTGATTCTTATATGATCCCTGATTCTGATTTAGAATTAGGACAATTTAGAGTATTAGAAGTTGATAACAAAGTTATAGTTCCTGTTGATACACATGTTAGAATCATTGTTACAGGTGCTGATGTTATCCACTCATTTTCTGTACCTTCATTAGGAATTAAAATTGATACTGTACCAGGTAGATTAAATCAAACTTCTTTATTAGCAGAAAGAACAGGTACATTCTATGGTCAATGTTCTGAAATTTGTGGAGTATATCATGGATTTATGCCTATAGCTATAGAATCTGTATCTGTACAAGATTACTTAGCTTGGGTAGATGCTCAATAGTTTTTTAATTATTTAATTAATTAATATTGCTTTTTAGATTATAATAATCTTATCCCCACCAACTACTTAATTGAAATAAATAGAGGGTACATTATTATATATTTATATCTAAAAGAAGGATAATTGTATATAAAATAAATAAAAATAAAACAATAAACGAGAATAGTTAAATGGTATAACCTCTACCTTCCAAGTAGATATTATCGGTTCGAATCTGATTTCTCGTAAAATAAACACTATAATTTATAGTATTGAGTAATGTTATTTATTAGTATCCTATTATTAATTATGGTTATGGCCATACCTTCTCTTAAAACACAAATTTCACCAATTTTATTCCAGAGATTATCTTCTATAATTTTAATTTATGCCGGAGCATTATCATTAAATGCTTTATATATTCAGTCAATTGGATCAGGTATAGGTATTTATAGTGGATTATTCCATGTAACCTTTATATCTCAATTATTAGATATATTTATATACATTATAGGAGCTGCAATATTAATTGCTAGACCTTTACCTATATATGTGAATTATACAAATTCTTCAACAATAGAAGAAAATAGTTATAAAAATTCAATAGAATATTGCTTACTAATAATGTTTAGTACATTAGGAGCTAGTTTATTAATATCTTCTTCAAATTTAATCTCTATGTATTTAAGTATAGAATTACAATCATTTGCTGTATATATTTTATCAACTTTACATAGAAATTCTGAATCTGCTACAAGTGCTGGATTAAAATATTTCTTATTAGGAAGTTTAGCTTCTTGTTTTATTTTATTAGGATCAGGATTAATTTATACTTTTACAGGTTTAACTAATTTAGAATCTATCTATAATTTAATTTCCGTTACTGGACCACTAAGTAATATTACTCAAGGTATTGCTTTAGGATTTATTTTTATATTTGGAGGTTTTTTATTAAAAATAGCAGCAGCACCATTACATAATTGGGCACCCGATGTATATGATGAAAGTCCAACAATTATCACAATATGGTTAACTATTATGCCTAAAATATCTATTTTAATTTTGATTTTAGAAATCTTTACTCAAATTACATCAGTAAGTCCAATTTTAGAAAGTTTAGATTCCATGGTTGTAGGTTTAGCCTCAAATAATACATGGGGCCTAGGATTAAATACAATTAAAAATCTATTATTAATAAGTTCTTTATTTTCTTTAATTATTGGAACAGTAGTAGGATTAGCTCAAACAAAAATAAAAAGATTATTAGCATATAGTACAATATCACATATAGGATTTCTATTATTAGCTTTAGCTATAAATAGTGAACAATCTATTGATTCATTTATTTTCTATATTATACAATATACTTTAACTAATTTAAATACATTCTTAATATTATTAGCTATTGGTTATATAATAAATAATAAAACTATATTTAATATAGGTTCAGAAAAAGATATAAAATATATTTCTGAATTAAAAGGACTATTCTTCTCTAATCCTATATTATCTCTTAGTCTAACTATTTGCTTATTATCTATGGCTGGAACTCCTCCTTTATTAGGATTCTTCTCTAAACAGTTTGTATTATATTCTGCTATTGAAAGTGGATATTACTTTATGGCAATATCAGGAATATTAGTAAGTATAATTAGTGCATCATATTATTTAAGAATAATTAGAATATTACATACTGAAACTGAATTAAATAAATCATTAATAGCCGAAGGCCACAATGAAACAAATACAACAGTAGGAATAAGTAATATTCATAGTTTATTAATATCAAGTTTAACATTATTAATCTTATTCTTTGTCTTAAGACCATCTATCTTATTAAAAAGTACACAATTACTATCATTAACTTTATACTATTATTAATGAATACTTTATTAATGTTATTTATATTTGTTCCGATTTTAGCGGTTTTATTATTAGGTTTAAATTTATTATTAGCGGCTCATAAACCTGATGAAGCTAAAGTATCTGCATATGAATGTGGGTTTAGTCCGGTATATGGACAAACTAGATCTACATTCCAAATTCATTTCTTCATAGTTGCTCTATTATTCTTAATTTTTGATTTAGAAGTGCTTTTATTATTTCCCATAGCTGTTACTTTATATCAAGTAAGTATGTTTGGATTTTCTGTAGCATTAATATTTTTTATAGTATTAACTATAGGATTTATCTTAGAAATTGGATCTGGTGCTATTAAATTAACATCTAGTTATGTTGAAGAATTTTCAATAAATAAAAATAATTAATTTCCCCCACCACCTTGCTCTGGCTTCTCCTTTCTATTCCCAATATTTTGGGAGAGGCTTTAGGGTAGAAACCCTCTTTATATTTTCTTTAAAGATACTCCTTAATATCTCAATTTATAAATAGAAATATCTATTTATAGTAATTATTATATTTTATAATCATTATAGAGATAGCTTTAATTATTCCTATGTCTCTATCCCACTTGCATTATAATTTTGTAGGTTGGGGATTACGAAGCTAGGCTACTAGAACAAAGCAATCAAATAATTAAATAGAATGCCACAATTAATTCCATTTTATTTTTTAAATCAATTATCATTTTCATTCTTAACTTTATTAGTTTTAATTTATGTATTTTCTAAATACATTTTACCATTATTTACATTTCAACAAGTTATAAGAATGTATATTACAAAATTAAGTAAAAAAGCTTAATTATATTTAATTCAAATTAAATATTTATTTATCCCCTTTGGTTATACATTTTTTTTATACCCAATTTTGTTTATTAGGTAACCAAATATTAAAACAAACCACGCCAAAAGCATATGATTAAACAGTCCGTCGATTGACTATAAAACAAAAATATATTAATGGAAAATATCAATAATAAAAATTCTAATCCTATCTCACCTAATCCTCAAAAAACTATCCTAAAAAGAGCAATTAATGGAATAGTATCTGGTTGGAATATGCCAATATTGCCCGATAAAGTTGCTAAATTCGATAGAAATATTTATGTAAGAATATTTAAAGTCTTTGGTGCTTTAAGTACATTTTACATTCTTAGTGGTTTAGGGTTGAGATCTTATCCAATTTACTTCTATATAGGTATAGCTTTATCTTTGCCATATGTTATATATAGAATAGTTCTTGTTTTCTTTATAATTAAACAATATATATCTAACTTAAAAAATGGTAAATATCTTGTTAGATATACACCTTAGATTAGTTCCAAACTATTTTTAAATTTACTATGGGTTAATTAAAAACTATAAGTAGCGCCACTGTAGGAACAGGTTTCGCAGAGGTTTTAATGTATGAGTTAGAAGATATTTTAGCTGAAGAGGGAAAGTCTAGATATTTTGTACCAGCTATTAAAAATAAATTAACTGAATTACATTTAAATTATTCAATTGTTTATGCTTTAAAAAGCATTAGGTATAGAAGATTTAGACTTAAACAGGGAATCGATTAAAAATTTAGATCTTACTCTATTAAATTAACCCTAAAAAAAAGAATTTGAAAGTTAAACAGGAGTGAAAGTAGTTGAAACCCAAAATATTTTTAATTATGTAATGGAAAATAGAAAAAAATTGTAGTTTAAAAATGAAATAGATCAACTTATAAAAAATGATCCTTTTTCTACTAAAAATACTTTATTATCCCCCTCCGCATTGCCACGGTTGCTAAGTATAAACTAAAAATAGCTAAATCTTCTGAAGCACTCGAATGATAAATAATACTTGATAAAGGAGGATAACAAAAAATAGTTGGTTATCTCATGAATCTTATTTTAGAATTCTTATCTTTACACGCTTTAGTTTTCACTAAAGATCGGACCCTAACTAATAAAATCTTCTTTTTTTGTTTTACACCTTATTTATTAAAAACTTGCCTGACTTTCTCTCCTATATTAGAATTGGGGATAAAGAAATATATTCTTTTATTTGTAATTAGGGTACCCAGCCCAAGGAATTTAGGTAATTTTTATTTCCACATTTAAACTTCATACAACCGAGGCCAAAGTTTGTATTCGTGAGGTTCTCCTCCATAAAGGCTTCTTCTAAACCCTGCACCTATATAAAGCCCCTGATGTCGACAATCAGGTCTCGCAAGGCCATTGTAAGGCTAAAGATCATAACTCTTTCCACTCGACCGGCTTCTAAGGGCTTTCCGAGTTATTCAGATTCGTTAACTAAGTTTCTTTAAAATAGTAACGTATTATTACTACTCTTATATAATTAGCTAGAGTTTATTTATTATTACATTACTGTAATAAGACTGCTTATCTTTAACAGTCCATCCTATTAATAATTGTGATTCATTTTAAAATAAAAGAGAAGTAAAAAATAATTTACTTATAAAATTAATTAAATAATAATAATAAATAATTTAATTAAAATTATAACATAGTAAAGCAAAAAAACATTATGTTATAATTCCTTATAAATTCATAAAAATATTTATAAAATAGCTTAAGAAAATCCATTCCCCTTAACAAAATTTAAAATCTAGTTAGTCTAGATTCACTATTGCTTTAACGTCCGGGCTAGGGCAATAAAAGTTAAGGAATAAGGTAACACAAAACAAAAAATATTAAAAAAAAACAATGATTCAATTACTAATATTAATACCAGTATTAGGTTCTTTATTTTTACTACCTATAAAAGAAACATCAATCAATAGTAAAAATCAAATAAGAAATATAGCATTAATTATATCTTTAATTAATTTCTTTGTTTCTATAATTTTATGGATAAATTTTGATTCAAGTACAAATCAAATACAATTTGTATATGAATATAATCAATTAAGTTTTTGTCATTTTAATTTAGGAATCGATGGGATTTCTTTATATTATGTACTATTAACAACATTTTTAACACCTATAGCTTTATTATCTAATTATAAAAATATAACAGAAAATGTTAAAACATTTGTAATTTCTTTCTTAATTTTAGAAACTTTACAAATTTGTTTATTTACTGTATTAGATTTATTTTTATTTTATATTTTCTTCGAAAGTATATTACCAATTTTATTTGTAATAATCATAGTATATGGATCAGGTCAAGCTAGAATCAGATCAGCTTATTTATTCTTTTTATATACTTTTGCAGGATCATTATTTATGTTATTAGCAATATTACAAATATATAGTTATATCGGATCAACAGATTTCCAATTAATATCATTATATGAAATTAGTTTAGAAAATCAAAAAATATTATTTTTAGCTTTTTTATTAGCATTTGCAATAAAAACACCTTTATGGCCATTTACAGGTTGGTTATATAGAGCTCATGCTGATAGTCCTTTAGCTGGTTCTATCTTATTAGCTGGTACTGTTTTAAAATTTGCTACTTATGGTTATATTAGAGTTTTATTAAATATTTTACCTGATGCATGTAACTATTTTGGTCCTTTATTACAAACTATTGCCATTGTTACTTTAATTTATGCTTCTTTAGCTACAATTATTCAAGGTGATACTAAAGTTTTAATTGCTTATTCAAGTATAGCTCATATGGCTGTAGTAATCTTAGGATTATTTTCTAATAATATTCAAGGTATAGAAGGAGCAATATTATTATCTTTAGCTCATGGTTTTGTTTCTCCTGCTCTATTTATTTGTGTAGGTGGAGTAATTTATGATAGAACTGGAACAAGAATTATAAGTTATATTAGAGGATTAGTTACTTATATGCCTGTATTTACAATATTATTCTTTATTTTTACTTTATGTAATAGTGGTATACCTTTAAGTTTAAACTTCTTAGGTGAACAATTATCTCTAATTGGGATATGGGAAAGAAGTCCTATAATATCTGCTTTAGGAGCAACAGGTATTGTATTCTCTGGTTGTTATTCAATATATTTATATAATAGAATCTCTTATGGAGCTTATTCTCCTCACTTAAAACCTTATAAAGATGTTTCAAGAAGAGAATTTATTTTATTAATAACTTTATTAATACCTACAATTATCTTAGGTATATTCCCTAATATTATCTTAGATTCTCTACATGTATCTGTATCTACTTTATTATTCTAATTTATAATTAATATAATTATTATTTATCCCCCCACCACAGCGACCCTTTAAGAATATAAAATATTTTATTATTAAAAAAAGATACAATCCTGCTTTAGCTAAGTGGAATATTTTTAGTGCATTGGTTGCACGACAAATCTCTAATTGGAATATGGGAGAGAAGTCCTATAATATTTGCTTTAGCTCCGCAGCCGGGGAAAAATAAATCTAAATATAAATAATATAAAAGTAATAGAAAATAAAAATATCTAAAAAATAATGGTAGATGACAAACTGGTTCGTCGCTCCCTTTGGGTGGGAGACATATAGCGTGTTCGAGTCGCGCCTACCATATAATTATAATTAAAAAATAATTAAAGTAAGGTTTCATGGCAGAGTGGTTAATGCGAGGTACTGTTAATACTTTTTTCAGAGGTTCAATTCCTCTTGAAGCCTTTAATATAAAATATTAAATATAATATATCAATATAAAGATAAAATCTTCTTAAAAGAGATATATAATTATATAAGCGAATATGTTGAAATTGGTAAACAATCTCCTCTTAAGCAGGAGTGGAAGTAATTCCTTAAGAGTTCAAGTCTCTTTGTTCGTAAGGTTATTTCAATTATAGTGTAATGCCCCCATATTAATAATATGTTAAGCGATATAGTGTAAAGGTAGCACATCAGACTCATTATCTGCTAGAACTGGTTCAATTCCTAATGTCGCTCTATCTTTTTTATTTAAAGAAAAATTCTATTATAATTTAAGGTCTTTTAGTATAATGGTCGTACGACTACCCTTCACGTAGTTAGTGTCAGTTCGAATCTGATAAAGACTATTCTTAATTAATTATAATATTTAATTAAAGGATAGGAGTAGAGCAAGGGGAATAGTTTACATTGGTAAGTTAAGACGATTGCTAATTGTTCGGGGAGACCCTTAGGTGTTCGACTCACCTCTATTCCGGCAATATAAAAATAAAAAGGGGTAATTAAGTTATAATACTTATCCCTTCCTGCCTTAGGCCGCCTAGCTTCGCAACAAATGATATTTAAGGAGGCACCTTAATTTATATTAGGGCTGCGACTCGTTTTATTCTATAATTTATTAGAAGTTAGCAAAATATATAAAATTAAAACCCTAGTATAATAACTAAAATATAAATTTATATATAAATAAAATCAATGGTTAAGTGTGATAATCTTGATTAATTAATAATTAAATATTATTTCCTAAAAATAAATAAAATAATTATAAAAATATTTACACAATGTAATTTTAATTAATAAAATAATTAATTAAATAACGAGCTAAAAAGTGAAAGAGTATAATGTAAAATGCATTGGCTTTTTTCTACGAATGCTAAAGAAATAGGAACATTATACCTAATTTTTGCTGCATTTGCTGGTATGATTGGTACTGCTTTTTCTGTTTTAATCAGATTAGAATTATCAGCACCAGGTGTTCAATTCTTACAAGGAGATCATCAGTTATTTAATGTAATCATTACAGCTCACGCATTTTTAATGATCTTCTTTATGGTAATGCCTGCTTTAGTAGGTGGATTTGGTAATTATTTCTTACCTATTCACTTAGGAGCACCAGATATGGCTTTCCCAAGATTAAATAATATATCATTTTGGTTATTACCACCATCATTAATTTTATTATTATTAAGTGCTTTAGTTGAAAATGGAGCAGGAACAGGATGGACAGTATATCCTCCTTTATCAAGTATTATTTCTCATTCAGGTGCTTCTGTTGATTTAGCTATTTTTAGTTTACACTTAGCTGGAGTATCTTCATTATTAGGTGCAATAAATTTCATTACTACAGCCTTAAATATGAGAGCAAATGGTATGAGTTTACATAAAGTATCTTTATTTGTATGGTCAATATTTATAACAGCCATCTTATTATTATTATCATTACCTGTATTAGCTGGAGCTATAACAATGTTATTAACTGATAGAAACTTTAATACTAGCTTCTATGATCCAGCAGGAGGAGGTGATCCAATATTATATCAACATTTATTCTGGTTCTTCGGACATCCTGAAGTATATATTTTAATTTTACCTGCCTTTGGTATAGTTAGTCAAGTAGTTTCAACATTTTCTGGTAAACCTATTTTTGGTTATTTAGGAATGGTATATGCTATGTTATCTATTGGAATATTAGGATGTTTAGTATGGAGTCACCACATGTTTGCTGTAGGATTAGATGTAGATACTAGAGCTTACTTTACTGCAGCTACTATGGTAATTGCTGTACCAACTGGAATTAAAATCTTCTCATGGATCGCAACATTATATGGAGGAAGCTTAAGATTTACAACACCATTACTATTTACATTAGGTTTCATATCTCTATTTACAATTGGAGGATTAACTGGAGTAGTATTATCTAATGCTTCATTAGATATTGCATTACATGATACTTATTATGTAGTTGCTCACTTCCATTATGTATTATCTATGGGTGCTGTATTTGGTTTATTTTCAGGTTTCTATTATTGGACTCCAAAAATTGTAGGTAAAACTTATAATGAATTCTTAGGTAATGTTCACTTCTGGATTTTATTCATCGGGGTAAATTTAACTTTCTTCCCTCAACATTTCTTAGGATTATCTGGAATGCCTAGAAGAATCCCTGATTATGCTGATGCTTATGCTGGATGGAATGCCGTATCTAGTTTAGGTTCTTTAATTTCATTAGTTTCTGCAATCTTATTTGGTTATATTATTTATGATCTATTCGCTAATGGTAAAGAAGTTTCAAATAACCCTTGGGCTGTACCTTCATTCTTTACTTCATCTGTACTATTTAATGGTGATACACAAAATGTTAATACATTAGAATGGTCATTAAAAAGTCCTATTCCTTTCCACGCATTTAAAATGTTACCAGTACAATCTTAATAAATTATTTATTTTTAATAAAACTTAATTATCCCCCCCTTTCCTCGCTTGCTGGTAAGCTTCATTAGGATTCCCCTAGAAGTCTGTAATTTTCTTTCAATACTAATAAAATAGGAGATAAAGTTATAATAACTTCCGTGAGATATTTTAAATATCGTAATTTATAATATTATATTTTATAATTGATATTGGATTCCGTTATAGGGTAGCCAGTACGGGTAGTTTCTTATATCTTTAAAGGATAGCGCTTCGCACAGGCCTATAAATTTATATAATCATAAACGAAGCCATATTGTATATCAACTTAAAAGAGTAGATTCATTAAATGATACAATAAAAAATTAAAAATAATATCTACAAATATTTAATATTTATATATAATAAGGTATCAGTTATATTAAACATCTATTTTAACTATAAAATAGTAAATCGAACAATGTTTACGATAAATAGCATGGAGTATTAAATAACTAAGGAATTTAATAATAATACTTAGTCTTTGTATTAAATTGTAATCCTGCTCAAATACAAATATTTGTTTTAAGTATTTGTATACCTACCCTTATTAATTTAGCAAATATAAATATGCCTGCATAGATTGCCTTAGTTGGCACAAGGGCATGGGATAGGAGTCAAAGAGCGCAAGGAAAAATAAATCTTAATGAAAATAATAAACAATAAATCAAGTTTAGCACCATTATTTGGAAATGTAATTAATTCACTTTCCGAAAAGTCAAATTCTGAAAATAAGAAATTATTTTCATATAAAAAAATATTCAATAAAAGTATTTTATGGGTAAAATTATATGATAATTATTTATATAATTATTTAAATCAAAATACAAAAAATAAATTCAGTATATTAGAACCAAAAACAAAAGTAAATACTGAAGAAAATAATACACTAGCAACCGCCAGTTCTCCATCTTTAGCATCTTTGGCTGGAGCAGTTGAAAATAAAGTACAAATTAATAAAAATACTATAAAATTAATTAATACAAATATCAATAATAATCAAGAAGTAAAAAAAGAAATAAAAATAAATGTAAATAAATATATTAAATCTATTTCTAAATATAATTCTGAAACTGTAAAATATCAAAATATTGTATATCAATTTAATAATAAAGGTGTACAGAATAGTAGTGTAGGTATAAATAAAAATGTATTTACTTTGTTAGAAACCACTTTTTTATCTATGTCTAGTTTAATAAGTAAACCAATTATTGTTATTACTCCTAATAAAGTAGTTATTCAATTATTTTATTATTTAAATAAATATTATTCTAATAATAAATTATTAAATAATAATGATAAATTACAATTATTATGTTTAAATTTAAGTAAAATATATAAAAAACCTGTAGAATTAGAATTAGATAGATTACATTATCCTTATTATGATAGTAATATCTTATCTAATATGATTGGTTTAATTAGTAATATTGTTAAACTTAGATTTATTATTAAAAATCTATTTACTATTGCTAAAATTAAAAAAACTAATAATTTTATTAATAAATATTCTATTATACCTTCTTACTTATCTGGATTTAAAATCAGAGTAGCTGGAAGATTATTAACACAAAGAGTTGTACCAAGATTAACAGTTAAAACCATACAAAGAGGTACTTTAGCTAGAGGTAAAGCTCAATTTGTTGATAGTGCTAGATTTACTAATAAAAATAAAAGAGGTTCATTTAGTATAACAGTAACTATGGGACATATCTTTTTTTAATTAATTATCCCCTCCACAATGAATGTCTCTATTTTCTTGGAGTTATATAGCTTTATGTTCTTAAAGAAAGAAGTAGAGGGGGAGTACAATTCCCAGAGATAATTCTCAGCTCCTAAGTATCTAGTCTAGGATATCCCTAATTACTTTATTTATTTATAGTCTATATTTAACACTTATCAATGATCACATTTAAAATACTCATTTTATAATAACTACTAACAATAATTTAATAATTTCATAAGGATTAAATCATTAATTTATAAATTCTTTATTGAAAGATAAAACCAAAGTTATGAAACTAATACTTCTTTTTAAAGCAGCAATCAAACCATTATATATTTTATTAGTCCCCTCCCCTCAGTAGAGGGAGAGGCTAAATATGAGCTGTAACTCCCCCGATACAGCCTATTTAACACGTAGTTAGTCTTAAGGAGGGTTAATATTTATTTATTTATTTATACTACTATTTACCTCATTCCAGATAAGACCTTTCAAATAATCATTTTTATACTAACTACTAACTATTTTTATAATAAATTTAATAGCCATTAAATCATTAAACCAATTCTTAGTAGATTACCAAAGTTATGAAACTAAGACTTATTTTAAAGGCCAGGCCGCAATAAAACCATTATATTTTATTAGTTCCCTCCCCTCAGTAGAGGGGGAGGGTAGAATCAGCAAGAGCCCAAGAAGGTCTACCATCAAATGTAAGATTAACATCTGAAGATTTTAGACTAAATCCTGAATTAGCCAATATAATTGAAGCTCGAGCTGAAGGTCCATTAATAATAATAAATCAATGCACAATTAGAATTATTTAAACATCAAGAAGCAAATATAAATAAGTTTAGGTTATAATTTTATGGGGGATAAACTATTTTTCTTTTTTCATTATAATTTCGTCATACCAGTAAGGTTGTGTTCCTTCGAATATATCATTTACATAAATTAATTCTCTTTTTGAGGAAGTAACTTTAAGGGTATAAGCAACATCAGCCACACTAATTTCCCCTTCCACTATTTTCTTGAACCGTTTTTCCTGTGTAAATACTCTAGAAGAATCTTTAACAAGAAGTAGTTCTAAATCATTAATATGAAGTTCTGAAGTAGCTTCATGACTAATACCTTTAACTTTAATAATTTCCGTTCCGTCTATATCAACTAAACCATAAACTTTTGGGGCAAGGAATACAGCCTTGTTAATTGTGTGTTCTAATTTCATTTGTCCTAATGCGTTACCAACTAAATTTGAATCTAAAGGTTGATCAATTACAGCACTATCAGTATCAGAGTAGTAAAGATAGAATAAAGGGTTATTTTTAAATGTTGACATATGAACTCTAGCACCAGCGGTAATAGCAGAAGCAATTGCAATATTTATATCTTGTCCGTGAAACATATCTTCTTTTTCATTATATTTTAAAGATAATAAGGTATTTCTAACAATTAAATAATGATTATCTATTTGGATATAATCCTGCACAGTTTCACCGAAGTTATCAAGCATATCTTTAAAATGTAACCTACCTTTATCTGTTGAGCAATCATATATTGATATTTCAGTTCTATCCATTTTCATACCAAATTTACCATATAAAGAATTCATAAGAAGTTTAGCAATTAAATTCATAGCATGTGTTTTATGATAAACACTTCTAAGTTCATACATTCTATTAACATAACCACTAAATAAATCACCTGTTTCAAACTGATAACCTTTAAGTATTTCGAATTGATAACCAAATTTAATTGCATTATCCATTTCTAATGATGAAATCCAACCGTTCCAAGTTCCTAGTCCAGCTATTGTTCTTATTCCATTTGCTGTTTTAATTCTTCTTTGAAGTATAGGATGGTTTAATTTGTCTGGACTAGTAATTTTACAATAGAAGAAACCGTATGCATCAGATTCTACTAATCTAATATCACCTTCGAATATAGTCGGTTTACCAATAGGCATCAGATGTTTAGCCATAACAGTAGGGTATAGACTATTAACATCATAATAATACAATTGTTTAAATGAATCTTTAATATTACCCAAGAAACCACTAATTCTATTATGAGGGATATATACATCAACTGCACCTCCACTATACGATAGTCTAATGGCTTTTTCTACATCACCTAATATTTGATAAATACTATCCTTAGGCATGAAATGAGTTTTATATATTCTCATAGCTAATGATGGTAGAGTAAGAGATTTATTAATATTAATTTTAAAGTGACTAAAGATTAATTAATTAAATGTAGTTAATACATCATGTAAACTCTTACAATCCAATTTACAATATTTAATAGCTTCATCTTTGAAACTCCACATTCTCTTACCAAAAACACCTTTAATTGAATCATATGTAGCTTGTGAGATACCAGT
>Ga0193742_1000730_pt1 | contig 21058 bp, 27 predicted proteins | sample L2c1metaG_FD_165511 | JGI IMG/M metagenome (GOLD analysis project Ga0193742, IMG submission 165511) | Soil microbial communities from a riparian zone of the East river system, Colorado, United States - L2c1 | ecosystem: Environmental > Terrestrial > Soil > Riparian zone | place: USA: East River... | reverse complement strand
TTTTTTTTTTTTTTTTTTTTTTTTTTTTTACAATTATGTAACACATCCCCATTTGTCGACACCGCCTCTTTTAAATTTGTTTGTTGAAGTACAACGTATTGTCCCGCTCTTTGACGTTCCTTTGTGTGTCTGCACACGCTCTGACTCAAGGTGGGCGATGCCTGTCCACATGCACATCCCAGCTTACCTTCCGAGTGGCACTTCGTGTGAGCAAACTCTTAATGGTGTACGGCTGGCTCAATCGCGAAGGGCAACACAATTATAACTACACTGGTAGGGTTGGTAACATGAATTAATAACATAACGCTGGATACTATTAATTGCCACCTCTTAGTTAATGAAACAAACGCAATCCTTTCGCGGGCTAAGTATGCATTATCGCGGATATCCCTGCCATCCCGCAAACGACATCATGCTTGTATGGTGCGAATGGCATGAAACACATCCAGAGAGCTACCGGTTGACGAGCGCTACTTAGGTGAGAACAATGACTTGACCGTCGACATTCTAAGCCAGACGTTTATACCTATAGTGCGGCAAACGCCAAGCCAACGAAATCGAAGAAACGCTGTATTTGCATTACCTAGGGTCGAAACACAAATGCGTACGATTACTGTTCAATGGATGATAGACCTCGATGACCGCTCTGGAACGCACTAGAGGTGGATACGCTGCACTGCCTTTGAAGTTCAGAAGGTGAAAGTCGAGCACCCAGGGTCTGTCAGTCTCTGGATTGAGCCGGATGCTTGGGAACCTTCTCTTGGAAGTGCGCAGTTATACTTGAGGCGTCGGGGACCTTGTCTCCGTCCCCGACCCCGACCCCGACCCCGTCCTGGTTGTCTACGGATGCGTTCTGGAAATAAGCTGCCCGAATTAGAACTGTTGAAGATGCTGGGAGTCTGGCCGATTTGATATGTATATATGGTAGCTGCCGTGGCAGGGTTGTACCGTTGCAAATATCCCCATATTGGATCTGGCAAAGTCAAAAAGCCCTTCATAACTCCGACTCCGAGCCGGAGGTCTGGACGCCGTGCCTGACAATAAATTGAATGGTGTCAACGATGTTACTTACCATTGGTTTCTGTCAGGTGTCCGCTTACCACATAACTGGCCGGTTATGGCGGTTTAATTTTAAATAAAGGATCGTGAATTTGGCGCTCATAAAAAAAAAAAATGTAGAAAAAATTTGAAGATTATAGCGTCAATGTGACGGCATAATATACTTGATTTTGCCTTTCTTAGTTCTCATTATTCAAAAGAGGAGATGGAAATTTATGCAATGACTACAAAATCAATGACGACATACTTTAACCACCAATTGTATTTCAGCTTGAATTAACCCATTGCAATTGGTCTCTAGTTCGCTATATTGTTCAGTTTGTACATGAAGTGGATGGAATCCAGTTAGATTGCGGCGCCCATCTTGTCAGCTGGAACAAGCTTCAGCCCGGCTGCACTGGATTTGTACGTTATCAATGTATTATATCTTTAGTGCCCCGAAAAGAACCAGCCTCTTCGAGGACAACAATTCTAGAGGAAATCTGTCTCGTGGTCAACATTCCAAGTCTAAGTATATAATCAGTAGTATACATCAACATAAGGAAATTTTTGCATAAAAATTCTGCAGGCGCCAATACAGCGCTGGGTTTGCGATGTATATGAGCAGTAGTTGACACTTGCCTATTGTTAGTACGTCACCCCTTTCGGTAGATAACAGATATATATGACACCATTGCCAACTTGAAAACTCGGAAGTGATAGCCGGCTTGCCCCAGCGTTACACTTACAATATGCCAGAATAGAGATAGGGTCAGGAGCTTCAAGCAAGAGACATAGTTTGAGTATGCGTGAACTTTAGCCCAGTGACCGGAGAACATGGCAATGCATACGGATAACCCGTCCAGGAGTGTGGTGACATGAAACACAGAAGCCATGCACAAGGTGGGAAGTTATCGATTTATCATTAATGAGTGCCGTCGCCCAAAGAAGAGAACTGCCACAGACCAATTCAAGTCCAATACGTTTTTAGACTACAGTTTCACAGGTGTGGCAGGACAGCTTCAGCGTATTCAGTGTCGAGCTATCTTTCGTTATCCTTGCTGGAAAGCCGACCTGCTCGGAAGAAGAAAACGAGGGCACCAACATTGCGGAAGCATACATAACGGATGAAGCAAAGGTGGCCAAGGAAGCCACTGAGGTAGTCAGATGAAGTCAGGTCAATCTTATCACCGGATTGGGACTTCACCTTCACTAATAGTCACCAAGGCCCAAGTTGGAGAGGTGACCAATAATGGTAAATGGTTTGCTGTCAACACACAGCAAGCTCGGATATTAAGCTTTATGTTTACTAACCTTCGGGCCTGAGTCCTGAAGATCGGGCCTTCTCACAATCTCGAAAACTCCAACCTCGGGCCTTGCGTTACTACTTTTTGCGGGAGCTCTGGGTAATGTGAAAAGTGACCTCATGCGTGAATTGCAGTTCCTCCGACGTCGGTATTGACGTTGCGCTGTAGGATCACGAACAAAGATAGACGGACTCTGAGTGCGGACTTCGCTTGTAGTACAGATGCATTCTGGTGGTGAAATCTGCTTGAATCGGTTGCAAGTTCCCAAGGCATTCTCGCTACATTCTGCATTCTGCGGGGTTCTCTCTGTGGGGCTCTCGGTGCCTAATAGGGATTGCAGCGGTATATGTATGTCAAATTCAGATAAAGAGAGAATGAAGCTAAAAATAGAGTTTTCAAGATAAAAATCCGGGCCAATGGCTCCAGGACTTTAGCTATTGTCGTCCGCCGGGATTGTTTTTTTTTTTGAGGGGGGCAGTGGAGAAGCTTACGTTGGAAGGGGAACAGAGAGCATTAAAGTTGCTCGAAGAATCGTAAACGGTTACAAGGCTGTACCGTGTATGCATTGCAGCCATACTAAGTTCCTGTTAACTATGTAAGGCTGAGCAATGGGTCAACGTATGTAAGTATACACTCACTCACCGAAGATACGAACCCGTTCGAATGCATGAATGCTCGTGAGGTCTGGGCTTGGAACCTCGTTTTGGTACTTGAAATTCTGGCCTCCGCGGCGTCATAAACCATATCCAACGCCAGACCCCTCGTGCCAACACCCATTATAGAAGTCTTTCCAACGTGTAGGTGCGCCTGACGTAGAGAAGAAGACTAAAGGGAAGACGGGATCTTGTTAAGTGTTGGGCCTGTATGTACAAGATGAAGACCGCTGTATAGCCGATTCCGCAATTCCCATGAACTTTATGTGCTCTTGGGAAACAAACTAAGCCTAATCTGAGGTAGAGGTGAATATGCGATTTGTTTTAATGTGTGTCGACGATTCAATTGACAATTATAACGAAGATATCTTATCAACAGACTAGAGCCACAAAAAATGTGTACACTAGTTAAGAAGTTTGGCAAACTGCCACTGTATCTACTTCAGGAGCATATGATGAAACGCGACTACATTTTTAGGAGATAACTCATACCCACGTCCTGCCACCTCCTTACACAGCTTTCCGGATTAGAACGATGTTTGAGCTTCTATCATGCTGCGTTCATACGCAGGGACATGTTAAGGTCATGGAGCTCTCCAGGTAAAAGGAAGTCTTCGTCACTCTGCAATCGTGTAATCAACTAGTCCTGCCACTCTTATCCACCTTATCTGGTAGAAACAGGCCATGTGATCTCTCCTATCAAAACGTTGCGGACTGTCATAAGAGGTCCAAAGCAGAAATAACAATCATGCCATGGGGGATGCAACCAAAAAACAGTCGGTTTCGAATCGCTGCTGCGTTAAGTGAGGACCTACTCGGCCTCGTCCTTTAAAGTTATCCTGGCAGTTTGACCGTTGTCGTTTGGAGATGATCAGAGGTTGTCATGCTACACGCTCTAAGTCTGCCACTTCGAGAGAACGGCGTGCGGAGTCTCTTGAACATTTTGGGTCATCCTTGTCGGGCAAAAACTTTGAAATATACGACAAGCCAACTGCGGCGATCCTGGTACCAAGCCATTGTGCCAATGTCATGCCAGGGAGTAGGCCCATGAGGTCTTTCACGTCCCAAATATCACGGTGATATGTGACAAGGCCTTGCTCATTGAAAGAAAGTCGCGTTATTATCCGGAGTTGGAGATGCAGTGGAGAAGGAAACGATAAGGAAGTGCCGGGGATCGGTAAGGATGGAGTTGCGAAAAAATGAGGATTAGAAGTCATCATTGGAGAACTGTGTATATTTAGTAACGAGTCGGTGGAAGCACGAGCCCGATGTGATATAGCACTTTCGCAATGAATCCCTGGCAAGAGCAGGATATTAAGTGTGTGTTCGACGATAGCTTTGCGATGTCCATCTGTTCTCTCAAGATCATGAGTATAAAGCTTGGAACATTTGTTTTCCAACGCACCAAAAAATTCACTCTCACAGATGTCTTCGACATCAGTCCAGACGCGCAAGGCCGTAAAGAGTGCATCGCTCGAGTTCTGACCAAGATTTGGGGGGCGTAGACGAAAGAGAGTACACATCATCGCAAGCGGTCTCGGCACATCAATTGAACTGAGTTGGCGAGATAGTCTGTGGATGTCACTAATGACAGACCGTGAAGTAGCTGTAATGAAAGGATTCTCATAACTTGAAGTGACATGTCAGCGATTTGGCTTCAGATGTGGATCAGAATGACAACTGCTCACACTTGAGTGCGGTGAGTCATGATTGCCGTTTCTTTCGAGGTTACCAGAAGACTTACTAGCACTGGTTTCATAGAAATTGTCCACAGCGTCTGTCGACACAGTACTCTCTCCGTAGACTGAGTAACATACATCAAGAACAGTTGCCCGTGTGGCTACCATGGACAGATTCGGAGAATTGCTTTCGGTAGAACGCGTTGGAAAAAGTACGTTCGTTAATGGTTCTGGCAAAGCCATATGGTCGCAGGGGTAAAAGAAAGGATAACAACTAAGATGGCTGTCAGGAGAGTCAAGGCTACTTTCGTCAACGACCATGAATTACTTATTTATTTGAATTTTCATAAATAATTGGTAAAATATACGTTAGCAATTGGTGAAGTAATGACTAATGCAATTCTCTCAGTATCTGTTTCTTCGAGTTATGTGCAACCGAAAATAATTAGTTTGTCCAGAGGGGCTATTTTCATGCCATAAACACCGCCATCCAGCCAAACATATTATTAGTAGTAATAATGACTTAACAAACAAGTTAACAGGCTTGAAGCTTTGGAGACCTATGTAAAATCCAATTCAATTCTTTCAATACAACATACAAGCCATTCGACTGGATACTGAGGTCAAAATCCCGTTGATAAGTAGATCCAATATTATTTCTTATAATGACATGTGTATTTGCCAATGTAGGTATCCCTTGCAATCTTGCTTTACGGCTCGGGAGAGGTTTTTTTCAGGAGCATTACTGCACAGAACCTCACTGTAGATCACTGCGTTACCGGCCAGGTTATTGCAACGACTACATTTTCAAGAGGCCGACTACGAGTATTTTGCCAGTGAGAAATTTCTTGCCAATAGGACTAAACTACATGATATGGTGTGCTTTCCGCCGATCTCGCTTCTAGAAGTAACTGTATACATGTACTTCCCTCTTCTTTCGACAGCCTGTGCATCAGGTCTGGAGCCCACTCTCTCGGGGTCCGTGGCGCAGTGTTTCATCCGCCAATTTGTGAAGGCTTCGAAGTTGTCTGTGCTGTGAGGCCGGAAATAATATAGATGGAAATCCACTACTAAATCTCCCACAATGTCAAAGCTGCGCAAAACACAGTAAGCAGTTGTTCATAATATTCAAGCAAGTTACTTCCATAATTTGGATCTTCATTTAAATAAGCAGTCACAGATGATCGCATGCAGTCGTTGACATTAAAATATTAACACCTGATGAACAGCTGGTCTTCAGGTATCCGTTGGACAATGGTTACTAAATTGAAGACCTCTAGATTAGAGTGTAAATCAACCAAGGCACGTCTTGGAATGTGTGGAAGATATGAATGACATTGCTGCTTCTGCTTCTGCTTCTGCTTCTAGAGCGTTAAAGCAATAGTCGCAAATATGACGTCCTACTTTTATCAAAGATTTTCAACGGCAATATCTGAGAATGCTGATCGCAGGGACGCCGTGTCCTAGATAATAACCAAACATTGGGTGATTAGACTTATATTTACATTTTTATATTAAAAAATTTCATGAGTAAGCAAATGCTTCAACTGACCAGGCAGTCGCTTAAGAATCTCAGGCTTAAGACGTGAGACCAACTTGGGTGGATAAGCAGTCGAGGACATCCGCGGATTTCAGCAACAAGATAGAGATATCGCATCACGAAAAGGGGCCGTGGCAAAAGGGAAAATGGTTTAGCCGGTGATAAAATAACGCACCGGACACCCCACGAGCCTCTGACAATTTTACCTCTGAAGCGGGATAACCAGCATTCGTGCGATTTTGTAGCACCGATGTTCAAACGTTCACGTCGCGTCAAGCCCAAACAGTGAGTCCAAAGCAAAATCCAAAGAAAGAGTCCCAAGTAATATGTCGAGACCCTAGTCCCCCCTTTCGACAATTGCGCAGACCTTCAGCAAGGTCTTGCTGCAGAATACAATAAGTCGAGTAATTTCACGACTGTGGCGTGCATTTTACGCTGACAGTGGCAGAATACCGTTCAGGGCAGCCATGCAATCTTAGCCCCCGTAGAAGTCATGGATCAACTCCAGGTAAACTCCAAGATGTATCCAGTCATTTTTGGGGGTGAACTAAGCAGAAGTCAGCCCATGGAATGGTGCCGCCTATTAGTATGTTTGATAAGGAGTGCAAGCTAGGCCAATTCAAGAAGGGACAACGTGTTTCGTGGGAACCAAACAAGCACTTAGCAACAATAATTATGTAATTGTTTATTATGGGAACTTGCGCTCAGCACTGACTTGCAACGGCGAACCTGAGCATACACCCGGCTTGAGCCTGCACTGTTTACAGTTCATCAGCGAACGCCGTCAAAAAGTGCTACAACACTGAAGGTGTTGCAGGTAAACCTCCAATCTAGGAGGCGATCAAGGTCCAGGATCGACCATGTCCTTTGAAAATGCTTCAGTCACCAAAGGTCCGCGTTAGAACTTCAATAAGGCTAGACCAAAGGCTCTAACATTGTTTCTAGGCCTAGTTGTTGTCTGCGCTCTGACTTCAATATTTGCTGGACTTTTTGATGTCAAGCACTATTTTCATTTACAAGTTAGTCACGCCTCTTTTTCCCTGAATTGTATTGATTTTCGCCTTCTCTCTTTCAGTTTGTGCCCCATATATCGCGACATCACCAAGTAAAGTCATTCAACTTTTTACTTCGGAACGACAGCCCTCTGAACATGTTCAATATATATAGTATTGGCGTCTAGTCACTCATCACCTGGCTTTCCTAAATTCAAGCGACTTATTCGTCGCAGAACTATTATTGTACAACGTTGGGGTGCAGATTGAACGTCAGTTTGGGAGCCTGAAATATGCAGTGAGTGTTCATCTTTGTTCTGTCTCAGTATAAGATTCACTGGTTTGTTAAGTCATTCGCATTTGTTTCGATGTTTGTGGCGACCGTACTGGAATTCATTTCCCTAATACTCTTCTACCGAGCCGGATTGAATCACATTTCAGTGGGCCCGTCAGCACTAATCTTCAGCGTCCTATATCAGTACTCCAGGATCGTACCTGCAGTATACAATTTCCGCATTTTCGGACTCCCATTGAACAACAAAAGTATGAATTACCTTCTCGCACTTCAGGTTTGTACTCTACGCGCTCAAATCAATAACTTACGTTACTTAAAGACGGCGTGTAGCTTGCACTGAGCCGTCTACCTGGGTCAGCAGCCGTCGCTATTATCGGGATAATAACCGGGCAAATATATCGCTCTGACATAGCAGGCCTCAATACATACCGCCTGCCACTTTCTATCGTTCGATTTTCGACACGTTTCATATTGCCTCTCATTGGTTCGCTGCGTGCACCTCGCCGAACGAATCGCGCACTTCCAGATGAAACAAGGATTGCCGGAACTGCGGAGACATCACCACAAAATGAAGAAATCATTACTACGGCAAGATCACCAATACCAGGAGCGACGTCGAGAATTCACGACAACTCTAACCCTGAAGGCCCACGATCATCTGTCGTGCGTGAATGGGTCGATGAATTGACTGGGAGGGTGGATCGCGTTAATGCTGGACTTCGTGTCCCCATTGACACGGAGATCACCCACCTAACTAGCATGTTTCCCTCTCTGGATCGAGAGGTGGTCGTTGGCGCGCTTCAAAGAAGGTCTGTACTCGCAAAAAAGAAAACAAAATACTAGGACTAATCTCGATTGTTTAGTCCAAACATTGAGGCAGCTGTAGAAACACTCCTTATCTCCCAGGCCTGACCAACTAGGCATGGATGGGTTCACAGTGTACGATCCATAATGCTCCATTGCATGACAACTATCTCGTTCGGATTTAGAGTGAAGTCACTGTGCGATCGCTCTTATTTCACCACTTAGCCTACTCTTCTTCTGACAATTCACCGAGCACCTCATCGTCATCACCGGTGAAGGTTGCAATAGGGACAGCGTACAGACGGATCACCGGCTGCAAAAATGTGTCGGTCAGTGATATGAAAATGGACTATGAACCATAGTATAGAAATTGGCAGTCAAAATGCCTACCTTGTTAGGATCCTTCACTAATACATATTTGCCCTCTGGCATTTTCATGCACATGTCAGTGACATTTCGAACGATACCCCAACCGTTTGCCAAGGAAACATTGAGCTGAGCGGCAAAATCAGTGGGACGCATAGAGGCTGTGCTCAAAATGACATGTCGAGTGTTATCACGAGGGTTCCCGCGCGAAATATACCTACGTCGAAAAGAAAAACATCAATGCTCAAGACATGCAAAAGGAGAAGATTAAAACATGAGAATTCTTGCACAGGGACTTACCCGATCTTCATGAGCTCGGCGCCTGCAAGGACGCTTTGCACAGTCCACTTGGCGAGTTTGCAGCTGTTGTTCTTCATCTCCGTTGCGACAACTGCTCCACGCTGAGAATCCAATTTCAACCGCCAATCCGGCGCCCCCCCCGCTCCTTGAGCTCGAGGGTCAAACTCATTGAGAGCGCGAATTGTAACTAAACCTTGCCCTTCATGAGGGTTCCCTTGTCCAGGTGAGAATGCGTCAACTTCAGTTCGAACACATATCTTGATATCTTCATCCTCGGTAATACCTAAATCAAAAAGTCTGTAACGATATCCACATGATGCAAGTGGTTCGGTCTCCTCGGAGCCATAGAAAGGATTGGGGTGTGCAAAGTCAACAGGAGGCGGCGGACTTCCCTCAAGGACTGACTGAAACCCGAAATTTTGGTTGATGTACGTAGCCTCAAGAGACAGCGATGTTGCTGTATTTATAGATGGAGTTTCCGATACTGCGGATTTTTCATTCGGGTTGTTTGGGTTAGGCGGCGTTGGATCTTGCGGTGGGTCGGCGGCATTTTCATTGACGGTGACAGTGTCAAATGGGCCACCATCGCGTTTATCCAAAAACAAGCTATCACCCTCGCGAACCATCACGATATCCCACGGGTAGACGGATCTCGGAGCGCACATGAGCACGCTGAGAATAACATCAGTTGTATAAACTTTAGCGACACCTGAACTTGCGAGCTACATCGAGATGTCAGAGTTGATCAGTCTGAAGACTAGAAAATATATACCTGTTGGATAATGGGATCGTCCGAGGTGGTAGTGTTATATTTGATGCGATCTACCAATTGCAAAGGTTTCTCCGATTTTGTGGTAATACGGTCATAGGACTTGTCATATGGGAAAAGTCGTCCGTATGAATCCCTGTATCGATAAGGTAAACATCGAACTTTGTGCTTTCGAACTTGCACGTACAATTCTTCAGGCTCGTCCACTTCAAGACGTAACTTCGCAAGACGATGGAATTCAATCTCCTCCAGCATAGACCATTGAGGGGAAATTACGACTGAAGACTCCCTAGCACGACTATTCTGTTTCCAAAGAAAAAGAAAAAAAAGAGGGTTCAGACTTGATACAAGGGTTGATATCAACTTACCTTTTCCCAGTCTCTCCATCCTTTTCTTTGACCTCCGCCTCGTTGGTTGGACCCTCGGAAAGCAGGCCCTCCACGGCCGCTCCTTGTAGAACCTCTTGCATTGTAAGGAGTTGTTCCTCGGGTATTTCCGCGCCCACGTGTAAAGCCAGTGCCACGACGAGGAGGTTGCGCCTTATTGTCAACAAGTGAAAACGATGCCTCGTCTTCAACATGGAAGTAAGCAAAAGCGCTCGCAGTACCACTTCCGAACGCCTGATTTCCCTCTCTACGGCGACCTGTAGGACCCCCGCCTACACGAGCATTTTGAACGGATGGAAGTCCAGTCGTACTTTGACGGTTATCGGATGAGAGATCATTCCAGTCAGCAAATCGACCAAGTTTGTCAGATTTTGAGTAAGGAGCATATGGTATATCTTTAAATTTGAACTGGTCGGGAATATTTGAAGATGAAGGACCCCATCCTCCATCAGGATTGTCATGGATAGGAGGCAGAGAAAATGAAGGCATCCTCACAATAAAGGTGGTTTGGATGTGATGATTCCCAAGAAAATTTAGAGTTCTACATCCTATCGTGGGAAACTGTGGCCTGTTGCCTGCCCTCCGTCACGAATGAAGTCAGTTCAATTTTTTACAACAAATACCTAGACAACCTCACATACCACAGTGTCGTAAAGGAAATCAATAAAATCAACCAGGCGGAATTGGACTTAGGTATCAGCGGTGCATCATGGCACGACGAGTACAAGGATTCCGCTTACATCTTTGTTGGAGGTTTACATTTTGATCTGACAGAAGGCGACGTGATTACAATATTTTCTCAGTAAGTCTGTGCTTGATTCATACTTTTAATTCTTATTTATATATATATAGGTATGGCGAAGTAATGGACCTGAATATGCCCAGGGATAAAGACACCGGAAAGACTAAAGGTTTCGGTTTTTTGATGTATGAGGATCAAAGATCAACGATCCTCGCTGTTGACAACCTTAATGGTGCCCGAGTGTTAGAAAAGACACTTCGGGTGGACCATGTCAAAAATTATAAGCAGCCTAAAACCAAGAACGAAGATGGCGATTGGGTTGATTCTGAAGAACAGAGCTTCAACGCAAAACCTCAATTGATTGAAGGTAAGCGTGGTTTTTCTTTTTTTCCATATATCTCACCATTCATTGTATCACCGCATTCTTAGATGTTGCAGAAGAATCTGACTCATCAGCTTCCATTGGAGCATCTATCGACCCGGAGGATCCTATGAGAGATTATTTGATCGAGCAGAGGAAGGAAGAAAAGGCGCAAAAGAAAGCTAAGAAGTCTAAGGGGAAGACGAGACACAAAGGTGAAACGCCAGAAGAACGACGAGCCAGAAAAGTAAAGAAAAAGGAGAGAAAGAGCAAAAAGGTCAAATCAGAGGGTCTGCGTAGAGGATTTGCTGAAAAGTCTTGGGGGAACTTCTCGCTCGGGGATCGGCCCAGAGTAAGGCACCTTTGTTCCAAGTCGGACCTCAGCCAATACATGTCGGACCACCAGCCATCAGCGCCTCAACCTTCAGCAGATGATGATGCCTGTCATTGTCCAAGCTGAAGTGTTGGTAAGATTGACAAACCCTACGTCAAATGCGGATGACAATGTCCAATAACGCTGGTCATTGAAATACAACGTTGCGGCCTGTTCAGTGCTTAGAAAGTAACTGTACGCTAGAGATCGTGTTTTTCTTGCGATCCCTGAGCCTCAGACACTATCTTCATCTACATATATAATGTTTCAACGTTCATTTCCGTACTGGTTCTTTGAGAGATAAATTTCCTTACGGCAGACTTGCACAGTTAGCAAACATGGACAAAGACTCCCATGACGACTGTCCAGTTCCAACTTCTTCCGAGGCCTGATTCCTGTGGCAAGTTTTATACTCATGGCTAGGTATTGAATATCTTCATTTATAGCGGTTGCCGTTCTCTACTGACTACTTGCAGTCCATAAATGCGGACAAGAATCAAACATTCTTCATAAAAACGTATTTCTTTACTCCCAGGAGGACTTCTTGTTCTGTGTTACTTCTGATATGGCAGAGTGGCGTCACCCACTCGTTCGGCACACGTTACTGAAGAGGTGCGTAGAGTTCATCATAACTCCGTGTTGTCCGACCACTTATTCTCATTCACGACGCCATAGAAATATCAGTTTGAATTCTTTGCGCCGAGATGGCAACAATTGTGAACCGCCAGACCCAGCAAATACTGTTACTGACCGCTTGAACAAACTTTTGAAGGACTCTGGGGAAGGCTATGTTCTTCACCTTTGTCCCAAAAAGACATACCTCATCCAGGCGCCAATTATTTTCGCCCATCCAAACCAAGAGATAAGCACATTGGGATACCCTACTGGCCATGATAGAGCTATTCTTTCCGTCTCCGGACCTGTATCCGACGGAAAAGGACATACAACTGCGGTGGATGGTACATGTCATACATGTTCGGGTATCAGCCTTCGAAATATCCAGGTATGTGCACGTTTGGACCCATACCTACCTTTTTAATGTACTCAATAGATTGATGGTACGCGTCGGGGTGCATCCCCTACTCAAGGAGGAGGAAACATTGAGATGGGAGGAAATAACTCAAATCAAACTATTGAATATGTTCGGTCTTACGATCCAAGAAGTTGGTCCTGCCTGCATGTTGCTGAGGGTTCTCTGGCTTGCGACAATGTGGTGGTGCAGAACAATGACATTGGTCCCTGTGGATTGGACAAATTCCAACAATGGGCCGACGGAGTCAGCATGAGTTGCCGGAATGGCATTGTCAGGAATAACATGATACAAGGGCCCACCGATGGCGGAATCGTTCTGTTTGGATCGCCTGGAACTCAGGTATACAACAACACTATATGGATCTTGAACGTATGATTTGTCAAATTGAATGGAGACATGATATTGACAACATTTCAGCAAACGTTGCTTGGCGGTATCAATCTGGTTGACTACGATCCATGGAAGGGTGAATACACGGGAACAGTGGTCTATAACAATACTATCTTCGGAGGTTTTGCCAACGAAAATCCCAATCACGATTCTAAAGGGGCTAACTCTGAGCACGCCATCATTAAGTGTGTTTTAATTGCATGTCGAGATTTCCTGTCACAATGCTGATTGTGAAAATAGAATTGGCATCGCCATTGGACCTCGTACATGGTTCGGTAACAAATTTGGGAAGAATGTCTCTAGAAATGGTATCGTCAACGACAACCAATTTTCCGGCGCCTTCAGCTATGGGATTGCCATCACCTCTGCAGAAAACTTCACTGTGCAGGGAAACAGCTTCTTTGGCAACGCGTCATTCATCGGTGCTCGTGGACCAAATTGTTCAGAATCAGATACTGTCCCCAGTCCTGGTCCATTCGTTATCGATACCAGCACAACAACGTCAATGCCTGTTCTATCAGATTTCGTCAATATCAGTGATGGCGACTCCCTAACTTGTGTGCTTCCTCCCAACGGTGGCGACTTTTGGCCAGTTGGTCTCAATCCATCAAATACGACCAACACACCCTCTGCGGGTGGCGATACGGGTTCTTCAATCCGTAGCGCAGCCATTGCAGTGGGAGTCATTGTCGGCCTCCTTGTATGTGGTATTGCCACATGGATCCTCCGCAAATGGATTCTTTCTCGCAGACAAGCCCGTCAACTTTTTACTTCAACCAAACCGTCTGGTCCACAAAGACTATAGTTATTCCTTCAAGGTGTACTGTGCTATCTCCTTTCTTGTATTTATCAAAATATTTCAGTCAATGTTTTCTGTCTTCTATATCACCCCATTCCACGAGTGAGCATTTTCCATGGAGTCACCTCCGTCACCAACATGTTGTCAGACCGTGTGCACGCACTCACTCTGCCGCACCCTGCACCTGTGAACACGCAGGGAACTGCTCGCCGTGTATTCCCGGGATGTCCTCTCTATCGCTACTGCCCTAAACATCATTAGTTGGATATTTTCCATGTTTCTGTAAGCCTGTATTTATATTCCCTTTAGTATTCATAAGTTTAAGTTACGAACTAATAACCTATTGGTTCGTTGTATTACATAATAATCACAATTACGTGTAAAGTCCCCAACAATATTAACGACCCCCATCTACGGTGACAAGGCAAGCAAGAAGCACCCTGCCTGTCGCCTCAGTAACCTCAATTGCATCTGCCTCTGACCTATTTTATACTCCAATTGTCCCCAGGTAGCCCAACTATGGCCGCTGAAAATGGGTGGGGCACATTTTTTCGATTCCTTGGCCTTTGACAAAACCATACTTATATTCATAGTTACCTTGGGGTGACACCGCCCATCTCAACGGATGAATCGACACCGAAAGAAAAGGAGGTAACTATTACCCTTATGGAAGAGCTAAGACGACAAAACACTTTTGAAACAGAAGAGGAATCTAGAACAAGGTGAGGTTCTACCTGCTTCACTTGGACACCAGTCTGCCCCTCTGATTCGGGGCTTTTGTCTAGGGAACTTGTGTTGGGTCGCGTAGCTGCTCTTGTGAAAAAGTTTGTCAGGAAGGTGTCCTTGGCTCGGGGGTTATCTGAGGCCGCCGCGGATGCAGCTGGTGGAAGAATCTTCACTTTTGGATCATATCGACTTGGTGTACATGGTCCCGGCGCTGATATTGATACATTATGTGTCGTACCGAAGCACGTCTCCCGGGACGACTTTTTCGAAGTATTCGAACCTATGTTGAGAGAAGTTGAAGGAGCTACGGAGGTTTCAGTGAGTTCTGTTTAATTCTCATCATAGTCAGATTGTTCCCAATCAGTGTCCAGGGAGTTCCGGAAGCATATGTCCCGATTATCAAAGTCGTAATATCTGGCATTCCTCTCGATTTCCTCATGGCTCGTCTTGCTTTATCTTCAGTACCGCAGAACCTATCATTAAAGGACGATAATCTTTTACGAAATTTGGATGAACGATGTGTAAGAAGTTTGAACGGTATGTATATCTGGAGTTTATATTACGGTATTCAGTGAATTTCATCCCAATTTAAATTAGGATCTAGAGTAATCGATGAAATTCTGCGCTTGGTGCCCAATGTGCAAGTGTTCCGGGATGCTTTACGATGTATCAAACTCTGGGCCCAGAGTCAGTATTAAATTCATTCCTGCTGCCGGCTGATGCGAGTCCTGCCTTAGAAAGAGCTATCTACTCGAATGTCAATGGCTTTCTAGGTGGAGTAGCTTGGGCTCTTCTCGTGGCCCGAATATGTCAACTTTATCCCAACGCTACCTCTGGCGCTATTGTCAGTCGATTTTACATCATCATGTATCAGTGGTATGTGATTCCGTCCCATTTTTTTCACTGTTCTGTCAATGTTCTCTCCATCTTGCTCAGGTCTTGGCCACAGCCCGTTCTCCTGAAACAGATCGAGGAAGGGCCATTGCAAGTCAGAGTCTGGAATCCCAAGGTGAGCCATCGCTTGTTCACAATCAAAGAGCAATATCGACCTATATTTCGATTAGCTTTATCCTGGTGATCGCGCCCATCGAATGCCGATCATCACCCCGGCGTATCCTGCGATGTGCTCAACACACAACGTTACTGCTTCAACCCAAATGATTATTACTTCGGAGTTCAAGAGAGGTATTTTTACAAATTTGTTTCCTTTGCAAAATGTGGATTCTGACACACACTCCATAGGCGCCGAAATTGTCGATAAAATCATTATCGGTACCGCTGAGTGGTCAGAATTATTTGCCAAGCACGATTTCTTCCACAGATACCGGTACTATCTCCAAGTTATTGCTTCAACCGGGAGTTCAGATCGTCAAATCAAATGGTAAATTCACTGTAGACATAGATTTACTTGTTTCATAGCAGATTAACTGCTCACATAATAGGGCTGGCACCGTGGAATCACGAATAAGGCAACTGGTCATGAAACTGGAATACGTTGAATCGTTGATACTTGCTCATCCCTTCGTTAAGGGCTTTGATCAAGTTTCCTACTGTGTAACAGAGGAAGAAGTTCTCGCGGTCGCTCAAGGTGAAATATCTGATGTCATTGCCAGCCGGAAAAAAGAAGATGTGGAAGGAAAAGAAGGCGTAAGCCCAGTCTATTCGACCACTTTCTACATCGGACTTCAAATCGAAGATAAACCTGGTAAAATATTCTTTTTATGATATGATTGTATTGACCCATTCCTTCCTTTGTCAAGTTGGTTCTACTGGTCCACGACGGCTTGACATATCGTACCCAACAACGGAATTCACTAAGCTTGTTAAAATGTGGGAGAAGTTCGATGAAGCTACCATGGGAATTGTCGTACGGCATATTAAAAGGTTTGACATTCTTAAATCTGTACAGGAAAGCTCGAAACGAGGTCATCTGCAGGTCTGCACTTCCCGATAATGTATTTGATTCTGGCGAGCGCCCAACGAAACTGGTGCAAAAACGTGTGAAGGTGGGTTTTTTTTGGAAGATGAAACTGACAATCTAGATCGCTCATTGAACTGTGTAAAACAAGGGTCCGGGCAAGTCAAGTAATACATCACCAGATATGCCAAATAAACGCCAACGGTTTGTCCATATGAATCGGTGTGGATCACAGGTCGATATGTGGTTTTGCTTACCTTTCTTTCTACAGGTCTTCTCAATCAACGTCGGACATGCCTCTCAAGTTCACAGAAAATGGCTCAATAGGCACCACACCAAACCTTCCTGCTGTGGCTGGGACGTTTCTTTCCAAGGATCGGTCGGACAAAAAGTCACCTCAACTCCCATTTGGAGAAAACGTCGCCGTCGCAACAGGAGCCATTGCAGCCCAATAGACATTGCAAGTATCTCCCGCTGGAGGGAGCAAAATGCGTCTCCGAACCCGCGCGATGCTTTCTTGCATTTTACTCTGTCTTTTCCTGCCGTGGTCACTTGGTTTATTTATCTCCTTCATTTTTCACAGGAACCTTCACCGATCTGACTGTTGGAGTTAAAGATGAAGTCGATGAGCCCTGCTTTCGAACTTTCAAGAAGATAATTCTGTTATGCTTCACGATTGCTCATTCAGGCTCTGATATTATACAGTCAATTTTATTGCTCATTGTATTCTTTCGTTCTCGTATCTCCCGAGATAACCAACTGTATAATAATATTAGGTACACCAAGTATACTATAACCAATTCTTACAGGATATTGTGCCTTTTTTTTATATACGGTCCCTTGTGTGAAGTTGGTACGTTCTCAGCAAGGCAAATACGCCCGTATAACCACGTTTTCGAATGTAAGGCAAACTTCAAAGATTCGGTTACACCGATGAGACCGTCCTAACAAGCAACCCCGGTCAACCAGAGGGTCCAGATACTGGAATGCCATTGACCCAGCACTCGTGGTAAAAGCCGTTTGTTGTCGCTGACTCACAGCAGACAATATCTTTTGTAATTTCTTCATCCAAAGGTAAGTACAAGGGGCTTCCGTCGCCACCCAATTCTGTTGTTTTAGACAGTATATAAAGCTCTCAACGCTTTTCACCATCTGACCTTGGCCTCAAACACCAACGCAATGGCACCTACTCTTCGTTCCACGCAAAACTCGCCTACAGCTGCGGAAAGAACTAGCAATAACAATTCACCTTCAACCACGCCTCGCAAAGCCCCCCAATGTTCTAAATGCAAACGACCGAGAGCTGGTCATCCACGCTCCGGTTGTCCTTTCGTTGATTCCCCTTCGCGTGAGACGAAAGGTCAAGACAAACCCGACAATCACCTCGCTGTCGCTTTGGGATCCATGACTTTGTTGTCTCCTGCGCCGATTGAAACCAAAGAAGATGACAAGGCGTTCATCCGCAATCGTCGTCGTCTCTCTGCTCAGCCCGAACTAGTTCCAAGCGATAGCCTCCTGTCGCTATCTACTAACTCCAGCGAGATAGTGGCGCGTCTTCTCCAACCTGGAATGTTCGACGATACCGATGAAGATTTTGGAGACAAAGGGAAAATCTCCAAGGTTGTGAGGTGGCAAGAAACTATCGCTACATCTTCTACTACTCCAAATACGCCCTTGAAAACCAAGACTCCGTCGCGCTCCCCTATGCCTGGCTCACTTTTCCCTCCTACTCCCGAATCGAGCTTTGCATCGACTCGTACATCTGATGTTGGTGAAATCTCAGTCGTCATTCGACGATCCAACATCGCTGTTGCCAACCCCCCTGTTGCTGACGATGCTTCCTCCTCACACTCAACATCTACTGTTGAGCAACGTGCTCTACCCCTTGCACGCTCTATGAGCGCTTTACAACGCGAAATGTTCATGTCAGAGCTCAAGGCCGAAGCCAAAGCTACTCTTTGCGTTTTTGACAAGGCCGATATTGCTGCCATGTACGCCAAAGCTATTGCCCGCCATAAATTTGTTTTCCAAGTGATGAACAACGATAAGAATGATCCGCAGGCCTTACTTGTTGTTGGGCAAGATGAGGAGGCTGTTCATGCCTTGCTGCGCCAGGTCGAGGTTGAAAATGAAAAGGCAAAGGCAAAACTCAAGGAGGTGCAAGTTCCAAAGCAAGGTCGTCCATCTAACCTTGGAATGGCTGCCGGTGGCGTAGTAGTCGGCGCTGTCGGCGCTTGGGCTGGACTGGCATTCTCTTGAAGAACGTTCCCAACATCATAATGACGGGGCTGATTTCTTGGCCACCTCAACTGTTGTAGCTCTTCATCCATAGCCGTTTTGTCTTATTGTATTGCATCCGGATCCGTTAGGACCTTGTTCTGTTCTATTAAACGTTGGTTCTGTCTCACCCTGCCGTTCTCATCTGCGGTACCAATAGAAAAGAAGAATGTATTTAAGTATCGTAAATGAACCACTGATTCAATCAGTGTGAACATTCCAGGTCGGCGAGTAAACCGGTAAGTCCAAAAATTAACCCAACCTTGCCTTCTTTCTCGTAGGTGCATGTCCATTCCCACCTGATGCTTGTCCACCATATGGACCACCACCGCTAACGCTCGCAAAGCTCGCTGAACTTCCTGGCTTAGAATGAGATTGAGCGAACGAAATACTCACATGGCCATGATACAGGCGCATTGGGTTGATAGTATGGTCGGACCACAGCCATATTTACATATATTTACACCTTTATCTAAAGGTGTCTGAACATGCGACATTCTCCCCTCTCTCCTACATTTTCTCTTCTCGCCTTAGCCATCTTAGAGACATGACTCTTCTATTTTTTAAACTGAGTCTAATCGTGTTGTCAATGGTCATCAGGAGGGGTTTTCAAGGGTTTTAAACATCCTTCAAGCTCCAATGTCCAGTCGCCATGTTGTCAATGGAGGAGATGCTCGCCTTGTTGTACAAAAGAAGATCTCATCTGGCCCTAGCTCTTTTGTTCAATTTGGCGATGTAAATGCCTCGTTTGTTGATAAATCACTTGCCATTGAGGCCTTCCTACGTGAACCTGGAAGTCACCACCTCGTTCTTCGCCCGAGGCGTTGTGGAAAGAGTTATACACTCTCAATGATTCGGTTGAGTTCCTTTTTGATCAAGTATTTCCACGCTTCCTGACACTGAGCCCTTCAGAGAGTTTCTGCAGCAACCTGCTCAACGTGAACCACTCAATTTCAAAAACATAACTACCAGCCAGTTTGAAGGGATGGCCATTACCGATCCAAGCTATTGTGACCTCGTTTCGACACACTTTCAACAGCACCCTGTTTTGTATATTGACCTCAAGGTGAATTTACTTGTTCTGTATGGAAAGGGGGTATACTTAACGGTTCAAGGATGTCCGTGGGATCACATACGAAGGCATGCTAGCCAGGTTCGACATGGTAGTCTATGAGATGCTCCAGGCTCTATCAAACTCATATGATGGCTTTATGAATAAGAAGTTTCTTGAGTTTTGCAAGGGATTGGAGCAACCCGGGGCCATGCAATGTCGGAGGGACATGGTACTAAGGGCTGTCTCACAGGAACTTCGGATTGTTTATGGGAAGCCTGTTTTCGTCCTTGTCGATGAATATGATACGCCCATGCATTCCGCAATAGAATATGACTATGCCACTTTGGTCTGCTCTTTTATTCTCCTGTATCCCAGTTGACTCATTTTACTCCAGGCCAACAATTTCTTTTCTGCGGTATTCGGTTCACTTCTGAAGGTTTGTCAACACCAATGCCTGAGACAATGTTGAGTGAGGTTTTTTCATAGAATAATGATTATGTGCAAGTATGATGGTGGGAATATGCAGAATAGCAAAATCTGGGTGGCTGTCACAGTTAAACCATCTTAAGGTAAGTGAAAATTCTGTGAATTGCAATTGTTTGGATTAGAATTTTTCTCAGGTTTTTCCCATGCATGCTGAAGATGACCGTTACGCAAAGATTTTTCTATTTACCAAGAAGGAAGTTGAGATGCTTTGTAACACTAACACCCATGGTCAAGTGCGTGCCCTGTTAGCATATCTCTTATTTATTAACAGCCTTCTCTAGTTAAGTATTGAGGCACTTCAGCTGCACTACAATGGTTATACTGCAAAGTGTGGTTCTGGATTTGTCAATCTATACAACCCCTACTCCACTGCTGGTGCCGGGTGGTGTTTCCCCCGGAAAAACCCATTAAGAGACATGTTTTGTGATTTCAAAAGGGTTTTTCCCATGGAAACACAAAAAGTGTTTCTGAAAGAAAAATCAGAGAAACACATTATGTGTTTCTTTTAGGTTTCCCATAGATAAATATTTTGTTTTTCTCAAAATTTATCTTTTTGAAACATGATAAGTGTTTCTTTCTTTGTTTGAAACAAAGAAAGCATGTTTCCCATAGATAAATCTTGAGAAAAACAAAAAATCTATCCATGGGAAACATGAAAGAAACACATAATGTGTTTCTCAAATTTTCCTTTCAGAAACACCCTTTGTGTTTCCATGGGAAAAACCCTTTAGAAATCACAAAACATGTCTAGAAATGGGTTTTTCTGGGGG
>Ga0193742_1000729_pt1 | contig 21062 bp, 18 predicted proteins | sample L2c1metaG_FD_165511 | JGI IMG/M metagenome (GOLD analysis project Ga0193742, IMG submission 165511) | Soil microbial communities from a riparian zone of the East river system, Colorado, United States - L2c1 | ecosystem: Environmental > Terrestrial > Soil > Riparian zone | place: USA: East River... | reverse complement strand
TTGGCTTTGTTCGTCCACCCCGTCCTCTCGCTCGCAAAAAAAAATTATATACTGATACAGACATACCGTTAAAGTGATGTCAAGGTTGTGTTTCGCTTCTCATTTGCCGTCGACAACTGGCTGCAACTTGTACTCCATCAACTTCGCCACTGTACGATCCCGTCTGTCACGCTGTGGTGGACTTCGAACCCAATCTTTCACGCTGAAACTCGTATGACCCTTGGGCACCTCCCTTTCGAGAGTCCCTCAGACGGCACTTCATAAAACATGGAAAGGAGGCTCTATAAGAAATAATAGATAATAAAAAAAAGACTCACTAACTACTGGAACGCAACTGTGGCAGCAGGGCAGAGCCCAACAAAAAAAGCTTACATGCGTGACAGTCTCGCAGCCACTGGACTCAAATTTTCAACCCCAAGCCACGTCCTGCCCAACACTACTCCCGAGGTTTTCACGAAAAGATCTGTGATTTCCTGGATAACACCCCCAATTCACATGTCGAAATCTCATGGTGCCCAGGCCATTGTGACATCCCTGGCAACGAGCGCGCCGACGAGCTAGCGAAAGAAGTAACTCAACTTACCCGCAGCTCTCCCATCGGCGTCACAATGCTCTCCAGAGAGCCAAAGCCCAAACGGCAGAAAACACCCCGAACTGGTGGCTATGCACCTACCCGACCCTTAACCCAACACAACACTTCAGGGCTCTCAAGAAAAAACAAGAGCTTTACGGCCGACTCATCCAATGCCGAACAAACCACTTTGATTCCGACAACGCTTCTTCCCGGAGAAGCCAACTGCTTGTCGATGTGGTCAGGCAGACGTGGAGACCCGAGAGCACATCTTACGCTCTTGCTCCAGATACGAACGCGGACGCGACAACCTCGGAAGGATCTCGAGATATATTTCCTTCCCAGATATCCTTGGCACCACGCAAGGTATCAAAGCCCCTGGCACCTTCTCCCGCTCAGGACAACCTCCCGCACGAGGTCCCTCAGCATCTAGTTTGTTGACCATCGGACCCATCCACACCTCGCGACACCCTGTACCATTTTCCTTTATATTCTTTATTCTTTTCTGTACTTAGTGCACCCACTACAGTCCGGTTCTTTCCGTATTCTGTCTGTACGCCGTCTCTATACTTCAGATGCACAAATACTCTGCAACCCTCGGACTCAGAGAAATTTGTAGTCGACAGGTAGCCTAACGCTACCTGTGCGACTTAAGTAGTATGTGGTTTACTTGTCGCACTTTATTAAAAGAAAGAAGGAACGCCAGAATCAGGATTCAGGATCACATCAAACTCATTCTTTCTTTTTTTACATGAAAAAAACATGCGTCAGCATACTAAAGTACTAAAGCACGGCCAATGTACACTTTCGTTATCCATTATTCAAAAAAAGGAAAGGAAATAAGAAAACAATAGGATAACGAACAAGAGACTATTAGTTTACAGTAAGAGAATAAGGACGCCACCTGTGTTATTATGTAATGTAGCTGGTCAACCATTACTATGACTTACTATTATTCCAACCATGGAGACTCTAAAAGCCATTTTTGTCGCAAGCCTGTCAAGTCGACCCTCGTATTTGGCCAATCAGTCGACTACCATAGCAATGAATAGATCTGACAGCCTCGCCAACATCTCACGTCCCACTGGGTACTTAAGTACTTGCACTATGCCTCTATCTGGCACTTGCAGACGCACCTTCGATGGATTCCAGTAGTAGTAACTCCAGGTTTGGGTCTCGTCTTTCACTGAGTCCCTTGGCGTGGCCGCTGACTAGTCTAATTGCTAGCGATCTCGAACAGAAGATCACATCCTACCGCAAAGCACTCACTGTCCAGCCTCTTGGTCACCCAGATCGTGATAGTTCCCTCGGGGACCTCGCCGATGCTGTCCTTACTCGTTATCGGCAGTCGGGCAGGGTGGAGGATCTCAAAGACTCAATCACATACAACAGTGAAGCACTCACTCTCCGTCCTCGTGGTCACCCAGATCATTCTACTTCGCTCATCAACCTCGCCCTTGCTGTCCTTACTCGTTATCAGCAGTCGGGAAAAATGGAAGATCTCAATAATGTGATCACATACAACAGAGAAGCACTTGATATCTGTCCTCCTGGTCACCAACATCATCCACTAGCCCTCAACAACCTTGCCGTTGCCGTTTCTGTTCGCTATAATCAGTCAGGCCAGATGGAGGATCTGGAAGCGGCCATCATATACAATAGCGAAGCACTGGCTCTCCGTCCTCTTGGTCACCCAGATCGTTCCAGTTCTCTCATCAACCTTGCCAATGCAATTCGTGATCGCTATAACCAGTTCGGCAGTATGGAAGATCTGGATGACATGATCAAATATAACCGTGAAGCACTCACTCACTCTCCTCCTGGCCACCAACACCATTCCACTTCCCTCAACAATCTGGCTGTTGCCATTCGTGCTCGCTATAATCGGTCAGGCCTGATGGAGGATCTGGAAGATGCAATCACACACAGCAGAGAAGCACTTGCTCTCCGTCCTCTGGGTCACCTGGAGCATTCCACTTCCCTCATCAGCCTTGCCGGCGCAGTCAGTGATCGCAATGACCGGTTGGGCAATATGGAGGATCTGGATGACACAATCGGGTTGAACCGTGAAGCACTCACTCACTCTCCTCCTGGTCACCAAAATCATTCCACTTCCCTCAACAATCTGGCTGTTGCCGTTTTTAATCGCTATAAGCAGTCAGGCCGGATGGAGGATCTGGAAGATGCAATTACATACAACAGAAAAGCACTCGCTCTCCGTCCTCTAGGTCACCCAGATCGTTCCAGTTCCGTCATCAACCTTGCGAATTCAATCCATGATCGCTATAACCAGTTGGGCAGTATGGAGGATTTGGATGACATGATCAAATACAACCGTGAAGCACATGCCCTTTCTCCTCTTGGTCACCAATATCATTCCATTTCCCTCAACAATCTGGCCGTTGCCGTTTTTAATCGCTATAATCAGTCAGGCCGGATGGAGGATCTGGAAGATGCAATCATATACAACAGAGAAGCACTCGCTCTCTGTCCTCTGGGTCACCCGGATTATTCCAGGTCCCTCATCAACCTTGCCATTGCAATTCATGATCGCTATAACCATTTGGGCGGGATGGAGGATCTGGATGAGGCAATCAAATACAGTCGCGAGGCACTCGCTCTCTGTCCTCTTGGTCACCGATATCATTCTAACTCCTTCAGCAACCTCGCCGTTGTTATCCTTACTCGCTATAAGCAGTCAGGCCAGATGGAGGATCTGGAAGAGGCAATCACATATAACACCAAAGCACTCATTTTCCGTCCTCTTGGTCACCCAGATCGTTCCATATGCCTCCACAACTTTGCTACTGCCGTCCTTTCTCGCCATCGTCAGTTCGGCAGGATGGAAGATCTAGAAGAGACGATTACATACTACCATGAAGCACTCACTCTATGTCCTCCTGGTCACCCGTTTCGTTGGACATCCCTCGCCGACCTTGCCAGTGCTGTTCTTCGTCGCTTTGGCCAGTCGGGCAATGTTAAGGATCTCGATGAATCCATTACGCTGTATGAACAGGTAGCAAATGACTCGGCTGCAAGTTTCAAGAATCGGCTTGATGCTACTATAAAATGGGCAGGTGCGGCACAACTTCATCACCACGACTCCGTCATACGCGCCTACTCAATGTCACTTCGTCTTCTTGATCGTTCCTTGATTTCATACCCTGATGTTGACTTACAGCAAAAGTTCCTTGCCACTGCGCAAATACCCAAATCTCTCGCCTCCGATGCCGCTGCCGCTGCGATTGATGCACAAGACCTCGAGGCTGCAGTTGAATTACTTGACCAGGGAAGAGCCATACTGTGGTCAAAGATGGAGGGTTATAGATGTCCACTTGACCAACTTCGCCAGGTTGATGTACAACTCGCGGATCAATTTGAGAGCGTAAGTGTACGACTTGAACATCTTGCGTTGTCTTCAAAATCTGGGCCAATGGATAGTGAAATCCCCACATCACTCACTCGTTCGGAGGTTCAAATGCGGAGATGTCGCATCCTTTCAGAAGAGTGGGACAAGTTGATTGGACAGATTCGGAAAATTGAGGGTTTCAGCAATTTTTTGCAAGCTATCCCATTCGCCACCCTTCGAACAGCTGCTGCAGAGGGCCCCATCATTCTCGTTAACGTCAGCAATTACCGTTCCGATGCCATAATTCTTCACATTGACAACCCCCCGATCCTCGTAACACTTCCTAACGTACAACCTAAGCATCTTACCCATTTGGGCGAGCAGCTTGCTCTCGCACGAGGTCTAGATGCTGTTCCCAACCCCCCGAAACTTATTCTTCCAACACTGCGCGATCTGTGGAACAATATTGTTTCTCCTGTGCATGATTGCCTGACCAAGTTGGCAGTCCCGCAGAAGAGTCGTATCTGGTGGTGCCCAACATCTGAATTGTGTGCTCTACCCCTCCATGCTGCAGGTCCATACCAGCCCAAGCAAAAGAACCTCCCCGACATCTACACGTCTTCTTATATACCAACATTATCTGCACTAATCACTGCGAGATCCAACATGGTTGTTGGACAATCCATTGCCCCCAACTTACTTCTTATTGGTCAACCCGGCGAAGGACTGGAGAATGTCCAGGAAGAAATTGACATTATTCAACGACTCGGTGGCTTTGTGGATGTCATAGTCGGTGCAGATGCCAGTCGTGACGCAGTCCTCCGTCGTCTTCCACAACACTCCTGGGCTCACTTTGCCTGCCATGGCCATCTAGGAGACAATTCTCAACCCTTTCATGCATCATTTCAACTTCATGGTGGCAGTCGCCTCACTTTGCTCGATTTGATACAGGCTCGACTTCCAAATGCAGAATTGGCATTTCTATCAGCATGTCACAGTGCGGCAAGAGATCTCACTACACCGGACGAGACCATTCATCTAGCAGCTGCTTTGCAGTTCTGTGGATTCCGAAGCGTGGTAGGGACTTTGTGGGCAATGGCAGACAAAGATGGACCAATCATTTCAAAGGAATTCTACAAGTATATGTTCCGCAGTGGAAATAAGGTAGACTTCAGAGATTCAGCGGAGGCGCTCGGCGTGGCTACTCGGGCAATGAGGAAAAATCGCGTGCCTTTGAGACGCTGGATAACGTTTGTTCACATTGGCGCTTGACAAGTTTTCCCACTGTCGCGCAGGTTTTTAGCAATTCACCTTTGTAAGTATTTTCTGGCCACAGTAACGAATATGCTCTGATGCTATTTCTTTCTTAGATCTTGTATCTTGCCTCTTCAATCCCCACGCTTCCATCCAGAATAACTTTCGGCGAGCTTGTGGCTCCTCCCATACGGTCCGTCACGATATGCATGGTCGAATTACTACTATGCTCATTCAAATTTTGTTAAAAGAATCCTGGCTAAGAGGTGTCGTCACCACCCACAGATTCCCGAAGAACGGGTCGTTCAAGTAGACCGGTGCCATTACTGATCGCCCATCGTGTAGAGCAGAACAGTCACCGTAGTCTCTCATTCAAGAATATATGGTCACCGGTGGCACAAAGAAGGGTCCACTTTCCATTCAGTCGAGACGAAGCGTGGCATGCAGTATCTGCTTCAAGATATTCCTCAACCGCTGAGGATATACTGATACCATATGCGGGTTATCTTGAGTCAGAACGTTCGTCGGATTATCAACCTGGACATTCAAATCATTGAATCCGAACTGCGGAACACAGCGTGGCTTCCGCAAAAATCAAGGTGCCTCGTCCCAGATCGCAATAAATCCATAGGACAACAACGATTGCCGCCATTGTTTTCGAGAAGTAAGATGGTAAAATAAAGCACCAAGTTGGAAATCTCTCATATAATGAAAGGGATTCGTCCTCTAAGGAACTGCTTGCCAAATTCTTTTTGGTAATTCTTTCGTTTCTTCAGAGCCCATATCGACATCGTCACAGCAAAAAATGATAGCTATAAGGATTTAGATTCATATTAAAAACTTGGAGAAGAAAATGGCGCATCTGCAATGCTGCCCGTCGTGATAGCGATTAATACCCATCCCATGACTTCAAAGAAGCAAGAAACTAGGTTGAATTCATATCCGTGCGGAATAGCACGCTTTCGTGTGCCTTGAGGCCTAAAGGATCGGAGGGTCACATTAGTGTGCAAATTCGAACATTTCTGTAAACTAGTTGGACATCAGGTGGGTGATGAAGGAGAGAATAAAAAAGGTGAGGGAACTTACGGCCCATAGTCCCATGCATATCCAAAGATGACGTAGCGCGGAATCGTGGAGATAGATGTCCAACGCAAGAAAAACACCTGGGCAGTAAGAGATAAATGGTTTAAAAAGGTTGAAAAATGTCCATATGATAAAATCACCAGACAGAATGCGGTGATGCGTCGAGCTAATAACAGATAATTAGGAATTCTTACGATGAACGACTTACTGCTTCACGATATTGAATCAGGGTATAGTTCCATGCGAGAGACGATGAACGCTTGAAAAAAACAATCAGTCAGGTGGTCTTCGAAGTCAGAGCAAGAAACATTCTACTCACAATACTGTTTCAGTTCCTCGTTTGAGAAAATGAAAGCGTAAACGTACCTGTCATACCGTTCCAAGATATCAGCTCATGGACGACCGACAAAGAAAGTTGCATATTCTCACTTTTGCAGCTCGCTATATTTCACATCTTTGGCCATACCAAAACCGAGGAAAATAATAGACTAGTGGGTGGATAATCAAATGACCAATCTAGAAAGATATTAAGAGGATGCATGAAGAGAGGTTAGATCAAGGGGAGAGTGTCAACGCACGTATTCCACGATCATGATGAAAACTGTCCTCCAGCTAATTTGAGCGCCCAAACTTTTTACTCGCAAATCTCCATCTCATAGGTTGACTCCGAGTATAGTGCCGAACTCGGTTTCGCCTGGCCCCAAACTACTTCAAGAGGTCAATTAAACATGGTGATGATACCACGAGAGAAATTTGACATAATGAAATGTCATCGGAAAAGCGTCTGGATTTTTTCATAGAAGTCTAACCATTTCCTATAGCTAGAGATGCGAGAGGATAAAGGGTATATGAACATTCAGAAAGGTACCAGTAAAGCTTGAAATTGAAAAGCTTAACGGGTTATGCATGTCCTAAGCATTTTCTGGCCACGTTCTGATTTGCGTTAGCCTCAAGCCCTCAGAGTGCTTTATCCACTAAACTTAGAAAGAATGCGAGCGCGTGCTGGTGCATTTCGTATTGAATATTCCGAGGTTCATTGTAGAAAGTCGCTTTCACAACAAAAACGGTCTGACAGTGACTTTGCCAAGGGCCTATTTGGCACTCAAAAAAGAATCAATTCTGCTGTCGTCCATTTTGACTACGCACAAGTGCACACCGAGTCTTGTCCGTTTCCGACTCTTCCTACCAGTATTGGTCCCTTTGAACATCATCCAATTCTCAGCGGCATGGGGAACACCCGTTCCTGCTGAAGTTGGATTTCTCTGGCTATATCGATATGTCCAAGATGTAGCAGTTTCGCCAAACTCTTCACCCATGATCTCCCACTAGAAGAAAAATCGAATAAGATCTCTTCACACAAGAAAAAAAAATAGGTAGGTGTTGATCCAGACTCACAGCGCATCTGGGTTCCACGTCTGTAAGAGTTTTGAACTGAAGATCCGCGGAGGAAGCAAAGGACGATACTGGATAGGCCTGAACAAAAAGATTAGTGTTGAAACTTTCACTCTGAGCATAGGTTTGCACATATAGGTTGACAAACAATCCTCGCTGCCAGTGTTACCTGTATCAAATGGTGTAATCACTTACCGCCAGTACAGAGTTTTCAGATTCTAGGGATCTCAAAGCATAAGAGCTTCAGGCCCTTGCATGATGCGGGTCTCTCACTCAGTGAACCCCATGTCGGCGGAGAGGGAATTAAGGAGTCGATCCCTCCATTTGTGAACTAATTACACCTCTTTCATACATTACTGCTTGGGCTTTGCCTATGCGTACTAACCTCTGTGTCTTCCTCTTTGGAGTATGTCTGATAGGATACCTCAAGATCTGCAGACTAGCCCACCCCAACGATACTTGCCGACCCGTTCCGCGTTGGAAGGTATCACCAATATTGCCTAAACTCGATTGAAGATGCGCAGTATCTTGTCTACCGGTCTGCTCAAGAGTTTTTTCCAACTTTTGTATCCACTACAATGCCCCATATTCAGATTCAGATTTCTTTGGATCATCCGGTCGGTTTGGAGATATAACGCACCTCCGTCGACCACGCCTACCCAAATCATTCAAATTGCCTAAACCTGCCGGACCCATCACTTGCACCTCTGGCATCGTGATGCCTATGGCGGCCAAGTACCTAAACGAAATATCCGGACGACTGCGAAGAAGAAGTTTGTTCTTTAGAGTTGAGGCTGGGATTTTATGATAAGGAGACTTTTTTTTGGACATATTATGGTCGTCCCCCTTTGCATTTCTTGTGCTTCTGCGGAGATGGGACTGAGTATATTATAGTAATACGTTTAGTTATGGAACGAGTCATGGATCACATCTTGTCCTCGGCTCTTTGTACTATCTGTCGGACCTCCTTAGATACATTCACATAAGAAAAAAAAACGCATTGTCTCATGAATGTCACTTATTTATTCAACTCCATTCCCTTTGTTTACTGGACTCCCATCATTTCCCACCAATGTTTCAACGCCCCACAAGGCCCTCATCAACTTGAGCTTCACCTAGGTTTCCCGTATATGATTCTGGAGACTCTCGAATTCGCTCTGCCAAATCCGGCAGCGAACTGGGGCAAACACGAACTCACAGCATGAGTGCGAGGCTGTTTTTCTTTGAAGTCGACCCTCTTCCCGGATCCTGTGCCCCTGCTGATATGCTGGACAAGCTTGAGGCGGAGGACGCTAACGATCTTGATACCTGCCGCACCCTCTCCGCAATGGATCTCGCCATGAATTCTGCGCCGTTGGAGGAGTGGGCGGTCGATGATTTTGCTTTACGCCTCTTCGACATGCTAGGCTATACATATCGCAATCTCTCTGTACGCATCCGAAAGGACACCGAGGTTGTCATCTGTGGAACGTCCATGCATGCAACAGCGGATGTATGCCTGTTGATGAGTCGAGTCTAAATTATTCTCTTAACTCAGGAGGACAAGCGGCAGTTGGAGGAAAGGAGAGATGCAGAGTCTATTGCTGTGTTTCGGAGCAACAACATTCTGGCTGGTCTACCTACTCTCCAGCAGCGTCTAATTGTCGTGGTTGGCACCGCACCTGTGGTTTACAAGATTCTTGTTACGAAGGAGTTGGCAGATGGTTCATGTTCGGCATCTTTTCCGCTACACCCACTGTTGTCCATTTCCATGTCCCTTCCGTTCCTCGCCCTTATCGTCTCTTGAGCGAGGGCATGGAACCTTTGGACAACCATCGCATCGTACTTCGCTGTTATGAGGCTTTAAAGAGGTCAATCATTCCACACTAAGCCATTATTTGAGCTGATACATTGTATGGCCGACTCGAACATATAAAACCTTCTTTTTCCAGTCACTTATATGGATGTGTATTCACTTCGCTAGAGTGGTTCCCAGGGTTGGTTTTGGCCATCCTCTGTTCCGTTTTCCCCACATATTTTCTGCTAGGCCAATATTTCGGCTTGGCCAGGGCCTCGCACTCAGTTAGCGAGGTCATCTCGTTTACTGGAAAATCAAGCCGCGGATGGTCTGGCGGACCGTCCAGCAGACTCAACACCTCTTTGAAGCAACACACAGCAATAGCCTGCATAGGCTTTCCACGTGGGTGACCACTCCTACCAAAACAATTATGGAAGGGGTTAATTGTGCAAGCTTTGGCTCTGGGTGTGCCCTTTGCCATTGTCGGCCCAGTGTTTTGTAATGCCAAAGCCACGAAGGCGCAGCTGATGTGGTGACCGTGGCCTGGTCGACGTGCCAGGTGGCATGGGAGAAGGGTGTGGTTGTCGGGGATGGTGGGGGATGTCACAGAACCGTCACTGAACAGGCTGGTACTACAGCAAGTCTGCCGGACAGTCCGGCGGACGGTCTGGGCTTGATATTTCTCATAAACGAGATTTCCTGCGGTTAGCGTATGTTCCATAGATTCCGTATGGCAACGTTTACATTCGCTCCATTCCTGGTACTCAGGTGCAAAGCCTAGCTCTTGCCAGTCGGTCCCAACCATGTACGCATCATGGAAGGTTATCCAGAGGAAATATCTTGCTCGACTCGATATATCTTTGTGTCTGATCGCCTTCCAGATACTTCCCTCTGAAGGCTCAATTCCAGATACTCGTTTTGCCTCAGTCTTGGCCTTTCGCAGGTTAATTTCGGTCCGTCTCCTCTTTCTCCATTTTTCGTGATCGTATGGCTTTATAGCATAAAATTGTGTCATTTTGCTCGGTTTTGCACCAGTTAGTTTTGATCTGGGCGGTATTTCCAGAGTATCAGGTGTGTTGTCTTTCTCGCACTGTTTAGAGCTAGAATCTTCTCTTGCTCTTCCAATTTTTGGGTGTTCATTTTTGGTATTTGGGCGTTTGATTTTTTGACTTTTTCCCTCTCTGGTGGCTACGGTCGCCTGGATAACTTGAAGGTTCCTAATCCCTATATAACCGGTATCTTCCATTTTCTCTAGTTTTTCGTCAGCAGTGATTCTGTTGATTTTAATTTACAATACAGGTGGAGTGGGTTCTCATAATCAGATCTTCAAGTTTAACTTCTGGTAGGTCACCTGTAGCTTGCGTTTGACTCATAGGGTCTGGAATGCAGATCGCTTGGTTTCTTGGGCTATCATTCTCGAAGACTGTCTGGATTCCTTCGCTTGGGTCTCTTCTTTGAGGTAATAGATTTGTGGTTTGTTCTTCTGTAAAGATTTGAATTTTTTTTAATTCGCCTGTAATCTTCAACCCTTTGGAACTTAGTGCCAGTGGGTTGACTCTCCGTCGCAAATTTCTGAGTTCCATTTCGGAAAAGCTTTTAGTGTGTCTTCGGCTTTTTTAAAACAGACAAACAGACAGGCGGATCTCCTAACCTTTGTTGTCTCCTTCAATTTCTTGGTTAAGCTACCCCATCATCTTCAAGAAATGGTGATACGGATTACACCCCCGGATCTCTCGGACGCTGTGACAAGCAGGGGCCACCGGCATTGTGCCATCAATAAAACAAAGAAAGAATGCATATGGCAATGTTTAATATTTTCGGGAAAAGCGTTTAGTTTGATCTGGCTCATTCAGCCTCCGCCGCCACCGTGGCCTCCTGTGGCCTGGAGGTTGCAGTTCCCAACACATGATATTCAAACTTTCTTTTCCTGGAATTCAAGTGTGCATTGTCCTCATAATATACTATATAAACCCCCCACGGCATCAACAGTTGCCCACATCTTCTAAGAATTCACTGTTGTTTATTCTTTTTGTCTTTGCCATTTTTTCTCACCAACCTCTACTAAACATCCTCTGTGACGATGTCTTATCTCAACTCCTCGAGCTTCTACCCTGTTGACGAGTTTGCCTTCGACTACCATCTGGCTATGGATCAAGATTCAGCGCCGACCCGTTTTTTGGGGGACAACTCAATCTCCTTCCAGTCGACTGTCTTCTCGGGCCTGGATTCCACCGGCGTATTATTTCCTGGCGACCCTCCTCATTTTTCTATGGATGCAACAAACCACCAAGAGCCTTCTGGCCAGGTGCCTTACGATTCTATTGGCTTTCTTGAGGAAACCCGCCGCCACATTGGAATCCTTCCACCTTCGGCGGCCGACTATGTACCTGCTACATCTCAGCGTTCTAACGCTAAAATACCCACCCAAGACGCCTACCGGAAGGACGTCAACAGGTACACAGATAAACACGGAAAGCCGCCTCACCTTGGTGCCTTCGTTCGAGAAGACTTCGGTTTCCGGTGCGTATATATCGCTATCCGTTTCATAACCTAATGCCTACGCTTCTATGTTTACTTTTGCCTTGAAGACCTGTTGCGGGTTCCAAGTCCAACCACGTTCCTTCCTATATTCCACCCACTCCCGTTCTAAAACCATTTGACCCCCTTTCCCATTCATCAGCTGTTACTGTACCTTCCGACCATACCCCAGTCAATCCTGCCACTTCGAAGAAGCAAATTCATTTCAGAGACCTCGTAATGGTGAAAGACCCGAAAGTAACCCATGCAATGGATGCTGCGACCCAGAAGAGACACCTTCAGCCTGTTGTTCACCAAACCAATACTTTTTTATGTACTCGGCCTGGATGCGGCAAGGCCTACGCCCACTTTGACTCGTTAAAACGGCACATGAAAACATGTTGGAGTAACTGACCAATGTCTATTGCGTTCACCTTTCCTCCGTAAATATCCCACTCGTTTGTCTTTACAGCGTTGCTTTTATTTTTCAATACCATTGTTTCTCTTTTCTATTTATGTGGGTCAGTACCAGTACATAGCAACGTGTTATATTTTATGAATTCATGCTTTATAACATTGATAACCTTGCGGAAGCTAAGAATAGTCTTTCGTTGGAGTAGAGCGGAGAACGATTTCTAATTTTTTCTCACACGCCACCCCTGCCAGGACTTAGCGTCACTGGATAACAAAACAAAACGATATATCCTTGTTGCCCGTCTATCCAAGTAGAACGCAATTTCGAAATCCATCTTCTATAACCCTCAATTCATATACAACTCAGTGAGTAATATTCTACAATTTATAGCTCTCAATTTACTGCATTTAATTTCACTGCTCATCCATGTTTCCTCATTTTTTTCACGCAACGGGTCAAGCAAATTATATAAAACTGATTTTTTTTTAAACAAACAGTTTTTTTATATATATATATAAGATGGATAATTCCATGCAGACACCCACTGCTCAGAGCAACCATCCGTTCTCAGCGGACCCTAATGTTAACCACAACCATGGCAATCCGATGGCTGGCGTCGACCAGCAACAGCAAAATCATCAAATGGGCCAGCAGATGCCCATGAATCCTGATGGAAGCCCAGTAAAACGACGGCCTGGAAGGCCCAAAGGCAGTACAAAGAAGAATTTGCTGGCTGGGTCACCTGTGCCACCAAAAATCAAGAGGCCTGTCGGCAGACCTCGGAAGGATGGGTACCCAGCTGGGTCAGTTGGATCACAGAGGGCGAAGAGAGAGCGAACACAGGCACCACCTGTAGGTGCTTTTTTAGGAATTTTCGGGTAGTAATCTAGTTATTAATGCTAGTGGAAATAGTTGCAGTACCCTAGCGGATCGTTAACCGGCGTTGGCTATCCGGCAATGGGTTATGGACTCTCTATCAGTGCACCTGTGCCCACACCGTCTAATTGCCAGATCGACCCCAGTTTGGACAGGGATGAATGGGCTGAGCTAGCCCGCAACAATCCCAATGCATTCCTTGCTACTCTACTCTCCTCCCTCGCAGCTCCCAACCCCGTTTCTAGTGCAGGTCCCACGGTTGAAGAAGCATTCAAATCACACCTCGTGTCTTTGGCACCTAATCCTACACAAATGCAACCGATTCCTTCGCTTTATTCTATTCTCAAAACATTTTGGCTGCCTTCTTCCCCCTCATATTTCTCGCTGACTGCATCGGCGTCGACGGCTCGTACCCCTTCTGAGCACCGGTTCCTGTATTGGGATCCGCAGCCTTTGGTGTTTAACGGCATCGCATGTCCCAGCTGCTCCGCACCGTTGACGAACAAGGGCAGGATTAGCTCGGGTCCGATCAAGATCTACGACATCGAAAAACCATTCTTCGTCGTTGGATGTGAATACATTTGCCAGACGCCGCAATGCATTGCTGCCACCTCTCCGGAGGGGCGGAAATTTGCGAGCACCGATTCCTCCATCCTCCGTAGTCTTCCTGTACGCCTCAAAGACGAGTTTCCCGCAAAATTGATGTACAACGATACAGATGCGGGCAGTGGGCCGAATATCTGGAATTGGAAGGCTTTAGGTATATCGTTGAGCTTGTGGAACATGGTGCATGGGTGTTTACGCGTCGGGTTGAAGAAGGATGTGATTTTGCATCTGATACAGTCAATTCAGGCAGGTGCGCCGGATATGCTGGAGCCAACTCAAGGTCCAAGTAAGGAGGGCGATAAGAAAATGGAGGAGGAGGAAGACGAGGAAGACGATGAGATGCAGGATGATGAGCAGCAGCAGCAACAACAACAACAAAAGGTGTCAATTAGTGTAACACCTGCACCAGCACCTGTTCCGGATCTTCCTTCCGGACCTGACGTGCGTTATCCTTGCATATCTGATCTTTTCTCTGTTTATTGACCATGAATTAAAAAGAACTTTGCCGATGCATACGGTGACGCTTGGAAAGAAAACACAGCGGTCTCGACTATTACCGACACCTCCAAGCAAACCCCTGTAACCACACCTGCGCCTCCCCCAGTTCCAGTTGTTCAAGCTCCTCAGACGAATCCAGTTACCCAGAGCAATCCGACACACAATTACAGCTCGTATGCCACCTATCCGTTTCCTCCATACCCATACCTACCTCAACAGATCGTGAATGACATGGTTTCTATGGTTTCACCTCAACAGCATCCTGTAACTGCCAATAACAGTGCTGGACCTTCGACTTCTAACCTGAATGGTAGGTCTTGATTCATCTGCCTTGGTATTGGAAGCAATCCTTCATTAACACCGATTGTTGGCGCTCAAGAAGTGGCGCATAGCAAAAGAAGCCCTCGACATTGTTGTAAATGTGGCTCGCAAGATTGTAAAGGGAAGGGTGGACGTTCTTTCTGTATGAATGGGTGCCAAGATTGTGGGAAGTTGGAGTGTAAGGGGAGAAATAGTCGAAGGCCTGATAAGAAGTGCTCTGAAGGTTGGTCTTAATTATTTGTTTTCTAGTTGTATTCCTTTCTATCTTGTCTTTCTCGAGTTCGTTTGATGTTATGTAGCATTTGTGTATTTTATTGTAAAGTACCCTTATTATTGCTTTTTTTTTTTCTGGCTGTCGATCCCGAAGAAATATCTATAAATGGTCACCCGAATTTGGCTTCGCTTCCGATAAGCTCGTTAGTGCATCAATCGAACTTCTAGCTGTCATGCATCATGTGCCACCAAAAAAAATACAATAAAAAATAAAATAAAATAAAACCTCTTTCTCAAACCATCATCATCACCTCAAAAAAAGGAACATGCCTTCTCGCGAAATCATTAATATCCAGGTTAGTCTTGTCCTCAGTATGTTTACATCAATGGAGCCGATATCTGATGAACAATCAATCATATTACAGGCTGGTCAAGCTGGCAACCAGGTATAATATACTCTCGATATCCTGGCATGTAAACTCAAATATCTCTCTTGTGATAGGTCGGGGAGGCATTCTGGCAGATGCTCCTTGCTGAGCATGGGTTAGACATGTCTGGGGTAAGCGCAAGCGCAGCATGGACGATGAAGCCATCATCCCCTTTTGACGCATCCCTTTTCTCATGTTCGAGCACGTGCTGACCGCCATACTTTCTTCGCAATTAGGCGTACCATGGAAAGGACCCATTACAACTTCAAAGGGTAGAGACACGAATCAGCTTTCCGATATCCAAGTACGACTACTGACCACTGTTGTATCTGGTCACGAACAGGCTGGAGTATACTTTGACGAAGTAGTAGGAAACGTAGGAATTGGTGCTACGAGATATGTACCACGGAGCGTTCAAGTGGATTTGGAAGCTGGCGTCTGCAATAAGGTGTGCAGAGACGTTTCATCTGAGAGGGTTTCTAGGCTGATACTATGTTGTTGAAAGCTTCGGAGTGGCATTCTTGGAGCTCTCTTTCGTCCTGATACATATCTAACCTCAAATTCCGGAGCTGGTAACAATTGGGCAAAAGGATGTGAGTACTTAGTATTGTAGATTGGGTATCGCGGATTGACTATATTCATAGATTATACTGAAGGTATCAACATCTGGTACATTGGCATTTCCGTGATTCTCTAATCTATTTCTGCAGGCGCCGAGCTAGTTGACTCCATCCTTGTACGTTTTTGCATTAACACGTCATGTCATCTTTCCCAATCTAACTCGGCTTATATTTTTTCTTTCCTTAGGACATCGTTCGAAGACAAGCAGAAGCGTGTGATGCCCTACAGGGTTTCCAGATTCTTCATTCATTGGGTGGTGGGACCGGTGCAGGATTGGGAAGTCTCATGCTCTCAAAACTCCGCGAGGTATGTGCGGACACTGGGTAGATTTCAAACAAATACCCTTATCATCTCATTACTTCAGGAATTTCCAGATCGGATGATTGCTACTTTCTCTGTTTTACCCTCGCCGAAGGTAAGCAGTCGAAATTTTTACCAGCACAGACTAACTTGACAATGATGGTATTCTATATATAGGTCTCCGAGACCGTTGTTGAGGTATGAGCTCACTGCAGTTTACGCGGATCTCCCCGTTTTGACGGCACTCATCTAGCCATATAATGCTATGCTCTCTGTCCATCAACTGGTCGATAACGGCGATCTAACCATCTGCATTGACAATGAAGCTTTGTGCGTGTGTTTAGTTCCTGAGTCCACTCGGATCACTGACGCGTTGTTGAGCAGGTATGACATCTGTGTCCGCACCTTGAAAGTTAAGAGCCCTGCGTTTCCAGATTTGAACGGCGTATGTCATTCTAAGAATAATTCGGACCTGTTTGCTGACATGACGGGTCAATCCTCTTCAGTTAATTGCCCGTGTGATGTGCGGTGTTAGCACAAGTCTGCGTTTCCCTGGACAATTGAATGGGTCAGTGCTCTCGCCATAGTCGTTTTTACAGGGTCGCTGAGATCGTGAAAATACAGCGACCTCAGAAAATTGGGAATGAACCTGATCCCTTTCCCTCGTGTAAGCATGACATCGAAGCACTTCGTGCAAATTGATGAATGCTGATGCACTCTCCATTATCTAGCTGCACTTTTTGATGCCCAGTTATGCACCCTTCTATGATCCAAATGCGAAGCATTTCGAGAAAAACTCTGTATCCGAGTTGACGAAAGCGTGCGTTTGATTCTTGAACTCCACCCCTCTTGTATTGATCTCCACATAACAGTCTATTCGACCGCAAGAACTTACTCGTGGCGTGTGACCCTAGCTTTGGGTAAGCCCCTGCCCGCAGCCAAGATCAACAGGCTAAACTCTTTTTCTCAGTCGTTACCTCACAGCGGCTACGATTTTCCGTGGTGATATCTCATCTCGAGAAGTAAGTGCCTCGGAGAGCTCTACCAAAGAACATGATGACATTCGTCCTTTTTACCTAGGCTGAAGTATGTCCCTTTGTGGCCATGCTTTTCCCTATTTGCGGTTTGCTCAATATGATCGCTGCGTTGGCTTGTTGTGTTGCTAGGTCGCAGTACATGACCTCCAGATGAAAAATTCGCAACACTTCGTGGAGTACGTAGACAGTTCGTTTGGTGGGCCAAGCAGCTAACTTGTTTCATTTCGTGAAGGTGGATTCCTGACAATGTGTCTGTCTCACTTGTCAGAGTCCCTCCTGTTGGACAGACTCAGGTATACCGTCATGCTATTCTCAACTCACAGAAATCAACCTTTGTTTCTTTCATCCTTTTTTTAGTCCGCTACTGCGCTTGCCAACTCTACTGCCATTCAGGAACTGTTTAAGCGCACTCTTGTTGGGGTACGTATAATCCATTTCGGAATCGAGCTGGTCTGATGTCAGTTCATAACTTTAGTTCTCGGCCATGTACAAAAGACGTGCATTCTTGCATTGGTGAGAAATAGCTGGTCACTGTCTGATTGTACATGGTACTGATTGACGTTGGTTCTACAAGGTACACTGGAGAAGGCATGGATCTTATGGAGTTCACGGAGGCCGAGAGCAACATTCACGATCTTATGTAAGCTCTTTCCTCTAAAACACTTGGTGCATGTTCTGCGCTCATCACTGCGTTCCCTATGGCAGCGCTGAATATCAACAGGTAAGTACCGCACCATGTATCTCTTCAGACTGCTAACTTAGTTCTTTACGTCTTAATAGTACCAAGAGGCAACGAACGAGGTAGAGCACGAAGATGTGGAATACGAGGAGGAAGCCTCTGTCGCCCAATAATATTACGTCCATGAGTCGTGACTGGCAGAATGCTCTAGCAGGATTACTTTATATGCGCGTTTTTCTTCTTTAACTTATTGCATAGATTTTGATTTTACATAATGTTCACATTTCTATTTTTTTTTTAATAATTTCTCTTGGTTGCGATTTTGCTGGCATAGTATACGACGCCCGTTGCAATCACATCACCTCTTACTCTGCTCTCAAGTGATCTGTTTGAGGTTATCCTCGTTGGGCATAAGTTTTCTTCTTCCTCTCAACTTGACAATTTTTTGTCAGTGCTGCTTTTCTGTTACCTCGGTCCCAGCACCTCCTTGCCCTCGGGATCCATTTGCGATGATCTTCAACAGCATCTGAAGGTCAAGATTGAGCTCATGATCGTCAGACGAAGTTGAACAATGATGTAAGCTTCGCTCTATCATCCCCGATTTCGACTTGACTTTCGTGCTTGAGCGCCGTCAACTTTTGATCCTACGTCGAAAGCAGCCTTGGCAAAGGAAAATGCCAATGATTGAACCTCTTGACAATTGACTCAGACGCACTCTCGGAGGGGTCGTATTACGGAGTATGCCCTCCACCCCATCTGAGGAGATCCTCAAGCCCTCGAATTAACCCTTAGCCAGGCTGAGAAGAAACAGAAGCCTACCAAGGGCAAAGAAAACAAGCAACCCGAGGGAAAACGGAACGTGAAATGAACAGCAAATCCACCACTCCGTAAGTCCCAACGTCATGTCTGCGCATGAAACAATGGCGATTTTGGCCTGTCTAGCAGGTCTAAAACAAAATACCATTTACTACACAGACCATCTCCTCACTGTCATCGAGGAGAAACGTCGCTATCAACAGGCATATGGGTCCTCCAAGGATCCTTAGCACCACTGTCAACACAGGTAGTCAGGCCGTTGCAGATCTATATGCTGAGGTTGCGGAAGCGGTATTCGTCACCCTGGTCTACCTTTGTAAAGGATGATATTCCTTCTTTTGTGGAAGGGTCAGCAGCCATGTCAGCCAGTGAGTAAGGCCACAGTTTTTAAGGAAACTGGTGTTCTTACACGGTCATACAGCTCAAGAAGGCATATTGAAAACATAGAGATTCCCTTGGTGCAACAGGTCGAGCATTGATTGAGAACAGGAGAGAAGATGAGGTCATCGCAGGTAGGGAGCTCGAAAACATGTGGGGTATGCTTCTATCTCTTTTGTGGTTACTGATACTCTGATCTATAGCTGCCTCTAAGACCCAATTTTTTTGGTACCAACGAATGAATGAACTTCTCGGTACCAACCCTGAAGGAGACTACACTCGTGTCTCAATATCCTATTTTCCTTCAGCTGGGATGTTGAACTTCTGCGGTACTTCCGTGGCCGCCGCTCTCTCCGCTTTTTCCTGAAATGAGCCCAGGTCGAGTCGCTCTCAACCATGAGCAGAAAGTAGCTTTGGATGCATGGACTCTTCTCTACCTCTTTCCCTGTGAAACGCGAGCTGATTGATTCTCCCTGGGCACACGCTTCATGGCACCGTTGAAAGGGGATGCAAATAAAGGAGTATACGCCTGTCTGATCCATACCTACTAGTACGTGTTTACAGATATTCAAGTTCTCTTGTCAACTCGGAAAATCAAACCTAGCTTTTGAAATCTATCTCACGAAGCGTAGTGACAAACAAAGCGAGAAAGCGTCTACATGACTACTTCTTAGCCTTACAAATGGTGGTCACATTTGATGGATTACCAGGTCTCCCCGCCCTTCAAGCTACTTTCTACGATCCTGATTGTCCTCTTCGGCTATTCTTATCTTGATCGTATATTCCAGCTCAAGGGGACATTGTCGATAATGGCTATGTAAGCTATCTCAGCAATTGTTTTTTATACAATCACTGTCGCCCACTCTATGCATAGCCTTCAATTGGAGATTGCAACTATTACTACCAACCTTCCCAAAGGTTGGTGCACGTCGTGTTTAATCTGGCAGGAAGATATACTCAGACTTCCATGAGAAGATCCGGGCGGGCGCCTTTTCATATGTCGAATTTCTCTCGTGGTCATAATCGACCTTATAGAGTAGTCTGGGCCCGCACGACAATTAAAGGAGACACGAAACCTCTCGCAGATGAAACAGACTCAGCATTGTGGGAGCCACCCTACAAGATGGAAAATGCAAGTGAAGCAGTTGTCGACGGCAGAATGAGAGGCCAAACACAACCTTCGCATCCCTTTACGGTATATCTTTCTTTACCAGTTTATAAAGTTTATAAGTATCTCGTCCATCGGCGTCTAATGCCAACTGTACGACACCCTGGTATAATGTTTCCATCACCAGTATCTCAAACAGTATGATATCAACATATGGTCACACCTCCATGTTCGACTGACTCGACTCCGCCTCACTTGTTGGACTGTCTTGTCTCTCGATACTCGTCTCGACAAGAAAGCTGACCATGACGAGATTATCATAGATCAAGCCGTTAAGTGTGTCGAGGGTGAGCTGGGAAGGCCAGATGGTGAGACGAATAAATGAGATTCGAGTGTCACCTCGACAGCCGTTTCTAGCGAAGATGCAGTCATGAATATCATAGATGCAACAACAAGGACGAGGAAGTGTTTATATGAAACAACAATGTGATATCGTGACAGACTCTTTATACGGAGTAGCCTCAAGCTCCCCGAAAGTTCAAGTTCCTAAGAAAGATATAAAAGCAGAAACATTTTACTCGCTGTGGCCAGAAAATACTGACAAGGACAATCGCTAAAACTTGCGGCGGTAGGGATGTAAGTCTTCAAGCACCAATATGAACGAACATGATCCAGCGTTCCAAAGGCGCATAGTTTTTCCTCATGGCCCGAATAGCTACGTTGAGCGCCTCCGCTGAGTCTCTGAAGTCTACCTTATTTCCAGGATTGCGGAACATATACTTGTAAAATTCCTTTGAAATACTCGGTCCATCTTCGTCTTCCA
>Ga0193742_1000728_pt1 | contig 21063 bp, 17 predicted proteins | sample L2c1metaG_FD_165511 | JGI IMG/M metagenome (GOLD analysis project Ga0193742, IMG submission 165511) | Soil microbial communities from a riparian zone of the East river system, Colorado, United States - L2c1 | ecosystem: Environmental > Terrestrial > Soil > Riparian zone | place: USA: East River... | reverse complement strand
AACAGGGTTGTATCTATGTCCGCGATGCATTCACAGGCATAGAGCGATTGCTCGTCGATCCGTCGGCTGAAGGGCCATTTGTCTCCGTCGGAATCCATCGAATCTCGTCGGACGGATCCCTACTTGCCTATGAGTGCGGGCATGGGGGGGGAAGATAGGAAGTCGATTCAAATTGTTAATGTGGAGACGGGGGCCACGCTACCCAGGAGGGTCGAGAGAGGTGACGCCCGCGGCTTCTCCTTCTCGCCAAACAAGCGAGGCTTCTTCTACTGCCAAGAACTCTCGGCAGAGGCAGAGGAACATACGATACGGTTTCGGTCCTTCGACGATCCAGATACAGAGCAGGTGCTGTTTAGCGTTGCACGGTCGCGTGAGAGTCGCCTGGCTCTTATAGCGGACTCCATTCATCTTGGCGCGGTCTGGGTGCACGAGGTTGACGGCAGATCGGTCGCAGATTGTTGGATGGCTAAGGGGGAGGATCCGTCCAAATGGAATGAGGTCTTCGCGAATAGATCACTACCGTTCGGGGCCATCCTCAAGGACGGACGACTCTTTGGGGTCAGCTATGCGAATGCTGGCAACGGAAAGCTAGTAGAAATTAGCCGCGATGGACACGAAATACGCACGATCGTTCCCGACCAAGGAGCTATGGTTACGCAATTCATGATGGTCGGCGATGAAGGGTTCCATTGCGAAGTTTGAGTGAGCATATTTGGTAAGGTAAGGGGATGCCGATTACCGCTGCTCAGCCGTTCAAGGGACGCCAGTATGCAGGAGAAATCATTCTGACAGCGGTGCGTTGGTATTTGCGATATCCACTGGCTTACGAGCATGTGGCCGAATTGTTAAAGGAACGGGGACTTGCCGTGGATGCCAGCTGCATCTGGCGCTGGGTGCAAGCATACGCAGCGGAGTTGAACAAGCGGTGTCGCCCACATCTAAAGGCGACAAGCAAGAGTTATCGCTTAGATGAAACCTATATCAAGGTGAAGGGCCAGGAGAGGTATCTTTATCGAGCCGTGGACTCCACAGGGCAGACCATCGATTTCCTGCTCACCGCCAAACGAGATGCGGCTGCCGCCAAGCGATTCTTTCGCAGGGTATTTCGCTCTTCTTGTAATCCCATACCGCGGGTCATCAATGTTGATAAGAATCCAGCTTACCCAGCTGCGATCAGAGCACTAAAACGCGAAGGCACATTACCGCGCCGAGTGCGGCTGCGACAACGCAAATACCTCAATAACATCATCGAGCAGGACCATCGGGTGGTGAAGAAGCGTACGTGGCTAGCAAAGGGCTACGGTTCCTTTCAGGGTGCATGGCGAACACTGGAAGGAATTGAAACGGTGAACATGATTCGGAAGGGGCGAGTGAGGTGGGTGGCAAAGGACGATGTCAGGGCTCAAGCTCGCTTCGTGGCGAACCTGTTCGGTATCACTGCCTAGAAATTTCTATCCCATTCAGCACTGTTCCGCTCTCGACCTCTGCTCAATCAAACTTCGCAACGAAACCCTTCGGAGATGCCGGTCGAGCCACGCTGCTACACTACAGCTTGTGTCTTGCAGAAACAACGAGACACAGAGATTCATTCCCGCCACGGAGAAAAAAATACGAATCAAAAGGAACGGCGCCGTACTTCCGGCGCCGTTCGTTCAGGTAGTTGTTGGAACTAGTGCTGTATGCTCTGGCGGTGAGCACGCATACTTGCCTGCACCGCTGGAGTCAAGTTGACCGCGCTTTGCGACGTATATCCATCAGTTAGCGTCTTCATGAATGCCACGATATCGTCTTCGTCTGAGTCCGACAGTCCCAGATTTCCGATCGTGGTGTCTTCGTTTGCAGTGACCTCAGCCTGAGGCCAGCAGGTCTTCTTCACATTCGGATCATTAGCCGTCGGGCACTTTGTATCGCGCGTGTTATAGAAGTGCACGACTTCTTTCAGGCTCTTCAGGTATCCGTTGTGCATATATGACTTTACGAAGCCGGGATAGGGCCTCAGGTCGACATTGCGCAGCGTGGGCACCTGCACCTTGCCATCGAACTGCGGAGCTAACGGTATCCAGGATTGGTCAGGAACCGGCGTCCCTTGCGCTCCGCTTAGAAACGCTCCCACTCCCAGATCCACAAATGCCAGACCTTGGGGATTCGCAACGAAGCCATGCTGATCCGGCTTGTTTTCGTGGTAGAACGGAAGGTCCAGATTTTTCGGCAGACCGAGATTTGATGAGGTGAAATCGGTGAACAGTGGTGCAGCGTCCGCCACTGATCCGCCAGTAGCTCCGTTGGCATTTCCGGTCAGATGGCAGGTGTTGCACTTTCCCTGGCCGTTGAATAATTCATAGCCATGCTGCTCCTGCGGGGTGAGCGTAGCCTGGCCGGCCAGAAAGGCATCGAATTTCGATGAAAAGGCATTGACACCGGGTGAAGCCTCATACGCCGCGATGGCCAAGGCAAATTGATCGGACACGGCGTTTGCACGGTTCCTGTCCTCGGTGCTGAGGCTCAACTGCGACCCCACACCATTCTTGCCGACCGGAGTGCTGCAGGTCTTTTCTGCGTCTGCTGGAAATTGAATGGATTGCAGCGACGCCCCCCACACCTTAACGAACAGAGAGGCATATTTCCCCTGCGATAACCGGTACGCAACGCATGCGCTGTCCGGCAGACCCATTTCTACAGGATTGGTTGGCGGCCCCTGGGACTGTTCCGCCGCAGCGCTCTGAAGCCTCGCTCCGGTAGCCCGCATATCCCAGAAATTTCCTCCGTAGAAGTCTTGCTGAGTTGCGTTGAAATGCAGGATGGGAGCCAATGTTGCATAGCCATAGCTCTGCGGCTTACGGGGGCCGAATCGACCCTGCACTGATCCGGGGTAGGCAACCGTCGTCAGATTTAGAATCTGGCTCGGTCCGGTGTAGCCAGTCGTCGGCGTATGGCAGGTGCTGCAAGATTCATTTCTACCCACAGAAAGCGTTTTGTCGAATATCTCCAGCTTTCCCAGTGTCTGAATCTGGTGGATCGAATCCAGGTTAGTGTTGAGAAGCTGTAATGCCTGCTTCTCGATCTGTTCGTTGGCATGGTTTGCCTGTTCGAGTTCGGCCATCGCTCCAGGCGGCAGGAAGTTCGCCGCAGATGCGCTTTCTGACGATAGAACTGCCTCTTCCTGCTCCGGCTTTGCGTAAACAGACCGGACGACAGCAAGAAGAGATGCGGAAACAACAAGAGCCGCCGCAACAGCGGCCCAGGAGGGGAGTCCTTGCTTCCTTTTGTGGTGCATCAGCACCCTCTCTTTCTATGGTTGATTGTGAATTAAAGCGCACAGAGTCCTCGGACCGCAGCCTTCTTCACAACTACGCAAAGAAAGCATCCGCCATAGGCACGTCAGACAGATATGTATCAATTCGGCTTATTCTTTCTTCGTGCAAGGAACACACGGTCGCCAAATGTTGGTCGAGTACAAGGTCGCCGCGTTTTGCTGTGTTGTTGAGTGAGAGCGCGAAGCCGAATTGCCCATATAGCATATGTTTGAGGCCAAAGTTCAGCCCATAGCTCGTTATGATCTGACAACGAGCTATGACAGTGTCTACTCCATGTGCTTCCCCGGAGATTCGGCTTGAGCCCGGAAGGCTCCAAACGATATCAGGGGCCATGATGGTGCGCATCAGTTCCCAATCGTGTGAGCGCAAGGCGGTCAGAAACTTCTCTCCGATTTCTTGTTTCATCGGTTCTGTCAGCATCAGTTTTCTTCTCCATATAATTGGCACGTTTCGCCATAGTCAAAACTTATGAACTGTATTGCCATTGATGGGGTCACCACACCAAACGTCATTTTTCGAGTTCATGCAACAATGCAATAAAGGGTACAACTGGCAGCCAGAGCGCGGTCGAGCGCGATCGACTGAAGAGGTCCGACTTCATGCTTGTGCCCTAAGATGTATTTACCTATGGCCTTTGCAACGTCGGCACGACATGTCGTGCTTGCCCGGATGGCCACGGTGTCCGCTAATTCTGCGATCAGTGCCGTTTGCACGCGGTCGAGTTCTGGACGGATCGTTGCAACTAAATCGATCGGTGCGTGAACGGGCGCTCTTCTGGAACGACGCCAATCAGTTAAAAGCGAATACTGAACGACCTTATTAGCCTCTATCTGGGCTTTGAAAAAGTTCGATACCGATGTTGGGTCCAATCCTTTCGAATCGCTGTCCCTAACCGCGCCCGTTATGACCTGTGCCTCGCGAGACACATCCTCAACCGCCGCTCCATTGTCCCACTTCGCTAGTGCTACTTGTTCTGCGATGCGCAATCTGCGCGCCGATGTTTCCACCAGTGGATGAAGCCGGTCGATTGCGTCCTGTCCGCGTGCCGCGCTGGTCCCAATTATTGTGAAAGCAATTACCATCGCCAGCATCCGCTTTCTGAGTTGCATTGTTCTCCATTCTTGGGTCGCGACAAGTCGAGCGAGTCCAGGATAGGTTCTGAGAATGTGATCGACTCGATCCGCAGTTCGTCATCGATCTCGTTCCACAGCCGACAGTCGCTTACCCTGAGTGTGCCGCATGGCTCTTGGCACCGTAATATCTTACTGTGATATCAGCCTTGAGTTACCGCAGTTGAGGTGTGCAGTTGAGCCATCCACTTGCCACCCTGTTTAACCCAGACAGTGGAGGTTAGAGTTTCGCTGGAGAGGTCACGATCGCCAGATGCAGCTTTGATGAGAACATGGGCGATGATAACAGCTGAAGTTGGTGAAAGTGTTTTCACCTGTGCATTTGTGATTTCTATAGAGGAGAAAACGACGCCACTTTGGAGAGAACGAATATTTTGCTCCTTGGTCCAGAGATTTCCACTGAACTGAATATAAAGATAGTCGGGGAGAAGCAGCTCTTGAAGGGCGTCTACGTCGGGTTTGGGACCAAGAAAGGTGGCATATACTTTATTCTCACAAGCGAGGATTTCTTTGTCGAGATTCTCTGTTTCCGAGTCTACCGTTTTCAGTGTCGAGCTCATTGATTGATCCTGTGAATTAAAATGTGGCATGCTGAGGACGTTCTGTGTATTTAGAACACATGATCTATCGCTTTATTCCTCAATGCACGAGAACTGACGTATTTCAATCCGATACTCCCCTTGATTCATAGATTCCTCCGCTGACTTTACTCTTCGATCAGATTGAGGGTCGACGGATGAACTTATTTCCCAGTATGACTATTTGGCGCAGCACATGCTTTCAGAAAGGGATCAAACTTCTATCAAATGAACTTAAGTTCGTGCTGCGCGTTGTACGGAATGCTCTCTCTACCTCCGTTCGTCTGTGCTCATCCCACTTCTGCGACCAGTAGTCATGGAATTAATAGCGGTCTTCATACTGCGGGGCGAGCGGGGAACTTATTTGGAATAAAACACAGGATTGCGGTATTGATGTGGTAAGTAGCTACACGATGAGCAAGATGTCATTGCATGTTTCGTTGCAACTACGGGTGTGTTCCATCGCGAGGTTACCGTGATCTCCTATCTAAGCGTCGAAATGGTTGAAGCCCTAATGTCAATAGGTAGCTCCTCCAAACCCAAGTCACAGACTCCTTCTACCCGCCCGCTGCGGCAAGTTAAGAAAAGGAGCGACTTGCGCGGTTACTGCAAGATATGAACCGAGATCTTCCGCGTCGCGCCCTGCATTTCCTTCTCAGTCGGATTTAAGCGCCCTGATTCGCACAGCAGTATCGCGGCGAAAGAGGCAGAATCGCTCGGTCTTCGCCGTTTCGAGATCAGGGCTACTGCCAATGCCTTCAAGGCAGTCCTCGATCGCCGCAAGACCCGAAAATCACCATGGTCAGATGGTTGGCCGATGATTAGCTTGGAAATTGTCGAGAAAATCATTGATTGCGGTGTAGTCGGGCTTGTATCGACTGACACCGAAGGAGAAACATTATTTGCGAGCGATGGCAGAGCTCGGACCTGGGCCTCATCGTTCAGGTGATATTGCTACCCTTCTCGAAAAACCAACAAACTCATTGGGACCACTTCGTGCGAGCTTGATTATCAAAGGCATGATCTGGAGTCCGAACCACGGCGATACTGCCTTCACGGTGCCCCTATTCGACGAGTTCATGAAAAGAATCATGCCGGGAGATGACTGGTAGTGATTAGCAGGTTGATGGTTACAGTAACTTCGGAACTTGGGCAGACGAGGCCTGCGAAGGCCGCAGCTGACCGCTAGAGAGGAAGCAGAGAGGGCTCACACTTGAATACTGTCTACATCATTGCTTCGGACCTGACATTGCGTGCATCACCCGAAGCAAACGGCTTCCTCGAAGCGATTCATCAGGCGTTGCAGGAATTCATCGGCGTAACCATTTTGCGGACGCTGAGCCCTCTGCTGATGATAGAGCCTGACGTCAGCGATGCTGTGGTGTGGAAATTTCAGAAGAGGTGCGCTATGTTGTCGATACAGATTGGCGCCTAGCAGCTCGATCGCGGTCCCGCCATCAAGCCAACAGCGGATAAGAGTATGGCCTCACCATCACCTTCTGATCTTCTCTGGATAATCGGGTTTACGCCCCAGGGGCAGTGGATTGTGCCGATCGTGCGCGCGGCTGTTAGAGCCGAGTGGGCGGCGGCCCAACAAATCGCACGAGCACAGCTGGAGACGAAGCCTTAGCACGCGAACTCATGGAATCTGCAATAGCGCAGACACATGAATATCTCGCAGACCGGCTTCAGGTCACTGTCGACGAAGCCCGAAAGATACTCAATCTTCACTATCGCAACGGCGTGAGAAGGCACAAACGGGTTAACTCCAGGCTCGTTCTACGCGGAACCGGAATCGAACTTGAGAGCTTGGCTCCGTTTCCGATATCTTCTGCTGATAGAGTCGATGCGCACCTAGATGTGGATACAGTACTTCGCGATACGCTAGCGGATCTGCGCTACGCGCTCCTGGCGAGGTATGGAGCCCGACGTCGATGGGACGAGGTCGCAGCAGAGCTGAGCAGATCAAAAGATTCTCTCCGCATGGCGAGTAAGCGTGAACTTGATCGTCTCCGCTCGAAGTTGGGAACCAATAAGAACGGAAGTAAATCGGGACCCCGGTGATACGACACATGGAAGGGCACAGTGGTCAATTTTCAGGATTTTCTGGAAGACGACGACAATGATACGGCTCTCTTTGAGCGTCTTCAGGAGCAGGTACTCAAGAATTGTCCAAACCCGGAGCGAGTTGGATGCCCTTCACATGCCACTCTTGAAGCCTTCGTCGAATCTCCTGCGGGAGTTACGCTTGAAGATCTAAATGAACTGCACATTCTCAAATGTGCCGAGTGTACTCGCGATTTGATAGAACTCCGGCGCAAACGAGAGAGTCGAAATCCCGACACAATCTAACCTGCATTCTCAAAAACATTGAGTCGGTGTCGCGTCTTCGAGCGCAGACGCGGCATTCGAACGCTGTCTGGATCCCACAGACACACGCGCGCAAGGCGGCTACGTGTCGATAAGGCCACTAACGTCGAGGCCGCGCAGCCAAGAAATTATCGCTACAGCGAATGCTCGGAAGGCACTGTCGATTCCGAGATCGTGTTGTCAAGAGAGCAATGAGCTGCGATCCGTTTAGGCGCGTGACCCGAGTGCCTTAAAACTTTTGTTGCAAGTGTCGTTTTTGACACAGACCTAGATGAGAAGTTGTTATGTCCCTCAAGGCTGCTCACTCTTGAAATGGGAATTGCTCTCGCAAAGTATCGCCAACGCAGAGATGCGGATGCCAAGACGGGCGCGAGACAGATCTCATGAGGGTTTGGCCCATGACGTTCTCTCTTGATCCGAGAATATCTGGAAGATCCGCTTTGTGCATTGATCGTGACGCGGCGTGATCAGACCATCCTTACGAGCGTTGAACACCAAGCGCTCGCAGTGATTAGAGACATTCGGAGCCAGATTGCCGCGGGCACAATCTCCGAAAAACTCAACACACCCGCACGCCTTGCATATCATGTGATTACGCTTTATCACGGACATGCGCAGCTTCGGATGTCGAGGTTCACGTCCGAACTCGGTGTGTCGATGAGAACTTTGCAGCGATCCTTTCGACAGGTCTTTCGGACGTCCATGAAGAGCTATCAGATCGATAGACGGTTGAGGTTCGCTCAATATCTCTTGTCTATCGATCCAGAGGTAAAAATGAGCGTCATCGCTAAACACTTGGGCTATGACGATCCGAACGTCTTTGAACGTTTCTTCCGTAATCATGCCGATGCTAGTCCGCATGCGTGGAGTGCGGCCGAGCAGGCTCCTCGCCTTCAAAGAGGCAACGGGACTGGCGACTCGAACGACTAGCATGTTTGTGCACGCCGCCTTCGATTCCACAGGTCAGGCATAGCAAGCAGACCTCAAAAGATTGTCGCATTCTGCAATACGGTTTCGATTGCACACTGACCCAACCGATGTCAGACTCTCTTTCACTGACCGGTTGAGGCGAATATGCTGGGCGCAGATTAACCGTCTATCGATCAACGCAGGCATCTGCGCTTCTCTGTCGACGTCGGTCCGAGTCATGTTATTCGGATTGCAAGCCACCTAACTCCAACCAAAGGATGACTGCGATGGTGTCTCAAACACCCAACCTAAAGGCCATTGTCAGCGAGGACGGAGCTGTGATTCTCGATATCGAGCGTGATTTAATGTCAACGCTCAATCCTACCGGAGCCTACGTCTGGCAAGGATTGCAGCGGGGAGAAACCATCGAGACGATGATTGCAAATCTTGCACGCGAGACTGGCGAAGACCACCTACTCGTCGAACGCGACGTGCGAGAGTTCGTTGAAGAACTTCAGCGGAAGCAACTCATGCCGCGCTGACCCGGAGAGCAGCAATGCCAGCAGAGGAAACTTTTGAAGAAACGGTCGAGTACTTGGTGGCTCTTGTATTACCCGAGTCGCGTGAGGTGTTGGCGATCCGCGACCTTGATGGTTACCGCCTGCCTGCTGTCGACATCGCGACATGGTCGAGACCAGCCGAGCAGTTGCAGCGAGCGATCAAAGAGAGATGGGGCGTGTCCGGCATCGTTCTTGATTTTCTACAATCGCTGGATAGCTCTCAAGCATGCGCTGTTGTTGAAGTTCTCGTTCGGAATGGAGCGTGCGAGCTTCAGCCGATCGAAGCGAACAAGCTGCACACCTCCGCGCTCAATGAGCAGCGGCGCGAGCAACTTATGTCTGTGTTGGCAGGCAGGCGCCGCTCTGGTGGCGTCTTCTCGCAGATCGGCTGGATCGATGAAGCCATCTTGTGGCTGGAGTCGGAGACGGGAACAAAGATTGCGTCGAAGCAGACCATCGATCAGTACAACGCTGGTGACGGTTTCACGCTGGTTCATTTCCGAACGCAGGATGGTCGGGACTACTGGCTGAAGGCTACGGGCGTCCCGAACGCGCATGAACCTGAGATCACACGGGTCCTCTCGGATCTCTGCGGAGACTATCTTCCCCAGTTCATATCATCTAGGCCTGAGTGGAATGCCTGGCTCATGTCCGGAGAAGCAGCAGCCTTGGCAGAATGGCCACAGGAGCCGTTTCAGCTCTTCACATTGCTGGAGAGTGCCGTGGAGTCGATGGCCCAACTCCAGTTAAGAACGCGAGGTCACGGCTTCAAGCTCTTGAATGCGGGCGCATTTGACCAGGGGATGCAGACCTTTCTGCGACGCTCTCCCGAAGTCTTCGAATATCTTCAGGAATCAATGAGCCTTCAGACCTCAATGAAGGCACATAAGCTCGACAAAACACGGCTACTCGAGTTGAGCGCGATCTTCGATCAGACGTGCGAACGCATGGAATCCCTCGGTATCGGTGAAAGTATCGTCCATGGAGACCTGAATAACGGCAATATTCTGACAGGTATCGGTCATTGTCAGTTCATCGACTGGTGTGAGGCGTATCTCGGAAATCCTTTGGTGAGCCTTCAACATCTACTACTGCTCAACAGAATTAGTAGTGGGGAACTTAGGGACTCTATCAACGAGATCCTCAAAAACCGATACCTGGATTTATGGTCTGCGGACTGTGACCCCGAGTTGCTGCGGGAAGGACTCGTATACATGCCAATGCTTGCCATCGCCTCGACATTGTATGGAAGAGGGGATTGGCTGGATTCACCTCTTCGTCATGATTCACGCCGTCGATCTTATGCGCGGAGCCTTGCACGTTATATGGACCGCGCATCTCGCGAGCCGGCGTTTGTGGAGGCCCTATGTCTCTGACTGACTCGCCTCTCGCCCCTGTTGAGGAGATGATTCATGGAGTATTGGTCCGCGACCCGTACCGTTGGCTGGAAGATCGTAGCCTACCAGAAACGGAAGAGTGGATCCGTGGGCAACAGAGACGTTGTGACGAATACTTTGCGGCATGCGAAGACCTGACGGCAATTAGAGAGCGCGTACGCGCGTACCTCGATGTCGAGATAGTCGACCAGCCGACGAAGGTTGGTGATCGCTATTTTTACCGCCGTCGCGATCGAAGCCAGGAACAGGGTTGCATCTATGTGCGTGAAGGCTCGGACGGCGAGGAACGATTGCTTGTTGATCCTTCGCCGTTCGGTCAGTACGCTTCTGTAGGCATTCACTGGATTTCGCCAGACGGCGCACTACTGGCTTACGAGTTCAAGCAGGGGGGCGGCGACCGGAAGTCTCTGTATACCGTCGATGTGACAACCGGACTTACGCTGCCGGATGTGATCGAAACTGGATACGCGAGAGGCTTCGCATTTACTTTGGATCGCAGAGGTATTATTTACTGCCAAGAACGACCCGAGATACCAGAAGACCACTGTGTACGCTTACATCTCTTCGAGGGAACTGAAGCGGACCAGGTGTGTTTCAGTGTGCCCCGTACTCACGGGAGTCGTCTGGTTCTTGCCGGTGATGACACACATCTGGCCGCGATTCACGTACACAGAATAGATAACAGAGATGTCGTCGATTTCTGGATTGCCATAAAGAATCGGCCCGATAGTTGGCACTGCGTCTTTGTGAATCGTCCCCAGCCATTCGGTCCGATCCTGAAACATGGTCGGATCTTCGCGCTTAGCTACGACGAGTCTCCGAACGGCCAGTTGATCGAGTTGAACCACTCCGGCAAAATCCTTCGGATCGTTACCGCCGAGCAGGACACGATGATTCGTCAAGCTGTCATTGCCGGCAACTGTGTCATCGTTAACTATATCGATGAACTGACACCCTCTCTCGTTCGCTGGAGTCTAGAGGGCAAGAGGGTCGAGAGTTTGCGTGTTCCTATAGACGGCACCATTCAGTTGTTGCCAATCAGGTCCGACGATGCTGGGAGCATTTTCTATACCTACGAGTCATTCACCCAACCTCTCTCGATCTTTGAACACAATATCTCGTCTGGATGGACTCGTCCTTGGCATCTTCGGGAACACCCCATCTTACCTGCGAATCTGGACGTGCGAACGACAGCGTACAGATCAAAGGATGGCACAAGAATTCCCCTGACGTTGCTGACACAAAATAGAGCGCATTCTCCGGAACGGGGTCCTGTGATCATGACAGGATATGGCGGTTTTGGCGTACCGGTGACACCGCGGTTCTCTGTGCTCGTAGCGATCATGATGGGAATGGGGGCCGCCTTTGCTCTCCCAAATATCCGCGGGGGAGGAGAGTTTGGGAAGGACTGGCACGATGCCGCGCGTGGAAGGACTCGCCAAGTAGCGTTCGATGACTTCATTGCAGCCGCAGAATGGCTCTTCAGTGAAGGAATCACGACTTCTGGTCAGCTTGCGATCTTTGGTGGCTCGAATTCCGGATTGCTAGTAGGCGCCGTGATGACGCAGAGGCCAGAGCTATTTCGAGCAGTTCTTTGCATCGCGCCCCTTTTGGATATGGTTCGATATGAGCAGTTCGACCAGTCTGCGAAGTGGCGGCACGAATACGGAACTGCAGACGACGCAGAGGACTTCGCGGCCCTTTACTCTTATTCGCCGTATCACGATATCGACGACAAGGTGAACTATCCATCCATTCTATTTGTTACTGGTGATTACGACGATCGCTGCAATCCTGCTCATGTGAGAAAGATGGCCGCTCGACTACAGGAATCCAGTAGTCGACTCGGAACCGTTGTCATCGACTACAGCGAAGAGCGTGGGCACTCCCCAGTGTTGCCTCTATCGATTCGTCTCGATGCTTTGGTGCGACGCATCGCATTTTTATGCCGTGAACTGGGCATTCCCTTTGCCCTTGGAGGTACTGATGAAGCGATCCATACTTGAGAGCTGGCTGCTATTGCTTTATCTAGAATTCGTGATGAGCTGCCGTGGGTTCAAAGCTGTATATGCGATTGTCCGTAAGACGGGGGTTCGTCCAATGCGCACTGTGTGTCCCCCAGACAGTGCTCTCCTCTGCCATGCGATGGATTTTGCATGTGTCTTCTATTTCAAACAGGTGATGTGCCTTCAAAGGTCTGCTGCTACGACGCTTCTGCTACGACGCCACGGTTGGGGAGCAGAGATGGTTACTGGAGCGCAAATTCTTCCGTTCAAGTCCCATGCGTGGGTGGAAATCAAAGGTTCGATTGTGAATGACAAGCCCTACATGCTGGACATTTATCAGGTATTGGAGCGTTGCTGATGAGCATCATATTCGGTGTGAAAAAGCCCGAAGGAGATGAGGTTGCTGAGCGCCAGTTCTTGGATATTGCTCGTGCGACGAGCCGCTGGGCTCCGGATGGAACTTTTGTTCGTGTGAGAAGAAGTGCGGCCATGGGCTTTCAGCCCTATCACACTCACCGACGATCCCACCTTGAATCCCACCCGGTAGTAGATGACTTGGGCAATATGGTCGTCCTGGACGGGCGTTTCGATAACTACAAAGACCTTTGCAACTTACTGGATATCGATGACCGAGATACATCTGATTCTCGCATTGCTTTGGAAGCATTCAGACGGTGGGGTGAAGAATGCTTTTCGAGGATGATCGGAGATTGGGCGATTGTGATATGGGAGCAAGTCACCCGCTCGCTCTACCTTGCAAGAGATCACGCTGGAACACGAACTCTTTATATTGAACGATGTGGCGACAGCGTCTACTGGGGGACATATCTGGAAACGCTTTTTGCCCGCCACAGAACACGAAAGTTGAGCCGCGCATATATCGCCGCCTATCTTTTGGGCCAGCCCTTTGGCAGCCTGACGCCATTTGAAGATATAAGCACCGTCAGCCCAGGTACTTATATTGTCATTCGCTCAAATACAACAATTCAGAAGCGCCATTGGCACAACCCGCATGCCCCACTAGATTACAGAAGCGACAAGGAGTATGAAGAACATTTTCTAGCGCTCTTCCAGCAGTCTGTGGCGCGGCGGACAGGAGAGGGCGCACCGATTCTAGCTCAGCTGAGCGGTGGTATGGATTCCAGTTCTATAGTTTGTGTTTCTGATCAGCTGAGGAAAAACGAAGGGTTATTTTCGCGAGATCTGCTCGATACGATCTCATTTTTCGATGATACGGAACCTGATTGGGACGACAAGCGATATTTCATGGCCGTCGAACGTCACCGAGGAAAGTCCGGAATTCATTTCGACGTGTCCCGTTCTCGTCCTTCCTTCAAGCTAGTAGATGATCCCGCTGCTGAGATGCCTTTGCTTCCCGGCTTCGACGGCAATTCCAAAGAGCGTGAGCGCATCCTCGTCGAGGTGCTCGAACCCTATGGTTATAGGGTGATTCTATCCGGTCTTGGTGGAGATGAACTGTTAGGAGGAGTTCCTACGCCGTTGCCGGAATTGGCTGATAGCCTAGTGGCCGGGAACGTCTCTGAATTGATGCGTCGCGCATTACCGTGGTGCATGGCTCAACGTGTTCCGCTTGTGTCTATGCTCCGCCACACAGTACGTGAGACCCTAGCAACCTATCATCAAGCGCGGGTACACACTGAACAGATTCCACCATGGCTTACACCTTTTTTGAAGCAGCATCCGTTCGATGCGGCTATGGCGAGTAAGCCTAAATACAGGGGAGGGCTACGACCCAGCCAACTCATACAACAAAGAGCATGGGAAATACTTGTGGAGTCTTTACCTTCCCCTCAATTATTTTCTCTCGAGAGAAAAGAGTATAGGTATCCGTATCTAGATCGCGACCTGGTTGAGTTTTTGCTAAGAGTTCCGAGAGATCAACTGGTTCGGCCTGGGAGACGCCGTAGTTTGATGCGACGAGCACTGGTAGGCATCGTTCCGCATTCGATTCTTGAGCGCAGGAGAAAGGCATATATATCGAAATCTGCCATACTCGCAGTTCGTGAGCAGGCCGTTGGAATTGGCGAAGTCGCGAAATGGCTGGATTCCTCGGGTTTTCGGTATATAGACCGAGACGTATACGCCACTTACCTTGATCAAATTCGACACCAAGATATCAGTACTTGGCACATACCCGTGCTGAGAACGGCATTGCTCGGGTTCTGGATGAGGTCACTTACCTCAATGAGAATGGAGCCCTCGCATGCAAACCAAGTTATCACCGTATAGGTGATACAGACATCCAGTTTGGGCTTGCCCTTCTGGATAAATCACAAAAGGAGAAACACTATGCGTTATACAAAACCAACAATTGTATGTTCCCGTTCGGCGGCGTCTTCAGTCTTGGGCGTCGACAAGGCAAACATGAGCCAAGACAATATACCGGGTGGCAATCCGGCATTCCTATCGACTGCCGCCGCATACGAGGCGGATGAGTAAAGCGTTGGTCTGTGTGGAGCACCAAATGAATCCTTGATGCTCCACACACAATCCCTTGCTGTATGCGTCGAACCCTGAGAAAACGTATTGTTCAATGACTTGCGCCGACGGTTGTGTCTCTCATGCTTTTCCATCGTCTATATTGCCCAGGTTCTTCGGGATGGGGCCGTTCATAGTTCAATAGCCAGAAGCAGTACCAATCCAGGTTGCGCTGCATACTAGCCATTCGTGCCCGGGGATGACTCGGTTGATGCTCCTCAAGCGGATAGTAGTACATCTCTACGGGGCTTCCGAGGCGTCCTAAGCCTGCAAACACCTCCCATTTGAGTGCTAGATTGCTGGGGGGAGAGTTGTCATTGTCATACGGAACGCCATTGCCCATCACCTCCATCAACAATGGTGTATGGATCTTCGGCAGGTTGAATGAGATTGAATATTTCTCCCAGTTCTGAAGTGTATCTCCATATGGTGGTCCCCCATACATTGCATCCCACGAATGCAGAAGCCCATCTGAATGGACCATCCAATACTCGCCCAGGCTGTATTGCGTGTTGTCCGCTGCCGTCGCTGCAGCAAAATGAGTTCGGCCGTGTGTCAGAGCGAATTCGGTATACCATCCTGACCGGCTGAACCCGATTATCCCTACTTTATTTGGATCGACCATTCCTTCCTTTGCTAGGTGGTCCACGGCACTATCCCAGACTTCAGCCTGAAACGCCGCTTCAGCTATGTTACCGGGATAGTCTTTGGGATAGTGGGCAACTTCGTCGCTAGTGTGACTGCCGTCTGGCACGATCCGAATGAGATACATGATGCCAGCGTTCGCGATGGGTTGTGGCGCGAACGACGGCTCATGGGTCAATCCGCTGTCGCAGTAGAAGTAAGAGGCTGAAGGGTATGAGTGGATGACAAGAGGATACCGCTCTCCTGGCTTATATCCAGGTGGGATGAAGAGGAGACCAGAGGCATGGAAGCCGGAAGAGGTCATCCAATCAATGTCTTTGATCGATGCAAGAGTCAGATCATCGAGTTGAGGATTCAGCCGTGCAACCGTCCTTGCTGCGGAATTCCCCGGCTGGTAGATGAATAGCTCTGGCGGAATCGCGGGCGTTTCATAGTCTCCGGCAATAAATGAGCCGTTGCATGCAAGCTCGGCATTCTTGAAGAAATGCTGGAGCGGAATCACGGTTCGCTCCATCTCAATCCAATGCCCAGCTTTCAGCTCAAAGCGAGAGACGACATTATCACTTGTGTGAAGGAGCAACTCGTTGTCAGATCTCCAAGATAGAGGACGGGCAAGAATTCCCCCCAACTCTTTCAACACTTCACGAGTCTCACCAGTGAGGACATCCGTCTGAAATAAATGAACGGCATCGGTCGACACCCGATGCTCGTTCACGTCCTGCTTTTCCCATTCGCTATTTACGGGAGAAACAGCGGCAATGATGAATGAAGTGCTGTCTCTAGACCAGAAAGGCACAGTCCATGCCCATGGTCCTTGAAATGGAAGAGTGGTCTGGCCGCTTTTCAGATCTGTGACAGAAGTAATCTCGGCCATTCCTACGCTCGCTATCAGGGCTTTTACCGAGTGGCTCTGCTTCCATACACTTGAAAGTCGACTGGCATTTTCGAGGTAGGTAAGAACCAGCTTCTCTCCATCAGGCGACAGGCTCAGACGGAGATTCAGCACATAGGGCAGTTCCTTGAGGGCTTGTCCCGTAAACGGAGAACGGATATCTAAAGGAGAGGGAGTTGACCACGTGTCTCCTTTCGTTCTGTGCGTAACGAAAACCTGCCGTTTCGGGTAAAGCGCTACTTGTTCTTTCTGAAACGGGATCCTGTACCCATCGGATATCTCGCTCTCCGTTCGCGCCGCGCTGAGGGAAGACTCAGGAATCTCTGTAGCGAAGACGACCGTCTTCCCGTCCCCGGAGATACTGTATTCCGCTATATCCTCAGACCCTTGAACCATCACCTCGGACTTCCCCGAAGGGATGTCGATCCTTTCCAGAACCATATGACCAGCGCTCTTGGCCAAAAGCGTTAGCGCAGATCCATCGGCCAGCCAGTTGAGCCCTGATATGTCCGAGCTGCTGAGTAAGCGAACCGGAGCGCTGTTACTGACCCCAGTTGCCATAAAGAGTTCTACGTCGTTACGATTTGCCTCAAGGTTCGGTGACTGGACAAGGTAAGCAATATCCGATCCTTTTGGATTGATCACGATGGACGAGCGGAAGGCATCGTGGAAGAAGTGGCGAACCTGGACGCAGTCGGCAGGCTCGACTGGACGTCGCTTGTGTTGCTGCACCTGGGATTGGGACGAAACCGGGAACAGCAACAGGCTGATTCCGAACGCAAACAGTCGCTTCATATGCATCGCTTGCCCTTTCCTTAGAACTGAATTTTTAGTGCGAACTGGAGTGAGCGTGGACCGCCTTGCTGATATTGCGCACCCATCGTGGAAAGGCTTTGGTTCAACGTCTGAGTGGCTTGTCCGAAGGTGAGATCAGTCAGCGTGGAGTCGACCAAACCGAAGATGGGATGATTGAACAGATTGAATGCTTCGGCACGGAAGTTCAGAGTGGCTTTATCGCCGAGCGGAAAGCTACGTCGTGCAGCCAGATTGACCTGCGTTTCACCAAAGCCTCGAACAAAGTTTCGTGGCGCGTTGCCGGCACTGCCAGGAGGAGGGAGTTGAAAGGCTCCTTTGTTGATGGACCGTCCACCTGGATATTGAGAACCGTAGAGGTAGATGGCCTGACCTGGAACGACATTGACATTGCCGTAGTAGGCGCTGCCAGTTCCCGGATTCGTAAGATAGTTGCCTCGGAGAGTTACGGGGAAAGCGGTTCGAGCAGTCAGGCGGCCGTCGAGGCCCCAGTTGCCGAGCAACATTCGAGCGCCTGAATTGTGGTAGGTACTCGGAAGATCCCAGCTCATACCCGCCTGCAGACTGTTTCTCACATCGAAGTCTGAGTTTCCCCGGATCGCGGGTAAAGAAGAATCATTCGATGCATAATCCAACGCGTGAGACCACGTGTAAGAAGCGAGCGCCTGAATGCCATGTGCGACGGATCGCTGAAACTGAACCTGAAGTGCCTGATAGTTCGATGTAGTTCCGGTCTGAGCAACATTGATCGTGGAGAAATTGGGATTCAGCGCATGCACCGAGAGCTGGAGCAATTGCAAGAGGCGTCGTCCGTTTGATCCCACATATGAGACGGTGAGGGATTGGGGCTTACCAAGTGCCTGCTGGACGCTCACATTCCATTGAAGCGTGTAGGGCAGTTGCAAGTGCTCCGGAAAGGCCACCACATTGGTGCTGGTATAAGGCGCGGTAACGGAGGGAGTAAATGCAAGCTGTGCTGGCGTGGCGGGAAATGAAAAGCCGGGTTTGATCTGAATCGCAGAGAATCCGAGAAATTGAAACCCCGTCGCTGCAATCTGATTTCCAGTGTCGAAGAAAACGCCACCCCCTGTCCGTACGACCGTTTCCCAACCCGGATCGGTGTGAGCTGTATATGCCAGGCCCAAGCGAGGGGCGAAGTTGTACCAGGTCGTTTTCCAGAGAGGCGTGCCGCGCGGAGCCACTGTAAGCGAACCGGGGTTACCAATATCTCCTTGGACAGTGAACGCCTCATTTCCGTGTTGGTCGGTCGGCGGAGGGTTAAGTTCCCAACGCAGTCCGCCTGAAATGACGAGTCTGGTTGCCACATGCCATTCATCCTGACTGAAGGCGGCTGTCTCGTTGAAGATCGGAGTAGCAGGAAGGATTTTCGAGAGAATTGCAATGTTCGCACTGTTACTCATCACAGTGGACTGGCTTAGAAAAATGCCCGAGACATAGGGAGACGCTGGATGCAGTGGAGATTTGATCCGTCGATAGTCGATCCCGAATTTGATTTGATGTTTGCCCGCGGTGAGGTTCGCGGTATCGACCAGATTCCACTGCCTACCTTGATTGAAATTGTCACCCTCCTGCAACACTGACGAGCCGGTCCCGGAGAACACCATCTGGAAGGCGCTATTTGGATTTCCGGAAGTATCGTTTCCCAGAGAAGTGGCTAAACCAGCTGGAGATGCGCCTCCGAAAGAGTCAATGCTTGTGCGTCCGGTTGAGTCACTGCGCGAATAACCAAGACGAAATTCGTTCGTGAGATGAGCCGACAATTGACTCGTAGCCCCGAGGGTATAAGTCTGAGTATTGAAGCTCGTTTTCGTCAGCGAAGACAACGTGCGTGAAGTTGTGAAGCTTGGGGTATCGCTGAAACGAAAGAACAAGGCGAGGAGCGGTGTGACAGTTTGATCGAAACGCACGCTGCCTGAATCGATCTTGCTCGGAAGCGAAAATGGTTGAATGAACTGTGCAAGCCCACTGGCATAGTCAATTCCGCCTGGAGTCTGTAGGGGATAGGCATTCAGGATCGGTTTCAGAGTAGCAGGCGCATTCTGCCTGAGTGCGGTGTCCGGAACATACTGAATTGACGCTGCCTGCGGCTGTGTGAGTCGGAGCCCTTCATATGAACCGAAAAAATAGAGCGCGTGCTCGCCCACGGCGAACGGTATCAGATGTATCGGGCCGCCGACCGTTCCACCGAAGTCATTTTGACGGAGCGGACTGATCGGCTTGCCATAGTGATTGTTGAACCAGTTATTCGCGTCAAAGTAGTTATTGCGGAGGTAGTCATAGAGACTTCCATGCAAATTGCTTGTTCCTGATCGCGTAGCTAATGTGAACTGCCCGCCCGGAGTACGGCCGTATTCAGCGGAGTACGTCGAGCTCAAAACGCGAAACTCTTGCAGGGCATCTACGGAGATCAGACTCTGAGTTGTCCCAAGAGCCGTCGTAGCCCCTACTCCTCCTCCCGTTGCAGCCTGCGGACCGCCATTTGCAGCACCCGCGCTGATGTTTGCACTGACGCCGTCGACCGTATAGTAGTTGCTCTCGGTTCTCTGTCCATTGACGCTAAAGTCACCTTTGGCACCTGTTGCCTGTGAAGCCTGGGGAGTTTGTGTTGCTACGCCCGGCGTCATGGCTATCAGGTCTTGAAAACTGCGACCATTGAGAGGGATATTTTCTACAAACTTTCGATCGACAACAGTGCTGACGGACGCATTTGTCGTATTGATCGTCGGACCACTCCCGTCAACCGTGACGGTTTGGGCAGCACTCCCGACTTTGAGCGACAACTGAAGGCGTTTGTCATCTCCTACGTTCAGCACAATGTGTTCGACGACCACATCAGCGAAAGCATTTTTCGACACGGTGAGCGAGTAACGCCCTGGCTTGAGGAAGGAGAACGTAGCCGATCCCTCCTTCCCGCTGTCGGCCTGCTGTTCTTGATTAGTGTCGGAATTGCGGAGACGGAGATGCGCGCCCGGGATGACCGCCCCAGAAGAATCTGAAACAGAGACTGAAAGGTTGGCAGTACTTGAATCGGCATGTGCGAGGTTTGGCAGGTACGTCCAGAGAGCCAAGACCGTAATCCAGACAGCAAACCTGAGGAAGGTTCCTTCAATTTTGGGCATACGTCTCCTTGTGGCTTTCGAAAGCCATTTATCGATGAATTGGTGCTACTTGGTGCGGCTTATTGCTGCTGCATGCTGGAGGTGCTGGACTGTGATGACCAGCATTCTCTCCTCGCGTTGCACTTCGGCTAGCTGGTTGAGCAACTCAGCTGGGCTGCCGGGTGCGGATGATGCGTTGGGCGATAACGCGAAGCCCGCCATCAGTAGCCGGTCCAGACGATCAGCACTCTGTTGGAACGCTTCTGATGATGCCGACAACTCCTGAACGGTACTGATGGAAAGTGTTTCGTCGTGAGGCGGAAGGATGGTTCCTGTCTCTCCGGTGAGAGCGTTTGCGATGGAGGTCAACTCCGTTTCGCAGGCAAGCAATGGATGAGCTAGCAATACGAGCCAGAGCTGACGGTCTTGAGTGCTCATTGATGCGAGCTCATTTTGATGGAAGTCTCTCGCTCCGATCTCGCCAATGGTCCAAGCTGCGCGCCGGACTCGAGCACTTTGAGCGATGATTTCTCGCGCCTTCTGCTGAACGCGATCATTTATTTGCGCTTCGGAGAAGCCATGGTCGTCTGTCAGTCCGGTGCGTAGCATGCCTGCTAGGGGAACCTGTTTGTTTTCGACCATGAGGGCCTCCGCGGCCTCAGCCACTGCGGCGCGGTGTGGCGACGATGTCGGCTGATCAGCGGAATGGAGTTCGAGTTTCAGTGACTCTCCACCGGGGAGCGCTCGAAAGGACCGGGCAAGCTCCTGCAGCTTCTGATGTGAAGGCAAGACTCCAGCAATTTTGATCTCGGCGTCTGGGTGTCTTTCAAT
>Ga0193742_1000727_pt1 | contig 21069 bp, 15 predicted proteins | sample L2c1metaG_FD_165511 | JGI IMG/M metagenome (GOLD analysis project Ga0193742, IMG submission 165511) | Soil microbial communities from a riparian zone of the East river system, Colorado, United States - L2c1 | ecosystem: Environmental > Terrestrial > Soil > Riparian zone | place: USA: East River... | reverse complement strand
GATTCAGACAATCCAGTTTTCACCATGTCACGCGGGCCGCCCACTGCATCGTCCCATACGCCTGGGCACGATCAGCGGTTTCCTGGCATGCTGTTGTCCCCTTCACCTTTCGGATCCAAGTAAGCCATCAGGCCCAGAGATCTTCCTCCAATCTCTCCCTACTTAGTAGGGAATATGACAGAGCGCCTCGTGGCGCAGCCACGTCGCAGAACGCGTCACCCAGCCGCTGGGTCGGGTGCCGGTCATCGGCTGGTCCGTCGGGCTTGGCGAGGGCACCGAGCATCGCGTCGAGTTCTTCGGCTGTTTCGGGTTCGATGGTGCCGGTGAAGTGCATGAACCCCGTCTGATCGCGGCGGTAGCGGAACACGTTCTTCGGTGCCGCCAACGCCTCATCCGCAGGCTGGTCCCCGTCCGGGTCGATCCGCGCCAGCAACGTCTCACCATGAGCACGCACCACCGACGGATGAGCCACCCGCGCGGTCTCGACGAGGTGTTTCTCCACGATCACTGGGGTGTCACCCGGCGCCCAGGCCGGGATCTTCTTCACCACGTCCGCGATCGCGTCCACATGATCGGGATCCAGCACGCCGTCACGTAGCGCGTCCCGCACCAACGGCAACACCGCCGGCGTGACATGCCCGGTCGGTGTCAGCACCTCGGCCACCAGACCAGCCTGCGCGATCAGCCGGGACGCCCGACGCGGCGTGATCCGCACCAGATCCGAGACCAGCGCGCTCAAACTCGAATACCCCGCCACACGCGCAACATCGGCTTGGTCCAGTTCGGCGATTATCGTCAATGCGGTGCTGTGAAGTGTCCGTATCTGGGTCATGATCTCGACCAGGTTTTGGGCAAGCTCCGGCAACCTGGGTGGGGTTTCGGCGAAGCTCGACATACCTTTTATTCTACCTGCCGAACCCGATTGTTTCGAACGCACGATCGAGGGAATCTTTGATGACTGACAGCAACGAGGTGATCTCAGCAAGATCGCTGCGGTGGTTCCGACAGAACCCCGACGTCACCGCTGACCGTGGCACGTGAATTGGCCGACTCATACCCACCCGCCTCGAACACAGCCGACTCGCCTGAATCTTATCGTCCGCCCCAGCGGCCATCCCGGCCACGATCGACGACACCGTCGCCCCAGCGTTCGCGCCCGTGGGACCAGGAATCTTCAACCACTCATCGGCCATGTCGGGCAGACCCGCCCGGCGCTGGCCGCCGATCCCGCTCACCACACCCGGTGACCGAATCGTGCCTGAGGGACAAACCGCCGAACGGTCCATTGCCCTGCCCGAAGCCGGGTGGCAGCGTGATGCGGCCGCTGCGCCGCGCCTCACCAGACCGGTGGCCGTGTGGACGGAGCGGGCATGTGATGGAGGTACTCCTGTGCGAAGAGCCCCCTTCCGAGCGTTCGTCACGGCGGCGGTGTGCGTGTCCGCGGCCGGCGTCGGCGCCGTCACCGCGACACCGGCCGCCGCCCAGGACGCGGCGGAAGCCCACTTCGTCGTGCTCGGCCCCGAGCACGGCTCACTGAACAAGACCGAGGCGTCCATCCGCGCCGCGGGCGGCGAGGTGCTGCAGAGCTGGCCGCAGATCGGTGTCGTCATCGCGACGTCGACCAGCGCCGACTTCGCCGCCACGGTGCGGCGCAAGCCGGGCGTCGCGGCCGCGGGCGCGTCCCGCAACCTGGCGGAGCTGGGTGTCGGCGCGGCGGCCGCGCGCAGTGGCGCGGCGGCGCAGCGCGACATGATCGAGCAGATCGAGCAGATCGACGCCGTCGCGGTGCCGGCGGCGAAGGGCGGCGGCGGTCCGGGCGCGGTGGCGCCGGAGCCGCTCGAGGCCAACCAGTGGAGTCTCAAGCAGATCAAGGCCGACCGGGCCAACGCGATCTCCGGCGGCAGCAGGAAGGTGCTCGTCGGCGTGCTGGACTCCGGCATCGACGCGAGCCACCCCGACCTCGCGGCCAACGTGGACGCGTCGAAGTCGGTCGGTTGTGTCAACGAGGGCGTGCCCGACACGTCGCCGGCCGCGTGGGCGCCGACGACCAGCTCGCACGGCACGCACGTCGCCGGCACGATCGCCGCGGCACGCAACGGGATCGGCGTCGCGGGCGTCGCGCCGAACGTGCGGCTGGCGTCGGTGAAGGTCGTCGACGACGACGGGTTCATCTACCCCGAGTACGCCATCTGCGGGTTCATGTGGGCGGCACAGCACCGTATGGACGTCACGAACAACTCCTACTTCATCGACCCGTGGTACCTGTGGTGCAAGAACGACACCGACCAGCGGGCCGTCATCGACGCCGTGCGGCGTGCCGTGGACTACTCCGCGCGCAAGGACGTCGTGAACGTCGCCGCGCTCGGCAACAGCAACTGGGACCTGTCGCACCAGATCACCGACACCGGCAGCCCGAACAACGGGACGCCGGTCGAGCGGACCGTCGGCAACGAGTGCCTCGACCTGCCGGCCGAGCTGCCCGGCGTGGTCGGCGTCTCGGCGGTCGGCCCGGCGCAGAACAAGTCGTACTACTCCAACTACGGGATCATCGAGACGGACGTGACCGCGCCGGGCGGCGACGCCAAGGTGGCCGCGAACACGCCGGACGGCAACGGTCGCATCCTGTCGACGATCGTGGGTGGCGGATACGGCTACTCGCAGGGCACGTCGATGGCGTCGCCGCACGCGACCGGTGTGGTCGCGCTGATCCGCAGCACGCACCAGAACTGGTCGAACGGCCGGGTGACGGAGTCGCTCGGCGGCCGCGCCGACCGGCTGGCCTGCCCGCCCGGCGTGTACGACCCGGACGGCACCGGCGCGTGGCTCGCCACGTGCCAGGGCGGCCCGTCCGGCAAGGGTTTCTACGGCAGCGGTGAGATCGACGCACTGGACGCGGTGACCCGCTGATCCACCGCGCACCGGCGGCCGGGTTTCCGGCCGCCGGTGCGTACTTTCGGGCCGCCGGTTGACATCCGTCGCGCGCTCGGACACCGTCACGGCATGCCGCGTGCCGCACGAAGGATCATCGGTTGGGTCCTGCTCCTGCAGGTCGCGTGGTCACTGCCGCTCGCCGTGTTCATGGGGTACAAGTGGCGGACCGAGACCGGGCCCGACGTCAGCTATCCCTGTGACGGCGGCGCCACCTGCTACAGCGGGCCGACCACGTTCCTGGTCCTGATGCTGGTGTTCGGCGGCGTCGCGCTCCTCTTGCTGCTCGTGTGGGTGGCGCTGGTGGTCCGCTGGCGCCGGCGGGCCGCGGCGCGGTCCCAGCTCATCGCGTCCGGGCTGCGCACCCCCGCTCTGCTCGTCGAGTCCAGCGCCACCGGCACGACCATCAACAACCGCGTCGTGCAGGCGCACACGTTCGAGTCCCGTGCCACCGGCCGGGTGATCCGCGCGGTCGAGCACTCGGCCGCGCACCTGCCGATCGGCACCAGGGCCACGATCGCGTACGACGCGGTGGACCCGACGCGTGCCGCGGTCGTCGACGACCTCGAGAAGCTCGCGACCGCGGCGCACCTCGACTGGGACCAGCTGCGCCGGAACCAGGTAGACGCCATGTTCACCCGCCCGGCGCCCGCCGCCCTGACCGCCATGCGCGACGCGGTGGCCCGCAACCTGGAGACCGCGCTGGCGGAGCTGCGCGCGGAGGTGGCGGCCGGGCGGCTGACCGAGCAGGAGTACGCCGAGCAGCGCGCGCAGTGGCTGCGTCTGCTGGAGACCCGCACGGACCAGCCACTGACCTGACGGCGTCAGCGTTCACACGGTCACCGCATCGAGTGGACTTCCGTTCACGCGTTCGGTGCGGCGGCGTTCGGCGAACCGCTGGTCAGCGGGAACACATGCGGGGTCGGGCATTCGTCGTGTAGCGGACAACACACCTGATCTTCGGGTTACCTGTGGTCATCAGGCCACTGGGCCTCGACCGAATCCACCCCGTATCGCCAGCGCAGCTCACCAGCGAGCGAAGCGAGCCATGAAACGGAGCGCGAATGATCGAGCCCATCCGCCAGGACCTGCCGCCGCCGTCACGCTGGGCGAACCTCCGCCACGACGTGCCCGCCTCACTCGTCGTGTTCCTCGTCGCCGTGCCGCTCTCCATCGGCATCGCGTTCGCGTCCGGGGCGCCCATCGTCGCGGGGCTCGTCGCGGCGGTCGTCGGGGGAGTGGTCGCCGGGGTGCTCGGCGGGTCGCCGCTCCAGGTCAGCGGACCGGCCGCCGGGCTGACCGTGATCGTCGCCGAGACCATCGACCGTTTCGGCTGGACCACCATGTGCGCCATCACCGTGCTGGCCGGCGTCGTCCAGGTGCTGCTCGGGCTCAGCCGCGTCGCGCGGGCCGCGCTCGCCATCTCACCCGCCATCGTGCACGGCATGCTCGCCGGCATCGGCGTCACGATCGTCCTGGCACAGCTGCACATCGTGCTCGGCGGCGACACGAACACCGCGCCCGTCGACAACCTTCTCCAACTCCCGCAACAGATCGCGACCGCACACGGGCCCGCGACGCTCATCGGTCTGCTGACCGTCGGCGTGCTGGTCGTCTGGGGTCGGCTGCCCGCCGCCGTGCGCCGCGTCCCCGGTCCGCTGGCCGCGGTGCTCGCCACGACCGTTCTCGCCGTCGCCACCGGCATGCCGGTCGACCGCGTCGACGTGCCGGAGAACGTGCTGCGGCTCGACTTCGTGCCGACGTTCCCCGACGGCGACTGGACCGCGTTCGCCGTCGCGGTCCTCACCATCGCGGTCGTCGCCAGCGTCGAGAGCCTGCTGTCCGCGGTCGCCGTCGACAAGCTGCACCACGGCCCGCGCGCCGACCTCAACCGCGAGCTGGTCGGCCAGGGCGCGGCCAACATCGTCTCCGGCGGGCTCGGCGGGCTCCCCGTCACGGGCGTGATCGTCCGCAGCGCCACCAGTGTGCGGTCCGGCGCGCGCACCCGCGCCGCCGCCGTCCTGCACGGCGTGTGGATCTTCCTGTTCGTGGCGCTGCTCGCGGGCCTGCTCCGCGACATCCCGCTCGCCGCGCTCGCCGGCCTGCTCGTGTACGTCGGCGCGCGACTCGTCGACCTCGACCACGTCAAGGACGTCCTGCGGCACGGCGACCTGTTGGTGTACCTGGGGACGGCGCTCGGCGTGGTCGCGCTCGACCTGCTCGCCGGCGTGCTCATCGGCGTCGGCGTCGCCGCGCTGCTCACCCTGCGCAGGCTGCTGTGGGCCGGCATCCGCGCCGAACGCGACGGCGACGGCTGGCGGATCGTCGTCGAGGGCGCGCTCGCCGCGCTGTCCATCCCCCGGCTCACCTCGGTGCTCGCGAGCATCCCGCGCGGCAGCGCCGTGACCCTCGAGCTCGTGGTCGACCACCTCGACCACGCCGCGTTCGACACACTGAACTCCTGGCAGCAGGCCCACGAGCGGGCCGGCGGCGCCGTGTTCGTCGACGAGATCGGGCATCCGTGGTTCGCACGCGGCAAGGCGGGCGCGCCGACCGTCCACAAAGCACACGCGCGGCAGACCGTGCCGCGCTGGTTCGCGCCGTGGTCGGAGTGGCAGCGGGCCCAGACCGGCACGCCGACCGTGCCGGCGCAGCGGTCGGCGCCGCCGGACAGCTCGGTCCTGCGCGGCACCGCGGAGTACCAGCGGCGCGTCGCCCGGTTCGTGCAGCCGACGTTGCGCCGCCTCGCCGACGTGCACGCGCCGCAGACGTTGTTCCTCACCTGCGGCGACGCCCGCATCGTGCCGAACGTGATCACCACGAGCGGCCCCGGCGACCTGTTCACCGTGCGCAACATCGGCAACCTGGTGCCGGCCGACCAGGACAACTCGGTCGCCGCCGCGGTCGAGTTCGCAGTCGGGACGCTCGGCGTGCGCGAGGTCGCGGTGTGCGGCCACTCCTCGTGCGGGGCGATGAAGGCGTTGGTCAGCGGGCTGCCGGCCGGCACACCCGCGCTCAGCTCGTGGCTGCGGCACGCCGAACCGAGCCTGCGCCGCGCCGCCACCCACCCGTCGCCGACGGTCGACGGGCGGCCGCCGGCGGCCGAGTGGGACCGGCTCGCGCTGCACAACGTGCTGGCACAGCTGGACCGGCTGCGTGGGCACCCGACCGTGGCAAGGGCCGTGAGCCGGGGGAACCTCCAGCTGATCGGCCTGTACTTCGACGTCGCCGTCGCCAGGATCCATCTGTACGACCCGGACACCGGTGGGTTCCGCGCGGCGGGCGAGCCGGCTGTGGTGGTGAGCTGACGAACGGCCGCCGCCAATCCTGTTGTGTCGTCCGGAGTTCACCCCGCCGACGGTCGCGCGTCGTACGCTGAGGTGCAGTCCACACACCGTAGGCGGACGAACACTCTTCGGAGGCACCTGTGAAAAGACGGAACTTCTTGCGTGCGGCGATGGTCGGCGCCGGCGTCACCGCGTTCGGCAACACGCTCACCCCGTCCGCGATGGCGGCGCCCGCGCAGAACGGGCCGAGTCCGTACGGTCCGCTGCAACCGGCGAACGCCAACGGGATCCAGCTGCCGGCGGGGTTCACGAGCCGCGTCGTCGCCCGTTCCGGGCAGCAGGTCGCCGGCTATACCTGGCACAACGCGCCGGACGGTGGCGCGGTGTTCGCCGACGGCACCGGCTGGATCTACGTGTCGAACTCGGAGATCAACCCAGGCGGCGGCGCGAGCGCGCTGCGGTTCGACGCGAACGGGAACATCACCGGCGCCTACCGGATCCTGTCCGGCACCAGGCAGAACTGCGCGGGCGGCGCGATGCCGTGGCACACGTGGCTGTCCTGCGAGGAGGTCGACCGCGGCTTCGTCTACGAGACCGACCCGTGGGGCGGCCCGTCCACACAGCGGCCCGCCATGGGCCAGTTCACCCACGAGGCCGCGGCCGCCGACCCGGTCCGCCGCGCGATCTACCTGACCGAGGACGCGTCGAACGGCTGCTTCTACCGGTTCGTGCCGACCACGTGGGGCGACCTGTCCGTCGGCACGCTGCAGGCGCTCGTGGCCGGCACCGCGACGTCCGGCGCCTTCACCTGGGCCACAGTGCCCGACCCAGACGGTTCGCCGACCGCGACCAGGAGCCAGGTGTCCGGCGCGAAGCACTTCAACGGCGGCGAGGGACTCCACTACGCCAACGACACCGCGTGGTTCACCACGAAGGGCGACAACCGGGTCTGGCAGGTCAACCTGGCGAACAGCACCTACGAGCTCGCCTACGACGACAGTCTCGTGTCGCCGGGCACCGCGCCGCTGACCGGCGTCGACAACGTCACCGGCTCGACCGCAGGTGACCTGTACGTCGCGGAGGACGGCGGCAACATGGAGATCTGCGTGATCACCCCGGACGACATCGTCGCCCCGTTCCTGCGCGTCACCGGGCAGAGCGGCTCGGAGATCACCGGCCCGGCGTTCACCCCCGCCGGCGACCGGCTGTACCTCTCCTCGCAGCGCGGCACGTCCGGTTCGTCCGGCGGGGGCATCACCTACGAGGTGACCGGGCCGTTCCGGAGGTAACGACTCGTGGGGCCGCGTGGGCCCCGGTCACCGCGCGTGTACCGTGCCGCCGAGTGAGTACCTGCTGACCGCCCGCGTTCGAGCGGGGCGGACTTGGGCGGGAAGGGGCCACGATGCGCGTACTGATCAGCGGAGTCACGTCGGACCTCGGCCGCGCGTTCGCACGGGCCGCGCTCGGCGCCGGGCACGAGGTCGTGGGGGTCGGCGGCAGAGCCGACCGGTACCTGCCGCCGCAGGTGGCGTTGACGGTCGGCGACGCGGCGACCGCCGAGTCGCTCCTGCCGGGGTCCGACGTGGTCGTGCACCTCGCGCCGGTCGAGCGGGAGGTGCCCGAGTCGGGCGGCATCCCGGCCCTGCGCAGGCTCTCGACCGCCGCCGCGCGGCACGGCATCCGGTTCGTGGCGCCGATCGCGCACGGGCCGGACGCGGGCGACGCGGAGCGGGTGGTGCGCGACTCCGGCGCCGAGCACGTGGTCGTGCGGACCGCGCCGCTCGGCGGCCGCCAGCTCGACTGGCAGGCGTGCCGCACGATCGTGACGCTGCTGTCCGCGCCGAAGGACACCCCGTGGCGGCTGCTGCACGCCGACGACCTGGTGCGGTTCCTGCTGCACGCGATCGCGGGGGAGCGGACCGGCGTGGTCGCGCTCGCGGCCGCGGACGTCATCCTGGCCGGGCCGGCCCGTGAGGTTCTGCGCGCGGTCACGCCGACGCCGTCGACGCGCGGCATCGCCGAGTGGCCCCCGATGTCCACTTCGGACCGGAAGAACTCCGGGCGGGAGTGGGGTTTCGAGTGCGGGTGGACGTCGGCGGAGGTGGTCGCCGACCTCGCTCGCGGCGCGCGGGGCCGGCGGCTGGCCAAGGACGGCGCCGGCGATCTCCTTGCCCGGCTGCCGATGCCGGCCGAGGTGCTGCCGAGGCACCGGCAGCCGGCGGACGGGCCGTCGCTCGCGTCGGTCGCGCTGCCGAGCCTGTCCGTCGAGTTCGACGACCGGATCGACCCCCGGTTCCCGGTGTACGGCGGCCACGGCATGGCCGAGCTGTTCCCCGGTCCGCTCACCCCGCTGTCGATCGACCTGCACGCGGCCGGGCTGCGGGCGGCGAACCGGGCGACCGGCCGGCTGATGGGGCTCACCGGCGCGGTCGAGGACGAGTGGGAGAGCCGGGGGCACGCGGTGTTCGGGCACCGGGTGTACGCCGCCGTGTCGACGGGGGTCGCCACGGTGCCGTTCCTGCCCGGCTGGACCGAACAGGCGGTGACCGAGCACGCGGTCGGCCTGGAGTGGGCGGACCTCGACCTGTTCCCGCTCGACCGGCCCACGCTGCCGACCGGGCCACGCAAGCTGGTGGCGAGGATCGCCGCGTGGCAGCGGTTCTTCGGCGTCGTCCGCCGCTACCGGGCGGGTGTGCGGGACTTCGCGGCCACGGCCGTCGCGGAGCACGTGAGCACCGGCGAGCTCGCCGGGCTGACCGACGCGGCACTGGCCGCGCGGGCCCGGCTGCTGCACGACCGGCTGTGCGAGGGCTGGGTGCTGACCACGTTCGGCGGGCTCGTCGCGCACGTCGCCGCGGGGCCGCTGCGCAAGCGCGCCAAGGGCGACACCGCGGCGATGGGGCGCGGCGCGGACGTGGCGAACGAGCAGGTCTTCGGCGAGGTCGCGGCGCTCGCTGCGCTGTTGCGTGCCGACGAGGAGCTGCGGGCACTCGCCGAGTGGGGCGACCTCGAGGCCGTGCGGGTGCGGTTCCCGGAGTTCGGGGCCGCGTTCGACGCGTCGCTCGAACGGGTCGGGCACCGCGGGCCGGGCGAGGCGGAGCTGAGCAGCCGGACGTTCGCGGACCGGCCGGCGCTGGTGTTCGCGGCCGCGGTGAGCGCGGCGCGGAACGTGGCACCCGACCCGGAACCGGTGGTGGAGAAGCCGGCGGAGCCGGCCGAGGCCGAGGAAGGCACGGAAGGCGCGGAGACCACCGAGCCCGGCGAGGCCGCGGACTCCACCGAGTCGACCGAGTCCACTGAGGACATTCCGGAGCCGGAGTCGCCGGTGCGGACGAAGAAGCGCGTGGCCGAGAAGCTCGCCGTCGCCGGGCAGCGGTACCGGGAGCTGGCCGTGGACGCGACCATGCGGTACACCGACGAGCTGCGCAGGCTGGTGCGGGAGTGGGGTCGCAGGCAGGTGCACGCGGGCCGGCTGGTCGACATCGACGACGTCTTCCACCTGACACTGGATGAGCTGCTGGCCCTGCCGGGCGACGTGCTGGCGCGGGTGGAGCGCCGGCGGGTCGACCTCGAGCGGATGCGTGCGGTCCGGATGCCGGCCACAGTGTCCGGCTCGTGGCGTCCGGAGCCGGACGTCGACCCGATGACGGAAGGCAAGCAGCTCAGCGGGATCGGTGTGTCCGACGGCATCGTCGAGGGCGTGGTCCGGGTGGTGTCGGCCGACGCGGACGCCGACGTCGAGCCGGGGGAGATCCTCGTGACCCGGCTCGCCGACGTGGGTCACACGGCGCTGTTCGGACCCGCGGCGGCGGTGGTGACCGACCTCGGCGGCCCGCTCTCGAGGGCGGCCGTCGTCGCGCGGGAGCTCGGCGTGCCGTGCGTGGTGCACACGAAGGACGCGTCGGTCCGGTTGGTCACCGGCGCGTACGTGCGCGTGGACGGCGCGGAAGGCACGGTCGTCGTGCTGTCCCCGGCCCCCGCGACACAGCTCCCGGCCCGCGGCTGACCCTCGACTCGGTCGAAACACCTCGATACGTCGGACCTACTTCCGCACTGTCACCGGTACCAGCGCACCTTCGGTGGCTTGACGGCGGCCAGACATCCGATGTTAACTTCATGTGACTCACGCTCGTGCTCACCTTCACCCCCTGCCTCGGAAGGTGCTCCATGAGGACTACTCGCCTGCTCACGATCGCCGTGCTGGTCGGCTCCGCGCTCTCCGTCGCCCCCGCGGCCGCGTCGCCGACCGACGCCGCGTTCTCGACCGGCTCCGGCACCCTCGACGTCGACTACGCCAGCTACCTCTCCAAACACGACATCGTCTACAACCGGCCCAACACCAACCCCGCCCACGGGCTCACCGTCGGCAACGGCCGAACGGGCGCGATGGCCTGGCAGGCCAACGGGCTCAGCATGCAGGTGTCCAATGTGGACGCATCGCAGCAGACCGCGTTCGGCGCGGGCATGGTCAACCTTGCCACCTCGCCCGCCATGGACTCCGGCTACAGCACCTTCCAGCAGCGCCTTTCCCTGTACGACGGCACGTTGACCACCAAGTACGACAACAACCGCACCGTCACCGTGATGGGCCAGCCCAACTCCGAGGTGATGGGCATCCACGTCGACGACACCCGCGGCGGCGTCTCGAGCATCACCCTCGAGCTGTCACTGTGGGACGTCGCGAACCTCGGCAACAGCGGCGACGTGCCGGACATCAACACCTGGCGCACGGTCTCCAGCTACGCCGACTCGACCGGCGCCGGCATCAGCCGCGGCCAGGCCGACCCGCAGAAGTTCGGCTACACGCTCGCCGCGTCCGTCGAGGGCGCGAACTACACGGCGTCGGTCGTGAACAACAGCCGCGTGCGCCTCACGATCACGCCGACGTCGAGCTACACGATCTGGTTCACCGCCAGCACCCGGCTCAACGCGCCGAGCAACGACTCCGTCAACCAGGCCAAGAGCGCGCTCGCCGCGGTCAAGGCCACCGGCTACGGCACCACACTCAACAACTACCGCAACTGGTGGCACAGCTTCTGGGGCAAGTCGTTCGTCCAGTACGGCGGGCTCGGCGGCGACGCGGACTACATGGAGAACGAGTACTACCTCAGCACCTACATGATCGCGGCCGGCGGGTACGGCAACTACCCGTTCCACTTCATCAACGGAGTGTTCCGCGCGACCGGCGACGCGACGAAATGGAGCAACGCCTACTGGTACTGGAACCAGCGCGACGTCTACAACTCGTTCCTCGCGTCCAACCACGTCGACCTGCTGAACACCTTCAACCGCATGTACAGCAGGAACTACACCGCACTCAAGTCCTACACCCAGACCAGATACGGCATCGACGGGCTGTGGGTGCCCGAGACCATGGGCTGGGACGGCAACGCCCGCGGCACGATCAACAGCGACTACACCAAGAACATCTTCACGACCGGCTACCAGGCCGCGTACAACATGTACCTGCAGTACCGGTACACGAACGACGTCACCTACCTGCGCGACGTCGCGTACCCGTACCTCCGTGAGGTCGCGAAGTTCTACTCCCAGATGCTGTCGGTCGACGGCGCCGGCAAGTACTACATGGCGAACTCGAACTCGCACGAGACGTACTGGAACGTGCGGAACGCGATCACCGACCTCGCCGCGGTGCGGAGCCTGTTCCCGATCGCCATCTCGGTCTCCACGCAGCTCGGGCTGAACGCGGACCTGCGGCCACAGTGGCAGAACATCCTCAACAACCTGGTGCCGTACCCGACCGAGAACGGTGCGTTCGTGCCGCACCAGCCGCCGATCGCGCAGACCCGCAACAACGAGAACGTCGCGTCGGAGCTGATCTGGCCGTACAACATCACCGGCTTCGGCTATCCCGACTACCAGACCGCGGTGAACACGTGGAACGCCAGGCCGTTCCCGTACGGCAACGTGTGGTCCAACGACGCGGTCCAGGCCGCGCGGCTCGGCCTCGGCGACCAGGCCTACAACGGCATGAAGACCATGCTGCAGAAGTACCAGAACTACCCGAACGGTTTCACCAACAACACCAACGGGGTCTTCGAGTACCACGGCGTGCACCTGTCCGCGATGAACGAGTCGTTGCTGCAGTCCTACAACGACAAGATCCGGGTGTTCCCCGCGGCGCCGACCAACTCGTCGTTCGTCGGGAAGTTCACGCTGCTGGCCAAGAACGGCTTCCTGGTGAGCTCCGAACGAGAGGCGAACGAGACGAAGTACGTCGGTCTGCGCAGCCAGTGGGGCGCGACCGCGCGGGTCGTGAACCCGTGGGGCACACAGCAAGTCCGGGTGCGCCGCGCGTCGGACAACGCCATCCTGCTGACGACGACCAGCGCCGAGTTCGAGTTCGCCACGGCCGCCAACACGGTGTACGTGGTGGAGCGCACGGCCAAGCCGCTGACGTCGTACACCACGACGCGCCTGACCGGCACGCAGAACCAGGGCGCGAAGTCGTTGAGCGGCACGGCATCCACGCTGGGGCTCAACGCCACCGCCAGCGGCCTGGTGAACAACACCGCCGGCACCTACGACAGCAACTGGTACCTGACGACGAACCGGGGCTACGGCGACTACAACGACGACACCCACCACAGCACGGTCCTCAACGCGGCCGCGTCGTACACCTTCACCGGCACCGGCCTCCAGTACCTGTCCGAACGCAACGGCGACATGGGCACCGTGGATGTGTACCTGGACAACGTCTTCCAGGCCACGGTGAACCTGAACGTGAGCGGCGCGCGGCAAGTGCAGCAGGTGGTGTGGCAGAAGTCCGGCCTGGTGCGAGGCCAGCACACCATCCGCGTCGTCAACCGCAGCACGTCGGTGGGCATGATCGACGCGTTCCGCATCACCGCGTGACCAGCCGCTAATCCCATCAAAGGGTGACACATGTACCGAACAACCTTGTCCGGCCTTTGTGGCGTCGCGTTGCTGACTGCCTGCGCTCTGTCTGTTCTTCCCCGCAACGACGTTCGCGCGGACGTCGTCGCCACGGCTGATGCCGAGGTGGTTGCCGCGGCTGGTGCCGCAACACCTTTCGTGACGGTCGAAGCCGAAGCCGGGACGCTCGGCGGCGCCGCCCGCAAACGCTCCGTCAGCGCGGGCGCGCCGGCACCGACCGTGGCCACCCTGGAGACCGAAGCCTCGGGCTACGCGCTGGTCGAACTGAAGACCAACGGTGACTCGGTGACAATGCCGAACAGCACGGGCAAGAACGCCAATACCCTGGTGGTTCGCGCCTCGATTCCCGACGCGGCGGCAGGTGGCGGCATCACCGCGACGCTCAACCTGTATGTCAACGGCGCGTTCCGCCAAGCGATCACGCTGAGCTCCAAGCAAGCGTGGAACTACCGCAACGCGACCACCAACCCGGACGACCCCCGCGCCGGCGGGATGCCCTACCGCTTTTACAACGAGTTCCCCGTCCAGGTCACGGGTGCTCCCATCGCCGCGGGTAGCACCATCAAACTCCAGAAGGACGCTGCCAACACGGCCGCCGTCTACGACCTCGACTCCGTTGATCTGGAGAACGTCGGGGCCGCGCTGACCCAACCGGCCAACTCGCTCTCCGTCGTCAGCTATGGCGCGGATCCGAACTTCGTGAAGGATTCGACGGTCGCCATCCAGAACACCGTGAATGCTGCCCGATCGCAGGGACAGTCGGTGTGGATCCCTCAGGGGACATATCTGACGAACAGTCTGGCGTCCACGACGTTGAACTTCACCGGCGTGAAGGTGCAGGGCGCCGGCATGTGGTATTCCACCATCTACCGGAAGGTTCCTCTGCCGGCCAACTCCTGGCGTTCGCAGATCCTGGTGGGTTCGGGCACCACGCTGACAGACCTTCAGATCGACGCCAACGCGATCTGGCGGGGAGTCGGTGGCACCGGCGGTTCGGACTACGGAATCAACGCCAGCGGTGCCGGCGGCTGGCTGGTCGACCGGATCTGGACCCGGCATATCGATGCCAACTGGCTGTCGGGCACCAATGGCATCATTCAGAACAGCCGGACCGCGGATTCCTACGGTGACGGTTTCAACGCGAACAACGGAAACACCCCGAATCCGGACAAGCTCGGTCGCAACATCACGATCCGGAACAACTTCGCCAGGAACACCGGTGACGATTCCTTCGCGACGTACTCCGACGCCGGCGCCAGCGGCACCAACGGCCAGATGACCGGTACGAAGATCCTGAACAACACCGCGATCGCACCATGGTGGGCCAACGGCATCCGGGTCGCCGGCGGGCAGAACGTCGAGGTGCGGGACAACCTGGTGAACAGCGTGTCATCGAACAGCGCTCTGGAGCTCAGCGTGTTCGGCGATACGGGACATCCCTTGCAGTCCGTTACGGTCAGCGGAAATGTCCTGCTCGGCGGCGGCGGCTGGAACGGCGTCCGGCACGGTGTGCGGATCGGCTCTCCGTCCAGCACCTCGCTGTTTCCGACGGCTTACACGAACGTCACCATGAGCAACAACGTCCTGCGCGGCTCCCTTCGTGCGGGCCTCCACATCGATCGAACGCGCGTCAACGCAACGCTGACGAACAACACGATCGACCGTCCGGCAAAGCAGGGAATCTGGATCCCGACGGGAGTCACCGGCACCGGGTCCTTCACGGGCAACACGGTGCAGAACCTGTTCCCGGGCCAGGTCGCGACTCAGAACGACTCACCGGCCACGTTCAAGATCACCAGCTGACGGCACCCGGGCCGGTGCTCCTCCACCATTGAGATCGCGGGGGAGTACCGTCCTCGGGTAGCCGTGATCAACCACGCGAAACCGTACGGGAGCACACGATGTCGAAGCGCACCAGCAAGCGGGCCAGCCGTCGCAAGAAGTCCGCGAACCACGGCAAGCGCCCGAACGGCTCATAACCGCCGGCGGACGTGACGACAGGGCTATCGTCGAGGCATGAGTGCTGATCAGGAACCGGTGATTGACGCCGAGATCGTGGCGGAGAGCACCGAGCTCGAGCCCGCGCCGGTCGTCGTGCCGCCGGGTGACTACACCAACGCCGGGGTGCCCACGTTCGACTACGTGCGGGACCGGATCGAGGGGCAGGTCGCCACCACTGTCGGGGCCGGCGAGCTGGCGGACGCGACGCCGGAGGGCAAGGCGGTCGAGGATCAGTTCGCCGCTCGGGAGAAGGCCGGCCTCGACAAGCTCGAGGAGATCCGGCGCTCCATGCGGAGCGAGTAGGGCTCGGTGTGGCGTTCTGCGGCACGCCGACCCGGTGGCCGCCATCGTCGCCGCAACGGTCAGCTCTCACGGGGGAGCCGGACTCGGAAGGTGGCGCCCTCGCCGGGCGCCGTCGCCACCTCGACCGTGCCGTGGTGCGCCGTGACCAGTGACCACACGATCGCCAGCCCGAGACCGGCGCCGCCGCCGTGGTCGCGGGCCCGGGACGTGTCCGCACGGTAGAAGCGTTCGAAGACGTGCCGTGCCTGTTCCGGCGGTAGGCCGGGCCCGCTGTCGCTGATCTCCAGCACCGAGTCCGTCCCCGCGCTGCCGACCCCGATGCGCACCGCGCTCCCCGCCGGCGTGTGGGCGATCGCGTTGCCCACCAGGTTGCTCACGACCTGCCTCAGCCGCGACTCGTCGGCGTGGACCGGGGCGGCGGCCGGGTCGGGCGCGGCGCCGAGGCCGGTGAGGCGCACCGGACGGGTTGGGTCGAGCGCGCGGACGTCGTGCAGCGCGTCGGCGGCCAGGGTGCGCAGGTCCATCGGCGCGCGGCGCAGGTCCAGACCCCGCTCGTCCAGCGCTGCCAGCAGGAGCAGGTCGTCCACCAGCCCGGTCAGGCGCACCGACTCGCGTTCGATGCGGTCCATCGTCGCGTCGATCTCCGCGCCGCCCATGCGGTACAGCTGCGCGAACCCACTGATGCCGGCGAGCGGGGTGCGCAGCTCGTGGCTCGCGTCGGCGACGAACCGGCGCAGCTGTTCCTCCGACCTGGCCCGCGCGGCCACCGCCGCCTCGATCTGGGCGAGCATCCCGTTGAGCGACGCGGTGAGCCTGCCGACCTCGGTCGCCGGGGCGGCGTCGTCGGGCACCCGCCGGGACAGGTCGCCGCCCGCGATCGCGGCCGCCGTGTCCTCGATGCGCCGCAGCGGCGCCAGCCCGGCCCGCACCCAGAACCACCCGACGCCGGCGAGCAGCACCACCAGCACGCCGCCGAACAGCAGGCACAGCGACAGGACCCGGTTCATCGTCGCGTCCACCTGCGACAGCGCGCCCGCGACCACGACGCTGCCGTCGCCCGAGCGGACCGGCAGCGCGAGCACCCGCCACCCCGGCACCTCGAACGGCCGCCCGTCACGGGACCGCACGGCCGCACTGTCCAATGTGGGCAGTGCGGGCACCTCGGGACCGTGCAACGAAAGGGAGGTGCTGCCGTCCGGTCTCAGGTACGCGAGGTACAGCCCGTCGACCTGTGGGGAGTCGGTCGCCGGCCGCCCGGCCGCGAGCTGGTCGAGCAGCGACCTCGGCACCGCCGACAGCACGCCCGCCGCCATCGCGACCTGCGTGTCCACCCGCTCCACCAACGGTTTCCGCAACGCGACCAGCACCACCGCGTCACTCGCGGCGAGCCCGGCGACGAGCAGCGCCATGGCGATCAGCACCACCCGCGCCCGCAGCGACAGCCGCCTCACCGCGGCCTGCGCAGCACGTACCCGACCCCGCGCACGGTGTGGATCAGCCGCGGCTCGCGGTTGTCGACCTTGCGCCGCAGGTAGCTGATGTAGGACTCGACGATGCTCGCGTCGCCGCCGAAGTCGTAGCGCCACACGTGGTCGAGGATCCGTGCCCGGTCGAGCACGTGGTCCGCGTTCGCCATGAGGAACCGCAGCAGCGTGAACTCGGTGGGGGACAGGGACACCACCGCGCCGGCGCGGGTGACCAGCCGAGCCGCCGGGTCCAGCTCGAGGTCGCCGACGGTCAGCGTCTCGCGGGCCGCGTCGACCGTGCGGCGCAGGATCGCCCGGATCCGCGCGATCAGCTCCTCGAGCCGGAACGGTTTGGTGACGTAGTCGTCGCCACCCGCGGTCAGGCCCGTGACCTTGTCCTCGCCGGCGTCCCGAGCGGTGAGGAACAGCACCGGCACCCCTCGGCCCGGTGCCGCCCCGTCGCGCAGCCGGCGCAACACCTCGAAGCCGTCGAAGTCGGGCAACATCACGTCCAGCACCACGAGATCGGGCGGCCGGCTCGCGGCGATCCGCAGCGCGTCGGCCCCGTTCGAGGTGGCGGACACCGCGAACCCGGCGAACCGCAGGCTCGCGGCCAGCAGCTCCCGCAGTGTCGAGTCGTCCTCCACCACGAGCAGGTTGGCCGTCATGTCCACCGACGATGCCAGTACCGGCCGCCCGCGACGAGCAGGCACGCCACCGAACCGGCCGCGAGCCCCGCACCGGCGGCGACGAGCAGGTCGCCGCGCACGCCGAGGTCGATACCGAACATCCCGGTCCGCAGCTGTACGGCCGCCCCGCCGAGCGCCGCCATCGCGCAGCACACCACGCCCGCCACCCACGGCGTGTGCCAGCCGGCGAACACCGCCACGGCGACCACGAGCGCGGCGGCCACCAGCGCGAGCGGCCACAGCGGCGCGGCGAGCGGCGCCAGGCCGCCCGCGTCGATCGACGGCATCGGCACGTCGGGGCCGTGCACGGTCCACGGCACACCGAGCCCCCTGGTCAGCGCCACGCACAGCAGGTTCGGCGCGGCCAGCACCATCGTGCCGAGCACCCGCGTGCCACCCGCGACCGCGGCGAGCGCGCCGATGACCGTGGCGAGCCCGCACGCGCCGAGCAGCACCACGACCACCGCGCGCACCCGGTCGTGCCACCACATCGCGACCCGCACGCCGAGCACCACGAGCAGCCAGCACAGCCCGCCCAGCAGCGTCGGGCCCACTCCTGGCTCGAGGTCGCCGGACGGCACGAACAGCAGCACCGTCAGGCCGGCGACGAACGCGAGCGCCGCGCCGAGCACCCGTGGCCACGTGGTCAGCACCACCGCGAGCAGTACGGCGCCGACGAGCGAGACACCCAGTGGCAGCACGGAGATCGTGCCCTCGAGGCGGGCCGGACCGACCTCCCTGGTCAGCCGTGCGGAGCCGCCGACCGCGAGCGCCAGCGCGGCCGGGGTCGCCTGCGCGCCGAAGCCCGCGAGCGACACCCCGAGCAGCGCCCACGCGGTCATGCCGACCCACGCCGCGACACCGGCGAGCACCCCGCGCACCATCACGTGTCCCTGGTGCGCAGCAGTGTGTACCCGGCGGCCCCGACGACGGCGACGAACCCGCACAGCAGCCCGAACCCCGGCCACGGGCCGAGCGCGCCGTCGACCGGCAGCACGGCGACGATCTTCTCGCCCGCGGTCGTCGGCCAATAGCGGTTCATCCACTCGGCCCAACTCTCCGGCAGCGCCTGCGCCACGAGCCGCACGAGCAGCGTGATCGAGACCAGTGTGCCGATCGCGCCGGCGGTCGAGCGCAGGATCGTGCCGAGGCCGAGCCCCAGCAGTCCGACCGCCGCCAGGTAGAGCCCGCTGCCGACCACAGCGCGCAGTACGTCCGGCTGGTCGAGCGTCGCGTGCGGCATGCCGGCGTTCGCGAACTGGGACTGTCCGATGAGGAACGACGTGAACCCGATGAGCTGCCCCAGGATCAGGGCGACCACGGCGAACACGACCGCCTTGGCGGCGAGCAGCCTGCCGCGCCGGGGCACGGCGACGACGCTGGGCTGGATCATGCCGGTGGCGTACTCGGCGGTGATCACGAGGACGCCGAGCACGCCGATCGCGAGCTGTGCCACCGTGACGCTGGTGAGGCTGGCGGCGGTCGGGTCCCAGCCGGCGCGGTCGGCCGCCGTCGCCGTGGGGTAGGCCCGGGTCTGCCCCGCCGAGGCCACCGCGCCGATGCCGACGCCGATCAGCACGGTCGCCGCGGCCGTGAACCAGGTGGAGCGCAGGCTGCGGAGCTTGGTCCATTCGGAACGCAGGATGTTCACGCGCGCACCCCGTACTCGACCGCGTCGTTCGTGAGCGCCATGAACACGTCCTCGAGCGAGCCGCGCCGCGGCGTCAGCTCGGCGAGCGCGATCCCTTCCGCCGCCGCGAGCTTGCCGATGTTGCGTGCCGTGAGGCTCCGCACGCGCAGCCCGTCGTCGGCCGGCTCGAGCGTGCCGCCCGCGCGGCGCAGGACGCGGGCGAGCCGGTCCGCCTCGTCGGTGCGCACCACGACGCTCTCCGACCCGTGCTCGCGCAGGAAGTCGTCGATGCCGGTGTCGGCGATGAGCCGGCCCCGACCGATCACGACGAGGTGCTGCGCGGTCACGGCCATCTCGCCCATGAGGTGGCTGGACACGAGCACCGTGCGGCCCTCGGCGGCCATGTCCCGCATGAGGGTCCGGATCCAGCGGATGCCCTCCGGGTCGAGCCCGTTGACGGGTTCGTCGAACATCAGGACCGGCGGGTCGCCGAGCAACGCGGCGGCGATGCCCAGCCGCTGGCTCATCCCGAGCGAGAACGTCCCCGCGCGCTTGCCCGCCACGTCCGCGAGCCCGACGAGCCCGAGCACCTCGTCGACCCTGGCCCTGCCGAGGCCGGCGGTCCGCGCGAGGGCGAGGAGGTGGTTGGCGGCGCTGCGCCCCGGGTGCACGGCGTGCGCGTCGAGCAGCGCGCCGACGGTGTGCAGCGGGCGGGGGAGTCCGGCGTAGGGGTGGCCGTGGACGGTCACCGTGCCGCTGCTCGGCGCGTCCAGACCCAGGATGAGGCGCATGGTCGTGGACTTGCCGGCGCCGTTGGGGCCGAGGAAGCCGGTGACCAGCCCGGCGCGGACGGCCAGGTCGAGCCCGTCGACGGCGAGCTTGTCGCCGTACCGCTTGGTGAGGCCTCGAGCCTCGATGGTGTCGCTCATGCGGCCAGGCTCGCGGCCCGAGGTGACGACTTCCTGGGAACGCCGGGCCGTCCTCGGCGAAGAGGCCGGGGTTCCCAGCGAACTCCCAGGGTCGGGCTACTCCTGGTCGTCCGGGATGGCGTGCACGGCGGCTTCCTCCGCGGACGCGCCCGCGCCGTCGATGCCGATGTCGCGGGCGTAGAGGTATCTGTCGGTGTCGCCACCGGCGCCTTCGTCGTCGGCCACGAGCCGGCCGGCGCGTTCGACGCCGACCTCGCCGTCGTACAGCTCGCCGTCTGTGTCCGACGTGTCGCCGAGGTCGTCGCCGTCGGTGGAGTCGGACACGTCGGGCAGCTCGCGGGACAGCCGCCCGGTCAGCTCCTCGTGTCCGTCGTAGAAGTCCGACGGCTTCTCGGCGGGGGAGTACCCCTCGTCCAGCACGTCCTTCACGCCGCGGTCCACGAGGGTGTCCTCGGGCTCCAGCAGGTCGGACTCGCTGTCGATGTCGTCTCTCATCTCGACCTCCTCGGGATCATGACCCTACGCCCCACACTTGTGCTTGGGTGGACCGACAACGCACACAGCTGTGTGAAGGTGGGTCTGCGGTGGCGGTACGACCGCGTCTGCGCTGGCTGTCGGCCATTCTCGGCCCGCCGCCCGGGCCGCCGGTCGCGCGCTACGCGGATTGACACATAGATCGGATGACCGCGTCGCTCAGTAACTAGAGGGATCAGCAGTACCCTCCGATCGGCCGTATACGTCGGATGTATCTCTCCTTAGAGTCGAGATCGAACCTCGACGAGGAGGAGCGCATGTTCCGACGACTCCGCGTGGTCGCGCTGCTGCTGGCGATCCCGCTCGTGCTCGGCCCGACGTCAGTCGCGGTGGTCGCGGTGGCCGCGCCCGCGGCCGGACCCGGCACCAACTACGCGATCGACG
>Ga0193742_1000726_pt1 | contig 21082 bp, 21 predicted proteins | sample L2c1metaG_FD_165511 | JGI IMG/M metagenome (GOLD analysis project Ga0193742, IMG submission 165511) | Soil microbial communities from a riparian zone of the East river system, Colorado, United States - L2c1 | ecosystem: Environmental > Terrestrial > Soil > Riparian zone | place: USA: East River... | reverse complement strand
AGCGCGACCACGGAGCCGTCGTTCATCGGCGACGACACGATCATCGACTCGGTGCGCCGGGTCGCCGCGCTGCGTGGCCTGGTGCTGGAGGTCCACGTGTTGCCGGAGATCGCACCCGGCCGCGCCGCCGACCGCCGCGAGCTGGCCGCCCTCGCCGAGGCCGCCGTCGACACGGTCCTCATCGCCGACCAGCCAACGCCGGCCGTCAAGGGCACCGCCCTGCCGCGCCCAGTCGCCCACCCAGCCACGTGATGCACTGAAGGCTCCCTTCGCAACGTTCAACGTTGTCAAGGGAGCCTTCACCGCACGGCACGTCAGCCGGCGAGTACGGGACGCAGGGCGTCGGCGAATGCCTGGCCGTAGCCGCCGAAATCCGCTGGACCTCAAGCGTGGTGGAGGTTGCACCATGGGCTCGTGAGCCTGACCGCTGATCCGGACGTCCAGTCGGAGTCGCACTGGAGCCCTCGGTACCGCGCGACCACCATCGGCATGCTGACGCTGGTCGTGATCACCGCGTTCGAGCACCTCGGGGTGAGCACGGCGATGCCGAGGATGATGGCCGAGCTGCACGGCGAGGCGCTGTACTCATGGCCGTTCACCGTGTTCCTCGCCGGCGGCGTGATCGCCACGGTGCTCGGCGGCCGGCTGTGCGACCGGTTCGGCCCCGGCCCCGCGCTGCTGGCCGGGCCGGCGTTGTTCTTCGCCGGTCTCGTGTCGGCCGGGCTCGCCAACGGCATGCCGGTGCTGCTCGTCGGCCGGACCCTGCAGGGTCTCGGGCTCGGCACTCAGACGGTCGCCGTCTACGTGCTCGTCGCGCTGGTGTACCCGGTGCGCAACCGGCCGGCGGTGTTCGGGCTGCTCGCCGCGGCGTGGGTGGTGCCGTCGCTCGTCGGGCCGACGGCCGCCGGTCTGCTCACCGAGCACGTCGGCTGGCGCTGGGTGTTCCTCGGCATCGCGCCGTTCGCCGTGCTCGGCGTGCTGCTCCTGCTGCCGACGGTGCGCACCCTGCCACCGGCGGCCAGGGCCGGCACCCCGGCGCGGCGCGGCCTGCCGCTCGCCGCCGTGGCCACCGCGTTCGGCATCTCCGCACTGAGCTGGGCCGCACAGCACCCGTCTGGCACGGCGCTGCTACTCGCGCTCGCCGGCCTGGCCGCGCTCGTGCCCGCGCTGCGCACGCTGTTGCCGGCCGGCACGCTCACCGCGCGCCCCGGCCTCCCGCTGACCGTGCTGTCCCGCGGCCTGCTCGCCGGCGCGTTCTTCGGCGTCGAGGCATACGTGCCGCTGACGCTCACCGCCGTGCACGGCTACTCGCCCGCGCTGTCCGGGCTGCCGCTGACGCTCGGTGCGATCGGCTGGGCGGCGGCGTCGCACTGGCAGGGCCGGCGGACCGAGGTGCCCAGAGCCGCGCTGATCCGGTTCGGGCTCACCGGCCTCGGCTTCGCGCTCGCCGGTATGGCGCTGGTCGGCGCGGACTGGGGGCTGTCCTGGCTCGCGGTCCCGTTCTGGTTGGTGGCCGGCGCGTCGATGGGCATCGCCTACCCGTCGATCAGCGTGCTCAGCCTGGAGCACGCGGCACCGGACGAGCGCGGGTTCGTCTCGTCCGCCCTGCAGGTGTGCGACATGACGTTCTCCGCGACCATGGTCGGACTCGGCGGCGTGATGCTCACCACGCTCGCGTCGGCCGCGGCGCCGAGCGGCGCCGTCGTTCCGCTGAACCTGCTGCTGGCCGGGCTCGCGCTCGCCGGCGCCCTGCTCGCCGGCCGCAACGTGCGCCGCGCACCGGCCCAGCACACCTGAACTACTCTGGAGGCGCCATGACAACCCTCGCGCAAACCACGGATCACCCGCACCTAAGGGGACCGGGACGCAACTCCGGGGAGGCGGGCTAGCGATGACCACCTACCTCGACCACGCGGCCACCACACCGATGCTGCCGGCGGCGGCGGAGGCGATGGCGGCGTTGCTGACCGGCCCACGGGGCAACGCGTCGTCGCTGCACACCGCGGGCCGGGCCGCGCGCCGCCGGGTCGAGGAGGCCCGTGAGGACATCGCCGAGCAGCTCGGCGCCCGCCCGTCCGAGGTGATCTTCACCGCTGGCGGGACGGAGAGCGACAACCTCGCGCTGAAGGGCTGCTACTTCGCCCGTACCGCGGCGAATCCGGCGCGGCGCCGAGTGCTGGTCTCCGCCGTCGAGCATCACGCCGTGCTCGACGCGGCGGCGTGGCTCGGCGAACACCAGGGCGCCGAGGTGGTGCCGCTGGAGGTCGACGCGTTCGGCCGGGTGCACGACGACACGCTGCGCGCCGCCGTCGCCGGCGACCCCGACACGGTCGCGCTGGTGAGCGTGATGTGGGCGAACAACGAGGTCGGCACGGTCAACCCGGTGGCCGAGCTGGCGGCGACCTGTGCGGAGCACGGCATCCCGTTCCACACCGACGCGGTGCAGGCGCTCGGCGCGCTGCCGGTGGACTTCGCCGCGTCCGGCGCGTCGGCCATGACGCTGACCGGGCACAAGATCGGCGGCCCGTACGGCGGCGGCATGCTGCTGCTCGGCCGCGACGTCGACTGCGTGCCGGTGCTGCACGGCGGCGGACAGGAGCGCGAGGTGCGGTCCGGCACGCTGGACGTGCCCGCGATCGTCGGCACCGCGGCGGCCGTGCGCGTCGCGGTGTCCGCGCGTGCCGAGCGGGCCGCCACGCTCGCGTCGCTACGCGACGACCTGGTGGTCGCGGTGCGCGCCGAGGTGCCCGACGTGGTGCTCAACGGCGACCCCGGTCAGTCCGAAATGGATGGTGGACCGTCGCGGCTGCCCGGCAACGCGCACCTCACCTTCCCCGGCTGCGCCGGCGACAGCCTGCTGATGTTGTTGGACGCCAAGGGAATCGAGTGCTCGACCGGCTCGGCATGCACTGCTGGCGTCGCCCAGCCGAGCCATGTGCTGCTCGCCATGGGCGTGGACCCCAAGCACGCGCGCAGCTCGCTGCGGTTCTCTCTCGGGCACACCTCGACCCGCGCCGACGTGCGCGCCGTCGCCGAGGCGATCGGCCCGGTGGTCGCCAGGGCTCGGAAGGCGGGCCTGGTCGGCCAGCGTCGGACGCGGGTGACGGCGCCATGAAGGTGCTGGCCGCGATGAGCGGTGGGGTGGACTCGGCGGTCGCGGCCGCGCGGGCGGTGGCCGCCGGACACGACGTGACCGGCGTGCATCTGGCCCTGTCGGCGAAGCCAGGAACGCTGCGCACCGGCGCGCGCGGCTGCTGCACGGTGGAGGACGCCGGCGACGCCCGCCGGGTGGCCGACATCCTCGGGATCCCGTTCTACGTCTGGGACTTCGCCGAGCGGTTCACCGAGGACGTGATCGACGACTTCGTCGCGGAGTACGCCGCCGGCCGCACCCCCAATCCGTGCCTGAAGTGCAACGAGCGGATCAAGTTCGCCGCGCTGCTCGACAAGGCGGTCGCGCTCGGCTTCGACGCGGTGGCCACCGGCCACTACGCCCGACTGTCCGTTGTGGACGGTGTGCCGGAGCTGCGGCGCAGCGCGGACGCCGGCAAGGACCAGTCCTACGTGCTCGCCTCGCTGCGTCCGGACCAGCTGCGGCACGCGATGTTCCCGCTCGGCGACTCAGTGAAGGCCGACGTTCGTGCCGAGGCCGCGGCGCGCGGCCTCGCCGTGGCGAACAAGCCGGACAGCCACGACATCTGCTTCATCCCCGACGGCGACACCAGGGGCTTTCTGGCCAAGCGGTTGGGGGAGCGGCCCGGTGAGCTGGTCGACGACGCGACCGGCGCGGTGCTCGGCCGGCACGATGGCGTGCACGGCTTCACCGTCGGCCAGCGGCACGGTCTCGGCCTCAGCGCGCCGGCGCCGGACGGCCGGCCCCGCTACGTGCTGTCGCTGGAGCCGGTGTCCGGCTCGGTCCGGGTCGGCTCGGCGGCGGCGCTCGCGGTGCGCCGGATCGTCGGCGCGCACCCGACGTCACCGTCCGGCGCAGCGCTCGTCGACGGCGCACGCTGCACCGCCCAGGTCCGGGCGCACGGGGACCCGGTGCCCGCCACCGCGTCCATTGTGGACGGTGAACTGGTGGTGTCCGTCGACGGCGACCTGCGCGGCGTAGCCCCCGGCCAGGCGGTGGTCCTCTACGAGCCGGACCCCGCCGGCGACCGCGTCCTCACGAGCGCCACGATCACCACTACCAGCTGACCGACCGCCCAGGCCCAATGCCGCGAAGGGCACCTTCACGGCATTGGGCGTGGCGGGCTGGGGCGCCACATCGGGTACAGCCGGGGACCGGCGTCGGGGAGTTGGATCGGCTCGCCGGTGTCGCGGAAGCCGTGCCGCAGGTACAGCTCGCGGCTGCGCGCCGTGGACGCCTCCAGGTAGGCGGGACGGCGGCGCTCGTCGGCCTCGGCCAGGGTGTGACTGAGCAGCGCGGCGCCGGTGCCCCGGCCGCGGAACGGCGGACGCACGGCCATGGCGGACAGGAACAGATGCGGCTCGTCTGGGTGCACGGCGGCGGTCGCCGCGGCCACCGCGGCGATGCGGCCGCCCACGGTCCCCGGCATGGTCGCCAGCACGGCCGCCTCGGCGTGGATCGGCGCCGCCGTGTCGAGATCGACCCAGATCGCCGTGCCGGTGACCAGGCCGGCGTCGGTCTCGGCGAGCAGCACCTGGCGGGCCCGGATGGCCGGGACGAGCGTCGCGTGGAAGAAGCCGGCCGCGGTCGCCGGGTCGGTCACCGCCCAGGCGTAGACGGCCTCGTCGGTGAACGCCTCGGCACAGGCGGCGACCACCGCGTCGATGTCGGCCTCCTCGGCCTGGCGGAGGGAGAACTCGGTCATGGCTGCGAGTCTGCGTCGCCCGGTGGCGGCCAGCCGAGTGCTTTCGTCACACTGGACCTGTGACGAAACCGGCCTGTGTCGAGTGCGGCGGTGACCTGCCGGCGGTGCGGCGCACCGGCCGCCCGCGCCGCTACTGCACGCGTGCCTGCCAGGCCCGCGCGTACCGGCGGCGCCGCGACCGCGGCCGGACCGCCGTCCCGTACGTCGGTCGTGCCAGCCCACTGGGCGGCGCGGACACGACGGCCGACGCGGTGCTCGCCGCCGCGATCCGGATCGCCGACCGCGGCGGGATCGAGGCCGTCACCGTGCGCGCGGTCGCGGTGCGGGCCGGAGTGTCGCCGGCGACCGCGCACCGGCACGTCGGCAACCGGGACGCACTCGTCGCCGCGATGGTCCACTGTGTACTCACGCCGGCGGTCGAACCCGTTGGCCCGCCACGGGATCGGCTGGCTTCCCTCGCCAGGCAGGAGTGGCAGCGGTACCGGCGGCATCCGTGGCTGGTGGCCGTGCTGGCCAGTACCCGGCCGCCGCTCGTCCCCGCCGTGCTCGCCGGTGTGGACGCGGCCGTGCGAGCGCTCATCGAACACGGTCTCGACCCCGACGACGCGCTGGCCGCCTACCTGGCGCTCAACGGGTACGTGCAGGGCATGGCCCTGCTGCTCGACGCCGAGCGGCGCGAGCGGGCCACGGCCGTGAGCTACCGCGCCTGGTGGGCCGGCGAGGTCGCCAGGCTCGAGCGCACCGGGGCCACCCACCGCCACCCGTGGCTCGCCGGCGCGGCCGCCGGCCTGGCCGCCGACGCCGACGTCACCGCCTGGTTCGAAGCCGGCCTGCGCCGCGTCCTCACCGGCATCCTCACCACACCCTGAACGGTCAACTCACCCGACGGGACTGGTCAACTCGCCCGACGGGAGTGGTGGACATGCCACGCAGCGCTTCGCCGGTGCGCGCCGAGTGCGCCCGGAGCTTCCCGTCGCCACCGCCCTCGACCAGCGCCGGACTGCTCGACGCGGCCGCCGGCAACGCGCGGGAGCAGACGTCCGGGAACTGTGCCGCGCCGCCGGTGGTGCACCCGCCCGCCGGCGCCGGCTGCTCCCACAGCACCTTCCCGGTCGCCGGGTCGAGCACTCTCATGTTTCCAACCGCACCTCAGGGGACCGTGACGCAACTCAGCCACAAGTACGTGACCAACAGCGCCTTCATTCCACAACGTAACCACGCGGGTGAATTCCGGGGAGGGTCTGCTGCCCGACGTGCTCGTCGACAAGGCCACGCGGCATCCCAGCCTGCTGGTCCGGCTGCGCGAGCTGGAGCCCTACGAAGTCGTGTCCAGAGTGGACAGTGGGGATGTCGACGTCGCGTCGCCCAGGACTGGCCGAACGTGCCCGTGGCGGTCCCGGATCGGTTGCACACCAAGGATCTCGGCCGCGACCCGGCGGGCGTGGCGCGACGCCCGTCCGTGAAGTCCTTTGTGGACGCTCTGGTTCGACGGTGGGCGGACCGCGGGTGAGCGACACCCGGGAAATGCCAAACCGGCAGGCTCCGCGCTGTAGGGCGGGAGCCTGCCGGTGACAGGTAACGCATCCCGGGCCGTGGGCCCGGGTCAAATCAGATGACGGTGACGCCGGTGGCCTGCGGGCCCTTCTGGCCCTGACCCACGTCGAACTGCACCCGCTGGTTCTCCTCGAGCGACTTGAAGCCGCCGCCCTGGATCTCCGAGTAGTGCACGAAAACGTCGGCGGTCCCGTCGTCCGGAGCGATGAAGCCAAAGCCCTTTTCGGAGTTGAACCACTTCACGACGCCCTGAGCCATATTTTCTCCTTGACAGTTGGGATGCGGTGCACCGCTGTTACGGCGAACCGGGTTGTCTGCGACGGGACCGCTTCGACCAACCGGGAGAAACGCAAACGCCCGCTACAAATGTTTCGCGAGCGCGCACAAACACGAACACAAAACAACGACCGTTGTAGAGCATACACGGCATCGGCGGCCGCGCCAGCCCGTCCACCCCTGCCGCACGGCGTACGGTGAGGGCAGCGAAACCTTCGCGAGTCTCCCGGTGTGTCCAGCGCCGCTTGATCCGAGTACACGAGGACGAACGGGAGCGGCATGGCGACCACCGACGCGCACGCGATTTCCCCCACCAACGGCCAAGTAGCCACCGACTGCGCGGTGTGTCCCCACCCGAGGGACGAGCACGACAAGATCGCGCTTCGCTACTGCGACGCCACCGCGGCGAGCGGCCACCAGAACCGTGGCTGTGTCTGCCCGAAGGTGCCAAACACCGGCTGACACCAGCGGCGCCGCCGCACTCAGCGAGGGGTCCAGTCGGCGTTGGCGCCGCAGAGGACGAGGCACGGCAGGTCGCCGGGAACGAGGCCGGCGAGCCACGCGGCGAACGGCACGGCACCGGCCGGCTCCACGGCGAGCCGGAACTCCTCCCACAGCCGGTCCATGGCGGCCAGGATCGCGTCGTCGTCGACCAGCGCCGAGGTCACGTCGCGAAGGATCGCGAACGGCAGCTCGCCGACCCTGGTGGCGCCGAGCGCCGACGCGGCGACCGAGTCCACCGTCGCGTCGACCGGCTGGCCGGCGGCCAGCGCGTCGTGCAGCGCACGGCAGTTCGCCGGCTCAACGGCGACCACCGGCCGGCCGCCGGAGCCGAGCACGGTGCCGGCGGCGAAGCCCCCACCGCCAACGGCAACCACCAGAGTGTCCACTTCGGACACATCAGCCACCGCCTCCGCGGCGCAGGTGCCCTGGCCGGCGACCACCAGCGGATCGTTGTACGCGTGCACGTACCGGGTGCCCGGCGCGGCCGCGGCGGCCGTTGCGGCGGCCGCCGCCTCGGCGTAGGTGGCGCCGGCCGCAACGAGCTCGGCGCCGGTCGCCTCGATCCGGCGGGTCTTGGCCGCCGGCGCCGACTCGGGCACGTACACCGTGGCCGGCAGGCCGAGCACCGCGGCGGCGGTGGCCACCGCGAGCCCGTGGTTGCCGCCGGACGCGGTCACCACCCGGTCCGGTCGTGCCCCGCCGAGCAGCGCGTTGAGCGCACCGCGGAACTTGAACGACCCGGTCCGCTGCAGCTGCTCCAGCTTGAGCACCAGCGGCCGGCCGTCGACCTCCGCGCGCAGCACGGGCGTGCGGCGCGCATGGCGGGCGACGCGGGCCGCGGCGGCGTCGACGTCGGCGGGCGTGGGCAGCGTGGTGGCGGTCGGCATACCCCTTTCTAACCCGACACGTGCTCGCCCGCCCGAACCGGTCGGATGGTGAGAACGGCGATGCCCGGTTCGGCGCGGTCGACCCGGGCGCCGTGCCGGCGCAGCATGCCGATCATGGCGGTGTTGGTGGTCTCGGTGAGGGCGAAGCACGACTCGACCCCGCTGTCGGCCGCGGCCCGGAGGAGCCGGCCGAGCAGCGCCGTGCCGATACCGCGGCACTGCCAGGTGTCCTCGACCAGCAGCGCCAGCTCGCTGGTGTCGCCATCCCACACCAGATTGCCCATCGCCACGATCTCGCCGTCCGGCCGCTGCGCGAGCAGCGTGTTGCCGGCGCGACGGTTGACCATGCGCAGCAGCTCGGCCGCGCTGGGTCCTGGCGTGCCGGTGAGGTAGCGCTGCCGGCGGGATGCCGCGCCGCACCTGCCGTGCATGGCGGCGATCCTCGGCACGTCAGCGCCTTCGGCCGGCCGGACGGTCAGCTCGTCGCCGCCCGGCAGCAGCAGCACCGTCCGCTCGGCCCGCGCGGCGAGCCGAGCGTCCAGGTCGACGAGTGCCCGGGCACGGGCGAACTCGGCCGGGGTGAACGCGGGGCCGTCGCGGCGCAGCTCCAGGGTGCCGCCCTCGGGGTCGGCCAGGCGCAGCGTCGCCCCGTCGAGACCCTCGGCCGTCGGCTCGCCCGGACTCCAGGACAGCTCCCGGACGCCGAGCACGACACGCAGCGCCTCGGGCAGCCCGGCACCCCCGGCCATGATCCGCGCGACCGTGGTGAGCACCTGCGTCGGGACGTCCACCAGGTCGTGCACGTCCGCGCGTTCGGCGCTCGGCTCCCGCCCGCCGCCGGCCGCCGCGGCCGCCAGTACGTCGGCCGCCGTGGCCGCGGCCGGTACCTCGACGAGGAACTCGTCCACCGCGCCCGCCGGCATCCCGTGCACCTCGACGGACACGATGTTCATGCCGTGCCGCGCGAAGCTCGCCGCGAGCACGGCCAGGCTCCCCGGCGTGTCGGCCACCCCGGCGCGGACCCGCCACACGGCCGTGGCCGCACTCGGCGCGGCGCGCCGGCGCCACCACCGGTGCAGCAGCGCGCAGCCGATCATCGACCCGCCGAGGCAGACCAGCACGATCGGACCGCCCGGCCGGTGGGCGAGCGAGTTGGCGAACAGGTCGGCGACGGCCACCGCCACGAACAGAGCCGCCAGCTCGATGATCTCCCGGCGCCAGGACGGCGTCGTCGAACGCCTGGCCACCTCCTCGGTTCTGGTTGACATGGGCCCCAGCCTTGCCGCGACTCTTTGCCGGCACGCTAGGCGGCTGTCACGATTCAGTTACCGCGACGGCGAGCGCCGGAATACCGTCGTGGCGAGGAGGTGATCGGGCGGTGGCCGTGGTGGCGTTCGCGGTGGCCTGGTGGCTCGGCCTCTACCTGCTCGCCCGCGGCGGCCGGCGGACGGTGCCGCGCCGGGCCGGGATCGGCCTGCTCGGCTTCGCCCTCGCGCTTCCCGTTGACGAGCTGTGGCCGACCGGCCCGGTGCACGGCCTGCTGCTATGCCTGCCAGCCGTGCTGTGGACCGGCGTGCTCGTCCGGCTGCTGCCCGAGCCGCTCGCCGACGCGCTCGACCCGTGGTGGCGCCGGGTGCTGCTGCCGGTCACCACCGTCGCCGCGGTGGCCGGCTCGCTCGCCGGGACGGTCGCGATGCTCGTCGCCGCCGCGTTGGTGCTCGTCCCGCTGGTGGTGGCGGTGTGGCTGCTCGTGGCGCACCGGGCGACGGTGCGGCCGGACGGGGTCGGCGAGCTGGTCGCGGTCACGCTGCTGCTGTGCACGCTGCCCTCGGCGCTGCTGCTGTTCGGGCTGCGCGTCTGGGATCACGAGCTGCTGCTGGTGGGCATCGCCGTGGATCTGGCCGTGCTCGGCGTCGGCGTCGCCGTGCTCGACGCGTTCGGCGAGGGCGAGGCGGTACGCCGGGACATGCTGTTCTCCGCGCTGGTCGCGGGCGGCACGGCCGTGCTGTTCGGCGGGCAGGTGCTGCTGGCCACGGCGCTCGTCGGGGACTGGCCGGCGCTGCGGGTGCTGCTCTACGGGGTCGTCGCCGCCGCGGTCGCCGTGCAGGTACTCGCCAGACCGCTGTCCTGGGTGGCCGACCGGCTCGCGTTCCGCACCGTGCCCGCGCTGCGGCGTAGCAGGACGGAGCTGCGCGAGGTCGCCGACGGGCTGCCCAAACGGGCCGAGCGGATCGCCCTCGCCGAGCTGGACGACGCGGAGTTCACCCGGCTGACCCGTCGGGCGCTGTCCGGCTACGGCGATCTCGGCAAGCTCGTGGCGAGCCCGCTCACCGCGCTGCCGGCGATCGACGCGCGGCTGGCCGCCCGCGGCGCGGCGGACACACCCCTTGAGCGGGCCAGGGAGTTGAAGGCGTTGCTGGCTGACGCCATCGCGCGGCTCAAGCCGGCCGGCGGCGAGTTCGGCACGAGCGAGGAGTGGCGGCACTACAACGCGCTGCACTTCTACTACGTCGCCGGCGTCCGTCCGTACAGCGTGCGCACCAAGGTGACTGAGCTGGACCCGCCGGCCCGCCGCGCCCTGGCCTGGTTCGCCGACCAGGTCCCGGAACGCACCCTGCACAACTGGCAGGCCGCCGCCGCCCGTCTCCTGGCCGCCGACCTGCGCGCCGGCCTCCCCACGCACTGAAGGACGCCTTCAGTGCGTTGGCAGCGGTTGGCAGCGGACTGGGGGGACTCGGCAGTGGGGGTGGGGGGAGCTTGGGGTGGTCAATCCAGACCGAACAACCGGAGCCGACATGACTGACCGACCTCTTCGTGAAGCCCTCCTCATCGACGGCGTGCTCAGCGGGCTGACCGGCCTCGTCGCCACCCCGCTCGCCGGCGTGCTTGCCGAACCGCTCGGCCTGCCGACCTCGGCACTGCTCGTCGGCGGACTGTGCTGCGTGGCCTACGCGGCCGCGCTGCTCGTGGCCGCCACCCGCCGAGTCGTCAGCCGGCGGTTCGCGGCCGTCGTGGTGGACATCAACGTCGTCAGCGCACTCGGTAGCGCGGTGCTCGCGATCGTCGCCCCACTGACGACGGCCGGCGGGGTCGTGTTCGTCGCGCTCGCGGTGGCTCTCGTCGTGCTGGCCACCGTGCAGTGGCGGGCGCTCGGTCAGGGAAAGCCGGCGAAGATCGAGGTGAACTCGTAGTCGCCCTGCGGGATGCTCGAACACGTCGGGGAGACACCGCCGCCGGGGCACGAGCCGTTGTCCCGGCCGACGGACCAGAACCCGAGCAGCCCGATGGACCCGGTGGCGTCGAGGATCGCGCGGTAGGCGTCGGCCAGCTCGGCTGCGCTGCCGCAGGTGTACTCCAGGTACGGCCCGGCCGCGCCGCCGGTGGCCACGACGACGTCGCCGCCCTGCGCGCGCAGCGCGTGGATGTCGCCGATGATCCGCGAGTCGGTCAGCGGGATGGTGCCGCCCCAGGACGGGTTGCACCCGGTGCTGTCGGCCAGCACGAACGCGAGCGTGAACGTCTTGTGGCCGGTGGCCTTCGCAACGTCCACAAGGGACGGTGTGGGCACGGTGACGTCGAGGTAGGGCGCGGTGACCGGGTCGGCGACGGCGCGCGGCTCGGCGGCGGCGGGGACGGACAGGAGGGTGGCGGCGAGTGCGCCGAGGATCGTCGACGCGGCCATTCCGCGGTTGCGCATGGCGGCTCCCTCGCGAGCAGGGGGATTCGTCAACGCTAATGTGGTCCAGACCACTAGGTCAATGGGTCTAGACCAACTGGCATGGCGCACACTGTGCGCGTGTCAGCAACCCCATGGCCGCCAGGGACCGCGACCGCGATCGGTTCGATGCCGGGTACGAACCCGCTCGAAGCCGCCACGATCGTCGTCGGCGAACTGCCCGACCTGCCGCACCTGCCCGAGCTGCCGGGACGGGGGCTCGGCGCGGACATCGTGGGCCGCACGGCGGGGCTGCTGGTGGATCTCGCGGTGGAGGTCGTGCCGTCCGGCTACCGGGTCACCGCGCGGCCGGGCGCGGACCACCGGCGCTGTGTCGACCAGCTGCGCCGCGATCTCGACGCCGTCGAGGAGGCGATCGGGCACGCCGGCGCCACGCCGCCGCTGCTGAAGATCCAGGTGGCCGGCCCGTGGACGCTGACGTCGCAGGTCGAGCTGCCGCGTGGACACCGGGCGCTCACCGACAGCGGTGCGCTGCGCGAGTTCGGCGAGTCGCTCGCCGAGGGGCTGTCCCGGCACGTCGCGGAGGTGGCCAAGCGGACCGGCGCGCGGGTGGTGGTGCAGATCGACGAGCCGTCGCTGCCGGCGATCCTCGCCGGCGCGCTGTCCACCCCGTCGGGGCTCAGTACGGTACCCGCCGTCGCGGAGCCGGAAGCGCGGGAAGTGCTCGGCGCGCTCGTGTCCACGGCGCGGGAGGCGACCGGTGCCCCGGTCGTCGTGCACTGCTGCGCGCCGCGACCACCGGTCGCACTGCTCCGCGCCGCCGGCGCCGACGCGATCGCCATGGACGCCACCCTGCTCGAGGGTCTGCCCAGCGTGTTCACCGACCAGCTCGGCGAGGCGTGGGACGACGGCACAGTCCTGTTCCTCGGCCTGGTGCCGAGCACCGATCCCGGCCAATCGGTCACCCTGGCCGACGTCGCCCGCCCCGCGCTGGACCTGGTGGACCGCCTCGGTTTTCCACGCTCGATCCTCGCCGACCGCGCGGTGCCGACGCCGACGTGCGGCATGGCCGGCGCGAGCGCCGACTGGGTACGCCGGGCGCTGACCCTGTCCCGCGACCTCGGCAAGGCGTTCGTCGAGCCTCCGGAGTCCTGGTAGTCCTGCCATGACGGCGTCCCGCCGGACGTCGACGGCCGTCCGTCCACAATGGACGCGTGGCCGGCAGCGGTCAGCCTGCGCGCCGGCACTGGCCGGGCGCTGGCACCATGGAGATCATGAGGTGGTTCCGTCGGCGTTCGCGCGCCGCTGCCGGGAAGGCGGCGGTCGCACCCGACCCGAGGGCGCTCGCCGAGCGGTTCTGGCGCGAGTGGCAGGAAATGCTGCCCGAGGTGGCGGCCGCGCTCGGTGACCGCGAGCCGCATCGGGTGGAGAACCAGCTCTGCCAGCTCGTCGCCGATCTGCACCCTGACCTGCACTTCTCGTTGGAGCGTGGGCAGCGGTCGATCTACGCGCTGGTGGTGACCGGGCAGGAGGATCCCCGGCTGCGGCCATACACCGACGCGTGGCGCGATGCGGCGCCGCCGGAGGATCCGATCTGGGAGTACCACGACTCCGTGCCGCCGGTGCCCGACCCGACGCAGGTGACCGTCAACCTCGGCGCGCACCGGGTGCCGCTCGCCGACGTGCGGGTGGTCGTCCAGGTGGACGAGGCGGCCGGGGTCGTCGACGTGGCCGTCTATCACCCGGTGATGGCCGACCTGGAGCCGGCGGCCCGGTCGGCCATGACCTACCTACCGCTGGACGCCGCGCTCGGCGAGCGGCTGGCCGGGGAGCGGCTGCGCAGGGTGGAGACCGCCGAGAGCGAGCCGAGCGACACGATCGACCTCCTTGAGCTGCGGACCATCGTTCGGCGGCTCGCCGGAATGGAGCCCGACTAGCCCGGACAGCTCTGGACTAGCCACAGTGGATTGTCGGTGCCTGGCACTACTCTGCCCACTGTGACCAGTGTTGACGAGAACCAGGGAGCCGAGGGCGTCGAGGACGTGCCAAGCGATGTCCGGGAGCGGCACGCCGCGCTGTCCGAGGAGATCAACGGCCATCGATTCCGCTACTACGTGCTCGACTCGCCGACCATCGCCGACGGCGAGTTCGACGAGCTGTGGCACGAGCTGCTGCGCATCGAGGAGGCGCATCCGTCGCTGGTCACCCCGGAGTCGCCGAGCCAGCAGGTCGGCGGCACGTTCTCCACCGAGTTCACCGCGGTCGACCACCTGGAGCGGATGCTCAGCCTGGACAACACCTTCGACACCGACGAGCTCGGCGCGTGGGTGGACCGGGTGGAGAAGGAGCTCGGCGAGGGCACCGCGTACCTGTGTGAGCTGAAGATCGACGGCCTGGCGATCAACCTGCTGTACGAGAACGGCCGGCTCAGCCGCGCCCTGACCAGGGGTGACGGCCGCACCGGTGAGGACGTCACGCTCAACGTGCGCACGTTGGACGGGGTGCCGACCCAGCTCACCGGCACCGCCGAGTTCCCGGTGCCCGCGCTGGTGGAGGTGCGCGGCGAGGTGTACTTCCGGGTCGCCGACTTCGCCGAGCTGAACGCGAAGCTCGTCGAGGCTGGCAAGCCGCCGTTCGCCAACCCGCGCAACACCGCGGCCGGCTCGCTGCGGCAGAAGGACCCGAAAGTCACCGCGTCGCGGCGGCTCCGGCTGATCTGCCACGGGCTCGGCAAGCGCGCGGGCTTCGAGCCGACGCGCCAGTCCGAGGCCTATCGGGCGCTCGCCGCGTGGGGGCTGCCCGTCTCGTCGCACGCGTTGGTGCTGACCTCCCGTGAGGACCTGTTCGCCCACCTCACGCACTGGGGCGAGCACCGGCACGACATCGACCACGAGATCGACGGCATCGTCATCAAGGTCGACGACGTGGCCGCGCAGCGCCGGATGGGCACCACCTCGCGCGCGCCGCGCTGGGCGATCGCCTACAAGTACCCGCCGGAGGAGGCCACCACCACGCTGCTGGACATCCAGGTCAACGTGGGGCGCACCGGGCGGGTCACGCCGTTCGCCGTGATGGAGCCGGTGAAGGTGGCCGGCTCGACGGTGGCGATGGCGACGCTGCACAACGCGAGTGAGGTCGTGCGCAAGGGCGTGCTGATCGGCGACCGGGTGGTCATCCGCAAGGCCGGCGACGTGATCCCCGAGGTGCTCGGCCCGGTCGTGGACGCGCGCACCGGCGACGAGCGCGAGTTCGCCATGCCGACCGGGTGCCCGTCGTGCGGCACCACGCTCGCGTACGAGAAGGAGGGCGATGCGGACATCCGCTGTCCCAACGCGCGCGGCTGTCCCGGCCAGCGCAAGGAGCGGCTCACCTACATCGCCGGGCGCGGCGCGCTGGACATCGAGGTACTCGGCTACGAGGCGGCCGCCGCGCTGATCGACTCCGGGGTGCTGGCCGACGAGGGCGACCTGTTCGACCTCGACGAGGAGCGACTGCTCGAGGTGGAGCTGTTCCGTACCAAGGCGGAGCAGCTGTCGGCCAACGGGCAGAAGCTGCTGGCGAACCTGGACGTGGTCAAGCAGCGTCCACTGTGGAGGGTGTTGGTGGCGCTGTCGATCCGGCACGTCGGCCCGACCGCCGCGCGGGCGCTGGCGATCGAGTTCGGCTCGCTGCCGCTGATCATGGACGCCACCGACGAGGAACTGGCGAACGCCGAGGGCATCGGCCCGACGATCGTGACCGCGCTGCAGGAGTGGTTCGACACCGACTGGCGGCGTGAGATCGTCGAGAAGTGGCAGCGTGCCGGCGTGCGGATGGCAGAGGACCGCGACGAGTCGGTGCCAAGGCACCTCGCCGGACTGTCCATTGTGGTCACCGGAAGCATGGCCGGCTTCTCTCGCGACGAGGCGAAGGAGGCGATCCTGGCCCGCGGCGGCAAGGCGGCCGGCTCGGTGTCGAAGAAGACGTCCTTCGTCGTGGTGGGGGACTCGCCGGGGTCGAAGTACGAGAAGGCCTTGCAGCTGAAGGTGCCGGTACTGGATGAGGACGGCTTCCGCGTGCTGCTGGAGTCCGGCCAGGAGGCGGCGACGGAGGTTGCGCAGATCGGCGCGGACGACACGGAAGCCGAGACGGACACCGATGAGTGAGCTGACCATCCGCCTGGCGCGGCAGGACGAGTACGGCGCGGTCGGCGAGCTGACGGTCGAGGCGTACCGCACGGGCGAGGTACTGGAGGGCGGCAGCGACTACGCCCGCAGCCTGGCCGCCGCCGAGGATCGCGCCGCCGAGGCGGAACTGCTGGTCGCTGTGGACGAGGAGGACCGAGTACTCGGCACGGTGACCATCGCCCTACCCGGCACCCGCTACGCCGAGCTGTCCGACGGCGCCGAGCTCGAGTTCCGCATGCTCGCGGTGAGCCCGGCCGCCCAGGGCCGAGGCGTCGGCGAAGCCCTGACCCGAGCGGTGATCGCCCGCGCCACCGATCTCGGCCTGCACGCCGTGGTCATGTCCAGCAGCCCCCTGATGACCACCGCCCACCGCATCTACGAGCGTCTGGGCTTCCACCGCACCCCGGAGCGCGACTGGTCCCCGATCCCCGGCGTGAACCTGTACGCCTTCCGCCTGGACCTCCCCTAACCCCGGGTGGGGTCAGCCGGAGAGGACTACCGCGATGATGCCGGCCAGGTGGGCGAGCCTGGCCACCTCGGCGGCGCGGAACATGGGGCCGCCGGGGCGGCCGATGAGCAGGACTCGCTCCGGCTTGCCCAGCGGAGTCGCCGCCAGTTCGGTGCCCAGTTCCTGCCAGGTCTGCGGCACCCAGTCCTCCTCGCCGTCCAGCACGGTCGCTCGTGCCAGCGGCAGCCAGGGGAACTCGATGGTGCGGATCTCCGGGGCGGCGGTGGACGCGGCGAGGACCAACGTGTCGCCTTCGTTGCTGCTGACCACCATGGCCCAGCCGGCGCGGACGATCTTCGGCACGCCCTCGGTGAAGATGCGCACGCCCTCGTCCGGCTGGGCGGCGACCTCCTCCACCAGCTCTAACTCGCGGTGGGTGTCCAGCACGCCAGCGTACGGGCGCACCGCGTCGACCTCGACGTGCTCGACCGACTCCGCCGCCGTGATCAGCACGTCCGGCAGCCGGCCCTTCGGCAGCTCGACGACCAGGTCGTCGATGGCGATGCCGCTGCTGCGCTCCACCACGTCCACGCTGAGGATGTCGGCGCCGACTCCGCCGAGTGCGGTCGCCACCGCCCCCAACGCCCCAGGGATGTCCGGGAGCTGAACCCGGATCAGGAAGGACAAGGCGAACGCCTCCAGCGGCTAGTCATGTCGTGTTGCCCGTCTGTGCCGGTCGACGATTGTCTCAGACACCGTGCGGCGGTCGCACCCGCCGTCCACCACCCGAGATCGACCTGCTCGCGTCCAGCTTGCCAGCTCGATAACCCGCTAGGGGCGCGCCGAGCACGCGAAATAGACTTCGGCACATTCCCGTGATGCCCGATAACCAGGAGTTCACGCAGTGCCCAACATTTCCCGCGACGAGGTGGCCCATCTCGCGCGCCTGTCCCGGCTAGCCGTGACCGAGGACGAGCTGGACATGTTCGCCGGTCAGCTGGACGTGATCCTGCAGTCGGTGGCCAAGGTCAGCGAGGTCGCGGCGGACGACATCCCGCCAACCTCCCACGCCGTGCCGCTCACCAACGTGTTCCGCGAGGACGTCGAGCGACCCGGCCTGACCCAGCAGCAGGCGCTCGCCGGTGCGCCGGCCGCCGAGGAGGGGCGCTTCCGGGTGCCAAGGATCTTGGGAGAACAGGCATGAGCCGTACCAACACAGCTGTGCACGCCGAGCGGAGCGAGGCAGGTGTCACAGCATGAGTGAGCTGACCAGGTTCTCCGCGGCCGAACTGGCGGAGAAGATCCATGCGCGTGAGGTGTCCTCGGTCGAGGTGACCACCGCGCACCTGGACCGGATCGCCGCCGTGGATGGCGCGGTGCACGCGTTCCTGCACGTCGACACCGCTGGCGCGCTGGCCGCGGCCAAGGCGGTCGACGACGACATCGCCGCCGGCAAGCCCCCGGCCTCGCCGCTCGCCGGCGTGCCGATCGCCGTCAAGGACGTGCTCACCAGGATGGGTGCGCCGACGACCTGCGGCTCGCGCATGCTGGAGCACTGGGAGCCGCCGTACTCCTCGACGGTCGTCCGCAGGCTGGAGAGCGCCGGACTCGTCGTCCTCGGCAAGACGAACATGGACGAGTTCGCGATGGGCTCCTCCACCGAGAACTCCGCGTTCGGCCCGACGCACAACCCGTGGGACCTCGACCGGGTCCCCGGCGGCTCCGGCGGCGGCTCGTCGGCGTCGCTCGCGGCGTTCGAGGCGCCGCTGGCCATCGGTACCGACACCGGCGGCTCGATCCGCCAGCCGGCCTCGGTGACGGGCACGGTGGGCGTGAAGCCGACCTACGGCGGGGTGTCCCGCTACGGGCTGGTCGCCTTCTCCTCCTCGCTCGACCAGGCTGGCCCGTGCGCGCGCACGGTGCTGGACGCCGCACTGCTGCACGAGGTCATCGGCGGCCACGACCCGCTCGACTCGACGTCGATCAACGCGCCGGTCCCGCCGGTGGTGGCCGCCGCGCGCGAGGGGACCGGCGGCGACCTGCGCGGCGTGAAGGTCGGCGTGGTCAGCGAGTTCACCGGCGAGTGGTACCAGGCCGGCGTGACCGGCGCGTTCGAGCTGGCCGTCGACGCGCTGCGCCAGCTCGGCGCGGAGATCGTCAAGGTGTCGTGCCCGTCGTTCGACTACGCGATGCCGGCGTACTACCTGATCGCGCCGAGCGAGGTCTCGTCGAACCTGGCCCGGTTCGACGCGATGCGCTACGGGCTGCGGGTCGGCGATCAGGACGGCGCCACCGCAGAAGAGGTCATGACCCAGACCAGGGGCGCCGGGTTCGGCGCGGAGGCCAAGCGGCGCATCATGATCGGCACTTACGCGCTCTCGTCCGGCTACTACGACGCCTACTACGGACAGGCGCAGAAGGTGCGCACGCTGATCTCCCGCGACTTCGAGCAGGCGTTCAACCAGGTCGACGTGCTGGTGTCGCCGACGACGCCGACCACCGCGTTCCGCATCGGCGAGCGGGTCGACGACCCGGTGGCCATGTACCGCGCGGACCTGTGCACGATCCCGGCCAACCTGGCCGGCACACCGGCGATCAGCGTCCCTGCTGGACTGTCCGATGAGGACGGTCTGCCGGTCGGCCTGCAGGTGATGGCCCCGGCACTGCGGGAACCGCGCATGTATCGCGTGGCCGCCGCCTACGAGTTCGCCCGCGACATCGCCTTGGGCGGCTCCCTCATCAATCGCGTTCCGGACCTGGAGGTCGCCCGGTGACTTCGTCCACTGTGGACCTGATGGACTACGACGAGGTGCTCGAGCGCTTCGACCCGGTGCTCGGCCTCGAGGTGCACGTCGAGCTGAACACCAACACGAAGATGTTCTGCGGCTGCTCGACCACGTTCGGCGGGGAGCCGAACACCCAGGTGTGCCCGACGTGCCTCGGCCTGCCCGGTTCGTTGCCGGTGCTCAACCGGGTCGGGGTGGAGTCGGCCATCCGCATCGGGCTGGCGCTCGGCTGCGACATCGCGCCGTGGTGCCGGTTCGCGCGGAAGAACTACTTCTACCCTGACATGCCGAAGAACTTCCAGACCTCGCAGTACGACGAGCCGATCGCGTTCAACGGCGAGCTGGTGCTTGAGCTGGCCGACGGCGAGGTCGTCACGGTCGGCATCGAGCGGGCGCACATGGAGGAGGACACCGGCAAGTCGCTGCACGTGGGAGGCGCGACTGGTCGTATTCATGGCGCCGAGCACTCCCTGCTGGACTACAACCGGGCCGGGGTGCCGCTGATCGAGGTCGTCACCAAGCCGATCACCGGCACCGGCGCCCGCGCGCCCGAGGTGGCCCGCGCGTACGTCACCGCGCTGCGCGACCTGCTGCGCGCGCTTGGCGTGTCCGACGTGCGGATGGACCAGGGCTCGCTGCGCTGCGACGCGAACGTGTCGCTGATGCCCAAGGACGCCACGGAGTTCGGCACCCGCACCGAGACGAAGAACGTCAACTCGCTGCGCAGCGTGGAACGCGCGGTGCGGCACGAGATGACCAGGCAGGCCGCGGTGCTCGCCGCCGGCGGCACGATCATGCAGGAGACCAGGCACTTCGACGAGGCGACCGGCGGCACGCGGGCCGGGCGCCGCAAGGAGACCTCCGAGGACTACCGGTACTTCCCGGAGCCCGACCTGGTGCCGATCGCGCCGGCCGCCGACTGGGTCGAGCGGCTGCGCACCACGCTGCCGGAGATGCCGTGGCAGCGCCGCAAGCGGGTGCAGACCGACTGGCAGCTGTCCGACCTGGAGCTGCGCGACCTGGTCAACGCCGGCGCCATCGACCTCGTAGCGTCCACTGTGGACGCCGGGGCGACGCCGGACCAGGCGCGGGCGTGGTGGGTGAACTACCTGTCGCAGGAGGCGAACAGCCGCGGCACCGAGCTGGCCGAGCTGCCGATCACCCCGGTGCAGGTGGCCAGGGTCGCCGCGCTCGTCACCGACGGCGCGCTGACCAACAAGCTCGCCCGCGAGGTCGTCGACGGCGTGCTCGCGGGCGAGGGCGAGCCGGACGACGTGGTGGCCAAGCGCGGCCTGGCGGTGGTGTCCGACGAGGGCGCGCTGACCGCCGCGATCGACGAGGCGCTGGCCGCGCAGCCGGATGTCGCGGAGAAGATCCGGGGCGGCAAGGTGCAGGCCGCCGGCGCGATCGTGGGCGCGGTCATGAAGGCCACCAAGGGCCAGGCCGACGCCAAGCGCGTCCGCGAGCTGATCCTGGAACGCTGCTCCTGACCCGCCCCACCCGCCCAACGCACTGAAGGCGTCCTTCACAACGTTCAACGTTGTGAAGGACGCCTTCAGTGCGTTCGAGGCGGACCGGGGTAGGGCGCTCCCTACCGGAAGATCGGTAGCCAGCACCATCCCGCTCGACGTCCCCGTCGCGGCAGATTCTCCTACCACACAAGGAATCCCCGGAGGTAGGACGAATGCGCAGGACCAGGATCGGGCTCGCCGCACTGTGCGCCGTGGCGCTCGCGCTCACCACCGCCACCGCGCCGGCCGCGATCGCGCGGCCGGCGCAAAGGGGTGAGCTGGTGTCGACCACGCTCATCACGGTGCTGAGCCGCGCGGAGGCGGCCGACTACGTCGCCACGTACGGCTTCGACCCGGCGCGGGCGCGACACGGCGTGCGGCTGTACCTGGTGGAGTACCGCACCGTCGACGTCGACGGCGCACCGACCACGGCCAG
>Ga0193742_1000725_pt1 | contig 21110 bp, 17 predicted proteins | sample L2c1metaG_FD_165511 | JGI IMG/M metagenome (GOLD analysis project Ga0193742, IMG submission 165511) | Soil microbial communities from a riparian zone of the East river system, Colorado, United States - L2c1 | ecosystem: Environmental > Terrestrial > Soil > Riparian zone | place: USA: East River... | reverse complement strand
TCAACTCCTTCATCAATCCTGACTCCGATCCGAGGGGCTCGGGTTACCAGATCCGGCAGTCGCTGATCGCGGTGGGCTCGGGAGGCGTCTGGGGCAAGGGGGCGAACAAGGGCACCCAGACCCAGGGCGACTTCCTGCCGATCCCCTATACCGACTTCATCTTTGCCGCGTTTTGTGAGGAACACGGCTTCGTGGGAGCGATGGGGGTGCTGCTGCTCTATTTTCTGATCCTAATGCGGCTGCTCCAGAACGCGCAGACGGCCGCCGACCTTCCCGGTTCGTACATCATCATGGGAGTGGTGGCGGTGATCGTCTTCCAGATTGCGGTTAATATAGGCATGGTCGTGGGGCTGATGCCGGTGACGGGGATTCCTCTGCCGCTGATGAGTTATGGGGGGTCGTCGATCCTGTTCACGTTTCTGGCCCTGGGAATCGTGATGAATGTGCGGATGCGTCGATTTGTGAACTGAAATCCTTTAGAACCGGAAGAGTACTGGCGGCTGTCGAGACTTTAGTGCAATACTAGGAACAGAACCTGACAGTCTGTAGATGGCGGGTCAGGGGTATCCCGCTCCTCCCCAAGGCGCATTACGCCGGAGCGGCTAACAAGATTTGAAAGAAAAGGCCGGCCAGGCGAGAGTCAATCGATCCGTCGGCCGGGCAGGTTTCAGAGAAGATGAGTGCATCCGGATGGCAAACGGCCCCGCCTCGAGTGATGAAAATCGAGGTTGTTACGGTCACAAACTCCGCATGCAGGCAGCAGAAGCTCGAAGATTTCCCCGGTGTATCCCATCTCTATCGTCCCGTTCTCTCCGCCTTGCGCGGACGGGCAGCGAGCAGAGCTGCTTACCCACCTCTTGATCGCACATTCGAGTCTGTAGGCATCTCCTCTCCTGTCCGGCCTCCGGTGAGCCAGACCTAGCGGATCCCGCAAGGTTCAGCTCCCGATTTCTCTCTGCCTCGTCTGCCGCCCGATCGGGCAGAAAGAGCAGAGCAAATGTCGAAGGAAATTTATATCTCGAGCACGCCGCATGAGACGCGGCTTGCCATCATCGAAAACGACGCCCTCACGGAGATTTACTACGAACGTGAGAATGAATACACGCTGGCAGGGTCGATCTATAACGGCCGTGTGACTCGCGTGTTGCCGGGAATGCAGTCCAGCTTTGTGGACATCGGTCTTGAGCGCGATGCCTTCCTCTATATCACCGACTTCATGGAAGAGGCCGGAGACACGGCCGACTTCGAGGCGGAGGGTTCGCAGCGGAGTGGCCGCAGGGAACCGACGACTCTGGAGGGAAGCACTCCCGCTGAGCGCCCCGAGCGCTCCGAGCGTGAGCGTGGAGGCCGCGGGCGGAGCGGGCGCCGGGACCGTGGCGGCAATCGCGATCGTCAGCAGAGCGGGGAGTCCAGCGCGCCGCAGAGCAGCGAGGATCAGAGTGCAGAAGAGGGTTACTCCGCTGAGCCGCTGAACATTCCTGTTCTTTCCGAGGAAGGCGGCGCGGAGAGCATTGGGGAAGGAGCTCCTGGAGCGGACGGAAGCCGCCGCTGGCGCGGTCGTCGTGGACGCCGTCGCGGCCGTGGACGTCAGCCGGGGGAAGATCAGAGCCCGGAGACTCCGGCTGTCGAGAGCGATTCGTACGACGCGCCTGTTGATCTCGACGCTGCAGCCGAGCCGCATGTTCATCCAGAGATCCCGGAGATCGGTTCCGGCGTGAATGAGTATCCGCAGGAGAGCTCCAGCCGCCGCGAGGATCGCGGAGGACGCGATCGCGGACGTGGTGGACGGAACCGTGATGGACGTCGCGCCCCCCGGGGCTTCGCTCCGAAAGTCTCGTCCTACGGTATCGAGAACCAGGGTGCGGAAGAGGGTTCCGCGCAGGGTGAGGCTGCTCCTGAGCCGATCGTGCTTCCCGGCGAGTCGCTTTCGAAGTATCGCAAGGGTGGAGAGCAGCCCGAGGGTGAGACGAGGTCGGCGGCTCCGATCGCAGCCGCGCCTTCGGCTCCCAGCTACGAGATTCCCGCAGGATGGGACGGTGGCATGGTGCTTCCCGGCGAGTCGCTCTCGCGGCGTCGTCGCCCGGAGTCTGCGCCGGTCAAGCGGTCTGTGTTGCCTGTAGAGCCGCAGCCTGTAGAACCGCAGCCTGTAGAACCGACGGCAGAGCCCGTCTCGGCTTCGCTTCCGGAGACCCTCGAAGAGATCGTCAGTGTTTCCACCCCGGAGGCGGCCGAGACCGTAGCCGTTCCGGTGGTTGCAAAGCCCGAGGAACCTGTCGACTACGAGCCGACCGAAGCCTCGGCCTCCCATCGTTTCGATCCCGTTCCCCCGCGGGAGTTTCGCCAGAGCGCTCCCTTTGAGCAGGAGGTTGAGCCGGCGGTCGTGGAGATCGCGGCGCAACACTCAGAGCTACCCCACGCCGAGATCGAAGAGGTTGAGTTCGTGGACGAAGAGGAGCCTGTACTCGCGGAGGCTGATGAACCCGCCGTCCATCACGAGGTGACCTCGATCCATGCCAGCGGCGAGATGGTGTCGCCTGTGCCCACCGTTGATGAAGTTGAGACAGAGGTCGCACACCAGGTATTTGAAGGCGAGACAGAGGTTGAGGAAGAAGAGGAGATCGATGAGACTGCGCTCGATCCGGCGACCCTGTTTGCGAGCTCGATCGAGGAACTCGACGACTTCGATGAGGAGGAGACGCTGGAGGGCACGGCGGATCTGGGCACGATGATCCGCGAGATGTCGATCGACCAGATCACTCATGCAGGTCTCGATGACGAGGAAGATCTCTTCGAGGAAGAGGATGCGGTGGACGACGGCGGCTTTGCGAGCGTCGAGGCTGAAGATGCGGCCGTTGAGGCTGATGATCTCGAAGACGAGTCGAGCCCCGATGAATATGCGGAAGAGAGTGAGCCTGCTGCAGCCGAAGGAACAACGACGCAGGAGCGCGCTCGCGAGTTGGAACGTCGCCGCGGACGCCGTGATCGTCGTGGAGGCGGACGGGATCGGGGACGGAACACCGGCGGCGGTGGAGATCGCGAACGCAGCGGAGGAGGTCGTGGACGAGGCCGCAGCTCCATGCAGGCGACCAATCTTCCTGCCATCACCGAGCTGTTGAAGCCTGGCCAGGAGATCCTGGTCCAGATCGCCAAGGAGCCCATCGCGAAGAAGGGCGCACGCATTACCTCGCACATCGCTCTGCCGGGCCGGTTCCTGGTCTTCATGCCGACGGTGAACCACACCGGCGTCTCGCGCAAGATCGAGTCTGACGGCGAGCGCCGCCGGCTGAAGGAGATTCTGCTGAGCGAAAAGGGCGATGCCGCGGGCGGCTTCATCGTTCGCACTGCTGCGGCGGGAGCGAGCGAAGAGGAGCTGCGTTCGGACCTGCGCTTCCTTCTGCATCTCTGGGCCGACATCAAGCAGCGTTCGGAGTCGTCGAAGTCGCCGGCGCTGATCTATCACGACCTCAATCTCGTCGAGCGCATCCTGCGCGACCAGGTGACGGATACCTTCTCGGCGATCTGGGTCGATACCGAGAGCGAGTACGAGCGTGTGCTGCGCTTCCTGCAGCGCTTCCAGCCCAGCCTGATTCGCCGCGTGAAGCTCTACACCAAAGAGACTCCGCTCTTCGAGCAGTTCGGCATTACGGAAGAGATCAACAAGGCTCTGCGTTCGAAGGTGTGGCTGAAGTCGGGCGGATCGATCGTGATCAACCAGACCGAGGCGCTGGTCGCGATCGACATCAACACCGGAAAGTATGTCGGCAAGACGGCGCGTCTCGAGGACACGATCGTCAAAACGAATCTCGATGCAATCCCGGAGATTGTGCGCCAGATTCGTCTGCGCGATCTGGGCGGCATCATCATCATCGACTTCATCGATATGGATGAGCGCAAGAATCGCAATCGCGTGATGGCAGCGCTCGAGGAGGAGCTGAAGAACGATCGTGCTCCTTCCAAGATATTGCAGTTCAATGATTTCGGGCTGGTGGCCATCACCCGCAAGCGCGTCAAGCAGTCGCTCGAGCGGACGCTCTCGACCCAGTGCGACATCTGCACGGGGACCGGCATGGTGAAGTCGCCGGTGACGGTGTGCAACGACATCTATGTCGAGATGCGCAAGATGTCGAAGCACCTTGACCGCGGCGATGTGATGCTGCGCGTTCACCCGGAGGTGGTCAAGCAGCTGAAGTCGTCGACCAAGTGGCTGCAGGAGATGGAGGAGATCGTCGGCAAGACGATCCTGGTCAAGTCCGATCCCAGCCTTCACCCGGAGCAGTTCGACATCCACTAAAAAAAACGCAATATGATGCAGGGCATCCCAATCCGGGATGCCCTTTTCATAATTCCGAACACAAAACCGTACATGATACTGTCATCCAAATTCTGATTTCGAGCGTCCTACACAACAAGCACATCGAAATAGGGTTAGACGAAATCAGTAGATTTCTTATTCAGGAGTTGAAGATGCATTTGACGAGCAGTTCGATAAAAAAAAGCCGTCTCTCCGGGGTGATAGCGCGCACGGCGGCTGTCGCTTTTTTCAGCGCCGCGGCGAGCCTGTGTCTTTCCGCGCAGAGTTCGGCTGCGCCTTCGGCGAAGGCCGTTGATCTGAAGACGAGCTTGATGGCGCCGATCGATCTGCCCAGGCCAGCTGACTTGAGCTACAGCTCGAGCGTTGGGACCGAGGAGATCGCTACAGCCGAGAGCTCGGCTCCGGGATCGGGCCTTTACGCGAATATCGACCAGCCCCCACCACGCCGTACCTATGGCCGCCGCACCAACTATAAAGATCGCTGGCACAATGCTGACGGATCCAACAAGTACACCTTCGCGGGCGGAGGGGGCTTCACCATGCCCACCGGATCGAGCGGCAAGGAGCTCGGCACCAGCTTCAAGTTCCAGGTTGGCGGAGGATACAACTTCAGCAAGAAGTTTGCGGTGCTGCTGCAGTATGACTATGACAAGTTCGGCCTGACGGGCGGAAATATCACTCGCCAGATGGGCAGGTATAACGCTCTGGGATTGGCCGATCAGAACAATAACCTGATCGACTTCTCCGGGCTCGACGGCAATTCGCACATGTGGTCGCTTACGCTGAACCCGATGTACACGTTCTATCAGGCTGACTCGCTGGGGGCATACGTCATCGGCGGCGGCGGCTTCTACCGGAAGACAACCAACTTTACGTTGCCGCAGACCGGTGTGTACTGCGACTTCTTCGGTTTCTGCTATCAGTTCACGCAGAACCAGACCTTCGATCACTACTCGAACAATGCAGGTGGTGTGAACGGCGGCGTTGGATTCACGTACCGGTTCTCGCGCTTCGCTTCGGAGAAGCTCTTCGCCGAGGTTCGCTACGTGTGGGTCGACAATCAGCCAAGTACGAACTCGGTCGTCTCCTATTATCCGGAGAACAACAAGCGCACAGAATACCTTCCGGTCACCGTCGGTATACGCTGGTAAGGATTGTGGGTGGAACGGAGAGGTCCGGCCTTGTGCCGGGCCTTTTGCTTGGCTACTTCGTCTTCTGCTGCTTCGTCTTTTGTTTCGTCGTCTTTTGCTTCATGATGGCTTCGATCTCCGAGGCCTCGTGCGGCAGCTTCTCCATCAGATCGACGAGCTTGCCGTCTTCGCCGACGTAGAAGACATCTTCGATGCGAACCCCGAGGCCTTCTTCCGGGAGGTAGATTCCGGGCTCGATGGTGAAGACCATTCCCTTTTCGAGCGGCTTCGTATAGTCCCACGGATCGTGCACGTCGATACCGACGAGATGGCCGAGACCGTGCACCATGTACTGGCCGAGCGGCTGGCCGTGAAGGTCCTTTCCGTGCTCATTGACGTAGGCGAAGGCGACCTGATCGAGCGAGTCCGGCTCTTTGTGCTGGGGGTCGTTGATCTTCGACTTGCCCGCGACGAAGGCCGCAGCCGCTGCCCGCTGGGCGCCGAGGACGATGTCGTAGATCTCGCGCTGGCGTGGCGTGAAGCGGCCGTTGACCGGCATGGTGCGGGTGATGTCCGAGGCATACATGCTGTACTCGCCGGCCTCGTCGATTACGACGGTGTCGCCGGAGTTCATGGTGCGTGAGTTTTCGCTGTAGTGCAACGTGGTCGAGTTCGGCCCTGAGCCGACGATGGGAGGATAGCTTGGCCGCTCGCAGCCTTCCTGCATCATCATTTCGATCTCGACTCCCGCAATGCTGCGTTCACGTACGCCAGGCTTGATGGCATGCATCCCTGCGAGCTGCGCCTCGATGGAGGCGTCCGACGCTTTGCGGATCAGGTCGATCTCCGCGGGCGATTTGATCGCACGCAGACCGATGATCGGCTCCGAAACATCGCCCGCGGGGTCGATCGATGATGTTCCTATCGTCGCTGCGGTGAAGCCAAGCAGAGCTGTCGCCTGCGGCGAGTTCTTCTCGATCCACACATTGCGCATGCGTGTGCGATCAGCCAGTGCAAGTTTGTTGAGCACCACGGGCAGATCGGTCATCGGAAGAACTTCGTCGAAGCCTGTGGTCGCGATGACGTTGGGAGTGGCGGCGTCCAGCTTCGCTCCGGTGTACTTTTCGAGGCGCGGATTCCGTGAAGGCAGAAAGAGGATCTCGCGATAGGGCTGCGCAGGACGTCCGCCAAGCGCGGTTCCGGGAGTCTCGGCTTCAGCATCGAGAGGCGGAATCACCACCATCGCCGCGCCCGGTTCGTTCCAGCCGGTGAGATAGTAAAAGTCCTCGTCCTGGCGGTAGTCCTGGTACTCGAGCGCGGGCTCGTTGTTGGCGAAGAGAATGGCCACGCCTCCATGCATCTTCGCGGCGAGAGCGACGCGGCGCTGGCGGTACTCGGGCCTGGGGACGGAATCGAGGGCGTGGCATGCGCTGGCCATACTCAGCAGTGCAGCCAGAAGTCGAAGATTCTTTTTCAAAAGATACTCCTAAAGCTATTTGCGCTGCCGCCCGGGCGCCCTGCGCGGGCTGCGGTCACTTCGTGACGCGTATACCGGCTTCGCCGTGGGCCTCCCGATGGTAGGCATGAAGATCTTTCCAAGCGACCAGCGGGAGCCTCAACCCCGAAGGGAGTATACAAGTCACGAAGTGACCGCTCCACGCGCAGTGGGCCCGGCCGGCAGGCAATGTGAATTTGTCGATGCAACCTAGATTCCCATCGGGTAGGGCTTCTCGTGGAACTCCTGTCCGGCGGTTCCGAAACGCTCGAATCGTCCCTGCAGCAGGCTGAGCAGGCCGGTGTACCAGTAGCCGAAGACGAAGAGCACAAGGAACGGCACAGTGAAGTAGTTTTCGGTCGAGACGGCATACCAGACCGTGAACGCGAAGTAGCATCCGACGGCAAGCTCGATCCAGGGAATGATGCCGAGGCGCTTGCGGTACTTCTTCGCCTGGCTTTTTTCGCCCTTCTTGTTCACGCGATACTTCGGGGTGCGTGCAAAGGCGGTCTGCACTCCGAGGAACGCCTCCAGAACGGCTTTGGCATTGGTGATCGTCAGGCCTACTCCCAGTGCCATCAAGAAGGGAAGGTAAAGGAGCGTCTTGGCCCAGTTCTTCGGGAAGAGCTCCTTCTGGCTGACGAGATAGAAGCTCGAGATCGACATGGTGCTTGCCATGAAGAGTGGGAGGTCGATCAGCAGCATCTGCAGAAGTCCCTGCCAGCTGCGAATGATCATGGCCGGCATCAGGAGCACGCTCAGGACGATCATCAACGGATAGCTGATATTCGCAGTCAGGTGATACCAGGCTTCGAGCTTGGTGTGCCATGGGGCCTCGCTCTTCATCACGCGAGGCAGAATCTTCTTGCCCGTCTGGATGAGGCCCTTGGCCCAGCGCGCCTGCTGGGTCTTGAAGGCGGTCATCTCGATGGGAAGCTCGGCGGGGCATTCGACGTCCTGAAGGTACTTGAACTGCCACCCTGCCAGCTGCGCGCGATAGCTGAGGTCGGTGTCTTCGGTCAGGGTGTCGTGCTGCCAACCGCCGGCGCTGCCGATGGTCTCGCGCCGCCACATGCCCGCGGTTCCGTTGAAGTTGAAGAAGACCCCGGCACGGGAGCGGCCGCCGTGCTCGAGCACGAAGTGGCCATCGAGCATGATGGCCTCAACCTGGGTGAGGAAGCTGTAGTCGCGGTTCAGATGCGTCCAGCGCGTCTGAACCATGCCGATGCCAGACTCGGCGAAGTGATGGATCACCTGCATGACCCACTCGCGAGGAGGCACGAAGTCGGCGTCGAAGATGGCGACGAACTCGCCGCGAGCCACGTTGAGTCCATGATCGAGCGCGCCCGCCTTGTAGCCATGGCGGTTGGTGCGGTGGATGTAGGTGATTGGCTGCGGGTCCATTCCGGCGAAGCCGGTGGCATAGCGCTCAACGATCTGCTGGGCGACGACGGTGGTCTCGTCGGTGGAGTCGTCGAGTACCTGGATCTCGAAGCGGTCGCGAGGATAGTTCAGCCGGCAGCAGGCATCGATCAGACGGTCGATGACGAACTGCTCGTTGAAGATGGGGAGCTGGATGGTGACGAAGGGAAGTTCGCCCTCAGGCCAGCGGGCGGGCGGCTGGTCCCATCTGGCGGCGTTCTTGTGGTTCTTATAGTAGAGCCACACCAGCTGATAGCGGTGAATGCCGTAGAACGCCAGGATGATCATCACGATGAAGTAGGGAACCAGCATCGTGGTGTCGAAGACGTTCCAGCGATAGAGTCCCTTGAACGTCTGATCGAGAACGTGGCGCCTGAAGTAGTAGCTGAACCCATGCGGGGCCATCAGCAGCCCAAGGGCCGACGTTAAGGATGGAAGCAAAAAGAACAGGATGCAGCTCCAGCAACGGGTGATTTCTGATTCGAACCCGATTCTACGTGAAGAAACCTTACAGCGAGCTAGTTCAGGAACATCGTGCGGTAGAGGGTGTCGCGCTGCACCGGTTTGAAGCCGGCATCGCGGATCACGCGGCGCAGCTCCTCTTCTGTGGTGCAGTTGGCGGTTCCGGCTGCCTTGACGACATTCTCCTCCAGCATGACCGAGCCTACGTCGTTGCCGCCGAAGCGCAGTCCCATCTGAAGAACCTTGAGGCCCTGCGTCACCCAGCTCGACTGCACGTTTTCGATGTTGTCGAGCATCATGCGCGAGATGGCGAGAGTCTTGAGATATTCGACCGAGGTGGCCTCGTCCCATCCACGGCCGCCGAGCGCGGTGTTGTTTGGCTGGAAGCTCCAGGGGATGAAGGCGGTGAAGCCTCCGGTCTCCTCCTGCAGGCGGTGGACGACCTCGAAGTGATTGACGCGCTGCTCGAAGGTCTCGCCGACGCCGAACATCATGGTCGCCGTGGTCCGCATGCCGAGCTCGTGGGCGGTGCGATGGACGGAGACCCAGTCCTCGGTCTTGCACTTGAGTCGCGCGATGCGGTGGCGCACCTCGTCATCGAGAATCTCCGCCCCGCCGCCGGGGATCGACTGCAGTCCTGCATCGCGAAGACGCATGATGGTGTCACGCAGCGAGAGCTCGGAGTACTCGGCGATGGCGAGGATCTCGCTGGCCGAGAGGCAGTGCAGCCAGATGGAGGGGAAGCGTTCGCGGATGCCGGTGAAGAGACGTTCGAACCAGTCGATCTTGAGGTCGGGATGCAGGCCGCCCTGCATCAGCACGCCGGTACCGCCCATCTCGACGGTCTCGGCGATCTTCTGGTAGATGGTCTCGAAGTCGAGGATGTAACCCTCGGAGGCCATCTTGCCCTTGAGCGGGCGATAGAAGGCGCAGAAGGTGCAGTACTCGGTGCAGAAGTTGGTGTAGTTGATGTTGCGGTCGATGATGTAACTGACGACGCCCTCCGGATGCAGGCGGCGGCGGATCGCATCAGCCTCCATGCCGATGCCGATCAGGTCATCGCTGTTGAAGCAGTCGAGCGCTTGTTCGCGGCTGATTCCCATGAAAGATATTCTACGCTTTTGGGCGGCATTCTCCGGCTGCTCTACTTTCGGAGCAGAAGCCCCAGGATGATCAGCAGCAGCACCGTCACCACGCTGACGCCAAGCCGGACCCACAGGTTGAGGGAGGAGATCTTCCGCTCGAGCGCCACCACACGGCGCTCCGAATTATCGAGCGATATGCGCATGCTGCGGACATCTTCGCCGATGAGGGAGACCTGCGCTCCCTGCTCCTGCAGCTGCCGGTAGAGCCCCGCATGGGCCTTCGTCACCTGGCCGAGATCGGCCTGGACCCCTTCGGCCATTGCGGCCAGGGCCATTTCGCCAGCCCGTTCATTTGCCGTTTTCGAAGAGAAGTAGCGGTCGGCGATCGGCACCAGCCGCGTCATATGTGGCAACAGTTCCACAAGCTGCATCAGCACTCTCGGCCACATAGGTTTTTTGGGCCCTACCTTTCCATCATTCGCTGCGTTTGCATGGACCGCAAGGCCAGCATGACTCCCGTCACCAGCAGGATCACTGTGAGAATGCTTTGCGACCATAAGCAATAGATGCACCATTTCTCAAGGACGTAGGCCTCGAGGTAGCTCAAAAAACAGGCGCAGAGGAAACCAATGAGGGCTGCCTGGAAGGCGAGCCGGCGCCATCCGGCGAGGGCGAAGGCCGCGATCAGCACGTAGCCCACGAGGCCGATGGTCGCGACCGGGATGTGATGGCCGCCCGTGGCAGGCTCGTCGAAGGTGCGTGGAGGAAAGACGGCGAAGCGGCTGTGGTTCACCGCGCCGCAGTCGAACTTCTCGGTTACGGCGCACGGCGGAGCCTGGGAGGGATCCATGTAGTGCACATGCAGCGCCATCGCCGAGACGATGATGCCTGCCACTGCGAGCAGAGCCACCAGATACTTCATGGCTCGATTCTAACCGCAGGCCGCTTCGACAGGCTCAGGGCAGCCTCTTCGACTTCGCGCCGCATGCTTCGCATCAGCCCAGATACTTCGCCAGACGGCGCTCCATGATCTTCACCGCTTCCGGATTTTCATCTACCAGCACGAACCGCCGCCCATGTTTCGCTGCGGCCTCGCCAGCCGTTCCGCTTCCCGCGAAGAAATCGAGAACGGTCTCCCCCGGTTGTGTATGAACCTTTACGATCCGCTCCAGAATCCCCAGCGGCTTCTGCGTGGCGTATCCAGTCTTCTCTTTGCCTGTGGGCGAGACGATGGTGTGCCACCAGACGTCGGTGGGAGTCTTCCCCCGGGCGGCCTTCTCCTCGCCTACCAGACCGGGGGCCATGTAGGGGATGCGGTCGCACTCGTCGAGGTTGAAGGTGTACTGCTGCGGGCTCTTGGTGTACCAGAGGATGTTGTCGTGCTTGGCCGGCCAGCGGCTCTTCGCTCGCGCGCCATAGTCATAGGCCCAGATGATCTCGTTCTGAAAGCAGTCGCGTCCGCGAACCGTGCCGCCGGCGCTGAAGATCTCATCGAGCATCACCTTGCAGTAGTGCACCTCGCGGTAGTCGATGTGGAAGAACAACGATCCCGCAGGCGCGAGAATGCGGTAGGACTCTTCCATGCGTGGGCGCAGGAATCCCAGGAAGTCGTCAAAGTCGTCGCCGTAACCGGTGGCCGCGTGCTCGCCGTTCTCGTTGGTCACGCGTTCGGTGCGGTAGCGGTGGCCTCCGAAGCCGATGCGATCGCCCGCTTCATCCCGAATCGTCCGGAGCTGCGGCCTTGTCTGCCTGCGGCCGGTATTGAAAGGAGGATCGACGTAGATCAGCTCCACCGAACCGCTCTCCATCTGCCGCAGCGCCTCAAGATTGTCCGCCAGCAGAATGCGGTTGCCGCTCTCGTTCATCTCCTAACCTTAGCTCAGTCTTTGCCTTCTTCCTGACAGCGTGTATTGTTTTCTGCGGACCTGATTTTTTTCGAGTGGAAACCAGAGACCTGATCTTCGCCATGTTGTCGGACCGCGGCCGCGTTCGCCGCGGCAATGAGGATACCTGCGCTGCCTCTCCGCTGACGGGGGCCTTCGTCGTCTGCGACGGCATGGGAGGCGCAGCAGGGGGCGAGGTCGCCAGCCATCTTGCGGCTGAGACCTTCCTGGCCCACATCTCCCGGACCGGATCGGACAACGGCGCAGGCCCTGCGCGTGTGCAGACGCGGATCTATGCCGCAGTTCAAGCCGCCAATCGCGCCATCTTCCAGCAGGCGCAGCGCACCCCGGAGCTCGCCGGCATGGGAACCACGCTGGTCGGGCTGCTCCACACTCCTTCGTGGAGCGAAGACAGGGCTTCACCCGGGCTATGGTTGGTCCACGTCGGCGACAGCCGCTGCTATCTCTGGCGGGAGAGGCATCTCGAACGGCTGACCGAGGACCATTCCCTGGTCGAAGAGCAGGTCCGCGCCGGACAGATCACCGCTGCACAGGCGGTCGAGTCTCCGATGCGCAATCTCATCACGCGCGTCGTTGGTTCCAGGGGCGCAGTCGAGCCCGAGATCCAGGGCCGCGATCCGCAGCAGGGCGATCTCTATCTGCTCGCCTCCGACGGCCTTACCGGGGAGCTCACAGAGGACGACCTTGCCGCGATCCTCGAAGACGTTCCTGATCATCCCAGCGAGGCGGATCTTCACAGTGCATGCAGGGCGCTGGTTCAGGCGGCCAACGCAAAGGGCGGAGGCGACAACATCACAGTCCTGCTCGTCGCTATGATCACGTCATGAGCGAGATTCAAACCATCGCCGTTCTCGGCGCCGGAACCATGGGCAACGGCATCGCCCACGTCGCCGCACGCTCGGGCTATCGCGTGCTGCTGTGCGATGTCGCGCAGAACCTTCTCGACCGCGGCCTCGCTACCGTCGAGAAGAACCTCTCCCGCGAGGTTGCGAAAGAGAAGATCACGCAACAACAGGCAGACGACGCCCGCGCCGGTATTACGCCGACGCTCGATCGCGAGTCCCTCGCAGCCGCCGACTTCGCTATCGAAGCCGCAACCGAGCGATTGGAGATCAAGAGCGCAATCTTCCGCGACCTTGACCGCATCCTGCGACCCGAGGCCATCCTCGCCACCAATACCAGCTCCATCTCGATCACGAAGCTGGCGGCGCAGACCTCGCGTCCACAACAGGTCATCGGGATGCACTTCTTCAATCCTGTTCCGGTGATGCAGCTGATCGAGGTGATCCGCGGCCTGCAGACCTCCCAGAGCACCTTCGAGCAAGTCAAAACGCTCGCCATCGGTCTCGGCAAGACTCCGGTCGAGGTGAACGACGCCGCAGGCTTTATCTCTAACCGCGTGCTGATGCCGCTGATCAATGAGGCGATCTTCGCGGTCATGGAGGGCGTCGCCACGCCTGAGGCCGTCGACAAGATCTTCCAGCTCGGCATGGCTCATCCCATGGGACCGCTCACGCTTGCCGACTTCATCGGCCTCGATGTCTGTCTCGACATCATGCGCGTGCTGGAGGAGGGAATCGGCGACCCGAAGTATCGCCCTTGTCCTCTGCTCATCCGCATGGTCGACGCCGGTTGGCTCGGCCGCAAATCGGGCCGGGGATTCTATCTCTATTCGTGAGAGCGATCCGTGGGTACGTGGTGACAGCATCGGCAAAGGCTGGCAGCAGGTCCTATTTTCTGTCTGGAACCTTCGCCTTCAACCTGTCGATGACCAGCGGAGGCACGAGGGCCGAGACATCCCCGCCCAGCTCGAAGACTCCCTTGATGAGCCGGGAACTCACATAGCTGTACTTCTCGGCTGGCATCATGAACAGGGTTTCGAGCTCGGGGGCCAGCTTGCGGTTCATCATCGCCATCTGAAACTCGTACTCGTAGTCCGAGATCGCCCGGATTCCCCGGAGGATCGCCTTCGCTTCCTGCTGGCGGCAGAAGTCGACCAGAAGGCCGTCGAAGGTTGCGACCGAGACATTTCCCACGTCGCGCGTGGCCTCGGTGATCATCTCCACCCGCTCGGGGACCGTGAAGAGCGGAGCGCCCTTCTCCGAGTTGCGCAGGATCGCCACCACCAGGTGATCCACGATCCTGGCTCCCCGCGCGATCAGGTCGAGGTGTCCGTTGGTCAGCGGGTCGAATGTGCCTGGATAGATTGCCTTTACGGTATGCATTCCAATGCAGCATACCCTTTCCGGGCAAAAATATCTGTTTCCCGCTGTAGTCCTCCTTCGCTGCGTCCCGTCTGTTCTGTTATCGGGAGAAGGAGCGCTCACGCTCCTGCCCCGCAGGGAATGCATGTCCACCGAAGCCCTAGCCACGAACCTCCTCTCCGAAACGTCGCCCGCCGCTGCGATCCCGACGCCCTTCGATGATCTGGCTGCCGTCATCGATACGCATCGTCCCCGCATCTTCCGCTTTCTCCTCGCCTCTCTTCGCGACGCCGATCTTGCCGAGACTCTTACCCAGGAGACCTTCCTTCGCGCCTGGAACTCCCGCGCAGCCTTCCGCGGCGACTGCTCCGTGGTTACATGGCTTACCCGCATCGCCCTCAATCTCGTCCGCGACCATACCCGCACCCAGCGCTTCCGCTTCTGGAGGCGCGTCTCCAGTCAGGCCGTCGATCCAGCCGAGATCGCCGCCTTTCTTCCTCATCCCGACTCGCTCGCGGAATCCCGTTTCATCGCCACCGAGCAGGTAGCAATTCTTTGGCAGACGATCTCCACTCTTTCACCGCGCCAGCGCACCATCTTCCTCCTCCGCTTCGTCGAGGAGATGGATCTCTCCGAGATCTCTTCCGTCACCGGCATTCCTCTCAGCACGGTCAAAAGCCATCTCTACCGCGCGCTCGCCAATGTTCGGGCGCGCTATGCCGAATCCACAAGGAAAGCCCTATGAGCCTCAAACCCCATCGCCACCTTACCCACAGGCAGCTCTGCGACGTCCTTCTTGCCGATTCGCAGGAGACCTCGCCCCGGAGAGAGCAGATGCGCGAACATCTGCGCGACTGCCCTCTGTGCGCTGCCGAACTCGCCTCCCTCCGCCAGCCGCTCTCGCTCTTCCGTTCCGCTACCACGGCGTGGGCCAGCCACACCTCGGCCAGTTGCTCGCGGACTCTTCCTGCTCTGCCGGACTCACTTCAATCGCCCTTGCGGGACGGCATCTCGGGACGGCGACTCTCTCGGCCAGTTGTGTGGGCTTCGGCAGCCGCCCTTCTCTTTGCCGCGGCGATTCCCCTGACCCTTCACGAGCACCGGACTTCGTATGCGCCGACCCAGGAGACGGTTGTTCCCGGAGGACACCCCTGCAGCCGCCAGATCGACCGGGTGGGCGATGAGGCGCTTCTGGAGGAGATCGACCAGACCCTTTCTTCTCCCGTCCCCACTCCCATGCAACCGCTCGCCGACCCTACTGCGGGCCGGTCAAACCAGATCGACTCCACACCCAGGAAGAATTGATATGACTCGCAATCCTCTTTTTACCTTCGCCCCCGTCGCTCTCCTGTGCGGCGGCTTCCACGCCCTAACTCAGCAGCCCTCTTCTCCATCGACATCCCCAGCCGAGGGCCCGAAGGCCCCACGTAGCAGGACCCACGATGTCCAGTACCGGGTTCACGCGGGAGGAGACCCCGGAATGCGCCCCGAGCTTCGCATCGCTCCTCCGGGTATGTGGTGGAAGAATCCCGAGATCGTTCAGAAGCTCTCCCTGACCTCCGACCAGCAGAAGCGCATGGACGATATCTTTCAACAGAGCCGTCTCCAACTGATTGATCTCAAGGCCAATGTCGAAAAGCAGGAGGTCATGCTTGAGCCCATGCTCTCCGCGAATCCGCCGGACACGAACAAGGTTCTTGCCCAGATCGATCACGTCGCCTCAGCCCGCGCCGAGCTTGAAAAAGCCAACGCCCGCATGCTCCTCGGTATCCGCGGCATCCTCTCCGCCGATCAGTGGACGAAGCTGCAGGCCGAGCAGCGCGATAATCAGCGCTTTATGTTCCATTTCAAAGGCCCCGGCGGGATCAATGGCCCCGGCTTCGGTCCGGGAGCAGGACCTAAAGGACCAGGACCCGAAGGTTTCATGGTCTTCCCCGATGGCCCCGCGACGTTCAGGAGCTTCCCCGGTAGCCCGTTGAGCCAGCTCGTACCGCCCTCCACGCCTCAGTTCGACTTCACTGTTCCTGAGCCGGGCGGTACGATACTCGAGCTTCAGCCGCCCATCCTGGACGATAACCTTGACCTGTAAGGCTCTGCGCGATTCCCTGACTGCAGCGATGCTCTCTCAATGGCTCTCTGGATAAAAAGGCCGCTCCTCTTGGAGGAGCGGCCTTTTTGCAGTAACTCGACAGGGCTAGGACCGCTTGCCCTTGACCGCCTCGGTCGCGACAGCGGCTCCATTAGAGGGGACCGAGGGAACCTCGACGTCTCCGGTAGCCCCGCCGATGCCCAGCTTCTTGCGGACCTCCGCATCGATGCGGCCGAAGACCTCCTTGTTGTCCTTCAGGAAGGTGCGTACGTTCTCGCGTCCCTGTCCGATGCGCTCGCCGGAGTAGCTGTACCAGGCTCCGCTCTTCTCGACCACGTTGTGCAGAACTGCCAGGTCGAGCACGTCGCCCTCGCGTGAGATGCCCTCGCCGTAGAGGATGTCGAACTCGGCGTCGCGGAAGGGAGCCGCAACTTTGTTCTTGACGATCTTGACCTTAGTGCGCGAGCCGGTGACGACGTCGCCTTCTTTGACGGCGCCGATGCGGCGAATGTCGATACGCATGGACGAGTAGAACTTCAGCGCGCGGCCTCCGGTCGTCGTCTCCGGGTTACCGAACATCACGCCGATCTTGTCGCGAATCTGGTTGATGAAGATCAGGCAGGTGCGCGACTTGGCCACGGTTCCGGTGAGTTTGCGCAGGGCCTGACTCATCAGGCGGGCCTGAAGGCCCATGTGCGAGTCGCCCATCTCGCCGTCCAGCTCGGCCTTGGGGACGAGGGCGGCGACGGAGTCGACAACGAGCACGTCGATCGCTCCCGAGCGAACCAGCGCCTCAACGATCTCGAGGGCCTGCTCGCCGTAGTCGGGCTGCGAGACCAGGAGGTTATCGACGTCCACGCCCAGCTTCTTGGCGTAGGCAGGATCGAGCGCATGCTCGGCGTCCACAAAGGCTGCCAGACCGCCGGCCTTCTGGGCCTCGGCTACGATCTGCAGGGTGATGGTCGTCTTGCCCGAAGATTCAGGGCCAAAGATCTCTACAACGCGTCCACGTGGAACCCCCCCGACTCCCAGAGCTGCGTCGAACGAGATGGAACCGGTGGAGATGACCGAGATCGGGACAATCGCCTCCTTGGCCCCGAGCCTCATGATGGAGCCCTTGCCGAACTGCTTTTCGAGCTGTGAGAGCGCTGTCTCTATTGCCTTGTTGCGATCATCTGCCACTGATGTTTTCTCCTCGGGTAAGGTCAAAGCGGATTCTAGCATTTAAATGCGGAAAAGCAAATAAAAGGCGAATACAACTATCGTGCCAACACACCCCAGTTCCGAGAAGAGCGTTTCCCGTTAGGAATGCGGTCAGTGTAGCCGATACGCGGTCCGCGGCCATCGGTCTTTTGCTCAGGCTAGCGAGAGGAGATTTCTCAGTCAGACAACAGGTCAATGAAGCCAAACCCGTCGCGTTCGACCAACTCACCCGTCCGCACAGCGAGTGCACGCGCAAAGACAGGTGATTCGACTACAAACGTATGAAACTCGCCATTTTCTCCGCAGGGGTCGATACCGGGCGGAAGTGCGCAGAGCAGGTCAGCGTCCCAGTCACGTCCAGCAAACGAAGGCCCGAGCTTCGATTTATCGACACAGGTGATTTTGGCTTTCACGCCAGAGGCGATCATCTCGCGGCTGAGCTGCCCGGTGGGTAATCCCCACAGAGGAAATAGTGGTTCGAGGCCACTCTCTTCAAGCTGCTTCACGCGGTAGGCGCGAATGTCTTCGAGGAACAAATCTCCAAACGCAATCGCGTCGAAACGCTCTTCACGCGCTCGAGCGAGCACCGCGCTCAGGCGCGCCTCATACTCCACGTTGGTGCAGGGCCAGGGTAACTCGACGCTCCAGAGCGGCAGCCCGACAGCTTCAGCCTGCTCGTGCACCAAAGCCCTCCGAACAGCATGCATGGCCACGCGGTCAGCCACAGAATTGAAGGTTGTGAACAGCGCGGCCACGTGGATATCCGGCTGCTGCTTCAAAACATGCAGAGCCCATGCGCTGTCTTTCCCGCTGCTCCAGGACAGTAAGACCTTCTTCAAAACGGGCTCTCCATCAGTTGACCTGAGGACTCCCCGACGGCCGTTCCCATTGGGCGCCAATGAATACCATAGGCGTCATGGAACCGTACGCCGTCTATTGCCTTTGTTGCGATCATCTGCCACGTGAGATTACTCCTGGGGATTAGGTAAGAACGGATTCTAGCATTCAAATATTTTAAAGCAAAGAAAAAGCGAATATCGATCGCCAGGTCCCAAAGTTTGCCACAGCCATCAGGAATTCTGAACCTTGCTCAACAACGAGTGCATTGGCACTGAATTCGCCAATTGACGTCGAAACCTCCGCGTTGCTCGTGATCTACCCGCAACCCAGAGGTAATCCCGCCATGCGCCTCGAGCGCTCTCCGGAGTGCATCGGCGGATCGAAGAGCCTACTATCCACACGTCACCCCCTCAATTCTTGGTCAAGGTCCACGCCAGGCTCATGAATTCCTCGGCCTCTTTGCCATCACTTCCGAAGCATTGAGTCAGGAAGATTCGAGTCACTTCTCTTTCTGGATCGATCCATATAAAACATCCAGAAGCTCCCGCTGCGCCAAAGCTACCCATCGTCGTTGGATAGGCGCTCGGCGCATTCGTCGCCGTATGCAAAAACCATGACAATCCCATGTCGACTGAGGGGTCGGTGGTACGTACCTTCCGATTGGTCATCATGCGAATTGCCCAGGAAGACAGGAAGCGTTTGCTGGAAATGAGTCCATCGTTCAAGAACACTTGCGCAAGCTTTTCCAAGTCTCGCCCGGTTGTACAAAGGCCGAACTCTGGTGCGGCGTAAAGCTGTCCTTTGCGAGTGATGTCGAGTGTATCCCTTTGCAGCCTTCCACTCTCGAGGTTGTACATGACTGGAATCCGCGGTATCTTGTGTTCCGGCGGAAAGAAAAAACTGTCCTCCATACCGATCTCCGAGAAGACGCGATCGCGCATAAAGTCTTGGAACGAATGCTTGGAGACAACTTCAATAATTCTTCCCAGTATGGCGAATCCCGCACTGCTGTACTCCCACTTCTGGCCCGGCTCGAACTCCAAAGGACGCGTAGCGTAGAGCCTCACAGCTTCCGCCAGGGATACCGCAAAACTACGAGTTAGATGCTCATTAAGTTCGGCGTTGACGCCGGCCGTATCAGTAATCAAGTTAAAGATTGTTGGTGGTGTCCGGGGAGCAACCAGTCCCCCAGCGGATTTCACCTTGACCTTTCGAAACTCGGGAAGGTAGCGCTCAATCGGATCATCGAGAGAAATCTTTCGTGCATCCGCCAGGAGCATCACACCCATTGCAGTCACCGGTTTGCTGATTGAGCGGACATCGAAGATCGCATCGGTGCGGATGGGTATCTTAGCTGCCAGATCGGAATAGCCGACTGCGGTTTCAAAGAGCAATCGTCCCCGTTGGAAAACGAATCCGACCGCACATGCAAGCTTGCCTTCCGCGATAAAACGGTGCATCGCCGAATCTATTTTGGCAGTGATGAGATCAGGCGGCCGCTGCTGCCCCGACGTTGGATAGTTAGCTGCGGGAATCGCGATTATGAGCTTGAGAGCTTGTCGGCGGTCGAGCATCTGCAAATCCACCTGTTGCGGAACTACCACTCTCCGATTGTAAGGCTTTCAGATATGGAGAACTTCGACTAGCACCGCTGGACCAGATTCGCAAAGAGGCACCAGATCACCGCAACCCGCGAGGTCGGCATCAGTTGATGGGAACAGGCTTTTGGCGCTCATCGAGAGTCCATCAATTCTTCCTTCGGGTGTTCATGGTGGTTGGTCGGCAATCCGGAAGCTTGGCTATTGGATGAGCTCGATTTACGCAGAATCGCCAAATCACTCATCAAGCACCGTTAATCCGCAAGTTTGTGGATTGTGGTCGGATGACCTCTACCCGAAAACTGAACTGCTCTTCGGACATTAGTTCTATCGTTTCAGTAGGTCTACCGGCTGGTTTACGTCCTCGATCCGGAAGTGCGCGGCGAGCGTGGGGTGCCTCTCGGCGATTGCCTTGTACATCTCCCAGGCGACGCGGCGGTAGCTGAAATGGCCTGCGACTCCGGAGCGCAGCTCGGAGATGTAGAGTGCCTCAGCGAAGTCCATCTTGAACATCGAACGGCAACGTATTCCCAGCGGGAGGCAGTACTGCGCCGACTGCGCGGCCTCGGGTACGCCGGAGTCGCGCAGGGCGCGATAGGCGGCGAGGGCGGCGTCCATGGCCGATTTGTAGTCGGCGGCGAGCTTCGCCTCTTCGAGCGTCGGCTGGCCGGGGCAGGTGGGATCTTCGTAGCCGTGGAGGTCGGTGAAGGCTTGCAGAAGCTGCACGCAGCGGCGGTGACGATGCATGTCGCGGAAGCCGCCGATGTCCATGAGGATGTCGAAGCGCAGACCCTGTCCGGCGCTGAAGGCACGAAGCAGTTCGTCGTGCTTTCCGCGATGCTTTGTGCCCAGCGCGATCAGCTCGTCGCGTTGCGATGCGGCGAGAGCGGCGACCTTCGAGCGGAGCTGGCGGTAGGGATAGTGGCAGTTCGGGTAGAGCAGCGAGGTGGCGAGTTCGACCTCGAGCGGTTCGGAGTCGTCGAGCAGATCGACGACGGGAACGGGATCGATGGCGCGACCTGCCATCAGCTCGGCCGCGGCCTGGGCGAGTTCGGCGCGGCTCTGCCCGAGGTAGGCGTTCGGAGCGGCGTACTTCACCAGCGTGGGTGCGGTTGCGACCGGACGCATGAGAAGAGCTGTTGCGCGTTCGCCGCAGTTGCCGTCGATTGAGCCGATCTCCTCGCAGAGCACGTGGGCGTCGGCGTGATGGACGTTCCATGCGGGCTCGGTGGCGGCTCGGCGCAGCTTTTCGGCGATCTGACGGATCTCGGCGAAGGGGCTGGTGAGGAGGCGGGAGACCTGGGTCTCGAGCGTGCGCGCGTTGACGATCTGGCCGAGCGAAGTGTTGGTCGCGAGTGGAAGAAGG
>Ga0193742_1000724_pt1 | contig 21162 bp, 24 predicted proteins | sample L2c1metaG_FD_165511 | JGI IMG/M metagenome (GOLD analysis project Ga0193742, IMG submission 165511) | Soil microbial communities from a riparian zone of the East river system, Colorado, United States - L2c1 | ecosystem: Environmental > Terrestrial > Soil > Riparian zone | place: USA: East River... | reverse complement strand
AGTCTGTCATGATTCTTTTATACGTGAAGTCGCGTGGACGTTAATGGAATGAACGGCAATGGTATAACGATAGGGGAGCAAAAAAAAAGAATGTGGTAAGTAACCCGAAGGAAAAATGGGGGGGGGTGGGGTCAACACGACGAAAAGAAGGGAGGGGCTGGGAAGGGAGCAAAAAGGAAACGGATTTTGTGAAAAAGATAGGTTGAAAGGTACCGTTTCCATCTCAACCTCCATGTTTTCTCTCCCACAAGTGCGATAGCACGTGCCTTACCCGCTGATGCGCTGTTAGCGGTCTTACTATAGAGGCCTTCAAATTTCAATTCCTCATTGCACTGCCTGCTTTCAATTCTTGGTTGATCAATGCAGACCCCATGTATTAAATAAATATTAATTCAAACGACACTCGGACAAGTTTATTTCCCTTCAGCTTTGAACATCCAAGTATACGGCTCAGTACTGATGGCCTTCAAATCAGATCCAGCCAGCCTTCCATTTCCACGTCGCTGAGCCGCCTGCGTAGAACTAGATGCAGGGCTGTCCGTAGTGGAACTCGCTGTTGAAGATCCAGCGGCAGCAGCAGCAGCAGACGCACTGGAAGCAGACGCAGACGCGGCGATGCTGGATGCAATGGCTGCAGCGTCGATTGATCTTGCAGCAGTACTAGACCAAGTCGACACAGAAACCGATCCCATGGTCGTAGATCCGGTCGTGACAGAAGACGGCGTCGGAGCACCAACAAGTTGAACATCCAGAGCACTTGAGGTCGCAGTGACTTGAGAAGCGGCCTTCGACGTAGAGGACGAGACCCCAGCGTAAGTTGACTCCACATTAAAGACCGTGACAGTCTTGGTCATAGTCATAATCGTTCCAGTCGTAGTAGAATTTTGTTGAGGGCCCACATCCGCGACCATTGCCTTCACCGGTGCGAACACCAACGTCACAGTCGAATTCTGCTTCGTCGGATTTGGTGGAATATCTTCTCGATTGGCAAGCAAGGTAGCGGCAGCTTGAACAGCAGAGGATGTGGCTGTTGCATTGGACAAAGTCGTCGAATTCTGATTGACTGGAGAACTGGCTGTTGCCGTATTGGCGCCGTCTGCGCCAGAATTCCAGGTTGGTTCAAGCGTGCCCGACGTGTCGTTGTACATGAAGATTTGGCTCTTGTCGCCCATTTCAGGAGTCGCCCGGTCGGCGCAAGGTTCCATAGTCATATTCTCATCTCGTGTGTCCGACTTGTCTTGCGGAGGGTTGGAATTGTATGTCGCGCAGGTACGGATTTCCCCAGGCGCACCCATCTCGAGCCTCATAGGTATAAGGTCAGAGGTTGACTCCATGCTAGCAGGGGTATTGACCAATTGGAACTGTGTCTTGTTTGTCTCGGACGCGTACAAAATCCAGCTTCCAGGGCCATTAGGGGCGGCGAAAAGCGTCGCAATCTGTTGGCCCGTATCTGAACCATGGACGTGACTCTATGCCCTATTAGCATCGTTTTTGATCAGGTGGATGAGAACATCATTTACCACCAAGGCCACGTTACCAACTATTGCTTCCTGTGCGCGCCGTGAAATCGGCATCTCTTCAATCTCACTCAACATTCTGACCTTGGGTCTGCGTCGGCGTCGGTGAACCGGTCGCTTCGAATGGGATACAACATATTCGCTTCCATGATTGTCTGGGATAAGAACCGACCTACGTGCAATCTCTGCTGGATCGTTGTAGTCGCCATGCTTTCTAAATTTGCACATGGCTCCAGGCGTATTGTCATTTCGCTTTAGACGAGCGAACGCAATGTCAGCAAACAGTGCTACGGGATTGGAATGTAACCATTCATGCGTTCTCTATTTAAGGATTCAAGTCAGCATGAGGTATAAATCGTCATGAAATAATGACTCACCACCTTGGATTGTTTTGTCTTCGATTGGAGAGGCAAAGGGAGGACATATTGCGCGGACGGTCGATCAGAAGTGACATCATGGCAGTAGCCATGGTCGAAGGGACGAGTTTGAATTGCCGCCGCACCAACATGCCAACGAGGAGAGAAAGTCAGAGTAGCAAGACTGCAGAGCGTGGCCAAGAGCGCGAAGCGAGCGTTAGGGACGGGCATAACTATGAAAAGTGTGTGTAAAATAGGGCCAATTAAATACAACGCTTTAGGGGCTATATGAAAAATAAATCAAAAATAGGCGACCCGTCGCAGAAAAACGTTTGAAAGATTGTCGGCAGTAGATAGAGCAGAAATGTTGGTATGAGAAGAAAAGTAAGAAAAGATCACCAGGATCGGAAAGAATATGAAGGTGGGAGGAAAGAAAGAATTGAGCGACATTCAAACTAGACTGAATTATATACCTGCTTCTTTGTTTTGATCGCTTTGTTTCCCGTCGTAGATAGAATTGTTCGCCTCTCGCAATTTGGGCCCTGCCCGGGACTCGTCCACTTTTGGGAAGGACATCACCTAATGAGGGAGCTGATGATTTGTGATCTGTCCTGCCGACCCCGGCATGCCAACGTCTCTGAGCCTGCGATAGGACCCCTGAAAGTACTCTAAGGTACCTGATGCCAAGTGCTGATAAAAATTGAGAAATTTTGACCGAATGCTACAGGTCTATGCGGATAAAAATTGGCCATTTGGGGCCAAAATGCGTGACCCAAATTTGCGGATTAAAATGACTATTGACGGGAAATGCCTATATCATGTGCGGATAAAATTCAGCAATGGTGGGGGTTCGGTCTTCGACAAACCACTCATATATCATACCTTTCCACAACTGTATTGCTTCGATATCATCCCTTCAACCCTGTTCCTTTGCACCCTTCAAAAGCCTCCAAAAATTTCTGTGGGTGGACAATTGAGGCTTGAAATCTCAGAAGAAGACGTCACTCTCTTCAAAATTCTTAAGAGAAAGCAAGAGGATATAGTCAAAGCCAGTAAAGCTTACCAAAAATGCAAGAAATTTTCGGAAACTGGGGAGGATGGGGAGGAGGATTTTGTATAGTTACTTCTGAATAATGTACTCTGTTTAACTATAGATACGTGCAACCCATCTATCATAGGACACCCTAGAGCACCCATAAAGGAGGCCCGCAAAGCGGGAAGGCAAAAAATAGCCGCACGCGAAAAAATTGGATCCCTGATCTATGGTGCGGATAAAAATGGGTCGCCGCCCAGGATTGAGCCAAAAAAAAGGGATAAAAACTGTCAAAAATCGTGCGAATAAAAATGGCGGATTTCTGGTCATTTGAGATCAGACATGCTAGGGGACTTTCAGGGGTCCTCCTGCGATGATCAAGTTCCAAACCTAGGGCGCTTAGTCCATGACAATTCTATAGCAACCATCTTACGTAACTTCGTGAGAGCTATTTATTTGATTGTGTTGTTTTGTCCCATTGCCATCCTTCTTCTTTTTTCGGCGTGCAGAGCACTTATAACGGCTCTTACCCGCCATATCTCATCACCTACATGCAGGTTCAACACTTAACGATATAGAGGACCATATTTTAGCTTGGAACTGGACCCTTTTGGTGATAATTTGGTCACGTTTGCCGCCTTGGTGTCGAAAATTCAAGCTCAGCGGTATTGCCGCTTGATGCCGCCAAAAAGGCCCTCTTATCACAATGTTAAATTAGCAGTTTGACAGTGTAATCCCTCCCCAATGACGGGGATTTCTGTTTTTCCGGAAAGAAGTGAGGAAATCCTACACACCTGCCCGAAACATTGGTTATACTCTCAACCTCAGGGGACCCTTTCACCGAGTCGAGTGATACTTCTGCGACACCAGCAGCTGATCAAGTGAGCCCCGTAGGACTCGGCGATCCGTCGGAGTGACAAAATTAGCAACTTTTTCGAGGCTCACGGGAAGGCTACGGATCTGAGAAGACCAGACGCTATGGATAAAAACTGACTTGCGAAATCTGTCACCTATCTTTCTATTTAACCTAGATCAAGTATTTGAACGTGAGTGGAGGCCAGTCTACCCGGGGCCTACAACAACTATAATTTGAATAAATACTCCATCATCGACCACTTTACCTCAGCGCGTCCGTCCCGCGTCTTGAATCATGCTCAGACGCAAGATATGTGGCTCGACTCATATTGTTGTCAAGGCCAAATCTGTACCCTGGCAAAAGGCAATAGGCTACCGATGCAAGTCTTTGTCTATCAGCGTCCGTAATAATTTCCCACCAGTTATAGGACAGGACTCTTAATGGTTAAATTGAAATTATACTTGTTTATAGGCTCTTCAAGCTGCTTTTCGTGACCCCACTTCTCCATTCCATATACCATCTGGCTCTCAAGGACCCGAATCTCCTGACGATCTACCACCATTACAGACCCTAACGACCTTCAGCTCGGAATCACAACAAGAACTCATAGTTGATGATGCTCTTGAAAAAGCTCGAGAGAAACTCCGAGTAGCAGGATTCGACCCAAAATCATTTTGGGAACAGCATATCGTTTGGGGTGACCATGATGCATTCCAGTGGGTCCAACCCAACTAATGATTGAACTCGTGAAATTTTGAAATGGTCCTTATATTCAGACATGTCAATAATGTACGATATGGTGAGCAGCTTTTCCCTGAGGTCTTTTCCTTCATATGACCGGATTCTTTCACTTTAGCTCGTTTCTTTGAATCGGTAAAGTTAGTCCGTCAACCTGTGCTATCAAATGACTAAAATGATCGTTTGGAATAGTCGCGTATCAAATGGATGATATCTATGGGAGACGAACTAGGTGGTCCAAGTCGTGGAAAGGCCATGATGAATGGTCAAGGAATATCCCTCATCCTCAAATCAATCGAACTGCGATTCAGACATCCTGTTACTTACCCAGATACCGTGAGTAACTTTAAATTGACTTCACTTCGGGTAGGGGGCCAGAATGCATTTTTGACTTGCATCACTGTAGCTGTTAATTGGATACCGTCCATTACCTCCTACAACAGACCAGGATCCTTCTACGTTCCATGCCGCTGCGTCCGCGTATTCCCTAGCTCAAAAAGCCTTTGTTACACACTGCACAGATACTCTCGTATGGTACGACTACGATAAGCTCAAGAAGTGCGACCCAGGAGAGAGAGCGTGGCAGGTATTACGAGGACGGATGGCCAATGAATAGTCTATCTGAATCTCGCTTTATATGGCCTTTCTCTCCCCTCTCACATGAAGTCGGAATCACTCCGGTGCGGTACGATTTAAAGAGACGGACGCTATGATATTTTTCTGGATTATAAACTACGTACTAGAAAGCGTTATCAAGGGGCATCTTTGTGCCCATATCATTCAGGCCTTGTAACAAATCGACATATCGCAGGATGCTACTTTCAACCTCTACCCTGGTAGTTGCAGGTACGTACAAGCTGTGCAAAGAATTCAAAACGCGTCGTCTAACCGAGTCCGTTTGTTGGTAACTCTGCACAGTCAATCCTTTTGTTGGTCTATGTATCCTGCATCCATGTTGACGTGCGAGCAAATACACAAAAGAAGTTCACAGTCAACATCAACCAATCCAGTATACATCTGATCGACAGGGCAATTTCAATCTATGATCTCCAACTCTCTCAAACGTGCCTTGGCAAATTTATCCTTGTAGGTGTTCCATATACTATAGGAGTTGGAAAACATGAGTTTTTAACAAAGGTGAAGAAAGATAGAATATTGACCGAGTGAGTTCCTCGATATACTTCTGTTGTACCCGCATTACTTCTTCCAGAGTTGGCTTATCGCATTGCTGAACGTGTATGGGTTTACCAACTAGAAAAACCACGAGCAAACTAAAGGGGTTGAAACCAGAAGTATAAAGGCCGGGACTTACTGACGGCGATAATCTGCCGCCGATATGGCATGAGTCCAAGGTTATCTAAATGATATTATAATTAACAAAGACTTGAGACTTATGGAAAGACGCATACAATTTAAGAGTCCTCTTCCGTGAAAGAGTGGTAGTGTGAACCCAAACACTGACTGAAATTTACGCTGGACAGCGTATACTGTGGTTCCTTTTTCATTTGGCATTTGTTGATAGATCTAAACCACATCAGTCAGCTGAAAATCTTATGGAGGCGGACGGAGAAATTGATATACGTCATTTTCTCCAAAGGAGAAGACTGGAACAAGGTCAGCTCTAATTACAGAGTCAGAATAGGATAGGAAAGTCAACTTTGATACACACCCATGCTGGATGGCGAGTTTTATGAATCCCAATCTGTATGCAAAATAGTCAATAAGCAACTCGAAAATAAAGTATGAGGGGAATTCGAACCTTACCTTCTGCGTAGTGTCAGATCCGCTGTTCCGGGATGCGCACTCAGACTTTCTGCAGCACCACCTACTACAATGGTTATGGCAGAACCAGGGCCGCCTGTAAGAATATTTGAACAAGATCGCTTGCTCACGCTACATACTCCTAACGCTAGGAGTATATCTCGGTAGAATGGCACTTGAAAATTTGATGTAAGCGTGAGCAAATGGGGTTTTATCCCGGGGAAGGCAGCTGAGAATCCCGTGGCTGCAAGTCATTGTCAATCAATATATGCACGATTTGTCATTGAAAGCGATTATACTGACCTTCTGTGGCAAATGTAGCCAAAGCCCCCCTGCATTATAGGAGAAAGAAGGTAGGTTACAGGGCATTGAGTGGCCGAACTGAAGAACGCACATTCCAATAATCCCTGGGTTGATGGGTCAGTTTGTACAATATAATAATCACTTGTGTCCGCCTTACCATGTGGATGATAACCGAAGACATACGATCGATCTGCGGGCAAATCTCCCTCCTAATGACATTTCAGAATGTTGCCCCTCAAAAAAATAGCATACAGCAGCACCTTTAAGAATCTATTTCAATGGATCAGAGACATTAGTCAGCAGTGCAGAAATCGTATGCATGACTTAGACTTACGAGGCGGGGTAGTAATCCGCAAAATACTTCCAAAATCTCGAAGATCGAAACCATTGACTACTTCGCCCGCCCTTTTCTGGGGAATCGTCTATCCAATGAGACCAAATGAGATAGAGAGCTAGGAGCGGCCACAGTGGTGGAATGGAGCTGAAATCGACGAATGCGACGTGTTCGTTCAGGTATCCGCAGCGGAAACGCGGCATTTGCAAAGGTGGGGAAAGGGGGAGGGGAACGGGGCATTAGTGGTAGCAAAGTAAAGAACGGAGCCAAGGGAGGACGCGAAGATAGGGGGACATACCATAACAGAAGCCATACACTAGTCGTCATACATATCATCACAGACCACAGGGCGACCGCAAGCATCTGCAACCTCCGTTTCCTCGGTATCTGTGCTGGAACGAAACTGCAAGGCAATTGCAATGCAGAAGGCCAAAATTCAATTGTGATACGATGCATGATATGAACAAAAACGCACTTGACATTGGCACGGAGAGCAGCGACGGGATTGACTACATTCAACGGCGTGGCTAGTTTAGAAAGTTTATCTTTCAGCGTGTTCGCTGATAACGTTCTAGAGCTTGCTGAAAGACCGAGTGGCGAATCAAGTTTCGTACTTGACATTGAAGGTTTGTTCGTCGTGCGCTGAGGACGATCAAAAACTTCGACAGGAAGACGGTATTGTTCAGGTCTGGGAAAAAAGAAATTACTCAATTAAGGGGTTCTAAAGGAAAGAGGGATAAGGGCATTCATAAAATGGAGCGCTAACTACGTTACATAAGTGAGATGGCAATTACCACGTGGTCAGTAGTAAGCGAGAATTTTTATTCTTCCAATTCTTACTTTTTATTCTATGCATAATTTACGATTGCCGAATGTTTGAAGCGTCAAATGGGTGACATTTAGAAACACAGAAATAGTGTTAACTGAGCGATGCCGGAAAGCCGACCTCAAGGTCTTCGGATACAAGCTCCGCCGATCAGTGAGTTGGACTTCCGCGAGTCCGCAACTAGCCGAATCACTGCACCCTCGAAGCAGTGTTTCACTCTTTCCGGTGTCACCGGATATGTATCGAGTCACGAGATACTGAAAGCATTGGCGTGTCTATGGCTTGTCTCGTTTCGATTAGTGCAATGACAAAATCTGGAATCTGACATGATAGGAATGAAAACCAAGACGAGAAAAGAGATATTCATCTAGTATTTTGATAGGGAACAACATCGTAGATTGAAAAAGACTATAGTAGGCGAGACATTAAAAAGAAGAGTGCGGAAAACGTGACGCGAAACCCAATAAATCGTTGCCAGACGGATACTCGGCATTCCATCTTCAGAGACCCTTGAACTCAAGCATACAGGTCATCGTCAGCGGTATCATCTGAGAAGCCTGCATTGCCTGTCGCCGCCGCGGCTTCAGAAGGTCCACCTTCACTCTCAGGGAATTTGAAGTTGTTTCCAAATCCTCTTGATTGTTGCAAGTTCTAAGCAAGGCGTAAGTATGAGCACAGATAAAATCAGGATAGGCCACGACAAACCTGAGAGAACATCTCGTAGCGTCTGATATCCTGATCGGACACGGAACGACGAGCGAATTTCATTGCTTCTTCGAAATGTTCTCTAAAGTATAAATAAAAATAATGACTGAGTCACGCCAATCAACTATCATTCATAAAGGCTAACCTTGTGATTTGGGGGACTGGGTCTTCAGCCTCTTCAGAATCATCCTCCATCTTTGTATCTTCTGCCTCTTCGCGTTCTCTCTTTTCCCTCGCAGCTCGAATATCTGCATCAATGGAGGCCCGAATAGCCAGTTTCGCCGCTCGCTGGCAGATCTCCGTCAAATCAGCACCAGAGAATCCATGAGTGTTCTTTGCCAAGAAATTGAGATCGACCTCGGGAGCCACAGGCGACTTCTTGAGGCAAGCTTTCAAGATAGACAACCGTGATGGCTCGTCAGGCAAAGGAATATAAATAAGTTGATCGAGACGACCGGGACGAAGGAGAGCAGGATCAATTTGGTCTGGTCTGTTGGTAGCACCAATGATGAATACGTTCTTTTTTGCATTCATACCGTCCATTTCCGTCAGAATCTGGTTGAGTACCCGGTCACCGGCACCTCCACCGTCGCCTGACGCTCCACTACCACCACGAGCCTTGGCGATGGAGTCAAGCTCATCGAAGAACATTACACAAGGTGCTGCAGCACGAGCTTTATCGAAAACATCCCGAACGTTGGCTTCGGATTCACCAAACCACATGGTGAGAAGTTCAGGTCCCTAAGATAATAGCATTAAGATGGCAATTGCATGTAGGCAGAAGAATTGAATATACTTTGATACTGATGAAATTGGCGTTACACTCATTGGCAATAGCTTTGGCAAGCATAGTTTTACCCGTACCAGGAGGTCCATAGAACAAAACACCTTTTGATGGCGACATACCATACTTGAGGAACTTCTCGGGATGCTCCACGGGGTATTGCACAGTTTCCTGTAGCTCGAGCTTGACCTTGTCCAAACCACCGACATCATCCCAAGTGACCGTTGGCACTTCCACGACAGTCTCGCGTAGGGCGGATGGGTTAGAAGTACCCAAAGCAAAGCGGAAATTGTCCATGGTGACCCCAAGAGAGTCGAGCACCTCCGCATCGATAGTATCTTCGTCCAAGTCAATCAAGTCCATCTTTTCTCGGATTTGTTGCATAGCAGCTTCGGAGCAGAGAGAAGCAATGTCGGACCCAACGTAACCATGAGTATCTGCGGCAATCTGTGCAAGAACCCTTTAAATGATGGATTCGGGAAAGAAAAGATTGATAATTTACTTGTTCGAGATCAACATCATCACCGAGCTTCATGTTCTTTGTGTGAATCCGGAGAATTTCAAGACGTCCTGTCGGGTCTGGAATACCGATGTCGACTTCTCGATCAAAACGACCAAAACGCCTCAGAGCGGGATCGATCGAGTTAGGTCGATTAGTTGCCGCCATGACTACAACATTTGAACGAGCCTTGAGACCATCCATAAGGGTGAGTAATTGGGAAACAACGCGACGTTCGACTTCTCCATTGGTCTAGAAATTCATGGTCATTCTCGGCAAACAAAAAAAGAAGAAAAGATCATACTTTTTCACGCTTCGGTGCAATGGAGTCGATTTCATCGATGAAGATGATGGCAGGTGAATTTTTCTCAGCCTCCTCGAAGGCCTTGCGGAGGTTACTCTCACTCTCGCCAGCCATTTTACTCATAATTTCTGGACCATTGATGAGGAAGAAGAAAGCACCAGTCTCGTTCGCAACCGCACGGGCCATCAAGGTCTTTCCTGTTCCTGGAGGACCGAACATTAGAATGCCTCGTGGCGGCTTGATACCAATGGACTTGAATAGTTGTGGATGGCGCAGAGGGAGCTCAACAAGCTCACGAATCTGAGCCATTTGTTTTCTGCATCCACCGATATCATCGTAACCAACATCATTGAGGTTTGCTTCTTCATCCTCTCTCTTGACGGGATCACCCTCTGGAGGCGAACACTTGAAAAAAATAAAATTGGAAAGAGGATATGGGTTACGTACCGGTATGAATAACGGTATCTTGAGCCACTATACAAAATTCCGAGGGGTCGGTCTCAATAACCTTGAATTCCACTGTTCGCATTCCGCCACGAACAAGGAACGTGTCGCCTTTGCGCACAGGCCGGTAGGCTACGAGTGACAGATTGTCAAGATATAATGGATCAAGACGAAAGTCACATACCTTCAAGAAAGTATGGTTTTAGGTAGACATCAAAGATGTTACCACTTAGTCCTTCAATGGAGTCATCGAAGGGTAAGATATGCACGCGTTTCCCATATTTGATGTCGAGACATTGGTGAACGTTGACAAGGTCACCAAGTTTGACTCGCAAATTATTACGAGCAACTTTGTTCATTTGAATGCGACCCTCCTCAACATCATCGGAACTCAGACATATTAGCACGGTGTCGCGTCTCTTCTTTCCGCTGTCAATGTCGGAACTCATTAGCAAGCCGCTGAAGCGTAAATCATGCTAAACATACCGACAAATCACAGTATCACCACGGAAAAGAGAAAGCAGCTCCATCGTTGCTGGGTTGAGGGTAGCGACTGGAGTCATAGTCAGCAATGTAGACAAGCCTGCATCTTGCCACCTTACCTGAATTGTCATCTGCAGTAGCCTCGTCTACGATGAGACGATTTGGGCTGAAAACGGGCGCGTACGTGAAAGAATCCCCGTATAAGGCGGCAAAAAAAAACCTACGATTTCTTTGGCCGCAGAATGGCGGTTGAAATATCATCTGGACCTGGTGGAGGTGCTGCGCCACTGGGATCCGCCATCGTAAATGTAATATCAAAGGGTTGTTAAAAAAAAGAGTTGATGAGCGAGCTGTAGCCCTTTGTTATAAGGAGAAGGACGCGCGTCCTTGTGTGACAGTCAACACAGCCAAATTCATTTATTCACGTGGCTAAATTCCCGTTCATTCCACAACTTTCCTGAGTCGTCCCAAGCAACGTCTAGAGGTATTCGCTACTCGCATTTGAAAGCTCAGGGCAGTCAGCTGTGCTTCCACACAGCCAGCTCATCTGAGTCCTTTAATCCGAATTAACCATTAACTAGTGAATAATACATCTAACAGTTCTAAGCTGATAGGTTAAAAACAACTTATCAGGATGTCAATCTTGATGTTGGTCGGAGGCTGCAGTGGAGGATACTAATGTCATTATTCGGAAGTCAATAGGTATACTGACCACCACCGAAATCTATGTTGGATTGGCTCCCAGTTAGTAGTTGAAAATGAGGCTACTTTTTCCCCTTGGCGCAATTTCTTTATCTTGAATTATCTTGGTGGATCTCTGCCAAGGGCACCCAACACAAACAGCGAGCCGGAAGGTCTGTGTAACCTGCTAAGGAATAGGAGGTAGCTCCATGAATATTTAATATTTAAATGTTGATCAGAATAAAAGGTGATAATGTTCAATAGGTCGCAAGTTATATATAAGTCAACAGTGAATCAAAGCAAGGTATAGTTATGCAAGGTAATTTGAAAGACAAATACTATGGCCCCGTGTAAGCAAAAAAGAAAATTGCAAAAAGGAAGGGGACAAAATGACGGAATACAGACAAAACTCACACGGTGACCCAACACCAGCATTAAACGTTTTTTTACATCCCACCGTAAGCATCATCAGCGTTATAAAGGGTATACGCGGACACAGGCCTCGGCTCGGGTGCACTCTCTTTGGACGTGGTCGTAGTGTCAACTGACTTGGTAGCCGGCACAGCAGAATCGGAACTGCCATTCACGACTTTCAACGATGACGAGGTAGACGGCGACACCTTGATATCTTTCTTCATATCCGTATACACTCTGTCAGTCGGATACGCAGGTGGCGGCGCTTCCTGGGATTGACGAGTTACAAAGGAAGCTCCACGTGTTAATTCGGCATTGGAAGAAGACGAAGTAGAAGTAGAAATAGAGCCAGAACCTTCAGTCGGCCGTAGGTTCGTGGGAACAGGAAGAGGTGCGAATGGGTTCACGAGGGATGAAACGCTTGCCTCCCTAGTTAAAGAATCACCAGATGCAGCATCAACAGCGAGGCCTTGACCAAACCGAGGATATTGCTGATGCTGATGTTGTTGCTGGTGAAGCTGATATTGGGGGTATCTAGCTCCATACGGCGCATATGCTCCAGGACCATGAGTCCCAGGAATGGGAGGAGCTCCATACCCAGGTTGCTCATGACCTTGACCTTGAGTACTATAACTTGCAAAGGGATCTCCTTGTCCAATATAGGGATTAGGTGTAGTAGGAGCGTTTGGAGCACCGCCAAATTGGTTTCCGGCAGCAAGATAGGGAGATTGAGAGGCAATCGCTCCGTATTGAACCTGATTCGCACCATGTTGTGCGAAAGACTGGGAGCGCTCATTGCCCGAGAAAGACGAGAGAACAGGCGGTTGATCGGAATAAGGGTATGCAGCAGAGGGTGAGGAGAACGAGGCTGCTCCCGTTGTTGGTATTACATTCCTTCTTTCAATCATAGTTGGAGGACGAGGGCGGCCAGGGGTATTGTCTTTCTCTTCATGGAGAAGGGTAGAAGTCCGTCTAAATTGGCTTGCGTCGAATGCATTCTTAATAGCCTGCTTCCTACGCCAACGACGCTGAATGTTGGTAAAGAAAATAAAGCATCAGTAAGAAAAAAATAACAATAGTTAGTTGAAGGGGTGTGAAAAAAGAACGCACGAGAAAGAATGCAATCATGACGGTAAGCAGGATGGTACCGCCTAGCGCACCCCCGATACCACCAATCAACGTGGCCGTGCTCAATCCACTGCTAGCTCGAACTGCTGCAGTGGATGTGGTACGCGCTGAACTCGAAAAGCGAGTAGTAGTTTGAACAGTGATATGTGACGTCGCCGTGGTAATAGGTGGGGTGCTCTGAGTCGTCAACATTGAGTAACAAGTATCGCGTCAAAGAAAAGAGAATGGACGAACAGAAAGGGAAGACGTAGTGACAGAAGGCGTTGTTGAAACCGCAGTTGTAGAGATGGTCGATGTAAGAGAAGGGGTAACAAGCCCTAAGAGCGGAGGCAAGGAAATGTTGGGGATGAGGGGAAGCACAGTAGAAGTTGAAGAGGGGTTTTCAGGTGTGGCTCTCGTCCTATCTCTAGGTCGATCAACTACCGACGCTGCCGCCGTGGTTTTAGGAGTGGGAGTCGCATCTAAGAAAAGTAGGATTAGCCCGGACTAGAAAGAAACCACCTTGTTTTAGGGGGGAAAAAACACGCACCAAGTACTTTAGTCGTCGGTGTCTCAGCTCTTGGGGGGTGGAAAGCTCTCCTGCGATGCAGTGCAGATAGCTTTTGTGGGCTTGGGCGTGTCATCGCAACAATGAGATGGGTAAGGTTCGTAAAATGATCCAAGCAAGTTGAGACGGGTATTGTGAACTCTAGAAAAAAAAAAAAGAGGGGAATTCAAAATGACTGTAGATTGATAAGATCACTGTAAAAGGGGGAAAAGACAGAATATTGGCGTCCACGGGAAGAGGCCGTAGGGAGGATGGGAAGGAATTGTGGGAGAAAAAAGGGGGGATGGACCTTTTGGTCAGCCACCCAGCCAATCACATCAAGGAATGCGTTCGCGCGGTCATCCGTTGTCTACACAACCACCGATGGTACCTCATGTTTGCTATATTTCAACGACTCCACACCTGCAATGCAACAGTTATGCAAGGTATAAGCCATGCATTCATACTTAAAGAATAAATAGCCATTGTACGTTGCTACAAGATACATGTAGACAAAGCAAAATGTTTAAAAAAGGAAGAACAAATGAATGACCGAAACAGAAAAACAACCATGTTGTCCGGCCTTCAAAGAAACAACTGGAAAAGCCTCTCTTAGCTTCCAGCCCAAGGGCATATTTAAGGAAATGATAATGAATACGGAGAAAGGCAGTAATGATTGAAAACCAAAAAAAATCATATAAAAGGTATAAGTAAAACACACACACACACACAACAAGGATCCTTCCGAGAACAATTGACTTGCATAAGAGATCGATCAACGCGGAGAAATAATAGCAAATGTCGGGAAATAATCACGGTGGAAGAACACAGGGGTAAAGAGGGATACAAATAAATAAAACAAAGGATGAATAAGTCGGGAAAGTCAATGGAGTTGATGGTATATTCGATGTCGGTGGTGGTGAGTTTTCGGGTGTGGCGGCAGTGGCTATAATGAGAATCGGAAGAAGGGGGGAGCAAGGTGAGGAAAAAAGGGTTCGCAAGTAGTGTCAACCAGGAAGTCAGTCAAAGAGAAGAAAGATAAAGTGTCGTGATATCATAGGAATGATAAAAGGACAAGAGCATCAAGCACGAGAGAAATGATGACACATGAACCTCAGCCAAAGGTAGAGATGTGGGACCCAGACAGAAGAAGAGACAAAAAGTGAAAGTCATAGACAGGCACTTGAATCTTGGAATTTCTCGCTATCTGTCCTCCACACCTTTTCAAATTTAGATTCCACCATACGCATCGGCATGTGCGCCTGCCCCCGCATTGTTCGATCCCGCTGCATAAGCTTGATGCTGCCGCGAATAATCATACGCTGCATACGGGTGCTGCTGACCATGTCCTACGTATTGCGATTGGCTTTGATCATATCCTTGTTGCCCCTGATATGCGCGTTGTGCATCTTGATACATGGCATTTCCAGCAGGCACGCCGCCAACGACGCCATCGCCGACATCCTCGTACTTGGCGTAGCTCCCATAAGCCTCTGCGTTGTAAGCACTTTGAACTTGAGGTTGCGAGCTGTAGGCACCACCATGAGCAATGTCGCTAGCAATATCGTCATGATGCCATTGCTGGTGAGGACGACTTGTGTCTTGGCCATAAACGTATTTAGGACGTTCTTGGAGACCACCACCACTGGCAGCAGCCGTTGCAGCAGCGCCTGCAGCAGTTGCGGCCGCAAGAGCTTGCGAAGGTGGTTGAGCAGTAGCAGCAGGATAAGAAATATATGGTTCGTCAAGGGAAGAGGCGGCATTGCGGTCAGTCTCGACCATATCAGGAGGGGTGGGGGTAGAGAGTGGTGCGAACAAGGAGCGACGGAATGTACCAAAGTCTGAATCGCGCATAGCACGACGCCGTGACTGCCTGTACCGGCGCTATATCAAAGAAATTTAGCACCAAGAACAATGTATACAGATTGATTGAAAAACATACAAGGAAGAACGCAATGAGGAATCCTAGGAGGACTAGACCAACAAGAGTACCGGCGACGGCGCCAATGATAGGGCCGGCTGATAAATTAGAACCCACGGATGCAGCAGAAGCGGTAGCGCTAGTAGTCCCTAAGCTGTCAGTACCAGTCGGCGTGAGATCATCAGTGGAGCTAGTCAACTGAGCGGTGTTCAGAACTGGAGTAGATGTCTATATATATATATGAGTAAAGTAGTTTGTGGGAGCCGTTCAAAAAAAAAAAATACAAACCGTTGGCTTGGGAACGGAAGAGGTAGAGCGAACCGTAGAGGACGTTGTACTAGAGCTAATTTTGCTAGAGCTAGTGGTGGTCGAGGAAGTCTTCGATGTGGGAGCCGAGGTTGAAGTTGAAACCGAGGTGGTCGAGGTCTTGACAACGGGAGGAGGCGGAGCCTGAGTGGTCGATTGGACAGAAGGAGTGCTGGTGTTTATAGAAGGACTCGACGGTGGTGGGGCAGGTGAAGGTGGTGAAGTAGGCGTAGGTGATGCAGGGGTTGAGGGAGCTAAATGGCCACCAAATTTTTAACAAGGTAACAACAACCAGGTTGAAAAATACATACCAGTGCTACTGGAAAAAAGTGGAATAAGTTGTCGAGCCAAAACTTCATGGCGTGGCAGGTTGCGTTGATGTAATTGAGTCATGAAAGAAAGTGGGTTTTTAAAAGAAAGTGGTTTCGAAGGAAGGGGCTTTAGGAGGAAGTAGGAGGAAGCAGCAAAGCCTGAGAAATTTAACCTTGACTACATATTACGTGATCCATGATGGAGTTTTCCTGTCAATAAAGGATACAAGTGCCGAACTCGAAACGGTTTTCAAAACAAGAAATTTAATATTAAAAGACGTTCAACCACCATACAGTATGGGCATATATGGTGGTGGTAGCGGCGGCTCTGTAGGAGTCGCCAACGACCTCGAAATAACTTCATATCGATCTTCCAACGCATCATACCATATTACAGCCCCCCCTACAGCTCCCCGATCTACATCCAAACCGGGGTGTTCCCTGATTCTCATTCCCGTACAGGCGTATGCCCTTGGCTGAAGTTCATTGATTCGTCTCCCATTTCCATCTAATGGTTCATCATGTGTATGTGGTTGTCTACCTTCTCTCTGGCATCTTCTTCCGCGACGTGGAAATACTACCATCCCTCCAGTTGAATTCGGGAGAGTATGGTCATAAGGAGGTAACCGTGCTGCGCCATGGTCGTATGTTGGTAGTGTATCCTCCAATGGATCTACCTCTGTGTCCATCCAATCGAGTGTTTGCAAAGGATTCGGGGCTACTATCCTATGCAGATGCGGAGGATTATTCCGTCCATCACAACAAAGATGATGCTGAGTATGGCCATGGTCGTCTCCCTGATCACTTAAATGTTGATACTCGCCTCCACCTGAATGTATGGAAGGCTCAAAACGTGCAAATTCATGACGATGTTCAGAGAGCCGCTGTTGCTCCCTCTTTTGCTGTCGTTTGCTCTCCCGCTTTCTCTTGATATCGACGTAAAGGTTCTGAATGCTCCGGCCGAGCATCATGCCCAAAGCAATACAGATACTCATTTCGCCTCTTTCAGGGTTTTTCTCATTGACTTTTTCCCGAGTTCCGTCCCTATTTTCCAACCGAAAGGTCGGGATGTTTGTGCGAGTAGCAATACCTGGCGGTTGGGAAGAGTGGGGCAGACAGTCGAGATGAGGATGAGGTGAGAGATACATGAGACCCCAGAGATTGATCCAAGACAATATCTATGATTACCTTAATGGAATAATGGAAGTTTCACAACAAACCTTTTCACTATAGCTAAAACAACAATCTTCCACAGCTCTGGATCATCCTTCGGAGGAGTGCTTCATTTCATGGGGGGGGCAGTAAATATGAGGAATTATGGTGATTTTTGGTTATTTAAGTATAAGGTCTTCATGTTAACACAATTGCATTCCTGAAATAATTGAAGACAGTTGATTAAAATGAAAACAAAAGAGTGATTTAGAATTTTTCATTATCCTTGTATGCACCCTAATCTACAGTACATCATTCATGAATTAATGTCAACAGCACAAAGAATATGTGTTCGCAGAGATAAGTTTAGAGACTCAATGCAAATTTCTCAATTCTTTGATATGTTAGCAACTGCTACAACAACCAATAAAATACTATGGTGTTGTGCCTAGGTTGCTGTTAGGGGACACTCTGCTTCGTCCGACATTTCCTCCAATAATTCTCTGTCAACTCTGTACATCCCTCCTCATCGTCACTAACTCAAGACAGAGCACACTCACGGCTCCGATAGTGGAGTCTGATGGTCACGTGACATAGCATTCCTATCACCTTTTCACCATTCTCCATCTTTTTCATCATTTTATTATTTTTTATTATTTCAACTCCAATTTTTGGTATATAGACATGCATCCCACCTTAGCAGGGCTTTATCCTTTTCTTTTAGGATCCCCTGCTAGGTGCACTTTCCTGTCATATTTTATGTTTATATATATATTTAGGATCCACTGCTAGATCTCGACTAAGTCACAGCTGCAGTTGCCCTAACATCAGAAAAGGATCTCCCAGAGGACTGATCCATGCAGATAGCTAGTCCACCATAGTTGTCTTCCGCAGTTCCAATTCAGACTTTGCTGACTCTGGGTACTCCTCCGCTCTCGATCCCTCCTCAGCATTACCCGAAACTGTATTTTCCGACAAGGATCCATTGCACTCCATGAAAGATGAACGACTTGTGACCCTGGAGCAAGCCCTTGCCGAATTACAGGCGAAGGATGCAAACACTCAACACAAGTTAGACATCCTTATTTCCCATATTCCACAGTCCGAAAATCCAATCCCATCTACACAAATCACACCTGTCACTCCGAAGGCCCACGGTGTAAAACTGGCCCTTCCGTTGGAGTTCGATGGAGACCGCACCAAGGGAATGGCATTCCTTAATTCCTGTCAGGTCTATATCCGTCTCTGTCCAAACTCCTTTACAGATGAACAAGCCAAAATTGTCTGGGCCATGTCATACATGAAGGCAGGACAAGCAGCTAAGTGGTCAGCTCGCATATTCTGATGGGAGGAGCAGCCGGAAAACATTGGCTACCATAAATTTGTTGATTGGGAAGACTTCTGAGACAAGTTCAAAAGGGAATTTTGTCCAGCCTATGCAGACTCAGCGGCCATCAACCGACTGGAATCCACAGCCTATTTCCAAAAGAGTCGCTCTGTGGATGAATACCATGATGAATTCCAAGACCTTATCACGGAAGCTGGTTACTCTGATCCAAAGACCATAGTGGTGAAATTCCGTCGAGGACTTGACACTCAAATTCAGAATGCTATAGCAACCATGCCCTCTGGACGTCCTTCCGACATGGTTCCAACAGACTGGTACACTGCAGCAAGGACCATTGACCAGAACCGAGCCACCAATGAAGCCTTCCAATCTTCCTACTGAACTCCGAGCGTTGCTCCGACTCAGCCCTGTCCATCCACCTTCAACACTGTTCAATTTCAGGCTCCGGAGTGGAGCGCGAACCATCAACATGCTCCGACCCCCAGAAACCCTGTTCCAATGGATATTGATGCTAGTCGGAAGGCACAGCTGCTTCCATTCTCTTGCTACCGATGTGGAAAAGCAGGGCACAAGGCACCCGACTGTCCTACCCAATTCGACATCCAAGAGTTGAGTATAGACAACCTCCAGACCTACTTAGAGGATCGCCTTGCAGAACTTGATGCGAAACACCCAGAGCCCGCAGCGGAGGTTGAGGAGCAGGATTTTTCCCATCAATGAGTGAACAGCACGCCCTCGTTGTCATACCACAATTGTTTTTCTGTTTTACCTACATGTTCAGTTAATGAAACAGTTGAACCATCCATAGATGTGCAAAATTCTGTATCTGAAAATCCGATCGTTGTTCCAATGAAAATAACTCGGAATAGGTGCCCATAATGGGAATGGCGACTCCCATCCAAACTTGTAATTGCTTCAGCGGAAGACGGTTCAACCTCCCTCAAACTGAAGGTTGAGCTTGAAACCACTGATACAGGAGAGGTGAAGTACGTCAACTCCTTCATAGACAGCAGAGCCACCGGAGAGTTCATCAACCACCACTATGCCAAGAGCAACCGGCTCCATACTCGGAAGCTCTCCAAACCCATTCCAATTTACAATGTTGACAGAACCCTGAACGAAGTTGGTTCCATCACTGAAGTGGTGGATCTCATTTTGAGATATTGGAATCATTTGGAGCAGACACTATTCACTGTCACTGGCTTAGGCAAGCAGAAGCTCGTCCTTGGACACTCTTGGCTACAAAAGCACAATCCAGAAATTGATTGGGTGACCGGAGAAGTCAAAATGTCCAGATGTCTACCCCGATGCTGTTCTGGATGTAGAGATGAAGCTTGAGTGGAGAGAATTGCTCAGAAGGCTGAAATCCGACAGACGGAAGCTGTCTCCGATGGGCCTGTACCTGAACTCCACATGGACTCCAAAGAGGAAGAGCCCGAGGAAGCCAAAGAACTGATCAAACCAGGAGATCGTATCTTTGAAATTGGCCTTGTTCCAGCACCAGTGGAGATCTGAGCCACTTCTAGTGTTTCTCAGCACTTAGCTGAAGCATTCAAACATAACTTCGAAGCTTCTGCCCCTCCGGACGGTCCGTTCCAGAATATCTGAAGGAGTTTGACAGTGTCTTTTCCAAGGAGTCTTTTGATGCCCTACCAGAGTCCAAGAAATGGGATCACACAGTCGAGCTGATCCCTGGAGAGAAGGCCTCTAATTTCAAGGTTTATCTGTTGGCTCCAACGGAGCCAAAGGAGCTTGATCAATTCATCAAGGAAAACTTGGAAACAGGTCGGATCTGTCTGTCTAAGTCTCTGATGGCATCTTCAGTCTTTTTCATTAAGAAGAAGGATGTACTCTATGGCTTGTTCAGGACTATCGGGCCCTAAATGCAATGACGGTCAAGAACAAATACCCGCTCCCTCTCATCTCTGAACTCATCAATAAACTCAGAGGAGCCAAGTACTTCACTAAACTTGATGTCCGATGGGGGTTCAACAATGTCCAGATGAAGGAAGGAGACGAGTGGAAGGCCGTGTTCCAAACAAACCAAGGACTCTTTGAACCATTGGTTATGTTTTTTGGACTGTGCAATAGTCCAGCAACATTCCAGACCATGATGGACGACATCTTCAATGACTTGATAATGGAAGGAGTTGTGGTGGTGTACCTGGACGACATCCTAATATTCACGGAAACTCTCAAGGAGCACTGGAGGGTCACTCGGAGAGTTATGGAGTTGCTCCGGAAACACAACCTCTTTCTAAAACCCAAAAAGTGCAAGTTTGAGAAGACAGAAGTGGAATACCTTGGAGTGATTATTTACCAGAATTCCGTTGAGATGGACTCTGTCATGGTCCGTGCTCGGTCACGTTCTTTCCAAAGAACAATCAAAGGACGGCTCCGACGGAGTCTCCGATGATGGCCGCCTCTCCATT
>Ga0193742_1000721_pt1 | contig 21230 bp, 19 predicted proteins | sample L2c1metaG_FD_165511 | JGI IMG/M metagenome (GOLD analysis project Ga0193742, IMG submission 165511) | Soil microbial communities from a riparian zone of the East river system, Colorado, United States - L2c1 | ecosystem: Environmental > Terrestrial > Soil > Riparian zone | place: USA: East River... | reverse complement strand
GACCACGGTCGCGATGTCCAGGACGCGCAGCCCGGCGAGGGGGCCTACGTGTGGCGCCGTATCCGCTCCCATGGACATCTGACGGTACGACGTGTGGTCCTACCAGCGCACTTCGAGGTCCTGTCGGTTCGGCTACGACGTTACGAACGGGGCTCCATGGGGAAGCAGCGGTCGCCCAGGGCGCCCAGCGCGTAGCCCTCGTAGAGGCCGCCGTACATGTCGCGGGTCTTCTCGCTCCACGCCAGCGCCTCGGGCACCGACACCCGGCGGAACACCTGCAGGATCCCGCCCTCGAACACCCGGTACTCGGCCCAGCCGCCCGGGAAGTCCTTCACCGCCGCCACCTCCACCCACGGCAGCGACCCGGTGGCGGTGAAGCGCCGCACCCGGTTCCGATGGGTGTGGCCGGCGAAGTAGCCGAGGATGCCCGGGCGGCGGGCGACCAGCTCCACCAGGCGCTCGGAGTCGTCCGGGTTGATGCCGAAGTAGCCCTCGGGACGGTCGGCGGAGTCGGGGCTCCAGGCGTGGTGGTGGCCGAACACCAGCACCGGGCGGTCGGCCTCGGCAGCCAGCTGGTCGAGCCACTCCAGCGACTCGGCGCTCACCCGTCCCGATTCGCGGCGGGGGATGGCGGTGTCGATCACCGCCAGGGTGACGCCCGGGAGCTCCACCGCGTAGGGCGCGGTGTCGGCGAACGTCTCGCCGTAGTAGGCGTCGTGGTTGCCGCGGACGTGGTGCAGGCGGTCGCCGAAGGCCGGCTCGTACACGGCGAGGAACTGCTCGTACTCGTCGAGCGTGCCGAAGGCGGTCAGGTCGCCCTTGACCACCACCGCGGCCGGGTCGACCTCGGTCATCTCGGCGACGGCGCAGCGGTTCATCAGCGTGGGGTAGGGCTCGGCGTCGGGCTCCGACATGTAGATCGGGCCCTCGTCGAAGCCGTCGAGGTGGCCGCACTCCAGCTCGCCGAAGTGCACGTCGTTGGCGGTGCAGAACGAGGTCAGGAGCTCGCCGCCGGGCCGGGGCAGCGTCCGCACCTGTCGCCCTTCGAGCTCGTAGGCGGTGTCGGGCTCCAGTCCCGGGTAGCGCCGCACCTCGAGCCCGTCGTGGAAGACCACCTCGTCGTCGGCGACCGTCGTCAGGTCCATGGAGCCTCCGCCGCCCTACTCAGGTTCGTGTTGGCAGAAGTGTGCCATCCGATCCGGCGGGGTGAGCAACGCGGTGAGGAGCAGTCGCATCGCGGCGCTGGCCTGGTCGGCGTCGACGCCCTGGCGGTGCAGGTCGTCCCAACCGCTCCACGATGTGGCGTGGTGCAATGCGGCTGTCAGCGGGGCGCGGTCGTGGGAGCAGCGGGCCGACAGCTCGGGCATGAACACCATCTCGACGGCGCTGCGGGCCCACTGGCGGGCCTGGTCGAAGGTCTCCTGCACCTGCGGCGAGAACGGTTCGTACAGGGCACCGGCCTGACGCAGGGGCCGCAGCGCCTCCGACAGCACCGCCCAGTGGTCGGTGAACCACTCGATCCGCTCGGCCAGCGAGGTGTCGGTGTCGGGCGTCTGCCAGGTGCTGCACACCTCGGTCGCCCGTCGCGCCGCGGCGGTGGCGAACAGGGCCTCCAGGCTGTCGAAGTGCAGGTAGACGGCCCGACGGGAGACGCCGGCCCGGTCGGCCACCTGGACGACGGTGGGGCGCAGGTCGCCGTCCTGCTCCAGCAGGTCGAGGAGGGCGTCGATGATGTGGTCGATCGTCCGCAGCGAGCGGGCGACCCGGCCGTCGATCCCCTTGCGCTCACTGCGCTTGGCCCGTGACGCCGGGCGTCCGACCGCTTGGGGACGGGCGGGGCGAGGGGTGTGCGCGGCTGCTGCCGCTAACTCTTGTGCCCGTAAGTCGCCCACCGACCTCAATTCTGCCAGTGGTGACAAGGCTACGTGCAGTGCCTCGCTTGGGGAACCCCTGTGGTGGTGCGATTACCAGGGGCGCGAGCGGCGCAACGGCACCGGCTTCGACCACCACCGACCGGAGAACCGCCACCGCGGCGGAGCGGTGGGTGGCGCGGCGGCCGCGGCCCGTGGCCAGGCCACCTCGATGGCGGCGACGATGGCCGCCAGCTCCTCGTCGCTCGGATCGCCGCCCTTGTCGACGGTGACGTCGTCGTCGTCCGGCACGTCGATCAGAGGGGGACGTTGCCGTGCTTGCGTTGCGGGAGCTCCTCGCGCTTGGAGCGCAGCAGCTCCAGGCTGGCGATCAGCTTGGTGCGGGTCTCCGCGGGGTCGATCACGTCGTCGATGTAGCCCCGCTCGGCGGCCTGGTAGGGGTTGGCGAAGCGCTCGGTGTACTCCTCCACCAGCTCGGCCTTGCGGGCCACCGGGTCGGTCGACGCCGTGATCTCCTTGCGGTAGGCGATCTCGACGGCGGCCTGGGGGCCCATCACCGCCAGCTCGGCCGAGGGCCAGGCGAAGGCGAGGTCGGCGCCGATCGACTTGGCGTTCATCACCACGTAGGCGCCCCCGTAGGCCTTGCGGGTGACGACCTGGATGCGGGGCACGGACGACTCGCAGTAGGCGTAGAGCAGCTTGGCGCCGTGGCGGATGATGCCGCCGTGCTCCTGGTCGACGCCGGGGAGGAACCCGGGCACGTCGACGAACGTGACCAGCGGGATGTTGAAGGCGTCGCACGTGCGGACGAAGCGGGCCGCCTTCTCGGACGACTCGATGTCGAGCACGCCGGCCAGGTGCATGGGCTGGTTGCCGATGATGCCGACGGGCTGGCCGTCGAGGCGGGCGTAGCCGCAGAGGATGTTGGGCGCCCAGCGGGCCGCGTACTCGAAGAACTCGCCCTCGTCGACCACCGCGTCGATCACCCGGTGCATGTCGTAGGGCTGGTTCGACGTGGGCGGGATGAGGTCGCGCAGCTCGGGGCAGAGGCGCTCGGGGTCGTCGGCCGGGGTGACCTGCGGGGGCTCCTCCAGGTTGTTGGAGGGCAGGAAGCTCAGCAGGTAGCGGACGTCGTCGATGCAGGCCTTGTCGTCCGGGCTGGTGAAGTGGCACACGCCGGAGCGGGAGGCGTGGGCGAGGGCGCCGCCCAGCTCCTGCTGGGTGACCTCCTCGCCGGTCACGGTCTTCACCACGTCGGGGCCGGTGATGAACATGTAGGAGGTGTCCTCGACCATGAACACGAAGTCGGTCATGGCGGGGGAGTAGACCGCTCCGCCGGCGCACGGGCCCATGATCACGCTGATCTGGGGGACGACGCCCGACGACTGCACGTTGCGGTAGAAGATGCCGCCGTAGCTGTCGAGGCTGACCACGCCCTCCTGGATGCGGGCGCCGGCGCCGTCGTTCAGGCCGACGACCGGGGCGCCCACCTTGAGCGCCAGGTCCATCAGCTTGTGGATCTTGTCGGCGAACACCTCGCCGAGGGCGCCGCCGAAGACCGTGAAGTCCTGGGCGAACACGAAGATCTTGCGACCCTCGACCGTGCCCCAGCCGGTGATCACGCCGTCCGTGTAGGGCCGGTCGTCGAAGCCCGATTCGCTGGGCCGGCGGGCCAGCACGTCGAGCTCGTGGAAGCTGCCGGGGTCGAGCAGCAGCTCGATGCGCTCGCGGGCCAGCATCTTCCCCCGGTCGTGCTGGCGTTGGCGTGCCGCTTCGGAGCCGGGCGCGAACGCCTCTTCCTTGCGCCGCGCCAGATCGGCGAGCCGCTCGCTCATCGCGTGTTCGGCCATGTCGCCACGGTACTTGTGCGGCGTCGCCTGCTCCGAACCGTGGGCGACGAATCGTTCAGTCGGTGTGCGAACATTCGGCCATGGCGAGCGCTGCGGCCGTCGACCAGCACGGCAACCCCGTCGTCGCCGACGCGGCGGCGGTGGCCCTCTACGACCGGGCCGTCGACCGGCTCCTGCGCTTCGACCCCGAGGTTCTCGCGTGCGCGTCGACCCTGGCCGAGCGGCACGCGGATGTGGCGATGAGCCACGCGCTGGTCGCCTACCTCTACCTGTCGTCCACGCAGCGCCCCGACGCTTCGGTCGCTCGGGCGTCCTGGCAGGCGATGGCCGCCACGCCCATGGGCGAGCGGGAGCGGGCGCACCACGACGCCGTCGGCGCCTGGGCCTCCGGGAGTTGGGGCGGGGCCGCCGAGGTGCTCGACGACCTGCTCGTGCGCTGGCCCGCCGACCTCCTGGCCCTGATGCTGGGCCACCAGCTCGACTTCTTCCGGGGCGACGCCGCCAACCTGCGCGACCGTCCGGGCCGCAGCCTGTCGGCCCTCGACCCCGCGCACCCGCACACCGCGCTCGTGCGGGGGATGCTGGCGTTCGGGCTGGAGGAGTCCGGTCACTACGAGGCGGCGGAGGAGGCCGGGCAGGCGGCCCTGGCGGTGAACCGCGACGACCTCTGGGCCCTCCACGCCGTCACCCACACCTACGAGATGCGGGGTCTGGTCGACACGGGCATCGAGTTCCTCACGTCCCGGGAGGCCGACTGGGGCAGCGGCAACCTCTTCGCCGTCCACAACTGGTGGCACCTGGCCCTGTTCCGGCTGGAGGTGGGCGACCTCGCCGCGGTGCTGGCCGTCTACGACCGGCAGATCCACAACGCGGCGTCGGAGGGTGTGGCGCTGGAGATGGTGGACGCCAGCGCCCTGCTGTGGCGCCTCCACCTCGACGGCCTCGACACCGGCGGCCGCTTCGGTCCGCTGGCGGAGGCCTGGGCGTCGGCGGCAGCGTCGGCGGAGCCGTGGTACGCCTTCAACGACCTGCACGCGGTGCTGGCGTTCGTCGGTGCCGGCCGGATCACCGACGCCGAGCGGGTGGTCGAGGCGCTGACCCGCTACGTCGCCGAGGGCTCGGCGGCCGGCGGGCCCGACGCGGGCACGAACCTGGCGATGACCGCCGAGATCGGGCTGCCCGCATGCCGGGCCGTGGTCGCCGTCGGCCAGGAGCGCTGGGACGACGTGGTCGCCGAGCTGTCACCGATCCGCCGGCGCCTGCACCGGTTCGGCGGCTCCCACGCCCAGCGCGACGTCCTGCACCGCACCCTCCTCGAGGCCGCCGTCCGCTCCGGCCAGACCTCCCTGGCCCGCGCCCTCGTCTCCGAACGCCTCGCCCTCCGCCCCACCAGCACCTACGCCAGCGCCCAGCAGTCCCGCCTGCCCTGACCCTCAGGCGAGGTAGCGGACCTCGACGCCGACGGCTTCGTAGGTGCGCTGCGCCCGCCGGTCGAAGGTGAGGAGCGGGAGCCCCGCTTCGGCGGCCGTCGCACCGATGAGGGCGTCGTAGGTCGCCCCGCCACGGATGTCTCCGGCCGCGATGGCCTTCAGCGCGCGGTTCGTCGCGGCGCTCGACAGCACCGCTCGGTGCTTGAACCTTCTGTCGATCAGTGCCAGCGCGCTCGACGGTGAGACACGCAGCTCCGGGTGGCGGGTCAGGATGGCGTACGTCTCGAAGAGGCTGTGCGCCGCGATGCCGGCCTGATGCTCGATGACTGCCGCGAGGGCCAGTTCGTGATTGTCGTGCTGCTGCCTGAGGGTGGGAAAGGCGATGCTCGTGTCGACGAGCGCTGTCGGCCCGTTACCCGAGCCGCGATTCACGTAGCTCATCCAGCAGATCGAGAGTCTCGTCCATTGTCTCGCGGCGCCCTGCCTGTTCGGCTATGACAAGGCCTCCCTCCTTCTCGATGAGCACCGCTTCCGGGCGGTCGTCGGGGAGGATCAGCTCGATGTGGTCGCCGAAATCGAGGATCTCGACCTCGGTTCCCGGTACGAGCCGGTTGCGTTCACGGATGGACTTCGGGATGACGACTCGACCTGCCTTGTCGACCGTTGCCTTCATGCCCACGACGCTACCGCGCATGTGGGTGGAGAGTGGGTCGATTGTGGGACGAGGGTGCCGGTCGTAGTCTCGGGCGCGATGGAGCTTCCAGTGATGCCGCCGGTGCGGCCGATGTTGGCGAAGGCGGTGTACGAGGTGCCCCGGGTGGAGGGGCTGGTGTACGAGCCGAAGTGGGACGGGTTCCGCTGCGTCGTGTTCCGCGACGGCGACGAGATCGAGCTGGGCAGCCGCAACGACCGGCCGCTCACCCGCTACTTCCCCGAGATGGTGGTGGCGCTCAAGGCCGCCCTCCCCAACCGGTGCGTGATCGACGGCGAGGTGGTGGTCCTGGCCGAGAGCGGTGACGGCAGCCTCGACTTCGAGGCCCTGCAGCAGCGCATCCACCCGGCGGCCTCCCGCGTCGACATGCTGGCCGAGACGACGCCCGCCAGCTTCGTCGCCTTCGACCTGCTGGCCCTGGGCGACAAGGACCTCCGCGAGCAGCCCTTCACCGAGCGCCGCCGCCTGCTGGAGGGAGTCCTCGGGGGCGCGGCCCGCCAGCGGGTCTACCTCACGCCCGTCACCGACGACCCCGACACCGCCGAGGACTGGTTCCGCCGCTTCGAGGGCGCCGGGTTCGACGGGGTGATGGCCAAGGCGGCCGACGGGGCCTACCTCGACGACCAGCGGGCCATGTTCAAGGTGAAGCACCAGCGCACCGCCGACTGCGTCGTCGCCGGGTTCCGCTGGCACAAGGACGGCAAGGGCGTCGGGTCGATGCTGCTGGGCCTCTACGACGACCGGGGCGAGCTGAACCACGTCGGCGTCGCCAGCAGCTTCACCATCGCCCGCCGGGCCGAGCTGGTCGACGAGCTGGCGCCGCTGCGGGACAACGCCCTGGAGGGCCACCCGTGGCGGTCGTGGGCCGAGGCCGGGGCGCACGACGGCACCCGCCTGATGCCGGGCACACCCAGCCGCTGGAACAACAAGAAGGACCTCAACTGGGAGCCCCTGCGCCCCGAGCGGGTGATCGAGGTGCGCTACGAGAACCTGCAGTCGGGCCGGTTCCGTCACGGCGGCCGCATGCTCCGCTGGCGCGACGACAAGCTCCCCACCGACTGCACCTACGAGCAGCTCGAGGTCGTCGCCCCCGCCGAGCTGGCGCAGATCTTCCGTCGGCCCTGAGGACCTCGAAACTGCCGTCGAAACGGAACTTGACCGGTGGGTCAAGAAGTGCTCCGCTGGGGGACATGACGGCATCCGCGCCCACCAACGTCACGACCGCCGACGACGGTGCCGACGAGCTCGTCGTCGAGCTCAAGGAGTGGCTCGGCGAGAACTGGGACCCCGAGCTCACCGTGGCCGAGTGGTGGGAACGCCTCGGCACCTCGGGCTGGGGTGTGCCGGCCTGGCCGGTCGAGTGGTTCGGGAAGGGCCTGAGCCGCAGCGAGGCCGTGCGGGTGCAGACGACCATCGCCGGCTTCGGCGCCCTGCCGGCCCCCGGCGGCCTCGGCCTGCTCCTGGCCGGCCCGACCATCACCGTGCACGGCAACGACGAGCAGAAGCAGCGCTACCTGCGCGACATCGTCACCGGGAAGATGGCGTGGTGCCAGCTGTTCAGCGAGCCGGGCGCCGGGTCCGACCTGGCGGGCCTGCAGGCCCGGGCGGTCAAGGACGGCGAGGAGTGGATCGTCAACGGCCAGAAGGTGTGGACCTCCGGCGGCCAGGCCGCGGACCTGGGCATGCTCATCGCCCGCACCGACCCGGACCAGCCCAAGCACGCCGGCATCACCTACTTCGTGATCGAGATGAACCAGCCCGGCGTCGACGTGCGGCCGCTCAAGGAGATGACCGGGCGGGCGATGTTCAACGAGGTGTTCCTGACCGACGCCCGCGTCGCCGACGACACGATCATCGGCGGGCTGGGCAACGGTTGGCGGGTCGCCAACACCACGCTCATGTTCGAGCGGTCCGGCCTGGGCGCCGGCGGCGGCTCGGGTGCCGTGTCGCTGGCCATGCCGGGCACGGTCATGGGCGACCTCGACAAGCGGGCCGGCGACTTCGTCCGCACCGGCGGCCGCTCCGGCGCGAACGCCGCGACGATGTTCGGCGCGGGCGCCAGGGGTCTCATCGAGATGGCACGGGTCGCCGGCAAGTCGGACGACCCGGCGCTGCGCCAGCGGCTGGTGTACCTGCACACGCTGGGCGAGGTGGCCCGCTTCAACAACCTGCGGCTGAAGGCGGCGATGGCGGCCGGCAAGGACATCCCGGGCCTGCCCAACATCTCGAAGCTGTCGATGAGCGAGATCGTGCGCACGTCCCGCGACCTCGGCCTCGAGATCGCCGGCCCCTACGGCACCCTGCACGCCTACGACGCGGAGTCCCGCAAGGCGCTCGACGCCGCCACCGGCATGCCGCAGCTGGCGCAGGTCACCGAGTCGGCCCTGTTCGCGCAGGGTCCGTCGATCTACGGCGGCACCGACCAGGTGCAGCGCAACATCATCGGCGAGCGGATCCTGGGTCTCCCCAAGGAGCCCGGCTTCGACAAGGGCACCCCCTTCAAGGACCTCCCCAAGAACGGCTGAGCGCCCTTCGGGGCGCTGACGTGACGCGCGGGGCCGGGGACGGGGCGTGCGGATCTGTGCTGTAGTGGGCGTGTGGACGGGGACGGCGGGATGTCGCCGGCAGCGCCGACCGGAGACGGTCGCCGGCCCGGCGGCTGGACGTTGGTGGCTGGCATCGCCGCGAGCCTCGTGGCCTTCGTCGTCGTCGCCATGGTGTTCTCCGACCAGATGGCCGGCGAGGGCGACGCCGCCGACGAGCCCGGGGGCCGCGGCGACGAGACGGTCACCACGCCCTCCACCACCGACCCGACCGCCGGCACCGGGCCGATGCTGTCGGTCGTCATCGACGGCGCCGACCCGAACGTCCTCCTGCGGAGCGAGCCGGCCGGCATCGACTGCGGCCCGGAGCCCCGCTCGGGCGAGTGGCTGCACAAGCACTGCGAGGCCCGCTTCGAGCCGGGCGTCGAGATCACGCTCAACGCCACCATCCCCCCGGTGGTGATGGAGCTGCTGGGCCAGGCCGGCTGGGTGGGCTGCGACGAGCCGCCGTTCGGGAGCTTCTCGCCGCCCCCGCCCTGCACGATGACGCTCGACGCCGACCGCACCGTCTGCCTGTTCACCGGCTTCGACGACTGCCCCGCCGAGATCCCGAGGCAGCAGCAGTAGCTGTCACAACCCGTACCGACCACCCCGCCGCCGCCCCAAGCGGTGAAGGGCTTCGCCTTCGCTGTCACATCCTGGCCGGGTCTCTCGTCATCCTGGTATGGACGCACGAAACGACGAGACGACGGTCGACGTGGCAGTCATCGGCGCCGGGTTGGCCGGGCTGGCCGCGGCGGCGACGGCGGCCGACGCCGGACGGTCGGTCCTGCTCATCGACGGTCAGCCGGGCGGTGGACGGGCCGCCACCGACGAGGTCGGGCGCTACCGCTTCAACCGCGGCGCCCACGCCCTCTACACCACCGGGCCCGGGCGCACGGTCCTGAACGACCTCGGTGTCCAGGTGAAGGGCTCCCCGCCGGTGCTGCGGGGCGCCATGGTGCGCGTCGGGCACCGGGTGGGCCTCGCCCCGGGCAACGCGGTGAGCCTGGCCCGCACACCGATGCTGTCGAGCCGCGAGAAGCTGGTGCTCGGCCGACTCCTGGCCGGCGTGCGCCGCTGGCGGCCCGACGAGTGGGCCGACCGCTCGGCGGCGCAGTTCTTCGACCACCTCGGCCTGGAGGGCCGGCCCCGCCAGATGGTGATGATGCTGACCCGGACCGCCACCTACGGAGCCGATCCCGAGGTGCTGAGCGCCGACGTCGTCGTCTCCCAGGTGCAGATGGCGCTGGCCGGGGTCGAGTACCTCCACGGCGGGTGGCGCAGCCTCGTCGACGGCCTGGCCGCCGCGGGCTGTGACCGGGGCGTGCGCCCTGCCCCCGGGGTGCACGCCCGCCGGGTCGAGCCGGACGGCGACGGCACGCGGGTCCGGGTCGAGCTCGACGACGGCACGGTCCACGCCCGGCGGGTGGTCCTCGCCGCCGGTTCCCCGGGCGCGGCCGAGCGCCTGCTGCCCGACGGCGCCGCCGGTTGGGGACCGCAGGGCCCGGCGGCCCGGATCGCCTGCCTGGACCTGGGCCTGTGGGCGCCACCGTCGATCCAGGTCCTGTTCGGCGTCGACGTGCCCCTGTACCTGAGCTGCCACGCCCCGGCCGCCGCCGGCCTGGCGCCGCCGGGCGCGGCGACGGCGCAGCTCATGTGGTACCTGCGGCCCGACGAGGACCCGACGCCGGACGAGGCCCGCGGCGTGCTCGCCGACCACGCCCGCCTGGCCGGCATCGACGCCGGTGATGCCGTGGAGTCCCGGTACCTTCACCGCATGGTGGCCGTGAGCGCACAGCCCGCTCCCGAGGCCGGCGGGCTGCGGGGCCGGCCCCGGGTGACCGACTCGGGCGTGGAGGGCGTGTTCCTGGCCGGCGACTGGGTGGGGCCGACCGGCTACCTCGCCGACGCCTCCCTGGTCAGCGGAGCGGAGGCCGCCAAGGCCGCGGTCGCCTCGCTGGACCGCCCGTCCCGCTCGGTCGGCGAGCCCGCCGCATGACGTCGTGGGAGGCGGTCTTCCGGCCCGAACGGTCGCGGCTGGTCGGGTTGGCGTACCGGATCACGGGCTGCCGCCTCGACGCCGAGGACATCGTGCAGGAGGCCTGGCTGCGGGCGCAGCGCGCCGACGTGGCGACGGTCGAGCGGCCGGCGGCCTGGCTCACCACGGTGGTCTCGCGGCTGGCGCTCGACGAGCTGCGATCGGCCCGGCGCCGCCGCGAGGACTACGTCGGTCCCTGGCTCCCCGACCCGATCCGGACCGACGCCGACACCGACCCGGCCGTGGCCGTCGAGCTGGCCGAGTCGCTCACGTTCGGGTTCCTGCTCCTCCTGGAGGCCCTCGACCCCGTCGAGCGGGTGGTGTTCCTGCTGGCCGACGTGTTCGACACGCCCTACGACGAGATCGCCGCCGCCGTCGACCGCAGCCCGGGGGCGTGCCGGCAGGTGGCCAGCCGGGCCCGGCGGCGGGTGCGGGAGGGCCGGGTGCGGCGCGATCCGCCGGCCGACGCCGAGCGGGTGGCGCACGACCTGCTCATGGCGATGGCGGCCGGCGACGTCGACACGGTGGTGTCGCTGCTGTCCGACGACGTGGAGCTGATCAGCGACGGCGGCGCGAGCGTGCGGGCGGCGCGGCGCCCGGTGGTCGGCCCCACCCGGGTGGCCCGCTTCCTGGTCAACATCACCCGCCGCTACGCGCTGCTGTCGGTGGAGGCGACGACCATCAACGGGGAGCCCGGCGTGGTGGTGCGCCTGGCCGGGGGCCTCGACCTGGTGATGGCGGTCGAGGTGGTGGCGGGCCGGGTGCACGCCGTCCACTCCATCCGCAACCCGGAGAAGATCGCGGCCCTCGACGTCGACACGCCCATCGCCTAGTCCCGTTACTCTCCCCCGCATGGCCGACAGCACGGTGCGTGACCACCTGGCCAACGAGCGGACGTTCCTGGCCTGGTTGCGCACGAGCGCCGGCGTGATGGCGCTGGGCGTCGGCATCGCCCGCTTCGTCACCGACGACGGGAGCCGCTACCCGGTGGCGGCCGGTCTGGTCCTCGTGGTGGTGGGCGTGGTCGGCCTGGCGTACGGCACCGCCCGCTACTACCGGGTGGCGACGCAGATCGACACCGGTGAGGTGGAGGTCGCCGACCACCGCGGTCCGCTCGCCGCCGCCGCCGTCGTGCTGGCGGTGGCGATCCTCGCCGCGTTCATCCTGCTCGCCTAGGACACGCCTACGGCGCCAGGCGCTCCGCCCGGGCCGCCAGGGTCGGCGACACCGCGGCGAGGGCGGCGGGGTCGGTGGGGCCGGTCCACAGCAGCTCGTCGACCGAGTCGCTCACCGGGGCGTCCACCTCGACGGTGGCGATCCGGCGGAACAGCAGCGCCAGGTCGAACTGCTCCCGCAGGGTGGCGTTCAGCTTCGACGCCGCCCGCACCCCGGCGTCCCACGTCAGCGGGTCGGCGGGGATGTCCTCCAGGTGGCCCCAGCGGCGCAGCACCGCGGCGGCCGACTTGGCGCCCCAGCCGGGCAGGCCCGGGAAGCCGTCGGCCGTGTCGCCCACCAGGCCCAGCAGGTCGGGGATCGATGCCGGCGGCACGCCCAGGCGTTCCTCCACCCCGGCGGCGTCGAACACCACGCCCTTGCGCCGGTCGAGCTGCACCACCTTGCCGCCCACGCACTGGCCCAGGTCCTTGTCGGGGGTGCAGATGATCACCTGCTCGACTCGGGGGTCGGCGGCGGCCATCACCGCGCCGGCGGCCATGCCGTCGTCGGCCTCGAACGTCACCTGCGGCCACACCGTGAAGCCCGCCGCCGCCATCAGCTCCTCGACCGGCGTGAACTGCGACAGCAGCTCCCGGGGCATGCCCGCCGAGCTCTTGTAGCCGGGCCACATGTCGTTGCGGAACGACTCGATCACGTGGTCGGTGGCCACGGCGACGTGGGTGGCTCCGTCGGCGACGAGCTGCAGCAGCGTGCCGACCACCCCGATCGTCGCCCCCTGCTTCAGGTCCTTGTTGTTGGGGGCGAAGTGGTACCGGAACAGCTCGTAGGTGCCGTCGACGAGGTGGACGTCCATCGGGGCGGAGGCTAGGCGGTCACGACGTCAGGCGAGGTCGACGAGGCCGAGGAGGTTGTCGGACCAGTGGTCGACCTCGCCCTCGGGCATCAGGAGCGCCCGGTCGGGGGCGAGGTCGCGGACGAAGCCGATGTCGTGGCTCACGATCACCATCGTGCCGGCCCACGACGCCAGCGCCGCGGCGACGGCTTCCCGCGACGGCGGGTCGAGGTTGTTGGTGGGCTCGTCGAGCAGCAGCAGGTTGTGCTTGCCCGCCACCAGCAGGGACAGGGCCAGCTTGGTCTTCTCGCCGCCCGACAGCGACGACGCGTCCTGGTGCACCTTGTCGCCCGACAGGCCGAACGTGCCGAGCAGCCGCCGCCGCACCTGCTCGTGGGTGCCCGGAGCGGCCTCGTTCATGTGGTCGAGCAGCGAGCGACCGGCCTCGATGCCCTCGTGCTCCTGGGCGTAGTAGCCGACCGAGACCTGGTGGCCGAACTCCACGGCCCCCGTGTCGGCCTCGGAGGTGCCGGCCAGGATCCGCAGCAGCGACGTCTTCCCGGCGCCGTTGAGCCCCAGCACCAGCAGCCGCTCGCCCCGCCCGACGTCGAACGTCAGCTCGTCGAACACCGCCGGACCACCGCCGTACGACTTCCGCAGCCCCGACACCGTGAGCGACGTGCGCCCCGACGGCGGCGGGTCGGGCAGCTTCAACCGCATGCCCCGCCGGGCCACGGGAGCGTCGACGGCGGACGCCCGGATCCGCTCGATGCGGGTCTCCAGGGCGTTGGCGAACGACGCCTTCGACTGCTTGGCGCCCCAGCGGTCGACCAGCGTCTGCAGCCGGGCGATCTCGGACTGCTGGCGGGCGGCGACCTTGGCGCGCCGCTCCTCGTCCCGCGCCCGCGACACCCGGTACTGCGAATAGGTGCCCTTGTACTCGGTGAGCTCGCCGACGTCGGACTCGCCGGGCCGGTCGAGGTGCAGCACCCGGGTGATCGACTCGTCGAGCAGCTCGAGGTCGTGGCTGACCACGATCAGCGCGCCCCGGTAGGAGCGCAGGAACCCCAGGATCCAGTCGCGGGCGTCGTTGTCGAGGTGGTTGGTGGGCTCGTCGAGCAGCAGCGACTCGCTGCCGGCGAACAGGATGCGGGCCAGCTCGACCCGCCGCCGCTCGCCGCCGGACAGCACGGTGATGGGCCGCTCGGTGCGGTCCTGGCGCAGGCCGAGGCCCGACAGCAGCGACTTGGCCTCGGCCTCGGCGGCGTACCCCCCGGCGTGCTCGTAGCGGTCGTGGGCCTTGCTCCAGCGGTCGACCAGGCGCTGGTCGCCGGGCAGCTCCTCCATGCGGACCCGCAGCTTCTCCATGCGGGTGACCAGCACGTCGAGGCCCCGCCCGCCGATGACGTGCTGCACGGCGGTGACGCTGGGGTCGGCCAGGTCGAGCCGTGGGTCCTGCGGCAGGTAGCCGAACGCCTCGGGCCGCTGGATCACGCCCGCCTTCGGTTCGGCCATGCCGCCGAGCACCTTGAGCAGCGACGTCTTGCCGGCGCCGTTGCGCCCGACGAGCCCGACCCGGTCGCCGGCGCGCACGGAGAAGGCGGCCCCCTCGACCACGAGGGTGGCGCCCACCTCCACTGTCAGGCCGCGCACGGAAAGCATGGCCGGACAGTCTGGCAGCGCCCGGGGTGAACGCCGCGATCAATTCCGGTGTACCGCCGCGTTCTCGCGCTCTGCGACGAACATCCCTCGGACATCCGCCACGTCGCCGCGCTCCCGCTCGCCCTCCTCGCCCTGGTGCCCGTCGTCGCCTGTGGCGGCGCCGAGGACGAGGGTCATGACGAGCTGACCCAGGCCGCCGCGCCCCTCGCCGACATCGACCTGGAGCTCACCAGCATCGGGCAGTTCGACCAGCCCATCTCGATCGTCGGCCGCCCGGACGACACCGCGCTGTTCGTCGCCGGCTTCAAGGGCACGGTCACCCGCGTCGACGTCGCCGGCGAGGGCCGGAGTCGCACCTACACGGTGGGCGAGCAGCCGCTCCTCGACATCGACGACCAGGTGATCACCGAGGACGAGCGGGGCCTCCTCGACATCGCCTTCTCGCCCGACGGCGACCGCCTCTACGTCAGCTACACGGCCGAGCCCGACGGCACCCACACCGTCGTGTCGTACGCCTACAACGGCTCGACGCTCGACACGGCGTCGCGGAAGGTCGTCTTCGAGCTGGCCGACACCGAGCCGAACCACAACGGCGGCGACCTCGAGTTCGGCCCCGACGGCTACCTCTACTACGCCATGGGCGACGGCGGCGGGGGCGGCGACCCGGACGGCAACGCCCAGAACCCCCTGAGCCTGTTCGGCAAGATCATGCGCCTCGACCCCGAGGGCGCCACCGGCGACGAGGGGTACGCCATCCCCGCCGACAACCCCTTCGCCGACGGGCAGGGCGGCAAGGCCGAGGTCTGGGCGTACGGCCTGCGCAACCCGTGGCGCTTCAGCTTCGACGCCGAGACCGGCGACCTGTGGATCGGCGACGTCGGCCAGGGCGGCTGGGAGGAGGTCGACCTGCTGCCGGCAGCGGGCGGCGACGGCTCGGCGGGGAAAGGCGCCAACCTGGGCTGGAACGAGGTGGAGGGCACCCACGGCTACGAGGGTGGCACCAACCCCGACGGGGCGGTCCTGCCGGTCTACGAGTACGCCCTTCACGAGGAGGGGACCTGCGCCGTGACGGGCGGCGTCGTCTACCGGGGGCCGTACGAGGCCCTCGACGGCGCCTACCTCTACGGCGACTCCTGCCAGTCGAAGGTGCGGGCGCTGCGGGTGGAGGACGGCAAGGTGACCGAGAGCCTGGTGTTCGACGACGCCGGCGCCGACCAGCTGGTGTCGTTCGGCACGGACAACGGCGGCGACGTGTACGTGGTCGGCATGGGGGCGGGGGAGATCTACCGCATCGACGACCCGACGCCGTCGTCGGAGCCCCCGCCGTCGCCGGACCCCACGGCGTCGACGACCACCACGACCGACGGCACGTCGCCCTCGTCCACGACGGAGCCGCCGGCGACCACGGAGCCGCCGTCGACCGAGCCGCCGTCGCCGTCCACCACCACGACGGGCCCGGCCGGGACCCTGCCGGGCGACCCCGGCGGCCTGCGGGCCGAGTACTTCGACAACGTCGACCTCACCGGCACGTCGCACTCGCGGGTGGAGCCCCGGGTGTACCTCGACTACGAGCACGAGCCGTTCGAGGACTTCGAGGCCGACACCTTCAGCGTCCGCTGGACCGGCGAGCTGCGCGTCGACACCGCCGGCGAGTACACGCTGACCACCACCAGCGACGACGGCGCCCGGCTGTGGGTCGACGACCAGCTGCTGGTCGACGCCTGGAGCAGCCACGCGGTGCGTGACGACGCCCGCAAGGTCACCCTCGCCGCCGGCCGCCACCGCATCCGCATGGAGTACTACGAGGACACGGGCGTGGCCGTCGCCCGCCTCTCGTGGGCCGGCCCGGGCATCCCCCGGGAGGTCATCCCCGGCCCCAACCTCCATCCGGCCGGGGCGAGCGCTTAAGGGCTACTTGCCTCGGCGGCTCGCCGCCCGAGACCGCTTGGGGCGGCGGCGGGGTGGTTGGTATGGGCTACTCCTGCACCAGCTCGATGAGGGTGCCGAAGGCGGCCTTGGGGTGGACGAACGCCACCGTGGTGCCTCGGCTGCCGGGGCGGGGGGCCTCGTCGATCACGCGGCCGCCCGAGGCTTTCACGGCGTCGAGGGCGACGGCGCAGTCGTCCACCCGGTAGCCGACGTGGTGCAGGCCCTCGCCCTTCCGCTCCAGGTACCTGGCCACCGGCGAGTCGTCGCGGGTCGGGGTGAGCAGCTGGATGTAGCTCTCGGCCACCTTGAGCAGCGCTTCCTCGACGCCGTCGGACTCGACCACCTCGCGGTGGGTGACCTCCGCACCGAAGGTCGACTCGTAGTACGCGATGGCCGCGTCCAGGTCGTTGACGGCGATGGCGACGTGATCGATCTCGGTCAACAGCACACAGTGAACCTACCGCTGGGTAGTTCTGAGGAAGGATTCCGACATGCCCCGTGTGGATTCGACCGTCACCGTCGCCCTCGACCCCGAGCGCACCTTCCGGCTCTCGCAGACCTACGGCGAGCTGCGCTACCGCTGGGACCCGTTCGTGACCGAGCAGCGGCTGCTCGACGGCGCCACCGAGGCCGGCAAGGGCGTCCGCACCTGGACCCGCTCCCGTCACCGGCTGGTGATGGTGTCGGAGTACGTGACCTACCGGCCGCCCGAGCACGTCGGGATGCGGATGGTCACCGGGCCGTGGTTCTTCAAGTCGTTCTCAGGTGGCTGGCACTTCACGCCCCGCGACGACGGCGGCACCGACGCCACCTGGCGCTACAACTTCACCTGCCGCCCCGGCTGGCTGGCCCCGCTGGCCGACCGCATCGGCGTGTGGCTGCTGGGCCGCGACATCCGGCGCCGCCTCGACGCCTTCGGCCGGGCCTGCGCCGACGACGAGATCGTGTCGGCGCTCGGCCCGCCTAGTACTTCATGACGCAGGCGACCATGTCGGGCGCGTAGAAGCCGTACCAGTGGTTCCACTCGTAGTCGTCGGTGCAGTAGTCGCCGGTGTCGACCCCGGGGACGATGTCGATCACGTGGACCGAGCCCGGCGCCTCACAGGCGTCGGCGGCGGTGATCCAGCCGTCGACCCCGCCCGAGGCGCCCTCGGGGAACACGTAGCAGTGGTTCAGCACCAGGTTGACCTCGAGGCACAGGAGGTAGCCGCCGGAGGGCGTGAACGACGCCTCGGGGTCGGAGCAGGTGCCGGTGCCCTCGACCACCTCGGCGACCAGGTAGGGCGTGCCGCCGTCCGAGCAGGAGCCGGCGCCGGTCATGTAGCCGGCGGTGTCGACGGCGATGCAGTCGTGGACGGCGGCCTGGGCCTCCTCGACGGGCGGCGGCGTCGGCTCGGGCTGGGTCTCCGGCGGCACGTCGGGCTCGTCGGGCACGTCGGGTACATCCGGGAGGTCGACCTCGTCACCGGAGGGGACGTCGCCGTCGTCGGACGGCAGGCCCACCTCGGTCTCGGGCGTCTCACCGGCGGCGACGCCCCCGGTGCCCTCCTCGTCGTCGCCGTCCTGGCTGACGGCGAAGGCGATGCCGCCGATCGCCAGGATCACCAGGAGAGCCACCACCAGGAGCGTCGTGCTCGACTTCCGTCCCGGCGGCGGTCCGGGGAACGGCGCCGGCCCGTACGGTCCCGACGGTGGCGGCCCGTAGGGACCGGGAGGCCCGGGCGGGGGCGGCGGTCCCGTCGGCCCGAACCCGGGCATGGCCTCGGTCGGTGGCGGGAACCCCGGCATCGCCTGGGTGGGCGGCGGGGCGTAGTCGGGCATCGCCTGGGTGGGCGGCGGCTCGGTCGGCCAGCCCGGCGGCGGCGGGGGCTCCGTCGGCCAAGACGAGGGCGGGGGTCCCGGAGGGTTCTCCGGGGGCGGGAAGTGCGGTGTATCGGTGATGACCCAGCTCCGTTGCGTGATCCCAGCTGGCGGCACCCAGCGCCGCCGGACGGGCCAGTATCGCGCCTGACGCCCTACAGCTCGCCGCGGGCGTGGCGCTGGAACAAGGTGATCTTGTCCTCGCCGATGCGGGCCCGCTTCTCCGGGTCGGTGATGCCGTCGCCGGCCGACGGGGCCAGGCACAGCACGGCCAGCTTGCCCTCGGCCTCGTTGCGGTGGACCGCCACGGCCGCGGCGCCCACCTCGGTCAGCGGGAACACCTGCGACATCACCGGCTGGATCGCGCCCTTGTCGATCAACCGGTTCATGTCCCACGCCTCCTGGTAGTTGGCGAAGTGCGACGAGACGATGCGCTTCAGCTTCATCCACAGGTGCCGGTTGTCGTACTCGATCATGTAGCCGCTGGTGGCGGCACAGGTGACGATCGTGCCGCCCCGCTTGGTGATGAACACCGAGGCGCCCATCGTCTGCCGTCCGGGGTGCTCGAACACGATGTCGGGGTCGTCGCCGACCAGCGAGCGCACCTTCTTGCCGAGCCGGCGCCACTCGCCCTCGTCCTGCGTGTTCTCGTCGGACCAGAAGCGGTACGCCTCCTCCCGCCGGTCGATCACGGCCTCGCAGCCCATGGCGTTGAGGAGCTTGGCCCGGTCGCCCGACGACACCACGCCCACCGGGGTGCCCCCGCCGTTGAGCACCAGCTGGGTGGCGTAGGCACCGATGCCTCCGGTCGCGCCCCAGATGAACACGTTGTCGCCCTGCTTCATGCGGGCGGCGTGACGACCGACGAGCATCCGGTAGCTGGTGGAGGCGCACAGCCCGCTGACCGCCGACTCCTCCCACGTCAGGTGCGACGGTTTGGGCATGATCTGGTTGGCCTTCACCACGGCCAGGTCGGCGAGCCCGCCGAAGTTCGACTCGAAGCCCCAGATGCGCTGGTTGGCGGCGAGCATGGAGTCGTCGTGGGCCGAGGGGTCCTGGTCGTCGAGGAAGTTGCAGTGCACGACCACCCGGTCGCCCGGCTTCCAGTTGCGCACGGCGGAACCCACCCGCACCACCACGCCGGCGGCGTCGGAGCCGACCACGTGGTAGTCCTGCTTGTGGCGGGCGCCCCACACCGACTCCTTGGCGAGCCGGTCGAGGAACAGGAAGGTGGGGAGCGGCTCGAAGATCGACGTCCACACCGTGTTGAAGTTGATGGAGCTGGCCATCACCGCCAGGTAGACCTCGTCGGGCGCCAGCTCCGGCGTCGGCACGTCGGACACGTGCAGCGACCGGCGGGGGTCCTTGTCCTCCGACGCCACGCCCTCCCACATCTCCTGCTCGGCGCGTAGGACGTGGGCGGCGCGGTACGACTCGGGGACGGGCAGCGCGGCGATCTCGTCGCCGCTCGCTCCGCTCTGGATGGCTTGGAGGATCTGCTCCATGGGGCCGAAAGCTACCGCTGGGTTACCTCCGAGCGCAGACTCGCTGAACGTGGCCCCAGGTGGCGACAGAGAGCGTGCAAGCGGCGGTGGGGCTGTCGTAGCCTGAGCCTTCGCTGGAAACGCTTGGGGGAGGGGACGTCCCTGGCTGGGTCAACGTCGGGCCGTCGGCCCGCTGAGCAGGTCGCAGAGCTCGACCGCAACAACGGCAACGCCGCCACCGCGACCCTCGTCGCGCCCCCGCAGCCCTTGCCCGACGCCGCGCCCGAGGCGAAGCGGCCCGCCCACCTCGCCTACAACCCCGCGCTCGACGGCATCCGGGGCCTGGCGCTCAGCTCGGTGCTGCTCTACCACGGCTACGCCGGCGACTGGTTCAAGGGCAGCTTCCTCGCCGTCTCCACGTTCTTCACGCTGAGCGGCTTCCTCATCACGTCGCTGCTGCTCTCCGAGCACGCCCGCTCCGGGGGCATCGGCCTCAGCAGCTTCTACGCCCGCCGGCTGCGGCGCCTGCTGCCGGCCTCGGCGGCGACGCTCGCCGCGGTGTCGGTCTCGGCGATCTTCACCAACCAGCAGTGGGAGCGACAGCTGGGCGGCGACGTGTTCGCCGCCGGCCTCCACGTGGCCAACTGGCGCTTCATCTTCGAGGACCGCGCCTACGCCGATCTGTTCCAGGACAACCAGTCGCTGGTGCTCCACTTCTGGAGCCTCGCCATCGAGGAGCAGTTCTACTGGCTGTTCCCGCTGATCACGGCGGGTGCGCTGGTGTACTTCAAGGGGTCGCTGAAGGCCTACACCGGCGTGCTGCTGGCCCTCATCGGCGGCGCCGGGCTGCTCACGCTGGCCTACGGCAACAACCCGACCGTCGTCTACTACGCCACGCCGATCCGGGGCGGCGAGATCCTGATGGGCGGCCTGCTGGCGTCGCTGGTGGCCCGGGGCTGGTTCGTCGGCAACAAGCGGCTGGTCCCGGTGTTGGCGGCGCTGGGTGTGGTGTGTCTGGTGGTGCAGGTGTGGCTGTGGTGGTTCGCCGAGCAGACGCACCCGTCGCTGCGCTGGGGCGGGCTGCTGGGCTACTCGGTGATCTCGGCGGCGCTGGTGCTGTCGGCCAACGTCGACGGCCCGGTGCGGCGGGTGATGTCGTTCGAGCCGCTGCGGCTGCTGGGCGTCGTGTCGTACGGCGTCTACCTGTTCCACTGGCCGCTGTTCAAGATCCTCGACGAGAACACCGTCGACTCGCTCCTGGAGCCCTTCCCGGGCAGCCTGCAGCCCCGCACCTGGAAGCTGCTGGTCATCCGGCTGGTGGTGGTGCTGGCGCTGGCGGCGGTGTCGTACCGCTGGTTCGAGCAGCCGATCCGCCGTGGCCAGCGGCCGAAGTGGCTCAACGCCCAGGTGCTGGCGCTCGGCGGGGTGGTGGGCGTGCTGGCGTTGGCCGTGGTGGTGCCCCGGGTGTCGGAGCCGCCGGCCGACCCGTTCGAGTCGTTCGTCAACGCGGCCGAGGGCCCCGACCCGTCGACGCTCGAGCCCGAGTCGCGGGTCGGCGTCGTCGTGGGCGACTCGACGATGGTGACCACCGCCAACGGCCTCAGCGAGTGGGGCAAGAGCGCGGAGCCGGTGCAGGTGCTGTGGGGCGGGTCGGCCGAGAACGGCTGCAGCATCGGCGACGAGGGCGAGGTCGACTACCGCGGCAACCAGGCCGGGTTGCGGGGCGGCGCCTGCGACGAGTGGCGCGAGAGCCTGCACCGGGACATCGCCCGCAACCGTGATCGTTACAGCCGGATGGACT
>Ga0193742_1000720_pt1 | contig 21232 bp, 27 predicted proteins | sample L2c1metaG_FD_165511 | JGI IMG/M metagenome (GOLD analysis project Ga0193742, IMG submission 165511) | Soil microbial communities from a riparian zone of the East river system, Colorado, United States - L2c1 | ecosystem: Environmental > Terrestrial > Soil > Riparian zone | place: USA: East River... | reverse complement strand
GTGAGCAGTATAAATATCTGATTGCCGTGCCCTATGCGCGTTTCGTGTTTGGGCCCATCAGGCTCTACCTGCTCTACAAAACGGTTCTCACTGCCCTCAAAGGAGCCTACGTCGGTTGGAACAAATTACAGCGCACCGGTACCGTTCATCACCGGACCCACGCCGCACCGATCATTCCTGTCAAACGCGGTAGCGAAGCTTAGTACCGGTCAACTTTCTCAATAACGTCGGCAACGTCTTCTATCGTCGATAGTGTTCCTAGTGAATCAAACAAAAAGTTTTTATCGACGTTCTCGTGTTGCTCTGTGGTTCGCTCGATTTCATGAGCAGCTTTATCAATCGTCAATTCGTTACGTGTCAACAATGCGTCGTACATTCCCTGAAAATCGGCGCCCGCTTCGGTATACGTCGTTATCGTAGATTCTTGGGATTTCTCTAGTCCGGCAGGTACCGTCAGAGCCTTTAGCTGGACTACTAGTGCTCTAGCCTTGTCAGCCGCTTCAAGCATGGGCTGCCTGTCCCCGACCAGTACGTCATAGTTTGAGATACTATTAAACTGCTCAAACTGGCTACTGAGCTGCACGTCTAATTCCAACCTCAGTTTCAAATAGGTGATCAGCTGCTCGTAACCGTGTATGACTTCTCTGGTCTGCGAGATGGTATTTGGAATTCGCGTGTGCATGTCCGTAGCGTCTTTCAACAAACCGACAGCTTCGGCCACCGGAAACGACGGCAACGTCCGGTTCGTTTGTTCAATTGCCGTTAAGTTGTCACTTGTCTGGCGAATGATCGATTCAATACTGGCGATAGCAGCTTTTTTATCGGTATATGAGAGATCAGGGGTATTAAATAGAGGCGACTGGGTAGATTTTGAAAATACCATCAGTTGCTTTTTTAGATCAGCCACCTGTCCGTCAATCTTTCCAAGATATACGTCCGATTGCTGCTTCGGCACATAGACTACTGCGTACATTAAAAAGACAAACGCTAAACAACCTAACAAAATACCGCTATACAGCAGTATTTTTTTGCGGCCGAGCAATGCAAAATATTTCGATAGATCCGACATACGTTACGACTAACTGTACGACTTCGCAAAAAAATTAACAACGGTCTCTATGACCGGACCCGGAATTATCCGCGCGCGATTATGTGTTTTTGCTTTTGGTATGACCGTTTTGTTTTTGCATCTGCGACTTCTTTTTTTCTAGCGCTTTATCACTTTTTTCCTCTGCCTCGATCAGATCCTGCCGCGTGATGCCGTTTTTTTCCATCAATGCGTCGAGTTTGATATTCATCGCTAGATTGTCCCGGTTTTGCGTGTTCTGGATGATAAACACCATCAAAAACGTAATGATCGTAGTACTGGTATTAATAATCAACTGCCATGTATCAGAGAATTGAAGCAGGGGACCGCTCAGTGCCCACAACACCAGTACGGCTAATGCCACCGCAAAAATCCAGGCGTGCCCCAGGATCATTGACACCCGGCTAGTGAACCGGGTAAAGATATCCGGCTTTTTACTTGCCATCGTCAGCCTTTTTTGGAACATCGGTGCCGTATTTATTCATAATGCGTCCCCCCGTTAACTGATATTTCTTATTATAGCGAGAAACTCACGCAGATGCTTGCTACCCAAGTAAGTGATGGGGTTATATTTCTAATATAGTGCTGTTTGATATTTTATGATTCGATGGTATAATTACCTCAACATGAATGAATCTTTTGCATATGCCCCGAGCGGGGAAACTGTTGAACTTGACCGTGATTACGGCCGCGATGAAATCCGTAGTATCGATATATTGGAAAACTGTCAGAATATTCATCCGATAACACCGGAATATGCGTCGGCTCCACTAAAGGAAGCTTTCGACTGGGACCATGTATACGAAAAGGTCGCGGAGGAATTTCCAGACATCATCGCCAAAAATCCAGAGCTAGCCGTATTCGCTTTTTATTCACAACCCAATCCAAACATGAGCCAATCCGCACGGCACGAGTTGGACACGGCAGATATATTGTCGTTTCTAGAAGCCAGGCGCAAAAAACCCGATGATTTCCTGTACTACTACCGCGGCGAGCCGGACGTTAACGGCAATGTCATGTCGTTTTGTGTGTGGACGGATTTCGCGGCTGCCCAATCAGTCACCAAAAGCAAATTTCACGAAGATGCAGCCAAACTGGCCAAAGAATCATATGATGAAGCGCACGTACAAGGGCACACGATGTCGCGGCCCGAGGGGAGCGATGGGGTAGTGTTAAAACCGGAATTTGAACGTTCGTTGAATGTAGGCGTCGCTAAAGCAGCCTAGATTATGCATTATTATACATGTGTGTATAATTGCTTAATTCAAATAAACGTGCTGGCTGTTTAATTATTCTGTTTATTACTAAAGAAAAACTGCATCCACTGTGAAAAGTTACTTTGTTTCACGGTTAGTGTAGGTTTCTTAGCCACTGTTACCTCGTCTTTGATGTTGCTGGAATCTGGCAAAATGATGAGTTTTTCGCCCGCAGCCACACGGCCCAGTTTTTCCCGGGCGCTGAGTTCCAAAAACTCGTCACTCCGCAAATAATTTTGCTGGAATTTCAGATTTTGATTCTGTAAATCTGCTAATTCAACTTCTTGGTCCAATATATCCACCTGTTGTTGTAACTGGAAGTTTTTCTGTAATGTCGACACCGTTCCCCATGACCAACTGATGGCGATTAACAAACCAAGCGCTACTGCGCCATTCTGAATAGTGACATGCGCCCGCCAGTGATGAGGAAGCTTAAATTTCATATTGTTTATTTTATTTTGACTTCTATTCAAAATTATAGTGGTTTTCAGGTAAAATGGCCAGAGACGTATCTGTTATACTGTATCCGTTAAAGACAACGCGGTCGTGAAGCCATATAACCGCTTGGTAGTTCTTTAAATCACATATGGAGGGGGCGTAGCTCATCGGTTAGAGCAGGCGGCTCATAACCACTTGGTAGTTGGTTCGATTCCAACCGCCCCCACCATATGTGATTTAAGTTGGTTCGATAATCAAAGTCACGCACAGATGCTTGCATTGAGCATGGCTGCAGAATATATGAATATATAGCGACTGAAGCGCGCAGGGATTTATTCCGAGTTTTTGTATTTTTCTTGCGTATATGAAAACATTGTCCTACTATACGGCTAGAACATAAGCGTAATAATAAGAGTAAAAATGAGAAAAAACATACATCGACCACTCATTGGCTTGCTCAGCTCAGCACTTTTAGTGTTCGCAGTTGCGTTGGTTAATTTTCAAAATCCCGTGAGTGCTGCGTCATGTGCACCGGCTGCGGCAATCGGCACGTCAACGAATGAAGTAGACGTCCCAAGCGATGGATCATACCGTATTTGGAGCCGGGTCATGCCAACCGACACGTCAAATACTTCATACTGGCTGGAAATCGATGGCAACACCTGTGTGTTAGCCGGTGACGGCACACTTGCAGCCAACAAATGGACGTGGGTCGATTATCAATCAGGCACCGTGGCTACGAAAGTTGACGCTACATTAAAAGCCGGCAAACATACTATCAAAGCAATCGGACGTGAATCATCACTAAAGGTTGACCGAGTCATCGCTCTGTTAGACAAGACTTGTGTGCCAACAAATATGGGCGACAATTGTGCTACTAACACGAATGACACTACTGCACCGAGCGTTCCAGCTAACCTGAAAGCCAGCGCTGCAAGCGCCACACAAATCAATCTGTCTTGGAATCCAAGCACCGACGCATCGGGTATCGCCGGATATGACGTTTTCCGATCAGAAAACGGCGGGACCGCACAAAAGGTTGCCACTGTTACGACAGTTAGTTTTGGTGAAGCAGAGTTAAAACCTGCCACTAAATACACCTACCACGTCGTCGCTCGCGACATGGCCAATAACACCAGTGCGGCCTCGGCAAAAGTTGATATAACCACCAAGAGCCTCCCGGCTAATGTGCAGAAAATATCAGGGAAACTGACCGACAGGGACGGCGAAGCATTAGGCAACGCCCAGGTCATCGTCAGAAGCAATGGTAATGACGAACGCCGCATTTACTCGACGCTTGCAGACGGTACCTACAGTATCCAAGACCTCAAACCAGGTACATACACCTTTAAATACAAAGCACGCGGCTACTACCCTAAAACTTCCACAGTACGAGTAACTGCAGGGCAAACAATAACTAAAAACGTTTCGCTAAGAGCACGTTAAGGAGAACCTACATGCAACCTGATTTCAACACACCTACCCCACCACCTCAGCCGCAACAACCTCAGTCCCAGCCTGAACCTGAACCTCAGCCACAACCACAACCTGAGCCCCAGCAACCACAGAATGACTCACCATTCATGACAGCACCCCCTGCCTCGCCTCCTCGGAAGTCACCTAAGCGTATGATTCTTGTCGCTGCAGCGATCGTAGTTGTCCTGGTAGTAGTTGGCGGTGTCGCTTGGCTCATGATGAATAAAGATTCGAACCAAGGAACAGCCCAGAACGCCATGGCTCCCGCAAAAGTGACAATCGCAAAAGATGGTTTTAAACCAGCCTCTATAAAAGTGAAAAAGGGCCAAGCCGTTGAGTGGGTGAATGATGATGCCACGCAGCACACCATCGCATCCGACCCGCACCCATCGCACGATCAGCTCGCTGGTCTCGACAGCGTTGATCCGTTGAACACAGGCGAATCATACTTGTTCACCTTTGAAACCGCCGGAACCTACACCTACCATGACGATTTGAACCCAGACGCATTTAAGGGAACAGTGATTGTTGAGTAAAAATCATGAATACATTTAGACCTTCGAAAAAAATCGTACTCTCAGCTCTCGGCCTGCTCGTTGGCGTCGCTAGCTTGGGCAGCGTCGTCTATGCTGCCGGCCAGCTCGCAAGTATTGAGCCAGAAAACGGCACAGTACAAACTCCAGCCAAGGTAATTAGTGACGCGACGGCATCTGGTGGCAAAGCCGTACAGTTTGGTGTCGTACCAGCGACACCTCCACCAACCACGCCTCCGACACCTCCACCGACGACTCCTCCAGGCACCGGTACATACAAAAAACTTACCCCTGGTACTGCATGGCAGTGGCAATTGACTGGTACCATTAACGAAACGATTCTTGACGGCGTTAACAATAGCAAAAAAATGTACGACATCGACGTCTACGACACTCCTGCGCCGACGATTACCCGCCTGAAAGCCAAAGGCATCGTTGTTATCTGCTATTTCAGCGCAGGTTCAGCAGAAAACTGGCGATCAGATTACAGCAAATTCCCAGCCAATGTTAAGGGCAAAGGGCTCGACGGATGGGCTGGTGAGACCTGGCTTGACGTCCGGCAAATCGAAGTACTGCGATCAATCATGGGCGCACGTATGGATATGGCTAGGGACAAGGGCTGTGACGGCCTAGAACCCGACAACGTGGATGCATACACCAACAATACCGGCTTCCCTCTCACTGCCGCGCACCAAGCCGCCTACAACCGCATGCTTGCCCAGGAAGGCCACAAGCGTAACTTGTCAGTCGGACTCAAAAACGATGTCGACCAAATCGCGACGCTCGTCAACGACTTTGACTGGGCACTCAACGAACAGTGCTACCAGTACAATGAATGTGATGGGTACAAAGTGTTCATCCAGCAAGGCAAGGCTGTATTCGGTGTTGAGTACGGTCTAGATATAAGCAAGTTCTGTTCTAAAGCAAACGCGTCTAACTACGACTGGCTGAAAAAGAGCCTAAACCTCGGCGCGACTCCCAGAACTGCCTGCCGCTAAACCGAATTACATTAAGGGCTTTACTTGCACCGCCTGGTGCCGTTAGATAGATACATGCCGGACAAGAATTCTATCAAAAAAACACTGCAAAAAATAAAACTCGCCAGCGAAGTTACGAGACTGACGTTCCTGCCGATAAAATCATCACCCGATGAACGACTGGGCGAACTATTCCGTGCCGTACAGCTGGCCCGGGTTCATCCTGACGGCAAGACATTCGTGGACTTGGTCCCGAGCAAGAGTTTACGTCTGATCGTCAAAGAATACGAAGAGTTATCGGTAGCACCGAGTTTTGACCTGCATACATTCGTCCAGTCGCATTTCCAAGAATATGTCCAAGCCACGGTTGAAAATGAAGCATTATCTGAACATGATGATCCTGAAGCCCACATCACCTCGTTATGGGATAAATTAACGAAAAGTGCGCCCAAGGCCAAGGGGTCTATTATCCCGTTGCCTAACCCGTACGTCGTTCCAGGTGGCCGTTTTCAAGAGCAGTTCTACTGGGATAGCTATTTCATCATGCTCGGGCTAGAGGCAAGTGACCGCAGTGATCTGACCGATGGCATCATGAGTAATTTCATGCATATGTTCCATAAATTTGGCTTTATTCCGACTGGTAACCGGACATATTTTACGACCCGTTCCCAACCGCCCTATTTTCTGCAGATGATCCGGCTGGTCGCGCACCGCAAAGGCCACCACCGTTCATTACTGCTCCGCCTGCCCTATTTGCTACAGGAATACGTATTCTGGACACAGGACACCAAGGCCTTTCTGACGATGAGCCGTAAGCGCTACAAACGCGTCGTACGTATGCCGGACGACTCCACCCTGCACCGTTACTATGATGCGAATGATACCCCACGTCCTGAATCCTACCGCGAAGACATCGAAACGGCCGAGGGAAGCGAAAAACCGGCGACCATTTACCGCCATTTGCGAGCCGGTGCCGAATCAGGTTGGGATTTTTCCAGCCGCTGGTTCGCTGACCCACGCGATATCAAAACTATCCGTACGACCGAGATTGTGCCGATTGACCTGAACTGTCTGCTGTATGAGTTGGAATTGGCGCTGAGCGAGGCTTACCGCAAGCTATTGCAATTGCCTCTCGCCCGATACTATCGAAAAAAGGCCGAAAAACGGCGCGATACCATCAACCGCTATCTGTGGGACGAGCAAAACGGCTATTATTTTGACTATCATTCGCCGAGCGAACAGCGGACTGACGTATGGTCGCTGGCTGGCATGTATGCACTCTACTGCGGCCTCGCCTCGCCCGAGCAAGCCGCGCGCGTTGCCCAGAATATTGAGGATAAGTTCCTAAAACCAGGTGGCGTTACGACGACACTTAACGAAACCGGCGAGCAATGGGACGGTCCTAACGGCTGGGCACCACTACAATGGGTGACGATTATCGGGCTTCGTCGTTATGGGCATCACGAACTAGCCGACCGGATCAAAGTCCGCTGGCTGGCCGCTAATTTAGCGCTATTCCAAAACGAACACAAATTCGTCGAGAAATACGACGTTAACGACCCCACATCGCTGGGCGGTGGCGGCGAATACACGCTACAGGATGGATTTGGCTGGACCAATGGTGTATTCATGGCTCTTCGAAAAGATTTGGATCGTACAATCGCCGAGAAAATAAAGCTCGTCTAGAGAGATTCTAGACTTCCGCGGTTGTCCGGTTCAGGGTAAACAGCTTGCCAATACCAATCGTCAGCAGGCCGTAGACGACGATTGCGACGAGCGTCGAACTGTCGAATAGTGATGCACCGAAAATAGGTTCACCGAAAATGCCGTTAAACGGCCAGACGAAGATGCCGCTCAGCGAATAAACGAAATCGACAAATGCGCTGCCTTGGGCTGCTCCGAATAGGAGTAATAAAAATCGCACTACGAGAAGTGCGAGTAATGCTCCGCCGATATAGTACACGACTCTGCGTGCGAGCACGCCACTTGGTACGCTCTGAGACCTGGTGACCGCCTGGCGCTGGACGTTTGTCGGACCATTTTGGACATTCGTTTCGCGGACCTCGGTTACTTCTTTTTGCTCCTCATCCATCTCGAATTTCTCCCCTCAGGACGATTACAGTTGTACCCCTATTTTATCACGAGCGCATTATGCACTCTGGTTTCTTTGGGTACGTCTTGAATCACGTGCACGACGGAGAGCTGCCTCATATACTTCGTCACCAGCCGCTATCTCTGCAATACGCCTGTCATCAACCTCTGCAAATGCAGCACGGACTGCCGCCATACCTGTTCGGTTTGTGACATGCTGCTGTTCATCCAAGTGGATAGGCCCTGTCAATTCATCAGGTTCACCGTCATAAAATCCTCGTACATTTCCACCACGCGGGTGAGGCATCGACCGCGTGTTAAGAGGTACCTGCTGCCGTCCAAGCCTATCAATATGTGCCTGCTCTGCATCATCCTGCGAAAGATAACCTATTTCTTGGTTAGCACTTATACGTTCAGAATCATGTGTCATAGTTACGCTAAAAATAGCATAAACACGATAAAAAGTCAATGGTGTGTCTGGCTATTCCCAGCGGAAAACACGGAAGGCGATAAAGTAGATGACAATCATCCACAGGCCAATGAGACCAAGTTGCGGCAGGATATCAATGAAGTGCTTACCCTCGGTCGCGATCAAGCGGATGCCGTCGATGATTGGTGTGAGCGGCAAGAACGCTGAAACGTTCTGCAGCCATTCCGGCATGAGGAACCGTGGGAAAAAGGTACCTGATAGGAACATCATCGGAAACACGATGATGTTCGACAGCGGTGCTGCCTGACGTTCGTTTTTCGCCCAACCACCAAGCGCCAGACCGATACCGAGGATCGTGATGATACCCAGTACCAGGAATATTCCTAGCTCAAAGTAATTACCGACGACCTGGAGATGGAATACCAGGATAGCAACGGCAAACATGATGGCAAGCGAAATCAGGCCAATGACGGCTTGGCCGATCATAGTGGACAGGAAGTATTGCCAGACCTTTAGCGGGGTCGTGCTGAGCCGGCGCAGGATTCCCATTTTCTTGAGTTCTGGGAACACGTTGACCGGTCCAAAAATGCCCATACCGATGATCGCAAAGCCGAGCAGTCCGGCGAACGTGTAGTCGAATGATGACAGACTGCGTTCGTTGAGTTGTTCACTCTTCACCGTAAATGGTGTTTCGTTTTTAACGAATTTGCTGTTGATGTCTTTGAACTGCGCATCCAAGATACTGCCCAGCGCACGTCCGGATTGTTCGTTATTTTGCGTGTAGACGATTTTTGCCTGGCCGCTCGGGAATGCTTCGCCTGATTTTTTATCACCGAAGTCTTTTGGCAAGATAATGACCGCGTCAAGCTCGGAACGGCTCATCTTTTCCTTGGCAGCATCGAGCGACGTGACTTCTTTGTTTACTTTCAGGATGTTGCCTTTTTCGGCGTTAGCGACGAAATCACGTGCAAATGAACTGTTTGATTCATTGACGAGTGCCACGTTGAACGAGACATTGCCGTTACCATTGTTGAGACTGCCGAAAACGAATAGGAAAATGAGCGGGAACCCGATGGTGAAAAATAGCGCCAACTTATCACGGAAGAATCGTCGGGTGTTGATTTTGACAAATGTGAGTACGGTAAAAAGTGATCGGTTCATATTACTTGCCATCCCTTAGGCCTTTGCCGGTCAGGTCAATGAAGACGTCTTCCAAATTGGCCTGTTCGACATGTTGAGGTTTTTTAAAGCCGCGTTTTAGGAGTTGCTGGATAAGGTTTTTCGGCGTATCGGTTGCAACGATTTTGCCGTTATCCATCACCGCGATACGGTCACAGAGGATTTCGGCCTCGTCCATGTAATGGGTTGTCATGATGACGCTGATGCCGCGGTCACGGACTTCTTTGATCAGTTCCCAGAGATGCCGGCGGGCTTGCGGGTCAAGGCCAGTCGTTGGTTCATCCAGGAAAAAGACTTTCGGGCCGTGTACGAGCGCCGTGGTGATGCTCAGACGCTGTTTCTGCCCACCGGATAACTGTTCGACGTAGGCATTGGCCTTTTCCTCGAGACCAACATCGCGTAGGAATTGCATCGGGTCAACCCGTTCACCATATGCGGCAGCGAACATCTCAACAACTTCTATGAGTTTCGTCTTGTCCTGGAACGCAGGGGTCTGCGGCTGGACGCCGATCAGGTATTTCACGCGGTCGGGATCCTGTGCAACATCGATGCCGTTGATAGTGGCGCTGCCGCCGTCAATCGGGCGAAGCGTCTCAATCATTTCAAGTGTCGTGGTTTTACCGGCGCCATTCGGTCCAAGAATACCGAATATTTCACCTTTTCCGACGGTGAAGCTCACACCATCGACCACATTACGGTTGTCATACGTTTTAACGAGGTTCTTGACCTCTACCATAGTCTTCATTGTACTTAGGATAACAGACCGAGTCAGAGGTTTCCATATCGGAAGTGTGAAAATCCCTCACTGCGTGCGAGGGATTTTCGAGGTTGACGGAAAACCATCAAAAAAGCCCGAAGCGGCGGGCGGCACACTTCGAGCAGTTTTGGCACCTGTTTGTTTGATTTCAATCGTACATCAAGGTGCTTGTGTTTGCAAATGCTTATTCAGGTTTTCGGATTTTGCGAATCGTCAAAAAGCCGTTGCGTGGGTTTTCAGTAACTTCGTAGCCAGCTGGAAGATCAGTTGGTTCACCTTTACCGCCTAGTTCTTTGGCGAAAAAGTAAATTGTTTGGTTTTTTCCGCCGCGGAGCGTTACATCTTTGCTGTGCAAAAAGTAGCTAACCCCTTTTGAATTCGTGTGCTTGTAAGCTGCCATAGTCTAAAACTCCTCCGTTTATAATTGCTTACGAGATTAACGATACCCCCAGGGGCTTGCCCTTGTCAACAGGTTAGGCACCCACTAGACGGAATTGTAACGCCTGCGGAGTAACAGATGGAGGACCAAAATACCCACGAGACGGGCCACGATTACCGCTATTATCAGGGCGCCGAGCGCAACCACGAAGCCGGCAAGATCAAGCGCCCACACTGGTGATGCAAAATCATACCGATAATTGCTTACGACAGGCAGGTGGATACCCGCCGTTGGGTCCTGCGCACTCGACAGGGCGCTCACTTTTTCCACGACACACTGGACATAATCATTACGGAACGAGGCGACTCCGCCCTGGAAGCGGCTACGGCATTCGACACTTGCCTGTTGATAGACGGCGCTGTTGGGATTGCTGGCACTCCCAGCTGCTTCAAGCGCCGTCGCACGATCACGTTCATAACTATGGCTTAAATAAAGCCCTCCGTTAAGGCCTGTGTTCATATGATGGGATATATAGCGCTGCAATTCGATGAGTGAGCTGTGTATGGCCTCTTTGTCACCCTTCTCATCCGCTTGCAGTACGGCCGTGCGGCGCTCAACCATCCCCAAGTTGTTCATGCGCAGGAGTGTTGCAGCAACCAGCGTGACCAATAGCAATATAACGACTAACTGCCATGTCTTGACGCGCTGAAGTCTCTGTAGCCAGTGACGGATTGATCGTTTATTCAAAAGTATTGTCCCACTTCTTTTCCATTAGTATACCCCAACTATCGCACGTGGGGTGGTGGTGTAAAAGACAGAGCGGTATACTGTCGTCATGCATATCTATTTCTCAGGCGTCCATTAGCTGAAATTGCCCATGACGCAGGCTATCGTGTCTTTGGTTCCGACAAACAACAAAGTCTGATGACCGAACAGCTTGCTCAGCGTGGTATTTCAATCGTCATTGGTCAGGATGGTTCGCAGATTGCTGGCATCCACGAAAAGAACTCTATCGATTGGTTCGTCTACACCGCCGCACTGCCAGACGATCACCCGGAACTGGTCTTTGCCCGTGAGCACGGTATCCGTGCCAGCAAACGTGACGAACTGCTTGCCCACATCATCCGTGAAAAGAATCTCAAACTCATCGCCGCCTGTGGGACGCACGGCAAAACAACCACCACCAGCTTGCTTATATGGACGCTCAAGCAGTTAGGCGTGCCTATCAGCTATTCAGTAGGGACAACACTCAACTTCGGTCCTAGCGGCTTATTTGACCCCCTGAGCACCTATTTTGTGTATGAATGCGATGAATTTGACCGCAACATGCTTCATTTCGAGCCGCAGTTAAGTCTCATCACTTCTCTGGACCACGACCATTTCGATACGTACCCGACCGCCCAGGATTATGCGAGCGCGTTTGTACAATTTATCGAACAATCTGACTACACGCTGTTATGGGAAAAGGACCTACGCTACTTGCATGAGGATCCCCGGGCTGATTTAGAAAGTTATGACGAACACATGGATCTGTCCCATTTCACACTGGCTGGTGACCACACGCGGCATAATGCATTTCTCGTACAAAAGGCACTCGAGCGGCTGCTGCCTGATGTCGAGGAGGTTGCCATCGTCCAAGCACTTAATCAATTCCCTGGTGCTGATCGACGGATGGAGAAACTTGCTGACAATCTCTACAGCGACTACGGACACCTCCCCGGTGAAATAGCTGCCACACTGCAGATGGCCCGTGAGTTATCCGATCATGTGGTACTGGTATATCAGCCACATCAGAATCTCCGCCAGCAGGAAGTGCGTGATGATTATACGAATGCCGTCATTCTCGCGGAAAAGATTTACTGGCTACCTACTTACCTGACTCGCGAGCACGCCGGACAGGCCGTGCTTACTCCAGAGGATTTAACCGAGAAACTAACAAACCGTGATGCGGTCGAATACGCTGATATGAATGATGAGCTATGGCAATCAATCAAACGCGAACGTGCCGCTGGTAAATTAGTGCTTGTGATGGGTGCTGGACCAATTGACGCCTGGGTACGGAAACAGCTTAGTCCGTCGACATAGTTAATTGATGCTATACAACTATTATGTTATAATAACTATATAATGACCAGTAACGAACTCGCCCATATTGAGCCCGTCCCTAAGCACGCCTTTTTGCTGTCTGATCCTTGTAGCCAAAACCTCTACCAAAGAGTGGCGAATAAAAAAGGCTTCGTGGAGCGTGGTTCAATTGAGCCCATAATTATATCTCCTACTTATGATCCGTACGCTATTTCCGCAACAGAACATAATCATCGCCATCACGCTGAGTTATCCCAAAAATACGGGACTGAACTCGCAGAAAGAATGCAAGACCTCGGCCATGCCCTTATCAATGCACGGCGCCCTTACCCTGTCGAAGATGTTGAGAGTCTTTTCGCTCAAACAGAGGCAATGAACGAACATATCGTAACACTGGGTCAGGAAATTGCTGACCGAGCGATTATTTTAACATTTAACAGATCTACATATGAGCTTATGAAGGCCGGCAAACTAGAGGAAGTAACTGTTGCAAAGAATAGATATAATGGAATTTCAATTGAACCCGTTGTACATAGCTATAAGTACAGTGGTCATCTGAGCCATGGTCATCGGGTCAAATCAGTTGGCTTGGTGAATCTCGAGAAACTCGAACGTCCAGCCAATGAAGCCCTGGGTATTACTCGTGCGGATAGAGCCCGTTTAGGCTACTAACGAGATAGATCGGTAGCCCTTCGGCGACGAAACGCTTTTCAAATGTGGTCATGATTTTGTAGTCATCCGACAATTTCGATTCGTGAAGATCATGACTCAGCTCGGTAAGTGACCATTCGTTCATAACCAGCTGCTCGAGGCTCCAGTCAAATAGCGCGTGATTGTCTGTTTTTTGGCGCAATACCCCGTCGTCTTTCAGTACATCACTATATAATTTCAGGAAATATGGGTGACTCAGGCGATGTTTGGCTTGGCGGTCGCGAGGAAACGGATCGGAAAATGTCAGCCATATTTCGGCCACGCTATGCGGATCAAAAATTGTCGTGATCTGCATGGTGTGAATACGGACAAAAGCAATATTGTCGAGTTTGAGCTCAAGCGCTAATTTCGCGCCAGTCTGCAAACGGTCAGCTTTGACATCTGTGGCGACGAAAAACCGGTCTGGGTGCCGGCGTGCTAGTTCGGCAGCAAATAGCCCCGTGCCTGCACCGATTTCAACTGTTACCGGCCTACCGTCCGCTAATTTTGCTATCTGGCCCGCTGTGATTTCCGTCGCTTCAAAACAGTTTTCATAGTTCGAAAACCGGGCAAACTTATATTTTTTACGTTTGCGGGTAATGATGAAATCGTCAGGGTTCACGCTCATCGTAACCGCTCGAGCTTGCCATCGGGCTGCACGCGGACTAATCGTGATGGGGTGACGTCGTCTACAAAGCCACCATCGACGTACATATCGACGTTTTCGCCGAAGTAATCCACAGCCTCGGCAACCGATTGCGCAGGCGCTTCACTATCCGGGTTGGCACTTGGCGCGATTAACGGCCCGGTAAGCAATAATAATTCGTGCAAGAACATATTGTTTGGCACGCGGAATGCTACGTCCGTCCCGCCACGGTGGATCCATTCTGGCGTGTCGGCATCAACTGGCACGATGACGCTTGTCGGCGTATCTGTTAGATCGACAGTTATCTGTTCATATGTTTCTTCGCTTACTTCGTCCCACATGTGTGCAGGGTTGGCGACAAGCACAATACATTGTTTATCAAGCGGGCGGGATTTAACGGTAAACACACGTTCGACGGCTTCGCGGTTGTCGGCACAAGCCACGATACCGTACAAAGTATCGGTTCGTATGACGGCCACTCCACCACTGATGAGTAGGCCGGCGATTTCGTCTAGTTCTGGGTCTTTGATAATTTTCACTCTGATATACTACCCTTTATTTAAAATAATCACCACCGTTTTTGGTAATTTACTTACCAAAAACGGTATCCCATGGAAAGGGAGAATCCGAAGGCGAAGCCTGAGCTAAAGAGGGAAAACCCTAGCGAAGCCGGGTTTGCCCTCTTTATAGAGTTCGACCATGAGTCGAACTCGGGGTATACTAACATTAATGACCGATGTAATTGTAGACTGGCTGCGAGAACCTGGCGCAACGATCCTTATCATATTGGTAATCGGATGGTTGGGCCGTCACTTCGGCGGTATGGTAATTACTCGTATTATCCGCCGGCTTATCCGTGCAAATCACTTTAATGAATTGAGCCGGGATGACGTACGTAAACGCCAGGACACATTGATCAGCCTGTTCGCCGTCATGTGGCAAGCGCTGCTTGTTATCGTTGTTTCATTCCTCGTTTTTGAACAAATATTCCCTAATATCGATTTGACGCCGTTATTCGCCAGTTCTGCAATCATCGGTATCGCCCTGGGATTCGGCGCACAATCTATCATCAAAGATTTTTTAAGCGGTGTGTTCATCATTACCGAAAACCAGTACCGCGTCGGTGATGTCGTCGATATTGAAGGTGCCGCTGGTACTGTTGAACGTATCACGATCCGCTCGACGACTCTGCGTGATGCTGACGGTAACGTGCACTTCCTGCCGAACGGTAACGTGATGCATGTCATCAACAAAACGATGGGCTTCAGCCGCGTGAACTTTTCCCTGGCAGTCGACCCTGACACAAGTGTTGACCATTTGTCGGACCTCATAAACGAAGTTGGCGAGCAGCTCGCCAACGATGAAAAATGGCGCGACAAGATTTTGGAAGCACCGCATTTTTTGAACATCGGCACGTTCAGTGATGTTGCTATCGAAGTGAATATCACCGGTAAAACACAACCGAGCGCCCAATGGAGTGTTACGGGTGAACTACGTCGTCGTTTGCTCAAAGCATTTGCGAAAAATAAAATCGAACTCGCTCACGTCCCGCAGTCACTTGCAGCTCCGACAAAACGCTAGTCCTACTGAGCAGCCGGGGTGAGACGAAGCGATGCATCATCGAGTGAACTGTCTTCGAAATCACCCAGGTTGTTCAGGTACACACGCTGTTTTTGATAAAGCTTTTCAAATTCATCCACCGTGGCTGCATCAACTTTTCCCTCGGCGCTAAATTTGTCATCGGGAGTCGGTATGATGTCTTTGCGCGCCTGCTCGAAACCGGGACGGCTTAAGTCCAGCCGGGACGCACCGCTCGATACGTACAGCGACATGCTTATTGCCGTCATCAGGAATGTGATGAGTATCACAACGGCGATCGCAAACGCAAAGCGATGACGTTCGACGAGTGCTTTTAGATTCTGACCCTGCATTACTGGCTACTCCTGGATGCGACTACCTCGGCACGCAGTTCATCGTTAATTCCACCCTGGTATGCGTCGAGTGATTCGTTGATCGATTTGATATCCTGCGCAACACGCGCTCGCAATTCACGGACGTTAGTGAGTGAGTCATAAAATGTCACTGGTTGGTCTTTGCAAGACAATTTTATTGTAGCCGTGACGCTGTCATAGTAGCTATCGTAATTATTTTTAAACGATGTGAACCGTTTTTCCATGTCGCTTGACGCTGCAGTAAGTGTCGGCGCAGTAAGTTTGTTGAGGACGATCCGGCCATTCAGCGTCGTCATGAGCTTGCTGATCGATTCATACGAACGCCCACGGTTATTCCGTGTAGCGGCCTCTGTCAGTTGCAGTTGCTTCAGCGAGCTCTGGGCTTGAACGCAGTTAGCCTTGATCGTTTGGATCTGGCGGTCACTAAGCGCCATGTCCTCGGCATGTACCATAGGCACAGTCAAGAACACCATCAATATGGCCGACCCGAAGAGGATGCGCATCTTATTCACCGTACCTATTATCGGGTATCCCCGTCACCTGTCAAACACCACGTGCCATTTTGTCCGGCGATCATTCCCTCGGCCCTCAATGCTTCGAGCGCAACTGCGAACCGATCATCCGCGTTAACGACCGTTCGCAACGACATTTCGTCTAGCATACCGCCGCGGAGCGCACGGACGATTCGCCCTCGCATTTCCCGTACAGATCCGGCTAGCGGCGATTGTTTTTTGTAGTGTTTACTCTGGGCGAGCCGTCCGCCAGCTATTTGTTTCACATGCGTTCCATAGTCCATCAGAGCCCAGTACCATTCCCGGTAATGATAAATGGGTTTATACGATTTTGCTTCGCAAATCGTATACATTCCATTTCTCATCGCGCCGTGCGCGGAATAAATCCGACGCTCGGGCTGCTCTTCCCGAATCGCAGGTAGAGTCTGCCTCGCAAGATCGAGAATATCACCGTCACTTACATCAAACTGGTCATGGAAAAAATGATGGATGAATACGGTGCGAATATTTGTTTCGATAAATACGACTGGTTGGTTATACGCGTATGCCAAAATAGCACCTGCCGTGTTGGGGCCGACGCCCGGGAGTTTGACTAATTCTTCACGAGTCGATGGTATATCACCGCCGAACCCGGTACTCACCATCTTAGCTGCGTCATGTAAGAATTTGGCGCGGCGGTTATACCCAAGCCCGCTCCACAGCGAAAGTACTTGGGCTAATGTAGCACTAGCAAGTGACTCGACATCGGGGAACCGCTGGATAAAGGCTTCGAACTTAGGGATGACACGAGGGACCTGCGTCTGCTGGAGCATCAGTTCGCTCACCAGTACATGATACGGGGTGGGGCGCTGTCGCCACGGCATGGGGCGTTCGTTTTTACGAAAATAATCCCACACTACTTCCTGGAATTCGGTTACATGCTGAGCGTTTAGCTTCATTGTCCTAGGAGCTGGTCAACCGCACGCGCGAACGCGATATCACGCTCGGTTACATCCGAAACGTCATGGCTAAATAGCGTAATGATGACTTTTTTATTTGTCAGTAAAACGTCAGGGTCATGTTTTTGAGTTTCGGCAATTTCAGCTAATTTTGCGACAAGCACGACACCCGAGCGGAATGAATCGGTCGGTACGACCCGTACCAAGCCTTCGCCATCAATATTTGACCATTCAACGTGTAAATCTTTTAAGTCTTCCATGGATTTCATTATACTGCGTACATGACGTGGAACGACCAATTACATGCTGGGATAGATCATTTACGTGAGCATGACCCCGTTATGGGTGCGCTGATTTCGCAGTTTCCCGCCCCGACGTTCCGTCCGCATACCGATTATTACCGTGAACTGGTCGAGAGCATTATCTCGCAGCAACTGAGCGTCAAAGCCGCTGCCACTATTACCCGCCGGTTCATTGATAGTTTTGACCATTTCCCCGAACCACAGGAAATCCTGCACAGGGATTTCGAGGAATTACGGAGCGTGGGACTGAGCGGGCAGAAAACGAATTACATTCGCGACCTGGCGCAAAAAGTCAGCGACGGATCGGTGCAATTTGACCACTTGGATACATTATCCAACAGCGATATCATTGCAGAGCTGACGGCCGTCAAAGGCATCGGCGAGTGGACAGTCCACATGTTTTTGATTTTCTGCATGGGCCGATTTGATGTTTTGGCGACGGGTGATTTGGGCGTTCGTAACGGCGTCATGAAACTGTATGGTCTAGATCAACCACCTTCACCTGCAGACATGATAGCTATTGCCGATAAAAATAGTTGGCACCCGTACGAATCAATTGCGTGTTGGTACGTCTGGCAGTCACTCGACAACACGCCAAAGTTATAGAAACAGCCCCACGACCCTCTTTACACCATTGACGTACTTGTCGGGATGTTTGTCGATATCAGTCCTCAGCCCACCCGGTTCTACCCATTTCACTGCATCAACTTCCTCAGGTTGCAAAACAAAGGATTCGGCTGGACGATCGACAGTAGCGGTAAAGTATTGGCAGAAATAACGACGTGGTGCGTCATCAGGCATCTTAAACTTATGCGAAAGCACTAATTCAACCCCTGTTAACCCGATTTCCTCTTCACATTCCTTTTCAATGTTACTCTCATACGTTTCATCCTCTTCAACCGTACCCGCAACCGCAGGGCCCCATTTGCCTGGATTGTTCTTTTTTTGGAGACTCCGCTGCGCGATTAGGACCTGACCTCGCGAATTAGTGAGCCAGAGCGCAGAAACACGGTAAATATCTTTTTTAAAGTCCAGTTGGTCCCGTAGTTTTAGCCCGATTGGCTGATCGTTCTCGTCAACGATAATTTGCTTTATCATGAAGCTAGTCCCAGTTTTGCAATAGTATTGCGTAGTTGCGATACAATCTCGGCCGGTAGTTCCCGGCACATTGCCGTGAGGTCTTCTTTGTTACGTATACCAATTCCATAAGGCGATTCTTTGTTTTTGTACACGGTAATATGTAGCATGGGTATATCTATTGAGACTCCGGTTGCATCAGATACGGTTCGCACCAGCTCATCAACACCATTTATTTTTACCAACCCGATGATTGTCACTTCATCGCCTTCCTCGCATAAATAATACTCACCCGTAAAGCCAATGAATTCTAGAGGTTGCTTGTTGAGTTGGTCGCGGGCAACACTGACTATTTCAGCCTCGAGTCGTTTTGCCTCGGTACTGTCACTTGTCTGGCGTTCGGCGTATTTTCGTGCAGCGATGAATGAGCCGTGAAACTCATTTTTAGGCAATAATGTCTTGCCATCAACGTCAATATCTCCCGGAGGCAACGTAATACCTGGAACATCAAATGCGATGGTGCCCTTTAAATCTCCGTACCAAACTGTATCGGATAAATATTGTTTTGGCATGATTACGGTGTTAGACGGTTGATGTCACGTGGGAATAGGGTGGCTTCTTTGACGTTGTTTAGTCCCAGTGTTTTTTGAACCAGGCGGTCGATACCAAACCCACAGCCACCATGTTGCGGCAGGCCGTATTTGAATGCTTGCAAGTAGTATTTGAAGCCTTCGTGAGTGACGTCCAGGCCAGCGGCTTTCATTTGTTCGATCATCTTGTCATAGTTGTTTTCACGAAGTGGGACAGTGGCAATTTCAAGGCCGCGGAACAGCAAGTCTCCCCATAGAACCGTTGATTCATCATCTGGGTTTTTCTGGTGATAGAATTTCATGGCTTCGACAGGGAATTTCACCGCATAGACTAAATCAGAATTCAGGTTTTTGCGAGCATAATCCGCAATCCAGCGCTCTTCGTCAGGAATCAAATCCTTTTCATCACGGATATCAACGTTGTTGGCTTTTGAATACATGTCGTGGATTTCGGCGACGGTAAATTTAGGAATTTTATCTGCTAGTTTCAGTTCTGGTGCATTCAAACTCTTCATGTCGTCGGCGTGTGTTTCGTAGGCACGTTTCAACACGGTTGAAGTCATGTCACCAACAAAATCGAGTACTTCGTCGTGATTTTCAACAAATCCCATTTCGATATCAAGCATGGTCAGTTCTGTCATGTGACGGGTTGTGGCACTTGGCTCAGCACGGTATGCATGGTTGATTTCGTAGACACGCTCGAATGCACCAACCATGATTTGCTTGTAGAACTGCGGGCTTTGCGCCAATGTGGCAGTTTTGCCGAAGTAATCAAGTTTGAAAACTTCTGCGCCACCCTCGGTCGGTTCAGCGAGCAATTTCGGTGTGTCGATTTCAACAAATTCACGTTCTGTCAGGAATTCGCGAATGTAACGCAGTAGGCTCGCGCGGACTTTGAATATTTTCTGTTCCTGCAAGTTACGGATATTCAGTACGCGATAATCGAAAAGCGTGTCGAGGTTGTCGGGTTTATGGGAAATTGGCTTGTCGATTTCGATAGGCGGTTCGTCGGTAACTGGAACCATAATATTTAGCGTGACGTCGTGCAGCTCTGCCCCACCCGGTGCGCGCTCATCGGCAACGACCGTACCAGTGACGGCAAGCACGGTACCGATGTGAAGTCCGCGTAGTTTTTCGATCTCTTCGCCAGCAACCAATACCTGGGCAAGACCAGAACGGTCACGCAGGTTAATAAAATTCAAACCGCCGAGCAGGCGCTTTTTGTGCAGCCATCCCTGGATGGTAATTTTCTCGCCAACGTTGTCGGCTAGTTCTCGGTTGAGGGTTCTCATACGTTATGGATTCCTTTGGGCGTATTATTTTTGCGAGGGTTTGATTCAGCCACTGCGCGTAAATCATCAAACCGGTCGAATTCGTCGACGATCTTTTTGCCAAGTAACGTTTCGAGCACGTCCTCGAGGCTCAATAGGCCGACTGTCTCGCGGTAATCATTGACTACTATAAACAAATGATGGTGTGTACGCAAAAAAGCGTGGAGCGCATGTGACAGGTTTTGTGCTTCGTGGATATAGTAGACTTTCGCGCTCATCGCCGATTTGACTGTTTTGTGACCAGATTTCAGATCGATCAAATCGTGTAGATAAAGCATACCGACAACATGATCGACATCGCCGTCGATAACTGGGAACCGGCTGTGACCGGTTTTATGTAAATCGTCCAGCACGAGCGGCCCGACGCTGTCACGTACATTGGCCGTTTCAATCACGGTGCGCGGTGTCATGGTATCGGCAACCGTTTTATCATCAAACGCCAGGCTGGCGTGCAGGCGAGCCAGTTGGTCGGCGCCAAGTACACCCGGGGAACGTTCTAATACGTC
>Ga0193742_1000718_pt1 | contig 21359 bp, 20 predicted proteins | sample L2c1metaG_FD_165511 | JGI IMG/M metagenome (GOLD analysis project Ga0193742, IMG submission 165511) | Soil microbial communities from a riparian zone of the East river system, Colorado, United States - L2c1 | ecosystem: Environmental > Terrestrial > Soil > Riparian zone | place: USA: East River... | reverse complement strand
TTACATTGCCAAAGGTTACAAACAGTATCAGGAATATCACTAATAAACAAATAGGAACCACATGCGCAAGGGTGTTTGATGCCCTTATTTGGTTTTCGAACTCGCCAGCCCAAACAAATGAATATCCATGATCAAGCTTAACAAGCCGGTTAACCTTTTGCTGCGCCTCGGCAATGGTACTTCCCAAATCGCGGCCACGTACCGAGAATTTTACGGCGATGTACCGGGTATTATTATCCCTGTAAATAAAGGCAGGGCCGGTAATGGTTCTGATAGTGGCAATTTCTTTTATGGCGATTTTTGATCCGTTAAGTGTTGGTACCATCAGGTTCTCGATCTTATCCTGTGTATCACGGAATTGTTTCTGATACCTTATCCTGATATCAAACCTGCGTTCGCCTTCATATAGCTCAGTTGCCGCCTTACCACCAATGGCCATTTCAATTACCGAGTTAGCATCGGCGGTTGATACCCCATAAAGCGCCATCTTGCGTTGGTCGAGCTCAATCCTAAACTCGGGCTGACCAAGGTTACGTAAAACGCCAAGGTCATCAACTCCTTTTACGGTTTTAAGTATGTTCATCACGCTATCGGCTTTTGCATCAAGCGTTTGAAAATCGGGTCCGAATATTTTTACGGCTAATGCAGCGTTTACACCTGCAACGGCTTCTTCCACATTGTCACGTATAGGTTGTGAGTAGTTGAAAATCGCGCCGGGAATCTTGCTTAGCTGTTTATCCATCTGGTCTATCAATTCATCTTCAGACAAACCACTTGGCCATTATTTTTAAGATCCACCTGGATCTGTACATCAAAAAAGCCTTTCGGGTCGGTGCCATCGTTGGTGCGGCCTACCTGCGCCAGTGTTTGTTTTACCTCGGGGAACTTAGCCAGTATCTGCATCATTTTTTGGTTGATGCTTTCAGCTTCGGATAAGGAAACGCTCATGGGCAGTTCGGCCTCCACCCAGAGGGCGCCTTCATTCAGATCGGGTAGGAACTCAGAACCGAGGAACTTTGCCGAAAAGAAGGTAAGTGCCATGAACGAAACGGCTACAATTAAACTAAGCTTTGGATTACGGTAAGTGTAATTGAACATGCGGCGAATGCCGTTCTCAAAAAATATAACTACCGGGTTGTGTTTTTCTTTTACATTTTTGCGCAACAGTATACTTGATAATGCAGGTACCAGTGTTAATGTAAATATTAGTGCGCCCAACAAGGCAAAGCCCAGGGTATAAGCCAGCGGACTAAACATTTTACCCTCTACCTTTTGAAACGCGAAAATTGGAATCAAACAGGTGATGATGATGAGCTTGGAGAAGAAAATGGCTTTACCCATTTCGGCGCCTACGTTTTTAAACAGACCCAGTTTGGCCAGTCCGTTAAACTTTTGCATACCTACTTCTTTGGCCTTATGGTCAAGCGCCACAAAAATACCCTCAACCATTACCACCGCGCCATCTATAATGATACCAAAATCCACAGCTCCCATGGAGAGCAGATTGGCGCTCATGCCCTTGATACGCATACATATAAAGGCAAATAACAGCGACAACGGGATAATAATAACCACCGTTAAAGTAGTGCGCCAGTCGGCCATGAACAGGAATACGATCACTGTTACCAGTACAATACCTTCCATAAGGTTATGGATCACGGTTTCGGTACAAAAATCCATCAGGTTGGTACGGTCGTAAAAAGTATCGATCTTAACATCCTTGGGCAAAATATTTTCATTAAGATCTTTAACCTTGTCACGTATGCGTGTTAAAACTTCGGCCGGGTTTTCGCCTTTGCGCATCACAATGATACCCTCCAGTACATCCTGCTGCTTATCCCGGCTTACCTGGCCCAAACGCGGCAAACCACTTTCCTTTATTTCGGCAATATCTTTAGCCAGTATAGGTACGTTGTTTACATTTTTGATGATGATATTCTGTATCTCCCCAATGTTGTTGATCACACCTATACCCCTAACTACATAAGCCTGGTCATTCTTTTCTATTACATCGCCACCTACGTTAATATTGGTGCGGTTTATGGCATTATACACATCGAGCGATGTAAGGCTGTACTTTTGCAGCAGCGTAGGATTTACGCTTACCTCATAAGTTTTTTCTTCGCCACCAAAGCTGTTCACATCGGCAACACCCGGAACTGATTTAAACTGGCGGTCAAGTATCCAGTCCTGTATGGCGGTTAACTCATGAATTGATTTGGTTCGGCTTTTAAGGGTGTACCTGTAAATTTCGCCGGTAGGGCCATAGGGAGGTTCCACTTCGGGCTTTACACCATCGGGCAGATCTGCATTGCCCAGGCGGCTCAGTACCTGCTGCCGCGCAAAGGCATCGTCAACATCGTCATCAAAAATAATGCGTACGTATGATAAACCAAATGCAGAGGTGGTACGCAGGTTAGCCTTTTTTTGTACCGAGTTTAAAACGGTCTCCATAGGAATGGTGATCATTTTTTCGACTTCCTCGGCACTACGTCCCGGCCATTGCGCTATAATGATGATCTGGGTATTGGTTACATCGGGAAATGTTTCAATAGGCGTGTTCATGTAACTCCACACACCGATCACAACAAGCACCAGTGTCATGAAAAACACAAAGTAGCGGTGCCTGAGTGAGAAATAGATTATATTTTTAATGAATTTGTTCATTGTAGTATCAGGTATTTAGTATCAAGTAGCAAGTACAGGTATTAAATAGTATTAATTATTAAGCAGTTAGTATTCAAGGTTTGTAACCCGGAACCACTGCCTGGCTCTTGTTTTTACTCTCCTGTTAAAGAATCATACAATAACAGCTGATTCTTTGAGATCACTCTGTCGCCGGCTTTAAGACCCGACGAGATATAGGTGGTGTCGGCTACTGTTTTAATGATATTAACCTCTCTCAATTTTAAGTCGCACTTGTCGTTATATACAATCACATAATTCTTGCTGTTATCAAACACCACTGCCTTTGCCGGTACCGATACTGATTGTGCCCTTTCGTTGTTGGTGATAATCACATTGGTAAACATTTCTGGTTTCAGCATCATATTTTTATTTGGCAATACGATCTTTATTTTCATTACCTTGTTATCCGGGTCTAAAACCGAGCTAACGGCATCTACCTTACCGGTTAAAACTTTATCAGGATAAGCAACTGTAGTAACTTTGGCCTCATAACCGGTTTTAACTTTGCTAATGTCTGACTCAAATACGTTTGCCCAGATCCACACATCCTTCATGTTTGAAATAGTGAACATGCTGCTATTATTATCAGGGCGGATAAAACTGCCTGAGGTAATATTTTTTTCAACGATATAGCCACTTTCGGGTGCTTTGATAACCAGTGAGCCGCCGGCATTGGTATTACCGCCGCCATTGATAGCTATCTGCTGCTGTATTTTGGAATTGGCCGCAACAGCTTTGTTATAATTTTCTTTAGCTTCGGTATAGTCGCGCTCGCTTGATATGCCGTTCTTATATAAATATTCGGCTTGTTCTAACTGGCGTTTGGCAATGGCAAGGTCTGATCTGGTAGCCGTGAGGTCGGTATAATTACCGGCAACATCGGCGCTGCGTACGATGGCCAGTGTTTGGCCTTTGGTAACCTTGTCGCCCAGCGAAACTTTAACATCCAATACCTGCCCGCCTGCAAAAGGGAATACTTTAACCACGTTATTATCATCATATGATACCTCGCCCGAAAGGGTAAGCTCATCTTTCATGGTAGTGGTTTTTGCAGTGTCAATGGTTATCATATGCGCCATGGAGTCGGTTATGCAAACCTGTTTGTTTTCTGCTACCGGTTGTGGCTTACCTTTGCAGGCGGCAAGCAATAGTAAAGCGGAGATGCCGGATAACAGCGTTTCTCTTTTCATCATTATTTAATATTTATAAAAATTTCAGGATTTAACTATAGTTGTGCCAGTGGCGAAGTTGAGATCGGCAATGGCCTTTTGCAGATTGTATTGTTGTTGCAGTATTTTGAGTTTGGTATCTTTATAAGTATCAAAAAAGTCAACAAATTCAATAAGACTGATCTGCCTTTGCTGAAAGCTCTTGAGCATACTGTTAAATAACTTATCATACTGTTCATTAAACTCAATTTGCTGGGTTGAGAACAATTGCTGATTTAATTTATATTGATTTACGGCAGCTACCACATCGTTTTTAAGCTGCAGTTCGTTTTGTTTTAAAGTGCTTTCCTGGCTTTGAATATTGTATTTGGCCGATTTGATGTTGCCCTGGTTACGGTTAAAAAAGGGCAGGGGGAGGCCGATCTCCAAACCGTAATAATTAGGCGCGTAATTACTGTTTTTATCATACGATGCGCCAATAGTTATATCGGGAACCGCCAGGGCCCTTTGATAAGCCAGGTTATGTGTAGCCGAACTGAGTTGGTACTGGTTTGACAGATAATCAGGGCGGTTTGTTTTGGCCTGTTCAATTAATGCGGGTATATCAAGCGCTACAGTCTCGGTAGGTTTATCATTGATGATGGGATAAACAAAAGCGGTCTCTTTGGTTTGCAGCAGGGTTTTTAGCTCGGTTTGCAGATCATTGATCTGGCGGTTGTTCTCCACCATGTCATTCTGCAGGCCAAAAAGCATGGCTTTAAGCCTGATCAGGTCCTTCATGGAAGTATTGCCCGCATCATATGATTTTTGGATGGCCTGAACCAGGTTTGTTGCCGAGGTGATCTCGTTTTGATAAACTTTTTCCTGCGCGTTCAGGGTAGCCAGCTGACTAAAATCAAGCTGCAGGTTGTATTTCAGGTTGCGCATCAGATCATTAAAAGCGGCTTCCTGTACCATGGCATCATCTTTAGCTACCTGTACCTGTTTGCCGCGTTTACCAGCGGTGGTAAATACCTGGTTTAACTGTACAAATACTTGTCCGTTGCCCTTGCTGTGGTCAAAAAATTTATTGCTGCCACTGGTATGGATGTTTTGATCAGTGCTCAAAACAGGATTATCCCAAAGTTTGGCTTGTTGTATCAGCGCTTTCGACGCTTCTACATTATACTTTTGGGCTAAAAGGCTTAAATTGTTTTCAAGAAATTGTTTTTCTGCATCCTGAAAGGTAAGCTTAACCGTGTCGGTTTGGGCGTTGGCCCGGTAGGTACTAAAACTAAAAAGTACAACTAATAAAAAAAGCAGGGTTTTTATTTTATACATGATCCTCTTCTATTCAACGGAACAAAAATTCATAACAGATATGAATTTTCTATGAAGACGACGTGTAATTTGTGAGGTTTGGGGTTTGAGGTTTAAATTATTAGAAAAATGACAAATAATTTAATCAAAAAAAAGATGGTTTATTAATAGGAAAAACAGGGAAACGCTCTTGAATCCCGTGAAAACAAACAAGTTAAAAATGAAGGTTCGGAAAGTATACTTAAATCAATGATCAAAATTATTTTATCTCAAATTCATCCGCATCCTTTAAAAAAGGTAATGCGCGCCGGGCTTTTTTCACCTCATCGGCAATAATGGTGAATGTGTACACATCATCCTCATCGCGTTTGTAATACACCACATTGCCATTAGGATCAATACAGGTTGAATCGCCCGAATGGTAAACCTCATTGCCATCGTGCCCAACGCGGTTAACACCAATTACATAAGCCTGATTTTCTACAGCACGCGCCGGCAGCAGGGTACGCCAGTGCAGAGCCCTGCGCTCGGGCCAGTTGGCCACCACGATCAGCAGGTCATAAGCATATTCATTAACATTTCGCAACCACACCGGGAAACGCAGATCATAACATATTACCGGGCAAATTATCCAGCCGTTAAGTTCAACAAAAAGTTTCTCGGTACCAGCGGTATAGGTATTATGTTCTTTACCCAGGGCAAACAAGTGGCGTTTGTCATAATGTTCATAACTGCCATCAGGCCGCATCCATATAAGGCGGTTATAGTATTTATTAACTTCTTTTATAATAATGCTGCCGGTTATAACACAATCATACTGTTGTGCAATTTTATGCATCCATTTGATGGTTTTACCATCCATGGGTTCAGCCAGTTTTTCAACATCCATGGTAAAACCTGTGCTAAACATTTCTGGTAGTATAATAAGATCAGTTTTTTCGCGGATACCACCTGATAATCTCAGGGAGATGTTTTGTAAGTTTTTATCGGTATTTTCCCAAAAAAGGTAGCCTTGAAAAATAGTTATTTTAAGATTATCCATAAGCATAATTTAAGTCTATAGACCAGGGTCAATAGTCCATAGATAATTAAAAAGTAAATAGCCGATAATTAATGGTTCCTGATGTTGTTTCCATGGACCCATTAACTATCAATTAAACTTTTATTAACCTATCAACGGCTTTATCTAAAGTTTCTTGCCTTTTGGCAAAACAAAACCTTAATACATGATGGTCAATTCCTTTGGTATAAAACGCTGAAACCGGTATGGAAGCAACGCCATTTTCCCTGGCCATCCGTATAGCAAAGTCGGCATCTTTATCATTGGTTATTTTGCTATAACGTACTGATTGAAAGTACGATCCGTAGCAAGGTAGTAATTCAAAACGGGTTTGTTCAAGGCCCTTACGAAAGTAATCCCTTTTCTGCTGAAAAAAATCGGGCAGGCTTAAATAAGTTTCTTCATTTTGTAAATATTCGGCTATGGCATATTGTATGGGGGTATTTACCGCAAATACCAAAAACTGATGTATTTTCCTGAACTCCTGCATCAAATATTCGGGGGCCATGCAGTAACCTACTTTCCAGCCGGTGGCATGAAAAGGTTTGCCAAATGATGCTACTATAAAGCTCCTTTGCTGTAATTCGGGATAAACCGCCATGCTGTGATGGGTTTCGCCATCATATATCAGGTGTTCATATACCTCATCGCTTAATATCAGGATGTCCTGATTTTTTACCAATGCGCTCAACTCATCAATATCCTCCTTGTGCAATATAGTTGACGTTGGGTTTTGCGGCGAATTTAGGATGATCATTTTTGTTTTGTGGTTGATCAGCCTTTTTACCATATCCCAGGCAATGCGGTAGTTAGGTGGTTCAAGGGCCAGCGATTTTACAACGCCGCCCATCAGTTTAATAGCCGGGGCATAGCAATCGAATGCAGGCTCAAATATGATCACCTCATCGTTAGGATGAATAACCGCGCTGATGGCGGTAAATATAGCCTGCGTACCGCCGGCAGTTATCGTGATCTCGGTATCAGGGTTATAAACTGCGCCGTATAATTTTTCCGTTTTCTCGGCTATCTTTTCACGCAGGCCCATCACCCCAGCCATTGGAGCGTACTGATTATGACCGTTTTTCATGGCTTTGTTGACCAGCTCAATAAGCTCGGGCGAACAATCATAATCTGGAAAGCCCTGCGAAAGATTTATTGCACCAACTTCGTTGGCCAGGGCCGACATAATGGTGAATATGGTGGTGCCAGTTTGAGGTAATTTTGAAACAACAGGTATCATCTTGGGGCCAAAATAAGCAAAAAACCGCAAACCAGTAAGCGTAAAACTACGCTTTTTTTGTTTGTTGAAATTATTTAGCTTTATAAGAAAGTTATTTTACCAGATATATTACCGCATATAAAGCTGTAACAGATATAACAATCCACAGTAATACACCCTGCAATAAGGGCTTTAATCCTACAGATAACAATACCGCACGTGATAATCCAGCACCTATCAGGAATAAGGTAAGCGTTAAACCGGCCCTGGCAATTTTTATCAAGTAGTGACTGATATTGGATACCGCCGGTATATAAGTATTGGCGACCATGGCCAGGATAAATAACCCGATAAAATAGGGTACACTTATTTTTTTTGAGTTGTTTTTGAAAATAAATGATGATATAAAGGCTACTGGTATGATCCATAAGGCCCTTGCAAGCTTAACCGTTGTGGCTACCTCCAGGGCATGGGGCCCATATTTACTGGCTGCACCAACTACAGAGCTTGTATCATGAATAGCAATGGCGCACCATAAACCAAACTGCGTTTGTGACAGGTTTAAATGATGCCCTATCAATGGAAATATAAATAATGCTATAGAGTTGAGGATAAAAACGCATCCCAATGCAACTGATATTTGTTTTTCTTCGGCTTTAATAGCAGGTGAAATTGCTGCTATAGCACTGCCTCCGCAAATGGCTGTTCCTGATGAGATGAGGTAGGAGGTTTTCTTTTCAATACGGAACCATTTACCTATCAGGTATCCAAAAACCAGTGTTCCGGTAATGGAAGCAAAGGTAAATAACAGGCCTTCTTTACCAGCTTGCAAGGCACTATGAACATTCATTCCGAAACCTAAACCTACTACAGAAATTTGCAACAATAGGTGAGTGGCCTTGTGATTTAAATGAAGATATGGATGGCCGGTAAATTGAGCAATGACAAGGCCCATTAGCAGTGCTATTGCAGGGCTAATAAATGGTGTTAAGCAAAGTGCTGCACATAAGGCAAATATAACCATACGAGCGTTTGAACTTATATGAAGTAATAATGCGCTGGAATTATCGGTGAATTGATTTTGAGTATGCATGTGATGTTTCTTTTTATACATGCAAAAGTGAAACATCATTAGATATGATTTTTATCACAAAATGATATGCGTAATAACTTTTGGTTATGATGTCTGGTGTTTTTAGCTATTAATATATCAGATTCGCTTAGAGTAACACCTGTCATGCAAGCGGGATTAACTAAAGATGTAATGAGCATTGAAGATTTTGTGAGACTGGCTGATTAATTTCAGCCTTTTTTGTTGGTATGGTTTATAACACTTACATTGTTAGTCTAAACCAAATTATCATAAATGAATTAGAAGAGAGAGTAATCAACTCTCTTTTTTTGAAGTTTTTAATCGAAACAAACCATTTTCTGCCCAAAACCGTAAACATCAGGAAATAACTTAAACCATGAGCGAACCTACGGAACATGAAATGTTACTACAGGAGGAAAGGCTATTAGTAGAGCAGATTGCAGAAGTACAAGGACTACTCCACACACTACAATATGATTTATGCATCACAAAGGATGCTTTACGTAAGTATGAACACTTAACTGTTATTCATTTAAAATCTATTCAGAAATAACAACTCATTTCAAACTGACACTACACCTTATTGTTATGCAGATTAACAGAAGCAGGGCATATTGATAAAATATAATACGTGTGCAAACAATTATCTTAAGTTTTAACTTTCTTATAGGCAGATCATTAAATCATTTTCGTAAATTAAAGCCATGAAAAATGCATTTGTAACTGGTTTTGTAATTGGTATTTTTAGTGGAACCTGGCTGTTTGTAATGCACAATTTTGGATATAGCAATTCTGGTAACCACGTTGCACCGATTGAGTATCTGTCTATTTTAATACCCTTGGTTGGTGTTTACATAGGTGTGAAAAGTTATAAGGAAAATGAAAAGGAAAACAGCCTCAGCTTTTTTGAAGCATTGTTTCAAAGCTTCAGAATATTATTGATAGGCGGGATTTTTGCTTGTTTAGGCGGACTTGTATACCTTAATTATGTTGACCAGGGAAATAATTTCCTTGACTTCTCCGGTCGTTTATTTGCCGGGTTATTTATTGGGATACTAATATGCGTAGGTGTTTCGCTAATGCTGATGAACAGATCAAGTAAGCTTGACTAAGCTTCATTTACCTGTTAAACCGGAATATATCGGCATCGGCATTTTTTTTGCCGAGCACCAGGTCGTGAATAATTTCGGCCGCTATAATACTAAAAGTGATTCCATTGCCTCCAAATCCCAAAGCAAAAAAAGTATTTGGCCTTTCGGCAATTGAGCCAATATAAGGCAATCCATCTTTTGTTGAAGCAAAAGCACCGGCCCAGCTAAAATCAGGCACCAATGGTATGTGCGGCATTTTTTTTAAAAAGGCTTTTTTCAACATCTCTGTTTTTCTGTTAATTACAGATGGTGAAATGTGTGGGTGATGAAATGGATCATCACGACCGCCAATCAGGATGCGGTTTTCACCTACTGCCCTGAAGTACATATATGGCATTGCGGTTTCCCATATCAGACTGTTTTTGTGCCAAAAAAATTCATCAGCCATGGGCTCAGAAACCATGGCATAGGTAGAGTTGATATCAACAATTTTTTTGGGGATGTAGTGCAGGCTTTCGTAACCACAGGCTATTATCAATTTTTTTGCCTTTATGGTTAGGTTATTCGCAGTAAGTAAAATTACACGCTGCCTGGTATGTTCTATATGAACTATAGCTGTATTGTTATAAGCTTTATGACCCGCATCCATAAAGTCCTTGAGTAAAGCATGTGTAAGGAGATAGGCATCCACCTCCCCGCCATCTGCCGAAAAGACTGCGCCAGGAGCGTCAAAGCCAAATGTTTTTCTCACATCAGTATTTTCAAGCCATTCTACTTTAAAACCATGTTTTTTACGTAGTTTAAACTCCTTTAACAAATTGGCTGTATGACTTTTAAAGCTTGCATATTGTAAACTTGGTCGCAAGTGAAAATCAAATGCCGGTTTCAGTGATCTGCACAGGTCGCCAATATCATAAATTGCTTTGCGGCAAAGTTCATAACTCCTAACAGCATCTGGTTCGCCAATCAAATTTTTTAATACAGTTAACGGAGTATCAATTTCGTACTGCAAAAAGGCAGTACTTGCCGCGGTACTGCCCATACCGGCATGCTTTTTATCAAACACAGCTACCTTTAAACCCGAGTTGCGCAAATGCCAGGCAGTTAAAGCCGCACTGATGCCCGCGCCCATTATAGCAACATCTACCTGAAGGTGTTGCTGCAAAGAAGGGTAGGAGGCAACAATACCATCCTTCATAAGCCAGTAGGGGTGTTGTTCATAAAGATTCATATGCTTTTACGGGGGATTTGCTTGAATAACATTGTATGTCATTTAAAGTTTTAAAACACAGTATTAGCTTTAAATTACTATAAAAATAAGCTCAAATGAGGAGTTTGAAATTTTTTTTAAAATTCAAACCTGTGCAAATGAATGGGTTAAGATCTAAGTTGAAACTTCTTTGAAAAAAAGTTTTGTAACTTGATTTTAAATCCTACTTTTGCAAACCCAATCGGGAACGGGATGTAGCGTAGCCCGGTATCGCGCCACATTTGGGATGTGGAGGCCGCAGGTTCGAATCCTGCCATCCCGACTAAAGCGATACCAATCGAAGTCGAAAACCCGCAAATCACACTGATTTGCGGGTTTTTTGTTTTTATTCCCACCAAAAAATACCAATCAATATCAAGGAAGATGTGAGCAATTGCGTGAGTGATTTTAGTTTTTTAAATTCGCTCACAGATAACGATATAACTAATTTATTATCAATTTATTATATCATTTATTTTGATTGCTTTTGGTGGGTTTTGCCCCCTGTTATTGTGAGTAAAATTCATCACCTGCGTCAAGGATGCTAATCAGTAATTTATTAAAGAATTATATTATCAAACCTAAAGTTGCCTAAAATGGCAACTTTGTTTATATTTGTAAAGGTTATGAGCGCAAGCATTAAATTTAGAACCATAACGATCTATAAGCAGTATTTTCCCGAGTTCTTAGCTAAACAACGACAGAAAGTTAAAGATAAGATCATCTGGACGTTTAAACTGATCGAGGAAGTACAGCATGTACCTGAAACCTATTTAAAGCATTTGGAGGGTACAGCAGGGTTATTTGAAATAAGGGTGCAATCGGGCAACGATATTTTTAGAATATTTTGCTTTTTTGACGAGGGGAAATTAATTGTACTGGCTAACGGGTTTCAAAAAAAGACACAAAAGACATCCAAACAGGAAATAGAAAAGGCATTGAAAATAAAAGAGTTATACCATGAAGAAAAACGATAATTTGATTACGCTGGACGAGTTTATTGATAAAGAGTACGGCCATAAAGGAACACCAAAGCGGGAAAAATTTGAACAAGGCTTTGAAGAATTTAAATTAGGTGCATTAATTCACGAAGCCCGCAAGGCTAAAGGGTTGACACAAACCGAATTGGCTGATAAATGCGGGACAACCAAAGCCTATATATCCAAAGTAGAAAATGATGTACAGGATGTACGGGTAGCCACTTTAAGGAAGATCATAGAAGTAGGATTAGGTGGACATCTTGAACTGACTATTAAATTATAAGCTGCTTCATATAAGGTGGTTTAAACACTTTTAACGATTATAGGTTACATTATATGTTTCACAATTTAAACATATAATCATGCCCAATAAATATTTTAAACTACACGAACGCTTTGATCGTAACCCACATAAATATGATATTGGCATATTTACCGGGTTAAAGAAAGGCTATGAAGATAATCTTTTCATCAAGAAATTATTTACCCTGATTGAACAGGAATACCCCGATTATTACCGATATCACTTATCCTATTTCTTAGGAAAGGAGCCGCAGGGTGAACAGGCGTTTTTTACATTCGTTTGGCAGATCGTTTTAATACGCATCAGATATATAGAAACCAAAGACCCGTTTAATTCGAGCCATGCGACCGACATGGAACTGCTTGCGAAATTCACGACCTATCAAAAATATCTCCGTTCGATAGACCAGTGGCATACCCAAAAGACTCTGCCCGAAATTATTGCCGACCAGCAGGAAGAAATCAGGAAACAACAAGCAGAGATTGCCGCGTTAAAGGAAGAATTAAAAGCCGCAAAGAAACTCGAAACACAGGAGTTTATCAATATAGCTGACGGCTACCGATTAAGCTTTTTAGATATATGCCTGCAAACGCAGGAAGCCCTATTGCCTGATAATGGCAAAGAACTCGTTTTCTCACAAACGCAGATCGTATGGAGTAAAATGATTGCTAAGTATTTCAGAGAAGGTAATAATGAGATCAGCCTGGAAACTATACGCCGATATTTCCCGGCAGATAAAAACAAACCAGGCACCAAGTATGCTAAAATCCCACCGGAATTAAAGTTGTTTCAACTCAAACCAGCTAAAAAGCGGATTTGAAACTTGCACACTTAATCTTACTAATCTCACCTTTCTGTAAGTTATAACAGCTTAAATTTCAGTTAAATATAAGATTGTCTTAGCTTGCTATAAACATCCTCAATTTAACCACGCAAATCTGCGTGGCCGGACTATTCTCCCTGGCTTTAAAATGCCAGGCTATGCTTAAGCAAATCGAAGGATTGTTAACCAAAATTAGTAGCCATGATGGGTAAACCAATTACCGGAATAAGTTTTGGGGGATGTATCCGCTATGTCGTAGAACGGCAGGAGGCTAAGATCTTATTTGCCGAAGGTGTGCGTATGCAGAACGCCAGCACCCTTACACAGGATTTTAACATACAGCGAAAAATGAGGCCGGAGCTTGGCAAAGCGGTTGGACACTTGGTTTTGAGCTGGAGTAAGGAAGACCTGACCAACTTGAACGACGAGATTATGGTGGAACGGGCAAAAGAGTACATGGAAAAAGTAGGTATCCGTGATACGCAGTATGTAGTGGTCCGGCACAGCGACCGCGCTCATCCGCATCTCCACCTGATCTATAACGGGGTTGACAATAACGGCAAGACGATTAGCGATAAAAACAACTTTGCAAAGAATATCAAAGCCTGCAAGGAGATCACCCTGAAGCATGGTTACCATTTGAGCGAGGGCAAAGATTTAGTGAACCGGCAGGCATTGCGGGGCAAAGAGAAGATCAGGTATGAAATCTATGATGCAATTAAGGCAGCAATGAAAACGGCAACCACCTGGAAAGGACTGGAAGCCGAACTGGCTAAGCAGGGTATTAACATTGCCTATAAATTCCGCAGTGGTGCTAAGGAGGTACAGGGCATTTCTTTTGAAAAAGGCGACATCAAAATGAAAGGCTCTGCCATTGACCGGAGTTTAAGTTTTGCAAAAATAGATTCGACATTGAATCAGAACCAACACGTGCAGCTGTACCACGCCGCAAGGAAAGCAAATGAACCCTTGTTGGCCAATGAGTTACGCGAGGCCATCCGGCAAAGCGTCCAGGCCGAGCACCGCCATAGTCCTGACGGTGGTAAGGGGGTGTTGCAAATTCTACTTGAACCACAGTATGTGGCAGCGGCCCCTGATCCAATAAGTGATGCAGATATAGCCCGGCGAAAAAGAAAGAAACAGGAAGCGGAACAGGCACAATCCCAATCACAGGGAATAAGCAGATAGTAATAAAATATTAACCTAAAAATTTAACTGTTATGGAACAACAGGAATTAGAAGAAAAAGTAACAATGATGGAAGAACTAATACAGGGCTTCGTTACAAGAATGACAGCTATAGAAACCGAAATGCCGGAATTTCTGAAATCGTTTTTACAGCAGTATAAAGAGACCTTAGACCAGATCTCGAACCGGATTGAAACATCCAATAAGCGATATGTTCATCAAAAAATCCAACAGCAGATCGATGAGGTAAAAAGACTGGTAGCAACAGTACCCAAAGTTATAGGCGTAAAAAATAGTCATCATTTCGGGGCATGGTCAAAAAGCTTGATTATCGGGTTGGTAATTGCCTTCTTGGTAACAGCCGGATCTGTTGGATCAACTTTATACCTCAATCACCAAAATAATAGATTGAACAGGGAAGCCTATATTTTCTGGCTGGTCAGGGTTTTGTATCCTAAGACAGCCGAAACGATCATTGCCAAATTAAACGAAGACCCAGACGGTTTTATCGCAAGGCGGAAAAGGAAATGGAGAAACAGAATGCGATTACCGCAGCAAACATGCTCGCGCAGTCAGAAATTTGACACACCCAACTTCGCCCTTACCGTTATTAATTCATGTTTCCCTTGTAGTATTACGTTGTTTTATAAGTCGGTTTAATTGATTAAGCAATGAATCACGCGATAATAAGGGGACTAACATACCATAGGCCACGATATAGACTGTCCTAAGTGCGGCTGCCTGTTCAAAGCTTAAATTAGACGGATGCTTTTGGATAGCGTAGGCAGGTAGCAGGATAAGCTCCTCGTAGGTTCCATATTGGAGATTAGAGAATGCCGGTACCACGCTTACAACTTCCCCCGGAACAAGATCTTTTACTTCGTCTCCAACGGATCTGTAATACCGGCGGCTTCGAACCCAAGCATATCGGGAAAGATTGGCTGTTCTGAATAATAACCGCTTCGGAACATGGAATCAAGGCGGTTATGACCGATTGCTACGGCACTATATTACTAATGGCTATAGCACTATATTTTTATATGGAGACTTTTTTTGGCAACCATTATACTCGCTGTAACGTTCTCAAATTAGTAAAGTTATGAGAAAACTATCTGCAGTCTTTGTATTGTTACTGACCCTCTATTTAAATGCGAAAGCCCAAAACATACCTTCAACTGATTCGACACGGCAATTACTTTCCGGTCTGAAAAAAACAACGGCCGGCAGCGAACGCATTAAAATATTAATAAAACTCGGTAGCTACTACCTCTATAAACTGGGAGAAGTTAAAAGCGATCTGGATAGCGCAGACCTATTTCTTAACCAGGCAAAGGAACTGAGTGCAAAACTAAAGATATCTGAACTTCAAAATAAGGTTTCGTTCCTGAAAGCCGAAGTACTTTCTGAAAGGGGAGACCTGCCGAAAGCACGGATCGCTTACCTGCTGGCAGTTGATAACTATATGCGATCTGGTGAGAAGGAAGGAGCAGCACAGACCTGGATCTCCATACAGGTTAGGACAATGTTTTTGGAGGATAGTACGGCAATGCGGGGACTGCACGGCTTTGAACATGCGCTTAATATATACAGAGAACTCCATAATAAAGAAAAAGAAGCTGAGGTGCTTAAAGATTTTGGGGTCTGGCTTTTAATGCAAGGCAAATTGGACGAGTCCGAAAATGAATTATTGAGGGCACTAAGCATTTACAAATCCATTGGCAATAAAAAGCTGCATTACACTTATAATTTTCTTGCCCAGATAAGTAATATAAAAGGGAATTTTAACAAAGCATTATGTTATTCACTCGAAATGATCAAAAGTGTGCAAGCTACTGGTGATACTGCCCGGGCATATGCTTTATATTTGAGGATAGGCGACGTTTACAAAAATTTGAACGAGGATGACAAAAGTAGATATTGGTATAATAGGGCTTTGGTTAACGAAAACAGCGCTAAAAATCCGCGTTTTTTTTATGATATCAACAATTCCCTTATTGGCCTGATGATAAAGGAAGGCAAAATAAAAGAGGCCCTGGAATTTCTGCTAAAGCTCATCAAAAAACGGCCGCCGATTGATGAATTGGAGAAACTAACGGTGGCGACAAGGCTCGGCGAATGCTATAGCTTACTGGGGAAAGACGATCTGGCAGAAAAATACCATCGGGAGGCGGTTACCATTACAGAAATGGAATCAGATAAATATCATGGACTAATAGCCAATGAGAAAATGGCCGACTTCTATTTTTCCCATAAACGATATGTTCGGGCCGATATTTATTTGCACAAAGTGCTGGCTGCGCCGCGAGGAGTCGGTGAAGTGGGAACTATAAGAGAAACTTATTACATGTTGTTTCAGGCGGATTCTGCAACAGGCAATTACCTTTCGGCGATCAAAAACTATCAGCGATATAAATTATTGACCGATTCTATTTTCACGGTCGCCAAGGCTAAGCAGATAGCCGAATTGCAGTTGCAATACGAAAAAGATCAGAAAGTGCAGCGACTTGAAAACAAGGATAAATTGCAACAGATCGAATTACAGAATGCCGCAGCCGTGCGGAATTTTATCATTGGAGGCGCCGGCCTGCTTTTTATGTCCCTGGTGCTGGGCTACCGGCGCTATCGTCAGAAACAACATAGCAACCGGCTGCTGCAGTTGCAGCAACAGGAGATCAACCTGATTAATCAAAGTCTTCATCTTACAGTCGCCGAGAAGGACAGCCTGTTAAAGGAAAAGGATAGCCTGCTGACCGAAAAAGAGTGGCTGTTAAAGGAAGTAAACCATCGGGTAAAAAATAATTTGCACATGGTAATCAGTCTTTTGGAATCGCAGGCGATGTACCTGGAAAACGATGCCTTAAAGGCGATGCAAAGCAGCAAGCACCGGATATTTTCCATGTCATTGATCCATCAAAAACTCTATCAGTCAGAAGAAGTGAAAACGATTGATATGTCGGTATATCTTCCAGAATTGGTCAATTACCTTCGCGATAGTTTTGATGCAGGTAGGTATATTCATTTTAACCTGGAGGTTGAGCCGGTTCAACTCAGCGTTGCACAGGCCATTCCCCTGTCATTGATTTTAAATGAAGCGATCACAAATTCCGTTAAATATGCATTCCCTGGTAACAGACTGGGGGAGATCAGCATCAGAATGCAGCAAATAGATGAAAATATTGAACTGATAATTATGGATAATGGTGTTGGAATGGGGAAAGCTGCAAAATGCCCTGATCCTGATTCTCTTGGTTTAAAACTAATGAGAGGGTTAATCGAAGAGATTAGCGGTGAAATACAGTTTGAAAATAACAGTGGGACGGTAATCACGATTACCTTTGAGATTGACCTACTGGTTGAAAAATCACTCGTTTTGAATTGATCAGAAAAGTATTATTTTTCAGGTTGTAGGGCGCTTTTTTAAAAAATAGCAAACACTTAATTCCGCAATACATTGACCATATTAATTGATTGATTATTAATTCGGATTTTCCTTATTGCCTACACAACTTGGTGCTCCAAAGCGCACAAAACAACCTTGTCAAGCTTCCCGGAATGTCCAGATAAGGAAGATCTTTCCTGAAATACCGCCATGTATTGAATATACGCTAACACAGAAAGGCTAGTTTTATTACCTGTTTTTGGAGGATTTGAATAACTGGGGAGAGCAATTCATAATGTAAATATTATGCTTCAAAAAAGCCTTTGCTCAAATCTGTATTAATAATAGATTGATTTTCGAATACCTACATTATTTCCTGCCTGGGTGTCATTGGAATATGTTTTATCTTATTAAGGCTTGTCACTTACCGGTTATTCTTGTTTTTTATGAAGAAAGGTAAACGGAGGAGTAATTGTGATTTCGGCTATTTACAGTCAATGGGCTTATAAATAATGATATTTCGCCAAATCATCGAAGTGTCAATAAAAATTGCATACCTATTTTCCATAACTTATTGTAATTCAGTAAGTAAATACGTGGCACGATAATGTATAATCTTTTTCAAAGTTCACAATGTCAAAAGGTAAGTTTTCAGAAACTTAACAAATTAAAAAATTTGATAAACGCTATAGATGGTATAAATGAATGGAAAAAGCAGAATTATTCAATGCAATAAAGGAATGTTTAAAAAATAATAAAATCCACCAGAAAAAGCTGTATGTAGCTTATTATGGCTTCGCATATGGCATTGCGTTACGATATGCAGGCAGCAGGGAAGAAGCATCCATCATAATGAACAAGGGCTTTTATAATGCTTTTGTTGGTTTGAGCGGTTATGACAAAACGATTGAATTTAAAGAATGGTTGAAATTTCTTATTCTTCATGCAGCTTTTGAATATCTTTTCAGAGGCAAGGAACACCCTGCGATGCTACGTGAGTCAGAAATAAGTGATCATAATCCCTGTCAAAATAATTTAGAAACGGGACTTTCCTACGATGATCTTATTAAAATGCTGCATCAACTCCCTTCCCGAAATCGGGCAGTTTTTAACCTTTTTGCCATTGAAGGTTATGAGCATGAAAAAATTGCAGGTATGCTCAATATATCAATTAGCTCTTCCAAACTACTTTTAACACAGGCTAGAGAGAATTTAGATAAGTATATTTACTTTAGAAGTAACACCTGTGGACCCGGCATAGAGCACAGTAGTATACATTGAATTGCTGGACGGTATATGCCAGACCCATCAACAATTAAAGATACACTATTAGTTTAAAGCCTCGGGACAATCAGCTTGCGTTACGTCGATTAATCAACCCTTTTTCAATACGATTGCATTTTTACTACAGTATCAAATTCATTTCACCGATCTTGCAAATTTAGCCCACTGCCGGGATAAAAAGTAAAGGCTATATGAACGGGCAGTTGTGTTTTTGTTTTTTATTGGCTTGCCCGGCCTTGACTATTACCCGGCTCGAGCTGGTTGCTTAACTGTTGAAAATGGAATAGTGTGTTCATCTCCTGAAAATAAAAAAGAAGGTACTCAATTTAAATGGTTTGTTTAAAGCTGCAACTAATCTAAATTGTTGTTGCATAACCTAAAACAGATCGTTAAATTTGTACCAGTCACTGTTAGAGAGTATGTGAGTAAAACAGTGAGCAGTTCTAAAAAGTATTCATCAACTTATTGATATATAGTTATTTGCGGTAAGGATTAATCGTCCTGCCATCCCGACACCGGAAAAATGAAAAGCTCTGACAATAGTCAGGGCTTTTTTTATGACCATCGTTTCCAACTTAAAGAATCGAAAAATAAAAAAATTGAGATAAACTATTTTCTCTTTTGCTTTAGTAATATTGATTTTTATATTTTAAGGGTAATCTAAAATGACAAAGTCAGACCAAATAATACACAGTTTTTCTATTTACGAGATTAAGAGGCATACCTTTAAACCTTACCACTTTCGATGGACAAAATTTTATGAGAACAATTCGAGTTTTCTACAAACCTATCCAGAATTAAAATCAAACATCGCGGAAGATGAACTGATCATTTGCTCAACAATTATTGACGCAGAGAACTACAGTGTACTGACAACCCAGCGCGTTATTACCAAAGAGAAGGGCATTGAAGAAATAGGGTACATGGCAAGCGCAACATCCTATGATATGCCTTTAAATTATAAATTTGAAAAGTATGGTTATGTCTTTGGAACCATTCAATTCCAAAATGGGGATGTATTTAGATATTTTTTAGAAACCGCCAAGGCCTCAATGGTGATGATATGCGGAATTAAAACTTTGATTTGGTCTCAACAACTTAAAGATTCGCAAATGGTAAACCTAATGAGATTGTGGGACACGCGAAGCAGAAGCTAACTTGCAAGTTTGAAATTACGTGTGATGCTTCTTTTTTAATGAAAACCGCTACCAAAAGTTAGTTTTTTTTGTATAGGGACCTAGCTTATGCCTGTGATAATTGGTGTGCTCATCATAAATCCAGGTTTGCCAGTAACCTCAAATCATGCAGGAAAAGGTTTGAAATTTGTACAGGCAGGGCGACGCACGAGGCGAAAACGTCTTTAAAGCAATTTAAAGGCGTTTTTTAGTTTGTGCGTTTTTTTTTGTTTTAAAATTAACTGATTGCAAATCAGTATATTACGGGTTAGGATCCTGCCACCTCTCTTGATAAACTCCTGAAAATCAGATTACAATCTTTGATACGCATATTGATGTAATGTCATTCTTGGATTTTATTTTACTGATAAATTCGTTGTCGGGAAGCATCTCATTGGCCCAATCCGTAACGGTATCCCTCACTATTCTAAAGCGATTCCACGTCGATCTTTCCAGGAAGTTAAAAGACGATTCCTGAACTTGTTTAGCTTCACTTGAAAACACGACATTGGGATTAAATATCATTCTTGGATTACTTGGTTAAACTGCAATTTACAAAAACTTATGCTATGCAGACTGGTGTTCGTATTAGTCAATTAAAACAAGTTTAGCCTAAAATAAGCCGAGCGATTGAAGAAAATAATCAGTAATTATCATGCTATTATGATCTTTTTTGACGGCTCCGATAACATCGCCACAAAACTTGCTGCAGCTGAAGCCGCAGGCGTGCCCGATCAACGAACGGCGGCAGTCGGCACGCAGCGCTGTCTACCGTCTGAGGAGGAGGGACACGCCGCGGGCGCAAGCTTGATCCTGGTCAAAAGCAAGCCTTCGCGGGTTGTGTCTTCAAATTACATAAAATCATTAAAATTTAGACTTTGATCCAAAGAAATCTTACTTTTAGGTGTTTACAACCCATATTATCACAACCTGACCCATGAAATCACTCATGAACAGCATTCCTCTCCTTGACCGGGAAATAAAGTCCGAGCCCAAATGATACTCAAATTAAAAAAACGATCTTATGTTGCGTAAACCCCGGCTATGTTCATCGTAGAAAAGCACCTGCTTAAGTTATTACCCGCTTTTTTCCTGTTATTTTTTGGCCTGAACCTGGCATATGCCCAAGACCCGGCCCCGGCCCCCATAGCGCAGGTAAAACCTCTTAGTGGTTTTATGGAGAATATAGGTCAGCTAAAGGACCAGCATAACCAGGTCAATAAACTGGTCAAATACCTGCTGCCATTAGCGGGCGGCATGAATGTCCAGCTCAGGGCGAACGGGTTTAGTTATGACACGTACACGATCACGCGTACAGCTAAGAATACAGCAAGATCCAATAAGCAAAACAAGAATGCT